>Ga0073934_10009986_pt1 | contig 11941 bp, 11 predicted proteins | sample LarsenN4metaG_FD_76834 | JGI IMG/M metagenome (GOLD analysis project Ga0073934, IMG submission 76834) | Hot spring sediment bacterial and archeal communities from British Columbia, Canada, to study Microbial Dark Matter (Phase II) - Larsen... ... | reverse complement strand
CTGCGTAGTGTTTAGCATAAACATCTATCAAATCACTTTTGGTGAATATGCCATGCAGATTGCCAATGTTGTCAACGACGATTAACGAACTAATATTCTTGTCAAGCATAATCTGAGCACATGTTTTGAGGTCAGCATCTTCACCAACTGTTATAAGATCGGTTCTTGCCGCTTGGTCGAGCCTGACCTGATCAAGGGGTCTGTTAAGAGTATCCTTGTATAGGAAATGAGCTATGCTTTTCTCCGTCACTATTCCCACAGGTTTCTGACCCTTTGCAACAACAATTCTACTGATGTTGTATCTAACCATGGTATTGCGTGCATCACCAAGAGTATTGCTAGGTTCAAGCGTGATGGCTTTCTTGCTCACATCCTTAGCCTTTAGTTGAACATATTCTTGCATTATGATTGAATTACAGATCACGTTATTTAAGAGCAGGATACGATTTTTAATTCTGATAATGTGAATACAAAAAAAGAAGGTTTAGGAAGACTTTAATTCTAATTTGACTGGCTTCTCTTCCGGTTTCGGCGATTTTTTGGGTATAACAATTTCCAGAATACCATTCACCATCTTCGCTTCGCCTTTAAAGGGCACTACTTCTTCGGGCAGGTTCAGGTATCGGTGAAACGATCTATATTTCCTTTCTTTATGCACATAATACTTTCCCTTCTCTTCCTCCTCTGTTAGTGCTTCGCCCTTAACCTCCACACCATTTCTATTCACATAGATGTTTACTTTGTCTTTATCAATACCGGGTACTTCCATTGTAATTACATATCTGTCTCCTTGATCGACACAGTCACATGGTGGAATCCTTGATTCAGGCAAAAGCGATCTCCATCGAAGTGGCGCTATGTTTCTCATCATGGAGTCAACCTCGTCCAAGAACTCCAGAAACACACCATACAATCTTCTTGTAATTTCAGCAGGTTCTTCTTCCCATCTTTTGATCTGACGTTTTTCCTCTTCTAGAGTCATTAAAAAAAAAGTATGACTTTAATTCTTAAAAGGACTATGTATGCTTTGAATTGCACTGCAATTGTTATTTTTGCACGATCAACGTTGCTTTTCCTACATGTAGAGAGAGTGGTTCCGGTTTCTGCATATTACTCCATACGAATATTTCAATCGAATATATGTCAGGGTCTTCAGGCATCCATGTAATAGAGGGTTTGGAAATAGCCAGCGGAGATATGGAATTGCTCTTCCATGCAAGCAAAACCGTTACACCGTTATCATCATTTATCTTTACTATGTAAACGTAATCCTGATGCACTTCTAGCATGTTCTTGATAGAAGTGCTCACGATAACTTGCTGCCCAATTTTTGCCACGCTTAGAACTTTTCCATTAACATCCTTCAGCTCGGTTGCCATAAGTATTACCTTTTCCTTAGGGATTTTAGCAACCTCGAAGGTTGTGCTTGCTGAAAAGCTCTCTATAGAAGCCTTTACATTGTACTTTCCAGGCGCTTCAACGGTAAATGTATATGCATACTTTCCACCGCTAGTTGTCGGTACTTCTTTTGATGCCAACATCTCATCTCCAATGGAGAACTGCAAGGTCACTGATTTAACAGCAGTAGCATTCACAAGATACTTTGGGGTTGGAGATGGTTCAATTGGTTTTGAAGGAATAACTGCAATCCCTGAAACAGTTACCTTCTCGCCCACATAGTATAGTGTTTTATCGGTAGCAACGCTTATCGGCTCAGTGACAAGGGTAAGCATACCTTTGGCCCATGGATGTATTGAGCAATGATAGGGATAAACATCATCTAGCATCCTCGATGTGTCCAAAATAAATTCCAATCTTGGTGTTATGGGACCGGAATCAAATATCTGTCCTACAAGCCTTCCCTGTATACCTTCATCGCTAGTCACTGTATGGTAAACACGATCACCATTAGTCCATTCTATCAACGTTCCAACTCTGGCCGTAACATTTTGTGGTACGTAATGGGGGTTATCAGATGAAAAACCACGTGGGAGTATCATTATTTCGATCTTATCCTTATTCTGCAATGTTTTCAATCCGTCATAATTGGAATCAAGAATGAGAGGAAAGAATGCAATTGACACCAAAACTATTGCTAAACCCGTTATACCAATAGTCTGTTTTATCATATCAATCCCTACTGATCAATGGATAAAAACATATCAAAAAAGTGTTCTCGGCGATGATGTGGCTTTCTGCACGCAATCATGTTACGGTCCTACCCTACACCATTGCACCAGTTTGCCCTTATTGATGCCCCTTTAAGGGTCGTGCAGGTTTCCCTACACCTCTCGCGCAGGAACATCAACATTCACCAGCCCGCGCAGCAAAGTCGGGCTATCCCTACTTCGCAAACTTGACTGATGAACCATCACCTTTGCCGACATCACTATAATTATGCAACATCATATTTATTCTCCGTGTATGCATTGCAAGTCAGTGCAAAACATTTTTTAAATAAAAGATGTAGTATTCCCTAGTTGCACCAGTATACTTTGCTTTGCAGATGGTGACGATGTTAGAAGCAACGCTACACTAACAGCAAACAGTGCAGATACTCGGCAACACTATAACAAGTTTCTTATTTTTTATCAACATATTTTTGTTCATCGAATCAATTTTTAAACATTGATACAATTCTTATTGCAAGTCAGATAAATTTCAGAAGGATGGAAGCGATGCCGAAATACATGACCAGTGTGGTTACATCACTTATGATTGTTGTAATTGGTCCAGAAGTTACTCCAGGATCGACCCTGTGTTTGGCCAACGAAATTGATAGGTACGTTGCGATGAAGGCTTGGAAAATCATACTCATAAAGATGGAGGTTCCTATAATCAGCCCAAAGTATAATGGTCCCCATCCTAGCATTGTGGCAATAAAAAGTAACGCCGCAAAAATTATTCCAAGCATTCCCCCGATCCTAATTTCCCTTACCAAGTATTTTCCAACCGAAAACTTTGGATCTATAGCTATCATTCTAACGATAAGGGTCTGGGATTGAGTACCAACAGCATCACTCAAATAGATCATGACAGGGATAAACGCTGCTAAAGCCAAATACGAGGTTAGAAGCTGCTCAAAACCGGTAACAACGTACGCTGCAACCAAGCCTCCTATCAGACCTATTATTAACGATGGTAGCCTAGCTTTTACCAATTTTAAGGCAGGAGTAGCAACATCCTCAATTTCTTTTACTTCATGATGTATACCTGCTGATCTCAGAATATCTTCACGAAACTCGTGATGGAATATGTTAAGAATCGTGTGATATGGAACAACTCCTAAAAGATGATTTTTATTATCAACGACCGGTATCGCCTTCAAATCATTCTCTAATATAAGATAAATGATTCTTTCCTGGTCAGCATGCTGATCTATGGAAACAATTTCTTTTTTCATTACGCTCTTTACCTTTGTTTCGTCCAATCCCTGTAGAACCTCTTTTAGAGAAATCACTCCTCTGATCACGTTATCTTCATCTACAACATACACATAATCTATAATTTCAAATTCTTTGGCTCGCTTTAGAAATGTTCTTTTAATATCCCCAAGGGTATCTTCCTCCTCCACAGAAAGGAATCCAGTTGTAATTCTATTTCCTGCAGTTTCTAGTGGTCTGACTATGAGGAAAAAAAATTGAACCTTTCGCATTAATAAGGCAAGGTTACTATTCTTAAGGTTGATTACCACCGATGAAAAACGTGTATCAGTTTTAAAGGTCTCATCATAATATCTATTGAATAATCGTGATAATGGGATGACTGCGATTCCTGCTACTACTAGCACCGGCGTACCGGTTATCATTCTAAAGGAAGGAGCAAAGGAGACCAGAGGGAGAGCTGCTCAGAGAAATAACATCATGGCTGCACGATTGGTAGCAGAGATTGTAAAGACATTATTGGGTCCTAGAGGCATGGACAAGATGCTTGTTGATTCTATGGGAGATGTTACCATAACCAATGATGGGGCAACTGTATTGAAGGAGATGGATATTCAGCACCCCGCAGCGAAGATGCTGGTTGAAGTAGCAAAATCGGTAGATGCCGAGGTTGGCGATGGCACCACATCTTCCGTCATCATAGCGGGGGCACTTATTGACAAGGCAGAGGATCTGATCAATAATGATGTGCATCCAACCATTATAGTAGATGGTTATAGGAAAGCATCTGTAAAAGCAATTGAAATTCTTAATTATATTGCAGAGAAAATTAGTCCTACTGATAAGAACACACTTGCCAAGATCGCTAACACAAGCATGCAATCAAAACTTGTTTCAGAATATGGCGATTACCTATCTTCACTAGCGGTGAATGCTGTACTGGAGGTGGCAGAAAAAACTGATGACAAGTATAAAGCAGATATAGATGATATCAAGGTGGAGAAGAAACCTGGAGGGTCCATGAGAGATACTACCTTGATACAGGGCATTGTTCTGGATAAGGAAGTTGTTCATGGGGGAATGCCGAAACGCATTGAAAACGCAAAGATAGCATTACTAAATGCTCCACTGGAGATAGAGAAGACTGAGTTTGATGCAAAGATCAGCATAGAGAGTCCGGAGAAGATGAAGATGTTTCTGGACGAGGAGAATAGGATGCTTAAAGCTATGGTTGATAAGATCGTTGAAACTAATGCCAATGTTGTAATATGCCAGAAGGGCGTTGATGACATTGTACAGCATTACATGGCCAAAGCAGGCATACTTGCTGTAAGGAGAGTAAAGGAAAGTGATATGAACAAACTCGTAAGGGCAACTGGAGGAAGGATTGTTACCAACATTGAAGATCTTACCGGGGAAGACCTTGGGGCAGCTGGTTTGGTGGAGGAAAGAAAAGTTGAGACTGATAAATGGGTCTTCATTGAAGGATGTAAGAACCCCAAATCTGTTACATTGTTGATCAGAGGAGGTTCGCAGCGAGTGGTTGATGAAGCTGAGCGTTCCATACATGACGCGTTGATGGTTGTGAAGGATGTGATGGAAAAACCAGCGATAGTTGCTGGTGGAGGTGCTCCAGAAGCGTATGCTGCACGTGAATTAAGAGAATGGGCCAATAAATTATCTGGAAGGGAGCAGCTGGCAGTTCAGAAGTTTGCAGATGCGCTTGAAACCATACCATTAACACTGGGGGAGAATGCTGGCATGAACCCGATAGATACCATGATACAGTTGAGGGCAAGGCAGGCACATGATGAGAAGTGGATGGGTGTTGATGTCAGAGAGTTGAAGATTGCAGATATGATGAAGAAGGGCATCATTGAACCTTTAGCTGTGAAGGAGCAGATAATCAAATCGGCAACTGAAGCAGCAAGTATGATTTTAAGAATCGATGATGTTATCGCCGCATCAAGACCCGCAGAACATAGACCTCCGAGTGCGGAAATGGGAGGAATGGAGTAACAACCATTGTTTCAACAGGTGATAAAGTGAAAAAGGTAGGAGTGGAAGAGAGTGTAGTTAAGGTGTTAGCAGGTACTGTAACTCTAGAGGGCAATCTTGTCATACCAGAAGGTGCAAAAGGGATAGTGTTATTTGCACATGGAAGTGGTAGCAGCAGGCATAGTCCACGAAATAGATATGTTGCTCAGGTGTTGCAGAAGGCTGGCCTTGCAACTTTACTATTCGATCTTCTTACCATCAAAGAGGAAGAAGTTGATATGTTCACACTGGAGCACAGATTCAACATTGACCTTCTTGCTCAAAGACTCGTTGGTGCTACGGATTGGATTTTACAAAACCCGGCAACAAAAAATCTTCGCATAGGTTACTTTGGTGCGAGCACCGGTGCATCTGCTGCACTTGTAGCAGCTGCTGAACGTCCAGATGTAGTTGGCGCAGTGGTTTCACGTGGAGGGCGGCCAGACCTTGCTGGAGATGCATTGTTAAATGTTAAAGCTCCAACGCTGCTTATAGTTGGAGGAGAGGACTATCCAGTGATAGATATGAATAAGGAAGCGTTGGAAAAACTACGTGCAGAGAAGAAACTTGTACTGGTGCCAGGAGCAACACATCTCTTCGAGGAGCCGGGAACGTTGGAGGAAGTTGCACGGCTTGCAACTGAGTGGTTCAAGCATCATTTATCAGCATAATTAGAATTCAGAATCAAAACGATTATCAGAATTAAGAATTGTATATTCATCTTAAATAACGCTTGCAAAATAATAATTTCAATGGTATCAGAATTGGAGATATATGAATTGAAGGTAGCAGACTATATGACACCTGATCCGATAACAGTGAAGCCAGACACTTCTTTTCCAAACGCAATAACAATCATGGCAAACAAAGGAATAGGAAATCTCATAGTTGCTGAGAAGGGAAAACCAGTAGGTATACTTACAGAACGAGAGATTCTGCAGTATTTAGTTGCAAATAGAGGAATTCCGAATAAGCCAATAAAGGATGTTTTGTTACGAACATTCACTCGCATCACACCAGATACAACTATTATCGATGCTGCAAAAACAATGATATCAAAGAAGACCAGATTGTTAGTATTTGAAAACAATAACTTGGTTGGGATAATTACGGCATCTGATCTGGTTAGAGCATTTAGAAAGACAGGAAGAAATCCATCGTTGGAGGGTATTATTACTATGAAGGTAATCAAGTTGCCCTATGATGATACTATATTTAGCGCATGCAAGTTGATGCATGAAAGAAGAATTGGTAGTGTTGTTGTGACAAAAAATAATGTTGGACATGGAATATTTACCGAAAGAGATCTATTAGTTAAAGTTCTACTGAAAGGAGTGGATCTGGAAGAAAAGGTTGGTGATCACTGCTCATCACCTTTGATAACATCGTTACTTGGAATAGGCGCAAATGATGCTGCAACTATAATGGCCGACAATAAGATAAAGAGATTACCTATACTGAAGTCTGGGAAGTTAGTTGCGATGGTAACCGCAAGAGATCTGGTTGAAGCATTCCAGCGAGAATAACAAATAATATTTTTACACTAATTATTGAATATTTGCTATTGCCTTCACTACATCTGTTTTGGTAACTATGCCAGTAAGATCGCCATTAGAATCGATCACTGGTACACCACTTATCCTATTTCTTACCATTATTTGCGCAGCATCCGCCAGGTCAGAATCTTTTGCAATTGTTATTGGGTCATGCTTCATTATATCACGAGCTAGGAACACAGCACTTATACCGGAAGGAATGATCAGTGAGGCTTTACGCGAGGTGAAGATTTCGTTAATTATTTGCTGTGTATCTGGACCAAATAACGCGCTCATGGGCAAAAGATCACGACCTGTTATTATGCCAATAGGTTTCTTACCTCTTATTACTACTACTCTCGACACGTTATTGTTCGCCATTATCGCGAGAACCATATGTGTAGTCTCGTCAGGCGCTACCGTGAATACATGTCTAGTCATATAATCATCAACTTTATTCCTTCCAGCATAGTTCTTTGCATAAGCACCAACCAGATCGCTCTTAGTGATTATACCCTTAAGATCACCCTTACCATCAATAACTGGCAGTGAACTTATACCATTGTCAAGCATCAACTGTGCACAAATATTTAGTTCGTTTTGTTCATCTACAGTTATCAGATTTCTGCTCATCACTTCCTCTGCCCTAATTTCATCGATACGTCTATTGGCAGGGGCTCGGTAAAGAAATCTAGCTATATCCTTCTCTGTAATTATGCCCAAAGGTTTATCGTTTTTAGCAATCACAACTCTGCTGATGTTGTACCTTAACATCGCGTTGCGCACATCGTAAAGTGTTTTATTTAGTTCTAGTGTAATTGCCCTCTTCCTTACATCTTTCGCCTTTAACTGTGAATACTTTTGCATGTATAAAGCTCCCTTAACACTTTATTTAAGAAGATGATACGATTCCTAACTTTGATAATAATCATTTTCAAAGATGAAAAAGGTACTCTTGTTTAATTAATTACTAATACTGATCTTAAGAGTATGAATCAGAAGTGCACATGCGGCTGGGATCTGCCAAGCTGCGTCTTAACCATAGAGGGTATACCAATTACTACCAAAGGTGTTTTACATGTGCGCTGCCCGCAATGTGGCAAGGTTTGGGATGCAAGACTCGAATCTCATGTTCTGCACATATGCAGGGTAGACATAAAGGACATTTCGTTGGAACCCCTTGAACTCATCGATAAGGTAGAAAATATTTCTGCACGTATTGCATGCCAGGTTTGCGGAAAGGTACTTGACATATCTCTTTCTCCAGATGTTCTGCGCAAAAGGATCTTTATGATGAAACCAATTGTTAGTTAGCCCATTCGTTTAACTTATACTTCAGTGCCCCATTAAATTTGAGGAGGGATATATCATGTATAAAGAGTATATGGAAAGATTGAAGCCAACAAAGAATTTTAGAACCGTACAATGGTCAAGCAGGTTCTTTGTTCTTTGAAATAACTATTTGTATATCCTTTCTTTTCTTTAGGAAGTCCTTTGCAAGCCTTAACAAAGCAGTTTCCAAGTTCACTACGCTAACACACTCTAACTTAGCTATCTTTTGTAGATCCTTTATTCCCAAACGCTGCATTGCCATTCTAACCAAGGAAGAGGGTGTTGGATTTGCCTTCGACCAAACTTCCCTCATATCTCTTAGGAATATGGATATAGTTGTCTCTCCTATTCCTTTTCCCAGCGCTTTTAATCTCTCCTCCAGATCCTTACCATCCTTAGCCTTTTCGTATAAATCCGATAGCTTTCCTCCATAGTCCCTCTTCAGACTTCTGAAGACCTCGAGTAATTTATCTGCAGTACTAAAGTCATATCTAGTATACCCTCCCTCATCTAGGATCGATACTATCCTCTCCCAGCCCTTCCTGAGAACTTGATCTGCAGTCAAAACGTTATACTTCTCAAAACATTTGTATGTATCCGTTGCAGACGACTCTCTTATTGGTTTGCTGTAGAGCATTGCCGCAAGAAACCATTTGGTAATTTCCTCATCATTACCATACTCCAGCTTTATTCCGAGTTGCTTAGAATATGGTTCACCATACTTCTTTACAAATTCCTTCAAATTCATGAAGCGCTTCCTATAGCGTTTCAAATTATTTCATCTTGATACAGGCTCATAAACAAGTCCTAACTTTTTCGCATATTGAAATGCTTCCTCGATCTCCTTACCCATGAGTCTGCGGGCTATATCGGGATATTTCTCTGGATGTTGTGCAACTCTATAATCCGGATAATATTGATCCATCACATTAACCAATGCTCTTGGACAATTCTGTGATATCCACTCCAATACTGGCTTGGTGCAACACTCAAAGTGATTTGGTAACACTAAATGGCGTATTATCATATCACCATTCTCATATGCGATTTTATGATTTCTTGCAACAACTGCAAAGTAGTTTGGTACATTGGACAATCTCCTTGCGCAATTATCATTACCATACTTGAAGTCAGGCAACCAGATATCCATTATATCTTTGATAAGGTTCATCGCATCGATGCTGGCATACATATCGCTATTCCACAGCATAGGTATGTTAACATCAAGGTTACGCATTCCATCTATTATTGTATGAATATTTGGTGTGGGTTCACCACCAACAAAGTTAATGTTATGCGCTCCTTCATCATGCAATTCCTTCATTATCAGAGCAAGTTTCCTACCATTCACTTCCTCTCCTGCGAGAGGATACTGGGATATGGACCAGTTCTGGCAGAAGGCACAGCGGAACATGCATCCTGTAAAGAATATCGTTCCCGAACCATGTATATTTGAAAGGGGTGCTTCCTCCCCAAAATGCCTGAACCAAGATGCTACTCTTGTGATCTTATCAAGCCTGCAAACTCCAACCTTCCCTTCACTCCTATTTACGTTGCAATTCCATTCACAAAGATTACATTTGTACAGTATCCTGTTAGCAATTTCCCCCTTAAGGTCAAGGAAATTCTTATCCCTGTATTCTATGTCATAAGAATCACTTGATTTTATAGAACCACATTCCTTTTTGAAAATATTCGCTAATCTATTATGTTCTACCCATAATTCCTCCATACTAGAGTTCTTGAGATCTATATCACATGCTATACTCTTGCAGACAAGGTACTTTGCAGGTTTTTTGTTTCGCATAACCGCATGATACCAGCTCAATCTCTCTCTAACATCCTTGTTACGCCAAATTGGAAGTGGCTCGAACCTGAACATTTATGCTTGTGAATAACTTCCTGCACTTATAACACATATACTCGATTTTCAAGGATAGAAACAGTGAATGCATTCATGCAACTTTCATTGCGCCGGTTAAGAGCCGTTTGCAGAATTCGTATATATCAGCCAAATTTCCTTCTACAATCTTGCCTATTTGCTTCTGCAGTCTGTCGCTTTCTTTACGATCCGGAGTTATTGGTTGAACAAAAACCTTTGGCTTATCCACCGGATTGCCTATAACATTATACATCCACACGAAGACTTCTTGGACTCCACTTACATTTTTGTAGATATCTTCAGCAACCTTGAAGCATAACACATTGTAGATCTTTCCTATATGACTAACAGCATTCTTGCCAGCTGCAGCTTCTGATCCAGCTGGCCGCATTAGGGAAATTACGCGATTCATCCTATTTCCTCTTCCTACCTCGCCTGAATCTGAACTATCTGCAGAAGTTCCGAGGACTGTAAGATAAAGTCCGTCAATACCCTTATTCTCCCGATCAAGATTATTCATTGTAATATTGGCGTTATCAAAGTGGCCTTTCTTATTATGAAATTCCTTGATTGCCTGTAGCATTTCCTTCTTTCTCTCGAAATAGTGTGCTTCAGAAGTTACATAACTATCGACAATAGCCATAGCTATTGTCAGATCAAGTTTATCGCCATCTCTGAAACCCATTACCTTTACATCTTCACCAGATTCTGGAAATTCAGACTTGAACTCCTTTGAATTTATGTATAGCTCTGTTTCTAACACAGCAGTTTCTGTCATCGTTAGCGGGGCATACCCTACTAGTGCTGATGTATCATTCGCTCCTATTCCATTACTGGTATCTTCAAATATTCTCCGTAATGCCGTTGATGCAGTTCGTATCTCGAACTGATATTCTACATGTTCCCCCTTCACAAACCTAAGACTGTTCGCAAACCATGATTCTGCAGTTTTTATTGCCAACTCTTCTACCGGGAACTGATGTCCGTTTGCCGCAAATGTGGCTCTATCGCCCAAAATTAATCGCATAGGCTTGAGCATTTTGCCTCCGCCAAACCTGTTCTCACTTTGCCCCGCAACTAGCAGTGCTTTGTCTAAATTGTGATGTAGCACGGTGCCAAACTCTTTCAAGTATAATTTAGAAAGTTCAACAGAGATCTGGTCCATGACAAGATCACATATGGTATCTGGATGACCAAGGCCTTTTCTTTCAACTATCTCAAACCTTTTCTTAAATGTGGGAACCGCATCCATGGGTTCTATAGCTATTCTAGAATTCATATCACTTGGTCCTCTATAGAACTGATAAGGTTATCAACATATTATTTTACCATACATATCCAAGGCGTTTCAACTTCTCTCTTATGTTTTTGTTATATGAATTAATTATCCTATTCCTAAAGATTTCTCTTTGCTTTAATTCGTCCCGATCCCACCGTCTACCGCACCATTGGCAAATCTCCTTCGCCCTACTTACCTTACCACATTCGGGACAAGGAACTGGAGGAGTAACAAGCATTCCCAGATTCCATCGTTCACTTATATGAGATCCAGGGGGCAATTCTATCACACCTTTTAAGAGTATGTAATTAATCAATCTTGGTGCATAAAGTCTTTTTCACAATTCCTAACGTTGAAAATTGTCAACAGATATTTGTAATAGCTAGTTTGCAAATGGTGCATGGTAAGCACTATATTGGTGCCAATTGATACTTCCAAACACTCCTTCAAGGCCGCAAAATTTGCAGTAAGGTTGGCCAAAGGAATAGGTGCT
>Ga0073934_10009983_pt1 | contig 11942 bp, 6 predicted proteins | sample LarsenN4metaG_FD_76834 | JGI IMG/M metagenome (GOLD analysis project Ga0073934, IMG submission 76834) | Hot spring sediment bacterial and archeal communities from British Columbia, Canada, to study Microbial Dark Matter (Phase II) - Larsen... ... | reverse complement strand
CTTCAGCCAGCGGTCCAGCCAGGCATAGGCCACGTCGCGCACTTCCTGCGGGAAGTCGTGTCCGCATTCGGGATAGTTTGCGGCCAGGCGCTCACCGGCTCCGAACAGGTCGTACACCGGCCTGGCTGCCGTGATGCACTCCTTGACGCCGTCGACTGAGAAGTTGCCATCGTGGATCGGCGCGCTGGCCAGGAAGGGCCGCGGGGCCAGCGCCGCCACCACTTCCGTGAAATCGAACGGCATCTTCTCCGGCCTCGCATTGTAGACCTCACGAATCCGCGGCATGTAGCCCTTGTGGCTCCAGCCGGCCAGGTTCCCCTTCATGTAGTGCGGAAAGCTATTGAAGCCGCAGTTCGAGACGATGCACTTGATCCGCTCGTCGAACGCCGCCACGAACATGCTGTTGTGCCCGCCGAGCGAATGGCCAATCACTCCGATCCGCTCCGGATCGACCTCGGGCAGCGACTGGAGATAATCGACGCAGCGCATGTGGTTCCAGATGCCTTTCATGGTCGCACTGGCATAGCCGCGGGAATAGACGTCGATCTTGTACTCGCCGAAGTTGGGGTAGTCCGGCGCCAAGGTTACGTAGCCGCGCAGTGCAAGGTGCTTGGCGATGTGCTTGTTGGGCTGCATGCCGAGCCCCGCTGGCTCGTCCTTACCGATGGTGATGGTCTGATGCGGCACCAGCGCCGCGGGCAGCCGATTGCGCGGCCGACCGTCCTGCCCGCTTATCGGATCCGGTAACAGGAGGTAAACGGGCAACTGATCGCCTGCTTCCACCGTCAGCAGCAGCTTCTTGCGCAAGAACCCAGGCTGCTTCACCTCTTCCAGCACGCGCACCTCGAGTGGAACCAGGCGTTCGCGGCTGGGAAGCGGACCCATGACCTCCTGCATGTTCGCCAGGATGTGCTCGCGCCGCTTCGCCCACTCTTCCCGAGTGGTGATCGGTCGGGCCTGGCCCTGTTCGTCGATGTAGACCAGGAGCCTGGTCTTGTCGGCGTAGAACGGGGCCGCCGCCAGGCAGCCAAGGATCGCTACCGCCCCGCCGAGCCTTGCCAGCTTCATGGTTCTCCTCCTCGCCCATTTGCAGAAATGTCGAGATGTCTTCATACCTGGATGCAACTCCGCGCTGGTCCCACTCTACACCGGCATCGCGTTGAAAGCTGCCGTTTTGGCAGAGCGCCTCGCGGGCCAGGAACCTGCCAGTTTGCCGGTGCGCAACATTCTCAAGAGCCCCGATTCCCATCGCTGATCCCCTGCGAGCCAGGGCTGTTCGGGCTGTTCGCCCGCCGAGCGGCCCTTCGCCTCGCCGGAAGAGCGCAACATTCTCGATCTGCGCCATGGCTGCCTCTCTGGGAGCCTGGCCCCTCTTGCGGGGCCGCGCTCTGGCTCGTGCCGCGCAACAAACACAACCGCCGCCCATGCCTGCCTTTTCCGAGGATTGGCCCCTTTCTCGCCCAGGACACCGGTCCGCCGCGCAACAAAACCACAGCAGCGGCTAGCGAGCGCCGTCCAAGCCAGGCCCCAGTCGTGACCGAGCCGCTTCCAAGCTGCGCAACAACCGCTGTCCATCGGCTCTCCCTGTTCATGTTGCTAGCCTCGAACCTGGCTTTGCGCGCACCCTGAGCGCGAGCTTCAAACTGCAGGCTAACGTGGAGAATGTACTTTTGTCAATGTTGGTTGAATTGTCAGCTGATAGTCGACTCCGGATCCGAATTCTGCTTTGGGAGGTCGAGGCGTTCCTGGCCGGTCGTTCCAGGACCACGACAGGGTCCGAGCAAGCAAGTCTCTGAAGGTCTCATGCCTCGCTGGTGAAAGGCGGAATCCCACTCCTCGCCAACGCTCCGGGGAGGCAGCCTGGCAGGTGGAAGCGTTTCGCGGGCTGGTTCTGAGCCAATGCCTTCGGAGCGCACTCAGCCTGGGTGAACGTCACGGCCTTCCGGCAGTGCCGTTGCCATCGAAGAATACGCTGGTTGGACGTCCGAGCAGGAGCGCTAGGATGCGTTCATCGATATACAGCGGTCGACCGGCGAAATGTTATGAGACGTCGCGGTTGTTCTGCAGATCGGTCTCGTTGCTGGCCTATTGCCCCAGTTTTTCGAGCCGGAGGAGCGTGAACGGGGCCAGGGAAAGGATGTTGACGGCTCCGTCGAGGTCCTCGCAGACGCCGAGGATCGAGTACTTCGTCGTGGTGGTTCCATCGGGCAGCTTGCCGATGCCGTGGTGCCAGGGCAGGTCCTTGCCCTGGGCATCTTTGAACTCAGTGTAGTTGGGGTTCTTGATGGCGACCGGCCCGAGGTCTTTCGGCGCGGGGTCGCCGGGCCGATAACGGACGAGGTGCAACAGGTCGATGCCGTACTTCTTCTCGGTTATCGCCGCCCAGACGTCGCCGCGGGGGCCGACGCACAGGGCCCGGCAATCGGTGCTCTTTGCGCCTGGGATCAACGCTCCGAGACTACGGCCTGAAAGCGTGTCGCCGTCGCCGGTGAGGTCGTAGGCGTACAGTTGATTGGTGCTCATCGGCACGCAATAGAGCGTCTTGCCGTCGGTTGAGACGTCCCAGTTGAGCGGGTGCGTGTCGGGATGGGCGAGGAGCGAATCGGCCCTGGGCGGCTGGCCGTCGATCACTTGCTTGAGCCGATCGAGCTTTCGCGTTGCGGGGTCGTAGCGGGCGATGTCGCCGCCCTGGATCGGGTGGTACGCCCGCCCCTTGTGATCGACCACGATGAAAGCGTACATGTGGTGGGTGTCGAGCAGGTCCGTGTACTTGCCGGTGGCAAGGTCGAGCACCATGAAGTGAGCGCTTTCGACGGGCCGTTCGTCGCTGCACGTGGAAATGTAAGCAAGGTTGCGCGACTCGTCCGGCGTAACGCTGATGATGCCCTGGTGCGGAATGGGAATCGGATAGACCCTGGTCTTGCCGGTGGCGGGATCGAAGACCATCGGGTAGCCGCCGGGGTAATCGGTTAGTTTCTCGCCTTTTTCGGGGTAGCCCTGCTTGGTGCCGAAGTAGATCTTCCCACTGGGGCCGACGTTGTTGCGGGTGTGAATCTTGGCCTGGGCTGCGAAGCCAGTGGCCGTGGTGCCGATCTCCTTGTGGGCATCGACGACGACCCTGGTCTGCTTCGTTTTCGGGTCGAACTCCAGCAGGTAGGCATTGACGCCGTACTTCGCGGTGCCGATGTAGAGCTTGCCGTTCTTGCCGCACACGATGCTGAAGTAGCCGCTGCCCTGGTTGGTGGTCTCCTTGGGCATGGCGTGGGCGGTTGCCTGGAGCCAGTTCCTGGGATATTCCTCGTCCGCGGCCAGTGGCGCCAGGCTCAGAGTGACAACAACCAGGCAAGCAGGAGAGATCCATGAACGAAGCATGACGACACCTCATTTCTTCGGGCCGTCGAACATTGTGCCAGGGGTGCCGCGGTTGTTCAACGCAGTGCTTGCGAAAGCGCAAGGGCGCGGGTAGTTTCCGCTGGCGAGGCTGCTACAACAGGCAGTACGTCAGAAGCGGGTGAGGGGAAGTGCATGTCGAACGGGTCGCCTGGAAGAAGGCTGCGCGAGGCGTGGGCGCGAAGGCCGCTCATGATCCCCGGAGTGTTCAATCCGCTGGTGGCCCGCATGGCGGAGGCGATCGGCTTCGAGGCGGTGTATCTCTCGGGCGGTGCGCTCTCTGCGGCCACGGGCATCCCCGACATCGGCCTGCTCACCTTGACCGAGTTCGTGAACGCCGCGCGGGACATCACCCAGGCGACGAAGCTCCCCTTGATTTCCGACGCCGACACCGGCTTCGGCGAGGCGGTGAACGTCGAGCGGACGGTTCGGCTGTTCGAGGCGGCCGGCGCGGCAGGAATCCATCTCGAAGACCAGGTGCTCCCCAAGCGGTGCGGGCACCTGTCGGGCAAGAGCCTGATTCCCGCCGACGCGATGGCGGCGAAGCTGCGGGCGGCCGTCGCGGCGCGGGGCGATCCCAGCTTCGTCATCATCGCTCGGACCGATGCCCGCGGCGTCAACGGTTTCGCCGACGCCGTCGCACGGGCCAGGCTCTATCTCCAGGCGGGAGCCGACATGATCTTCGTCGAGGCTCTGGAGACCGAGGCGGAGTTCGCCCAGTTTGCCCGCGAGGTCCCCGCGCCTCTCCTCGCCAACATGACCGAATTCGGCAAAAGCCCCAACCTCGATTTCGCCACGCTGGCGGCGCTGGGCTATCGCATCGTCATCTATCCCTTGACGGCATTTCGTGCCGCGCTCGCCGCAGCCGAACGCACGCTCCGAACGCTCAAGGAACAGGGCCATCAGCGCGACCTGCTCGGCCAGATGCTGACGCGCCAGCGGCTCTACGACCTGCTCGGCTACGCCGACTACGAAGCTCGCGACAAGCAGTATTTCCAGTGACCCAGGACTCGCAAAGGGAACAACGATGAGCAGTGCTCCGCTTGAAGTTTACTCGCCCGGCCTGGAAGGCGTGATTGCCGGTGAGACGGCCATCTCGACAGTGACCGGCGGGCTGCGCTACCGCGGCTACCCGATTGGCGAACTGGCGGAGAAAACCTGCTTCGAGGAAGTGGCCTACCTGCTCCTGCACGGCGAACTGCCCAGACGTGCCGAGCTGGAAGCCTTCAAGCAACGCATCGGCGCGGCGAGTTCGCTTCCGGCCGCCCTGAGCACGCTGTTCAAGTCGCTGCCCGCGGCCACGCCGCCGATGGACGCCTTGCGAACGGCGATCAGCATCCTGGCCCACTTCGATCCCGAAACCGGCGACAACTCCCACGCCGCCAACGTGCGGAAAGCGGAGCGTCTGCTCGGCCAGATACCCGTGGCGATTGCCGAGCAGTTTCGGGCCGCACAGGGCAAGCCGTCCGTGCCGGCCCGCCCCGAACTGGGCCATGCCGCCAACTTCCTGTGGATGCTCCGCGGCAAGGAACCTGAGCCGAAGCACGCCCGCGCCCTGGACGTCTCGCTGATCCTTTACGCCGAGCACGAGTTCAACGCCTCTACATTCACGAGTCGGGTCATCTGTTCGACGCTCTCCGACCTGCACTCGGCCATCGTCGGCGCGGTCGGAGCGCTCAAGGGCGCCTTGCACGGCGGAGCGAACGAGAAGGTCATGGACGTGCTCTTCGAGATCGGCGACCCGGCCAAGGTGGAGGAGTGGCTGCGGGCGGCGTATGCCAGGAAGGCGCGCATCATGGGGTTTGGCCATCGGGTGTACAAGACCGGGGACGTGCGAGCCCGCATCTTGAAGCAATTCGCCAACGACCTTGCCGCAGCCGCCGGCGACTTCAAGTACGAGGCGATGGCGGACACGATCGAGCAGATCATGGACCGCGAGAAGAACCTGATGCCGAACCTCGATTGGCCCGCCGGCCGGCTCTACCACTACATGGGCCTGGAGATTCCCCTCTACACGCCTATTTTCGTCATGTCCCGCGTGGCGGGCTGGAGCGCCCACGTGATCGAGCAGCTCGACAACAATCGGCTCATCCGGCCGCGCGCCCGGTACATCGGGCCCGAGCTTCGCTCGGTGACGACGCTGGCCGAGCGCGGTTAGGCCAGCCGCCGCCAGTGCTTGAGCCAGCCTAGACGTTGTCACCCTCGGTCGAGGTCCGCACGTCGCCGCCAGGTCCGGACTGGCCCCAGCGCCAGTCGCGGATCTCGGGCATGTCGTCGCCATGCTGGCGGATGTAGTGCTTGTGTTCGAAGAGCTTGTCGCGCAGGGCTTGCTTGAGGTAAGCGGCGCGGGGGCCAAGGTGCGGGACGCGGTCGATCACGTCGCCGACCAGGTGGAAGCGGTCCATGTCGTTGAGGACTACCATGTCGAACGGCGTGGTCGTCGTGCCTTCCTCCTTGTAGCCGCGGACGTGCAGGTTGTCGTGTCCGTTGCGGCGATAGGTGAGGCGGTGGATGAGCCAGGGATAGCCGTGAAAGGCGAAGATGATCGGCTTGTTCACGGTGAAGAGCAGGTCGAAGTCCTTGTCGCTGAGGGCGTGCGGATGCTCGCCGGGCGGCTGGAGCGTCATGAGATCGACGACGTTGATCACGCGCACCTTGATCTCGGGGATGAACCTTCGAATGATGTCCACGGCGGCGAGGGTCTCGAGCGTCGGCACGTCGCCGCAGCAGGCCATGACGACGTCCGGCTCCGAGTTCTGGTCGTTGCTGGCCCATTCCCAGATGCCGATGCCGGCCGTGCAGTGCTTCATCGCCTGCTCCATCGTGAGCCACTGCGGTGCAGGCTGCTTACCCGCCACGACGACATTCACGAAGTTCCGGCTCTTGAGGCAATGATCGGTGACGCAGAGCAAGCAATTGGCATCCGGCGGCAGGTAGATGCGGACGACCTCGGCCTTTTTGTTCACAACGTGGTCGATGAAGCCTGGGTCCTGGTGGCTGAAGCCGTTGTGGTCCTGCCGCCAGACGTGCGAGCTGAGCAGGTAGTTCAGCGAGGCGATGGGGCGCCGCCAGGGGATGTGATTGCACACCTTGAGCCACTTGGCGTGCTGGTTGAACATCGAATCTATAATGTGGATGAACGCCTCGTAGCACGAGAAGAAGCCGTGGCGGCCGGTGAGCAGGTAGCCCTCGAGCCACCCCTGGCACTGGTGCTCGCTGAGCATTTCCATGACTCGGCCGTCCGGCGCGAGCTTGTCGTCGTAGTCGAACCGCTCGGCGATCCAGGCGCGGTTGGTGACTTCCAGCACGTCCTGCCAGCGATTGGAGTTGTTCTCGTCAGGGCTGAAGAGTCGTAAATTCTTGCTCTCCAGGTTGAGCTTCATCACGTCGCGCAGGTACTTGCCCATGATCCGCGTCGCCTCGGCGTCCGCTGCCCCGGGCGCCTTGACCTCGACGGCATACTGCTTGAAATCGGGCAAGCGCAGGTCCTTGAGGAGGATTCCGCCATTGGCGTGCGGATTGGCGCTCATCCGCCGAAGACCCTTGGGGGGCAACTCGGCGAGTTCGGCCTTGAGCTTGCCTTGCTGGTCGAAGAGTTCTTGCGGCTTGTAGCTGCGCAACCAGTCTTCGAGAATCTTGACATGGCCGGGGTGGGCCATGTCGCCCATGGGAACCTGGTGGGACCGCCAGTAGTCCTCCGTCTTTTTGCCATCGACTTCCCTGGGGCCGGTCCAACCCTTGGGCGAGCGGAGGATGATCATCGGCCAGGCGGGCCGAGTGATGGCCCCGCCGCTGCGAGCGGCTTTCTGGATGGCCTTGATTTCGTCGAACACCGTGTCGAGCACCGCGGCCATCGCCTGGTGCATGAGCTCCGGCTCGTGGCCCTCGACGAAATGCGGCTTGTAACCGTAACCCTTGAAAAGGCAGGCCAGCTCTTCGTTGGGAATGCGAGCCAGCACGGTCGGATTGGCGATCTTGTAGCCGTTCAGGTGCAGGATGGGCAGCACTGCGCCATCGCGGGCCGGATTGAGGAACTTGTTGGAGTGCCAGCTCGTGGCCAGCGGACCTGTCTCGGCCTCGCCGTCGCCGACGATGCAGGCGACGATCAGGTCGGGATTGTCAAACGCCGCGCCGTAAGCATGCGAGAGGGCATAGCCGAGTTCGCCGCCCTCGTGGATGCTGCCCGGCGTCTCTGGGGCGACGTGGCTGGGAATGCCGCCAGGAAACGAGAACTGGGTGAAGAGCTTCCTCATCCCTTCCTCGTCCTGCGAGATGTTCGGATAGACCTCGCTGTAGGTTCCTTCCAGGTAGGCGTTGGCGACGGCCGCCGGTCCGCCGTGCCCAGGGCCCATGATGTAGATCATGTCCAGGTCGCGCGCCTTGATCAGCCGATTCAGGTGAACGTAGACGAAGTTCAAGCCCGGCGTCGTCCCCCAATGGCCCAGAAGCCGCGGCTTGACGTGCTTGAGCTGGAGCGGCTCCTTCAGCAGCGGATTATCGAACAGGTAGATCTGGCCGACGCTCAGATAGTTCGCCGCCCGCCAGTAGGCGTGCATCTTGTTGAGCAATTCCGCGGAGAGAGGACCCTGTGCCATGGCTGCTTCCTTCTTGATGGTGCGTTGAACGCGGTTCGTCAATTGTCCTGGAGCCCAGCGACCTCGACGGTCTGGCGAACAATCATCAGTTCCTCATTGGTTTTCATCACCCGAATCACGATCCTGCTGGTCGGGGCAGAGATGACTGCCTCATGTCGTGCGTTGCGGTCGGCGTCCAGTCGAGCCCCGAGAAACTCCAGGCGGCGCACGATCTGCTCGCGCACGGGGGCGGCATTCTCGCCGACGCCGGCTGAAAAGACGAGCGTATCCACTCCGCCGAGCGACGCCGCAAGCGCTGCGGCCTGCTGGGCTGCCCGCGCACAGTAGACCTCCACCGCCAGGCGGGCATCGGCGTCGGATGCGGCTCGGTCAAGCAGGTCCTTCATGTCCGACGTTGAACCCGATAGGCCCAGGATTCCCGAGCGTTGATTCAGCAAGTCGTCTACTTCCTGCAGGCCCAGCTTGAGCTCGCGCCAAAGGAACAGCACGACGCCAGGGTCCAGGTCGCCGCACCGCGTGCCCATGACGAGCCCGCCGAGCGGCGTCAGGCCCATTGTGGTATCGATGCATTGGCCGTTCCGAACCGCGGCCATGCTCGCGCCGTTGCCCAGGTGGGCGAAGATTACTTTCCCGGCGGCGGCTTCGGGATCGATGCGCCGTAGCTCACGGACCAGGTATTCGTAGGACAGTCCGTGGAAGCCGTAGCGTTCAACCCCAGCGTCGCGTACTTCCCTGGGCAGCGCATAGGTCCGTGCCAGGGCTGGCATGCTGGCGTGGAAGGCCGTGTCGAAGCACGCGACCTGGGGAAGTTTGGGATAAGCGGCGGCCACTGCTCGCAGGCACTCGATCTCGCTGGGCAGGTGGTTCGGCGCTAGCGGCGCGAGATCAGCCAAGGCGGCGATGAGTTCGTGGCTCACCCGCGTCGGCTGCACGAAGCGCCGCCCGCCGTGCACGATGCGATGTCCCGCCGCCGCCAGCGATCGACCCTGCAAGTAGCTGGGCAGCCAGGCAAAGAGCCTGTCCAGCGCAGCTTCATGATCGGGCAATCCAATCTCCTCGGCGTGCAGGGATTGGCCCATGCCGTCGCGTACGCCGAAAGAGCCGCGCTCCAGTCCGATCCGCTGCAGGCTGCCTGAAACTTCGAGGACCTCCTCGCCGTCCATGCGATAGAGCGAGAACTTCAAGCTCGACGAGCCGCTGTTGAGGGTCAGGATGTGACGAGCATTCAAGGGCATCACAGTGCGGCTCAAGGAGAGGTTCTCTCATCCCTCGTTCTACGGAACATGGCCGGAATCAGCCAAAGAGAAACCGGACGCCGGCTGGACTTCATCCGAGATTCACACCTGCTGGGGCGATTCTCAGAGCGCCTTGCTGGACGTGGAAAGCTGGTTGCCGAAAGTTGTCCTCATCGCTGGAGGGAAGCCTGTCCCTGGTAATCGACGACGTCTGCAGGCACAATTATCAATAAAGCTGAATAGGTTAGTTGCTGAGAGGAAAGGCGAGTCAAGCTGACCCGCCTGCGTGATCCTTTATTGGGGAAGGATTGCCTTGATCGAGGTCGGTGGGCAACGTGACGTCGGCGGCTTTGTGTCCACGGGGCAGCTGCCCTCCTGGGAGCAGGTCGGCGAACTGGTCCGGCAGGCCCATGAACAATGCGCCAGGGATCGCACGGGAGAGAACTCGCAGGTCTATCCCGCCCTGGCCAGGGTGTCGCCGGAGCTATTCGGCATCTGCCTGGTGGACACGAAAGGCCGCAGCCATGCCGCCGGCGCTGCGGACCACGCCTTTGCGATCATGAGCGTGTCCAAGCCGTTCGTCTTTGCCCTGGTGTGCGATCTGCTGGGGCCGGAAGTCGTGCGGGACAAGGTCGGCGTCAATGCCACGGGGCGGGCCTTTAACTCGCTGGAAGCCATTGAGCGCGGCGACCAGGGTCGGACGAACCCCATGGTCAACTCGGGCGCGATCGCCACGACCAGCCTTACGCCGGGCAGCACTTGCGAGCAGCGCTGGGAGTTCATCCACGCGGGTCTGTCGCGCTTCGCCGGCCGCACCCTGAGCATGAACGAGGAGGTGCTTGCATCCGCCCGTGAAACCAACCACCGGAATCAGAGCATTGCTCGCTTGCTCCACAGCATGAAGCGGTTGGAACTGGAGCCCGGCGAGGCGGTCGATCTTTACACCCGGCAGTGCTCCTTGGACGTCACCGCTCGCGACCTTGCGGTCATGGGCGCAACGCTGGCGGACGGCGGCATCAACCCTGTCACGAAGGAGCGCGTCGTTTCGGCAGCGGTGTGCCACTACACCCTGGCGGTCATGGCGACGGCGGGTCTGTACGAAACTTCGGGCGACTGGCTGTACAATATCGGCCTGCCTGGCAAGAGCGGCATCGGCGGCGGCATCGTCGCGGTTGCGCCGGGGAAGGCTGGGCTGGGCACCTTTGCGCCGCCTCTGGACTCGGCGGGAAACAGCGTTAAGGGCCAACTCGCCGCCAGGTTCCTCTCGCAGCGGCTGGGGATGGACCTTTTCGTCTCCCAGCCGGCTGAATGAGTTTCGCATGATCTGTGGACCAAGGACGCCTTCATGAGCCAGGACGTTCAGGCACCTCAGCCCGAGCAACTGCCGCGCAACGCGATGAGGGGGCTGCTCGACGCCGTCGAACGCCTCGGCAACCGGATGCCTCATCCGGCCGTGCTCTTTCTCCTTCTGATCGGCCTCATCGTCGTCGTGGCGCAGGTGGGCGCCTGGCTCGAGCTGAGCGTCACCTACGAACGGGTGAACCCGCGAACCTACGAGATCGAATCGACGACCACTACCGCACGAAGCCTGTTGAGCGCAGAGGGCATTCGCTTCATCTGCACGTCAGTGGTGCCGAACTTCGTCAACTTCGGACCAGTCGGCATCATCTTCGTCGCCATGATCGGCGTGGGGCTTGCCGAGCGCTGCGGCCTCATCGGGGCTGCCATCCGTTTGCTGGTTGTCGTCACGCCGAAGCAGTTCATGACGGCCATCGTCGTGACCCTCGGCTTGCTCTCGAGCATCGCCAGCGACGCCGGCTACCTGGTGCTGATTCCGCTCGGCGCAGCGGCGTTCTACAGCCTGGGCAGGCATCCGCTCGCTGGGCTGGCTGCAGCCTTCGCAGGCGTTGCCGCGGCATTTGGCGTCAACTTCATGGTCAAGCCGATCGACGGAATCCTTGCGGAGATGACCAACAACGCCATTCACATCGTCGATCCTGGACGGTCCATCGAGCTGACGGCCAATTTCTATTTCGGCATTGCTTCCAGCTTTCTGCTCATCGCCGTGTGCACGGTCGTGACTGAATGGCTCGTGGAACCGCGGCTCGGGAAGTACACCGGCACGGGGCCTGTCGAGGAGAAGCACGGGATCTCGGCCGAGGAAGTCCGCGGCCTGACCTGCGCCCTCGTCGCCTTCATCGGTTTTCTCGGCTTGCTGGCCCTGGTGACGCTCCCTGCCGGCGCCGCCCTGCGCAATCCCGAGACGGGCGCCTTGCTGGGGAACTCGCCCTTCATGGAGAGCCTGGTCTTTCTCATCATGCTGGCATTCCTCGCCTCGGGAATCGCGTATGGCATCGGGGCGCGGACGATACCGAGCATGGACGCTGGCATCAAGCAGATCACCGAGACCCTTTGTGGCCTTGGCGGCCTGCTCTTCCTGTTCTTCGTCATCAGCCAGTTCGTCGCCTACTTCAACTACAGCAACCTGGGGACCATCCTCGCGGTACACCTGGCCGATGTGCTCAAGCAGGCCGACCTGAACAGTGTCACGCTGCTGCTGGCGTTCATCCTGATTGGCTTCGTGCTGTGTTTCCCGCTGCCGAACATCTTGCCCAAATGGGCGATCCTCGCCCCGGTGTTTGTGCCCTTGTTCATGAAGCTGGGCGTCGAGCCGGAGATCGTGCTGGCGGCCTACCGAGTCAGCGATTCCCCGCCGAACGTG
>Ga0073934_10009982_pt1 | contig 11942 bp, 5 predicted proteins | sample LarsenN4metaG_FD_76834 | JGI IMG/M metagenome (GOLD analysis project Ga0073934, IMG submission 76834) | Hot spring sediment bacterial and archeal communities from British Columbia, Canada, to study Microbial Dark Matter (Phase II) - Larsen... ... | reverse complement strand
ATTTGGCCAGTTGAAACTCATGTTCGCGCGCGTCCGTGACCAGCACGGCGATGTCGAACTTGTCCGGCATGGTCGCCAGGTGGTTCAGCAGCAGGCTCAACTGGCGTTCCGCACCGCCAATGCCCAACGATGAGGCCGTAACGAGAAGCCGGATCGGACGGTCGCGATGACTGCCATCGGCCGGGGTGACCGACCGGGAGGCTTGTTCCGATCCGTCTCGCGCGCGCGCCTTGGGGGCGGAGGCCGCGGTCTCGGCATATCGCCTGACGCTGGCAATGGTCCGCTCCTCGAGCTCGGAGAGCGTGTTGACGCCGTGCTTTTCCTGGCATGTCTCGAAATGGCGCAAGATGCGACGGTGCTGCGCCGAAAACGAGTTGTTGGAGATGCCCCACGCCTTCCGCAGGCGAACCGCTTCTTCGAGCTGCATCAGCTCAATCAGGGTTTCGATAAACTGTAGCCGAACCGCCGGATCCGCGGAGCGTTCAATGTGCCCGCCGAGTGCGGCAATCGGCGCCCGGCGGTCAATCGCCCGCATGATCCGCATGAACTGCAGGAGCGGAATCTCGCCTTTCTCGAATCGCCAGACCACGTTCGAGGCAAGGCGCTGCAACGCCCCGAAGCGGCGCAGGCTGCGCAGCTTGTTGGCGACGTCGCCCAGCAGGAACAGCCGCCGCGGATCGAGCCGCAGCGCCTTCTTGGCAACGCGCACGAATTCTCGTGGCGAGGCGCCGCGCTGGGCGACCGCGATAAAGTGCCGGACGCAGCGCTCGTCAGCCAGCAACTCGTCCTCGCGCGGGCGCAACGCTGCAAACGCCGCGGTCGCCATGCCGCTTTCGGCGTGGGCGCGGCCGATACAGCTCGCCTCGAACGCGGGTCCGTCCGCCCACCGATCGCCTCCGGCATCAACCATGAGTCGATAGCTTCGGCTCTTCAGACAGGTCGCGAGGAAGGCCCGACGGATGACCGGCAGCGAAAGAAGGTAGATCGCGCGGCGAAGCCTGCGGCTCTTAAGGCCGTCCGCCAGGGCCGCGCTCCACTGCGCGACCCGGTCCACGGTCGCTTGGCGCCGGCCCGGCGTCCGCCGCTTTGCCGCACCTTGAGCCACCGCAGGATCAAGCACGGTTGGAGACGGCGGCGACATCGGCCGCTCCTGAGGCATACCAGTCGTAGCCGAACAGCGCGCTGGGGCGAACCAGAGCGCCGCGCATGTTGGCCTTGACGTTTTGCGACCACCGGCGCCGCCGCTTGAAATGAATGGTACCGCGCGCCACGCGATGGCTGAACCCGGCCTCGATGGTCACGCAGTTCCAGTGCCAGTCTTCGTAGGCGTATCCGCGCTTCATGTCCCGCACGCAGTAGGGAAAGCGCAGGTGCGTTTCGCGATCGGCGAGGCAGAGCGCATCAAAGCAGTTTCCGAAGCGCAGGAACTCCAGGTCGAACAGCGGATCAGTCTGGTCGGTGGTGATCAGAACGTTGCGGCTGATACCGAAATAGAGGCTGAATTCCGGATGAATGATCGATTTCCGGCCGAGCGCCGTGAACATGGTCCACGCCGAGTCGAGCCAGTTGCTGCTCCACAAGTCGTCCCCATCGAGAAAGGCAACCGCTCTGCCGGATGCGCAGTCGACGCCGCGGTTGCGACTGAGACCCTGGTCGCCGTAATCCACCTCAATGACCGCGTCCGTCGGCGCGGTGGCGAAATCCGCAAAGGCGGCGCGGGTTGCCGAATCTGGCCTGTCAAGGACGGCAATCTTCTGCACACGCAGCCCGATTCGTTCCGCGTGCGCGACGCACGCCAGATAGCTGCGTAGCGCGGTAACGGCAACCGCCCCCTCCCGGTGGGCGGTAATGATGGCCGATATCTCCGGCTGCGGTGTCAAGCGCGGACGCTCCCGTCCGCCGGAGGCGAGGAACTCCGCGTTCTGCGGCTCGTCGGCCGGCTGCGCGGACGTCGCTACCTGTCCCAGTTGCTTCCCGTGCTTCTTGAGCATCTGCCGGGCAAGGCGGCTGTTGAGGTTGACGGCACGCTTGGGGCGCAAGCCGCGGACCAGGTCCAGCAAAACAGCGACGCGCTGGTATCTTCTGAGGTCGCGCAATTGGGGCGCGAGGTGCAGGACATCGACGACCGCTCCAAAGCTGCCGGACTGATCGACATAGTCGCCGTCGACGATCACCAGCAGGACGGACTCCTGGCCGCGCTGACGGAGCTGCCGGATTTGCCGAGCAGCGGCCTGCGCCTCCGCGGCCGTCCGGCATTTGGCCATGAACAGGATGATGTCATAGGTCGTCCGCGACAACGAGCGGCGGACCGCGCTGCCGGCACGGACGGCAGGGGAAATGTGATGAACCTCGGGCGGCCATATGATCACGCCGCGGTTCGATGGCCGCGCGACCAGCGGTTCGATCTCGGCGGCTTGCGCGATCAGGCTCCTCATCTCGGGGAGGTCAAGATGCGCAAGCTTTTCCGACCCCGCCGCGCAGACCAGTTCCACGCGGCTGGTCGCGGCCGGGCTGCAAGGTTTTCCCGACAGTCTCGCCGCCCGCGCCACCCGCAAGTCCGCGAAGTCCGCTCCGGCCTCGCCCAGTTCCTTTCTGGGGTTGTGACTCAGCAGGCGGTGCGGCCGCCGGTTCTGTTTCAGTCCCGCGCGGACGAAATGCTCGAACGGCCATTGGCGTCCTCTCCCGACGCTGGGGAAGCATTCGACATAGTAATCCTCGTCAAACAACGGTGTCGGCACGATGCGTTCGCGCATTCCGACGTAAAGCCACAGCAGAAAAAGACGGCCGGGATCATCCGGCACCGCAGCTTGATCACTCTCGTCGGCCGTCCGCGGACGGCCACCGCCGCGCGATCCCATCACCCCGGCAAGCGCCGCGCGACAGTACTCCGGGCTGAACAGGATTGACGGACGCAAGCCGAGCGAAAGGCCCTCGACCAGGCAGTGGACGGCATGTTGCCCTGGAGGTACGGTCATGCCCTTTGGCAATTGCGCCTCGTAGAAGTGCGGCTGCACGAAGTGGCGAAAGAACGTGATCGTCGCGCGGTCGCTCTCGTCGTCTGCCCTCCAGCGCCGAAGAAACGAGGGAAGAAGAGCCTGCAGGCGACCCGGCTTGCCGTATCGGTCGCCACGTGTCGCGAGCCTCGGCATGAGCGAGAGGACCCGCCACAGCGGCTCGCGCACCGCACCCGAATAGCTGGCGATCAATGCAACGAGGTGGCTGATTTGGGGGCTCGGAACGCGTTGGCCTCGGCGGCCGTGCTCGAGGAAGTGCACCAAAGGATTGGCGCCGGCCGCGATGCAGTCGGGATAGCGAACACGGTAATAGTGCGGGTCGAAATACGGTGTCGGCGCGATCCCGCGGTCGAGCCCCGAGGTCAGCCAAGCAGCGACAACGGGTCCCTCAGGAGTTGGACCCAGTTCCGCGCCGAGCGCCGCCTGCATCACCGCGCGACAATAGTCGCGGTCGAAGAACGGGCCAGGCGGAAGATCGCGCGCAAGGCCGTGCGCGAGGTAGTGAAGGAACACGTCTTTCGAGGAATACGAGTCCGCGAGGGTGACCTTGCGCCGGTAGTCCTCCTCGTGGAACATCAGGCGCAGCACCTCGACATGCCGCGCCGTCAAGCCGTAGCGCCGCGCCAGGTCGGCCAACACGTCTGCCTCGCTTGCAGGCGGGACGGAACTGGCGTCATCGCGCGGCCCCGAACCGCCTCGGGTGTCCGTCGCCTCGACACAGGCCGAGATTGCCGGCGCGAACGACGGCCGGATTTGCCCGCGCAGCGGCGGCGGTTCAAGCGCCCTCGTCATGAGTGGCGGATTCATAGCAGCCGGCCGCCCCTCCCGCTACAAGACTGCACCGGGCCGATCTCGATAGCGCAGGGCACACTACGGCATACATGCTGTTGTGGCTGTCAACCCACCAATTCGATTTGAATCGACCGGAACGTCGTGCGCGAGCGGGCGCATGGTAGGGAAATTGCTCACCAGGTCAATCAAGCATGGCAGAACCCGCACAATCCACCCCACCGCGTGGGAGGTCCTTCTGAACCGCCACAACCCGTCCGGACGCCTTGTCCAAGCGGCTTTGGCGTCACGATTGTGACTGACTTGATTCATCGCGGTCTGACCGACGCCCGCCTGGAGTCGTCCCTTCGGCGTCCAGAACGCGCACCAAGCCCTCCCATGCTCCCGTCGGAGGCCCGGACGCCGACACGCGCTGTGCCCGCCCTTTACCCAGCCTGCGGAGCCGGCGGACGACGGCGGTTGCACCGCGCGTGGCCCAATCGATCTCGAGCTGCAGAATCGCCGCCGCGTAATCGAGCAGCCCGCGGCGGGCGAGCTTCTGGTTGACCCCGTTGGCAAACAACAAGACCTCTTGGAACGCCATCGGCGCGCGGGCGAGGTGCGGGCGGACTGCGCGGAATTGCCGCGCCGATTCGTTGTAGCCACGGTCGCGCAACCATTCCTGTCGAAGCGCCGGCACGCTTGCCAGGTCGAACACCACGGTTTCACACCTAAGACCCGATTCCTGGGCGTCCATCAGGAATTCGCGGTCGTAGCCCAGCACGCGATAATCCGTGGTGAAGCCTCCGAGCCTCAGGAATGCCTGGCGGGCGACATACAGCGGCTGAGCATCGAGGGTGGTCGGAAAAATCTTGTCGGCGCTGCCGCCTGGAATGACGGCCCTGAGCGACTGGGGCTTGTCGTCGACCGCCTGCTCGACGACGCGAAAAAAGCAGTTGACGACCTCGGCACTCGTCTTCGCCGCGACGCGCGCGAAGATGCGGAGTGCCGACGGCCGCAGTTCGGTGCCTTCCCAGACGAACAGCAGAAAATCGCAACGCGAAGCCTCGGCAAGCCTGTTGAAAGAGAGGCCGACATCGCAGTCCGCAGTATCGATAACCCGGCACGGCAGTCTCGACGCGCGCGCCAAAGCCCCAACGGCATTCGACGTGTCCGAGGTCGGGGAATCGACCGCAACAAGGACTTCTTCCACGCGCACATCCTGTCGGCCGATCGAATCGAGCGTGACAGAAAGCGCACCAATCTCACCCGCGTGATAGATGCACACGGCCACCGACGGGGAGTCATGCCTGACAGGAGCGAGACGGTCCGCCCCGGGCTTCTCGGCGGGCTTCGCCAGCTCGCGCGCCAGTCCATCGGCAAGGGCTCGGTGAAACCGGCGCCAGACTTCGACGTTGGCATCGTTGTCGAAGCTCAGCGCGGCGATCTGGCCGCCACCATTAATGGCGTCTTTGAGCTTCGATGCCAGGGCGATCGGATGCGGATCGCAGAGGACGTGCTGGTGATAGGCATGACCGACCAGTTCCGGCGTGCCGCCAGCGTTGGAAGCGATGAACGGAATGCCGTAGATCAACGCCTCATAGATCGCCAATGACGAATTCTCGATCAGCGACGGCATGACAGCGAGCCGGTTGCCGCCGAGCAGGTACGCGATGGCTTGCCGTTGGTCGAAGCCGGTATGGACTTCGACGCGCACCGGCCAGCGCGTTGCCTGCGCTGCGATGAAACGCAGCACCGACTGGCCGGACCAACTATCCAAGGGCGGACCGGGCTTCCCGACAAAGCTCACCTTCGGTGGGAGCTTCACGTCCTGGCGCAGCAGCCGGTCGACGGCGTGACAAAAGGTCAGCAGTCCCTTGCGCCGCTCCAGCCGTCCGAAGAACACGATTTCATCGACCGGGATGCGCTTGCCCACTTGGCGGCCGGGGCCGACAACACCGGACAGTTCGTCGAACTGCAGCAGGTTCGGCTGCACGAAGGTCCTTTCCGCAGGCAGCCGGTAGCCCCGACTCGCCATCCAGCGAAGCAGGTGAGCGCTGCCGCTGACCACCACATCGGCGAGTTCGATGCTGCGGCGCTCGGCATGCACCTTTTTGAGGTCGCCAAGACTGTCGAACACCTGCGACGAATACGCCCGATTCCACAGCCACGGCGACGACGCCTTGACGACGAACAGCGTGTCTTGAAAAGCGAGGCCCTGACGCTTGGTCAGCAAGCTCAGATATGCCGGACCGCGCCATTCGGACACATGGACGACGTCAAATGCATGATCGAGCAGGTAGCGCATCATCTTGTAGGCTACGCGCAGCCACGGCTCGTCCTGGTCGTGAATTCCGTCGATCGCCAGGTAGTTCGGGACGGGTACGAATTTCACACCGCGGGCAGCATAGCGATCGATCGATTCGCGGATCGTGCCCTTCTCGACGAAATCGCCCAGCAGATAAAGCACCGTGACATCATGTCCGTCCTGCGCCAGCATTTCCGCGAGCGAGGCGTATGTCGTGCCGATCCCGCCGTTGCGGACCGGTCCTACTATGTCCTCGGTTGCGATGCAGACACGCAGGCGCGCCGGCGTGCTCGCACCCGTCGGGGTCAGTAGCGACGTAAGGTTCGGGAAGTCGAGCGCCCAGGCGCCCTCCACCGGCCCGCTGGGCTGTGACACGCTCTGGGCGACTTCTGCGCCAAACAGCAGCGATTCGAGTTCGAGGGTGGCTCCGGCACGGTTGCGGAACGAAGCACCTCGCATTCCCATGTCCGTCATTGTCCCAGTATCGACCTTGGCCGGCCGAGCCTTACGGCAGCGGTTCGCGCGCGAACCCACCAGACCGTCCGCGCCGACCCAACGCGCCAGGCCGATTCATCCCCCCGATCAATCGGCGCCACTGCAGGCGCAACCGCCAGCGCACCGCCAAGACGCGGGAGGCGAGGCCGATCAGGCCGTGGACTCGTGGGCATCCGGTATGGCGGATCTGCATTCTTCCGTGCGAGGGGGCCGGCAAGGCACGCGCGCCCGACAATGGCCAAGTTTTCCCGGTTGGATATACACGGTGTAGGACAGTACAGGTACCGAATTGTACGGTTCCCGGCAGACGGACGAGCGTCACGGGTGTTTTCTATGGCTGCAACCCATTGAAGTATGATATAAATAACCAAATTTTGGTTCAAATCAGGCGCCCCGAAAGAGGCTGAGGCATGGCCACCGATGAACCAAATGCAGCGTTCCGCAGAGCGCAACTGATGGAACTGCGGAGAGCTGCACAGGCCGATCTCTCGGCCCGGGCTGGCGGCCCTGTGCCACGGCCGGTCGTCGCCGGTTTGGCGCAGCCCGGCGCCCAGGAAGCTGCTTCCCGGCGGGGCGAAGCGACGGAGCCGATCGGCGAGTCAGGCCGCCGGGAGCAGCCCCCCATCCCCTTTGGCCCGCCTCCGGAGCCGAGGGCGCGGACGGGTGGGCTGCCGGGCCAGGTCCGCACGCTCCCGTCTGCCGAGCATGCTCCATCGATCCCGCAACATCCGCCCATCCCGATCAGCCCGCCGAAGCGTTCTCACGCAACGTTCGTTTCGTTCGTGCTCGTGGTCTTGCTGCCGATATTTCTGGCGACGGTCTATTACGGCTCGATTGCATCGAACCAGTACGTCTCCGAGTTCCGATTTTCCGTCAAGAACGCAGCGGTTCCATCACCCACGCCTTCTTCCTCCGGCCTTATGGGATTTCTCGGAGGCTCCCCGATGGCCAATTCGAGCGACAGCTACCTTGTCGTCGACTACTTGACGAGCCCCGCCGCTGTCGAAGCCTTGGAATCCCGAATCCAGGTGACGAAGCTTTACGCCCGCCCGAACATCGACTGGTGGATGCGGTTTGATGCCTCCCGACCCATAGAGGACTTCGTCAAGTACTGGCAGGGGATGATAACTGCCAACTACGACATGATTACAGGGCTGGGGACCGCACAAATACGCGCCTTCACGCCGCATGATGCGCACCTGATCGCATCGACGCTTCTTTCGCTCTCGGAGGAACTGGTCAATCAGATTGCCACGCGCAGCCAAAACGATGCTGTTCGAAATGCGGAGAAGGAAGTCGAGAACGCACAGAACCGGCTAATGGCAATTCGGGCCCGACTGGCGGCCTACCGCAACAAGGTCGGCGTCATCGATCCCGCTTCCAGCGTCGTGGCCAGCAATTCCGGCCTGATCCAGGCCGTGCGCGCAAATCTGGCCCAGCTTGAGACCCGACTGGCCACCATGATGGCAAGACGGCTCGCCAAGAATGCGCCGGCAGTGGTGGCCCTGCAGTCCGAAATCAAGGCGACCAAACAGCAGCTTGCGCAGCTCGAGGCGTCTGTTGGCGCGGAACAGGGAGGCGGGGCGCTGTCGACCACAATCGGAGAATACGAACAATTGGACCTGGAGCGGCAGTTCGCGCAAACTCTGCTGACGAGCGCCATGCAGGCCCTGGAACAGGCCAAGGCCAATGCCGCAATCCAACACCTCTATGTTACGCCCTACGTACGTCCTGGAAGGCCGCAGAGCGCCACCTACCCGAAGCGATTGACATCGGTGCTAGTCGTTGCCGTACTGGCCTTCCTGTTCTGGACGATCGGATTGCTGATCGTGCGGGCGATTTCCGAACGCTTCGGCTGACATGCCCGCAACGTCTGGCCCCGGCAGCGGCGCGATGCGCTCGACCGCAACTACTGCCGGGCGCGCCCGACAGTCTTCGGCGAATTCGCGAGCCCCAAGAACCACGCCCACGTGCGTGCCAGACCGTCGGGCAGCGAGGTAACCGGTCGATAATCCAGCGCGCGTCGCGCCCGACTGATATCGCAGTATGTGTGCGGCACCTCGCCCTTCCGTCGTGCAGCAAAGCAAACGTCCACCGGCCTCGGACGCACAACGGCCCGGATCATGTCGACGAGATCGTTGATCGACGTCTCCGTGCCGCTCCCCAACTGGTAGACGCCCGAAACGGGTCGCGCCAAGGCGGCGAGAATCCCGCCACAAACATCGTCCGCGAAGACGTAATCGCGTGTCTGGGTTCCATCCCCGTAGACGGTGATCGGCTCACCCGCGAGGATGCTTTTCATGAACGTCGCGACAACGCTGCCCTTGTAGAAGGAGCGAGGGCCATACACGTTGGAGAAGCGCAGCGAAACGATGTCCAGCCCATAGGAGGCCGCGAAGGCATCACAATAACCTTCTGCCGCAAGTTTCGACGCGCCATAGGGCGAGATCGGATGCGGTGCCATGTCCTCGTGCACCGGCGGCTTCACGCTGCCGACAATGGCTCCACCGGTCGAAGCGTTCACGAGCCGCTTGACGCCGTGCTGCCGCATGGCGAGCAGCAGTTCGAGCGTTCCGACAACGTTGACGTCGAAGTTCATGCGGGGATCCGCAACAGATGCGACGACGCCGGTGTCGGCGGCAAGATGAACAACCGCTTCGATGCCCCGCAACGCCTTGTTCAGCGCTTCGCGATCCCGGACATCGCCGATCAGGACCTCTGCATCGAGATCCGCAATGTGCTCTCGGCGCCCGATACTTTCATTGTCGAGGACCCGAATCGAGAAATCGCTGGTCCGGTTCATCAGGCTGATGAGGTTGGCTCCGACAAAGCCGCATCCGCCCGTCACCAGCACCCTCACAAGTGTCCCCTCCTAGCCACGACAGCCACGGCGCTGGACGACCCATGCCTCCACGGCCCCCGGCCCCGGATGACCCGGCTGACAGCCGGTGTCAGCGGACGGCACGCTTGCCGGCCGGCAGCCGCGGATCGTGCAGGGCCACGACCGGACCGCCAACCTTGTCCCCCTTGGTCGCTCGCCAGAACGACGTACAGGGAATCTTCTCCAGCTTGCAGCGATGGGCATATTTCCTGGCGATCTCGGTGACCTCGGTCATGAGCCCCTCGCTGAGCTTGATCGGGTGCAGGCCCAACCGCATGAAGCGGCCATTGTCGACGTCAAGATCGTTCTCGGCCGCCTCGACCCGCGGATTCTCGACATACTGGATTGCGGCCCCGGTAAGCTCTGAGATCATCTTCGCCAGATCGCGCACCCGATGGGTTTCGGTCATCTGGTTCATGATGTGCACCCGCTCTCCTCGCCGCGGCGGGTTTTCAATCGCAAGCTCAATGCAGCGACAGGTGTCCTGAATGTGAATGAACGCCCGTGTCTGCCCCCCTGTTCCGTGCACGGTGAGCGGATACCCGATAGCAGCCTGCATCAGGAAGCGGTTCAGTACCGTGCCAAAATCTCCGTCGTAGTCGAAGCGATTGATCAGACGCTCGTCGCGCCGCGTCTCTGCGGTCTGCGTACCCCAGACGATTCCCTGGTGCAGATCGGTAATCCGTACCCCGTCGTTCCTGTTGTAGAAGACGAAAAAAAGCTGATCCTGCGTCTTGGTCAGGTGATAGATCGAGCCTGGATTGGCCGGATACAAGATCTCGTGCTCGATACGCTCGCCATTCGGGCCGTCGGCGTGAATGCGCAGATAGCCTTCCGGAATCTTCACACCGCCGACGCCGTAGCCGTAGACGCCCATCGTGCCGAGGTGCAACAGATGCACGTCAAGGCCGGATTCGACGATGGCGCAAAGGACATCATTGGTGGCATTGAGATTGGTATTGACCGTGTACCGCTTGTGCCGCGCCGACTTCATCGAATAAGGAGCGGCCCGCTGCTCGGCGAAGTGAACGATGGCATCCGGCTTCTCATCCTTAATCAGGGCAAGCAGCGCGTGAAAATCCTGGCCGACAGTGAGATTGATGAACCGGATCTCTCGACCGCTCACCTCCTTCCACGCTTTCAGGCGATCGGAAACCGACCTGATCGGCGTGAGCGATTCAACCTCCAGCTCGATATCGATCTGACGGCGAGACAGATTGTCGATGATGAGCACGTCATGGCCGCGGCTGGAAAGATGCAGACTCGTCGGCCAACCACAGAACCCGTCGCCGCCAAGTACGAATATTCGTGCCATCAAGCCTGCCCTGACGAGGTCGATTCATTGAAGAAATATCATGCGGAAGCCTGCATGCGAATGATTATTATCGCTTCAAAGATCGCAGATCAACATGACAGTCGGCGACCGGCGCAAGGCAAGGAGTCCACCGCGACCTCCTGCGCCGTTAACGCTGGCAGCACTCACCGCGCCGTTGCAGATTTGCGACGTTTGCCGCCGCCCCCGATGCCCAGACGGAAAAGGTGCTGCGGCTCGCCGCAAGGCCGAACGCCCGCCTCCCCCGACCGTTGACAACAACTGTGCTTCGCGGTCTGTTAGCCGCTCGCAAGGTACGGGTGCGGCAAGTGAGTCGAGCACCGGGCCTTTGGCCGGCTGAGGCTGCGCCCGAGTTTGCGTTCACACGCGGGCGGATTCGAGGCACCCGAATGCGGCGGTTCCCTTTGTCGGCTTCATGTGCGGATGCAGGTCGCTCACGGCAAGGACGATGAATTGGCTTCGATCTGCTGAGCGCGGTGCCCGCTCGACCTGGGTCCATCTTACAAGGACGTTTGACAAGCTGTCGTTACCGGATCGACCGGACTCGACCTCCGCCGGCAGCGGCCTCGCGGACGGCGCTCGCGCGTTGCTCAAGAGCGCCTTGTTGCGCTACCGGCGGACCAAGCCGGAGTGGGCCGAGTGGGAAGCGCGAGGACTGACGCTGAGAGCCGAACAGCCGGCGGCGGCATTGGCGCTGTTCGAGAAGGCGCTCGCGCAGCAACCCGACCGCGTGTCGCTGCTCCGGGCATGCGGCCGCCTGCAAATCAAGATGGGAGAGCATGAAGCGGCTCGTGCCCATTGGGAGCGGATCGCCGCCATTAATCCAGCCGACGTTGAAGCGCATCTGCAGCTGGCGCGAATTCACAGCCGCGCGCATCGCAACCTCGAATGCATCGCCGAGACCGAGCGCGTGCTGACCCTCAGCCCCGGCCAGGAGGAGGCGGAGCGCCTGCAGCAGCGCGCAGCAATGAGGGAACTCGATGTCGTTCTTTCGACGGTCGAGCCGGAGAGCGCCGAGTTTCGCAGTCGCATCGAACGGTTGCAGCCTGCGCATGCGCGCAACGCACTCATCGGCGCGTCACGGCCAACGGTGGACGGCGATCGCAACGAGGTCGATAGCGATATCGAGGCTTCCACAGATAT
>Ga0073934_10009981_pt1 | contig 11943 bp, 9 predicted proteins | sample LarsenN4metaG_FD_76834 | JGI IMG/M metagenome (GOLD analysis project Ga0073934, IMG submission 76834) | Hot spring sediment bacterial and archeal communities from British Columbia, Canada, to study Microbial Dark Matter (Phase II) - Larsen... ... | reverse complement strand
GCGGTGCGCGGGGCCGACGGCCAGGGCGCGGGCGAGCTCGTGGTGATCGATCCCGCCACCACCCAGCGCGTCGTCGGCCCGGCCGGGCGACAGTACGTCGAGCACACCGACCCCGGCACGGCGATCGGCGAGAGCGGCGGCACGGCCTGGCGCTTCGAGTGGGTGGCGCCGCCCGACGACGCCGGCGAGGTGCTGTTCTTCGGCCTCGGCAACGCCGCGGACGCCTCGGGCTCCGAGAACGGCGACCGGATCTACGGGCCCTCGCCCGCGCCCCTCGCGCGCGTGGCGGGGCCCGGCGAGTAGACGCGCGACGCAGGAGTGCGATCGCGGGAGGAGACGACATGGGCATTGCGGAGAGCAAGCAGGTGATCGGCGAGTACTTCGGCGCCCTCGCCAAGGGTGATTACCCCGCCGCCATCGCGAAGTTCGCGGACGACATCACCTGGTGGGTGCCGCCGGCTTCGCCCATGGGCGGCACCTACGAGGGCAAGGACGCCGTGCTCGGCCTCTTCGGCAGCGGCACGGGCCTCTACGACCCCGCCGTGCCCCTCGCGCCGGAGATCGTCGGGATGGTGGCGGAGGGCGACAAGGTGGCGGTCGAGCTCGTCATCACCGGCCGCAGCGCCAAGGGCAAGGACTACCGCAACCACTACCACTTCCTCTTCACGGTGCGCGGCGGGAAGATCGTGGCCGTGAAGGAGTACGTGGACACGCTCTACTCCCAGCGCGTGCTGTTCGAGTAGGAGGCCGCGCGGAGGGATCGCAAGCGCGCGACGCGCGCGCGCAGCGAGGCGAAGCCGAGCGGAGGAATCGCGCTCATGAAGAACCAGTGGATCCACCTCGCGAAGGGCCAGTTCCCGCGGCAGGCGCACGTGGCGGTGCCGAAGGGGCTGAAGGAGGAGGAGATCGGGCGCGGCGGCTTCCAGGGCCGCGTCGCGAACCTCTACCGCCGGAACGAGCCCACGGCGTGGCTGCGCGTGGAGGGGGACTTCGCGCCGGGCGACGTGGACGGCGAGCAGGTGGCCACCGCGGATCAGCGCGATCCGCGCGGTGGGCCGACGCCGCTCTGGGAGAACGCGGACCTCGTCGTCTCGGTGTCGCGCCGCACGGAGCCCATGCCCTTCTTCCTGCGCGACGCCGACGCCGACCAGCTCTGGTTCGTGCACCGGGGCGAGGGCACCCTCGAGACCGAGTTCGGCCCCCTCGAGTTCCGCCCCGGCGACTACCTCGTGATCCCGAAGGGCGTCACCTTCCGCCTCGACCCGCGCACGCGCGACAACTACTTCCTGGTGCTCGAGTCGCGCGGCGAGATCGACTTCGTCGAGCACGTCCAGCTCGGCCGGCACAACCCCTTCGACCCCGACGTCATCGCCGTGCCGGAGCCCAAGGCGTGGGACGGGGACGGCCGCGCCGAGTACGAGGTGCGTGTGAAGCGCGACGGGCGCGTCACGGCCTTCTTCTACGCCGCGCACCCCTTCGACGTCGTGGGCTGGAAGGGCGACCTCTTCCCCTTCCGCTTCCACAACACCGACTTCCGGCCGGTGATCGCCGACCGCAACCACGTACCGCCCTCCGCCTACGGCCTCTTCCGCGCGGAGGGCTGGGTGCTCTGCAACTTCGTGCCGTCGCCCATGCAGCGCGACCCCGAGGCGAGCCGCCTGCCCTACTACCACCGCAACATGGACTACGACGAGATCGGCTTCCTGCACGCCGGCAGCGTGGCGGGCGTGCCCATGGAGGGCACCACCATCATGTGGCACCCCCGCGGCGCGGTGCACGGTCCGGGCGAGGAGGCGCGCGCCATGGCGGAACGGTTCTGGCAGGAGATCGGCACGAACGACATCGAGGCGGTGAACGTCGACACGGTGCGGCCCCTGCGCATGGCGCCGGAGGCCTTCGCCGCGAAGCGCGATCACGTGCAGCTCACCAGCGGGAAGAAGTAGCCGTGGCCTTCCCGCAGATCGCCCGCTACCCGGCCCTCGGGCCGTCTCTGTGGAGCTTCGACGCCCTGCCGGAGGGGACGCGCGTCGAGCCCGTGCCGCTCCTCGCCGAGGACGGCGGCGAGAGCCACGGCACGCTCTACACGCGCGGGGGCGAGCGCTGCGTGGCGCTGATGATGCACCCGCGCGGCGACATGCAGCGCCACTACGCGATCCCGCACCTCCTGCGCGGCGGCATCGCGGCCTGGGGCCAGGCGGGCCGCTACATCAACAACGACGTCAACCTGATCCACGAACGGCTGCTGCTCGACGTGGCGGCCGCCGTGCGCCGGCTGAAGGAGCGCGGCTTCCGGAAGATCGTGCTGCTCGGCAACTCGGGCGGCGGCGCGCTCTACACCTTCTATCAGTCCCAGGCCGCGACGGCGCCGCCGGGGCGCCTGCGCGACACCGCCGCGGGCGACCCCTGCGACCTGAACGGCTTCGACCTGCCCGCCGCGGACGGCATCGTGCAGCTCGCCACCCACCTCGGGCAGGGCAAGCTCATGCTCTCGATCATCGACCCCTCGGTGGTGGACGAGAGCGATCCGCTGGCGCGCGATCCCGCCCTCGACCTGTACGATCCGCGCAACGGCTTCGAGCGCCTGCCGCAGGCCTCGAAGTACGGGCCGGAGTTCCTGGCGCGCTACGCCGCCGCCCAGCACGCGCGCGTGGCGCGCATCGACGCCGCCTGCCGCGAGCACGTGGCGGAGTGGAACCACCACCTGGCCCGCCTCGGCGCGCCGGACTTCGAGAGCCTGCCCGTCGCCGAGCAGATCCGGATCGAGCGGCGCGCCTTCGCGGGGCGCTACTTCCGGGTGCACCGCACCGAGGCGCACCCCGCCTACGTCGATCTCTCCCTCTGGCCGTCCGCCCGCGCGATCGGGTCCTTCTTCTCGCCCCGCCCGGACGTCTTCAACTACCTCGAGGCCGGCTTCGGCAAGATCCAGACGCCGCGGGCCTGGCTCTCCACCTGGTCGGGCCTGTCCTCGCGCGCGTCGACCCTCGACTGCATCGGCCGCATCGACGTGCCGACCCTCGTCGTCGCGTACGACGGCGACAACGCGGTCTTCACCTATCACACGGACGGCATCTTCGAGGCGTCGCCGGCGGCGGACAAGGCGATCCACACCGTGCCCGGCGATCACCTCGGGTACGGCCCGGGCGGCATGAAGGACCGCAGCGGCCAGGAGGCCGCCCTCGGCGCGATCGTGCCCTGGATCCAGCAGCGCTTCGCCTGAGCCGCGCGCCAGGCCGCGCGGAAGGAGACCGAGATGAAGATCGACCTGTTCGCGATGCCGGCCGTTCCCGCCACGCTGGAGGAGCGCGAGCGCCTGCGGCCCGTCGGGCGCTCGACCGAGCGCTACCAGATGATGCTCGAGGAGCTGCGGCACCTCTGCATCCTGGCGGACGAGCTCGGCATCGACGCCTTCTCCACCACCGAGCACCACTTCCACACCGAGGGCAACGAGCTGTCGGTGAACCCGGTCCTGCTCTTCGCCGACTTCGCGGCGCGCACGAAGCGCATCCTCATGATGCCGATGTCCATCGTGATGACGAGCGCCAATCCCATCCGCGTGGCCGAGGACCTCGCGATCCTCGACCAGCTCACGAAGGGCCGCGTCGCCGTGGCCTTCGCCCGCGGCTACCAGAAGCGCTGGATGCAGGTGCTCGGCCAGGGCGGCACCAGCGCCACCGGCATGGGCGACGCCGCCGACCAGGCGAACCGCGAGCGCTTCGACGAGGGCATGGAGATCCTCGAGAAGGCGTGGAAGGAGGACTGCTTCGAGTACCACGGCAAGCACTTCCAGGTGCCGTATCCCTACGACAAGGGCATCGAGGGCTGGGCGGCGGTGCACTACACCCGGAAGTTCGGCGCGGACGGCGAGATCGACGAGAACGGGGTGATCCGCAAGATCGGCGTCTGCCCGCGGCCGTACCAGGATCCGCACCCGCTCATCTCGCAGCCCGTGACGGGAGGCATGACGTCCCTGCTCTCCTGTGCGAAGCACGGCTGGCTGCCCTGGATCTGGGAGGGCGACCCGCCGAAGTTCCTGGAGATGTGCCGCACGTACCAGCGCGTCGCCGCCGAGCACGGGCACGACTTCGGGCTCGGGCAGAACGCCGGGTGCGTGCGCGCGATCTGCCTCGGCGACACGCGGGAGGAGGCGTTCCAGCTCGCCGCCCAGACCACCGGCTACTCCTACCAGGAGTACTTCGGTCACTTCGGCTTCCTCGAGCTCTTCCGCAATCCCGAGGACGATCCGAACGTGCGTCCGTGGCGCTTCAAGAGCAACGAGGACGCGGTGAAGCGGATGATCGAGAAGAAGTACCAGCTCTGCGGGACCGTGGACGACGTCAAGCGCGAGCTCGAGCCCCTCGCGAAGTGCTACGGGGACGGCAGCCTCGAGTGGCTGTCGTGGAACTTCTTCTGCCAGGGCACGACCCCGCGCCACGTGCAGGAGCGCCAGCTCGAGCTCTTCGCGACCCAGGTGATGCCGGAATTCCGCTAGGCCTGCGCGGCGTTGGCAGGGCGCGGGCACGTCCGAGAGGTTTCTCGCGGCGACGGTCCGGTATGTGGGAGGATGGGGGCGCGTGGGGGGCGAGCCGGAGGCTCCCATGCGGTCGAGCCGCTTCCTCTCCTTCTTCGTCGCGCTCCCGTCGGCCGCTGCCGCGTACGACTTCTCGGTGGATCCGGCCTCGCCGGAGGTCGCCGCGCTCCGCTACGAGGCGCGCGACGTCGTGCTGCAGGACGGCTCCGGCGTCCACATCGCCGGGACGCTGCTCGGCCTCGGCTCCGACGAGCTCGACGGCTTCAGCTACGGCAAGGACCTGCTCCGCCCGGTCGGCCTGCCGAACTTCTTCGTGAGCCTCCAGTTCTCGGTGGACCGCGCGACCGTCGGTAGCGGAAGCGCCATCACGACCCAGGCGACCGGAAACGGCGCGGCCGGGGACAAGTTCGATCTGCTGGTGCTGCGGAGCGGCCGGACCGTGGGTCCGTTCCTCGACTCCGATGCGCCGAGCCACCAGCTCACGCCGAAACCGTCCCTCGAGTCGAGCATCGACGGGCTCTCGTGGCCCCCCGGAACACGGAACCACGTCTACTACACCGTGGCGCGCGGCGGCTCCCGCCCGCCCGCGGACGTGTTCTACGTGGCGGAGCCCGGCGTGACGGCGCCGGTCGTGTACGCGACCGCCGCCCAGCTCGGCCTCGTGGCGGGCGACGACGTGGACGCCCTCGCGATCAAGGACGGCGGCGGGGTGGGCGTCCTGGACGCGAACGACGTGGTGTACGTGTCCCTCGACGCCGCCTCGCCCACGCGTGCGGCGGTGACGGGGGGGAGCGAAGTCATCCTCCAGGTGTTCCCGCAGCCCATGCGGGTGGTCTTCACGGCGTCCCAGCTCGGGCTCGGCGCCGCCGCCAGCGAGGAGGTGGATGCGATCACCGGCTACGACCCCGGGCCGCCGCTGCTCGCCCTCTTCACCTCCGTCGCGTCGCCCTCGTCCCATCTCTCCGGCGAGTTCTCCTTCACGGGCCCGACCACGGGCTTCTACACGGCCATCGCGGGGGGCACCGGCTACTACGGGACCGTGAGCCCGAAGCTCACGTTCACGCTGGGCGGCACGTTCGCGTGGGACCCGGACGAGGAGGAGGACTCGGACCTCCACACCGTGAAGGAGTTCCCCGGGCTGATGGGCGCCGGCCCGTACGCGTGGGACCGCGCGACCGCGCTGATCGACCTGACGACCGGAAGGCAATCGGCGAACTGGTTCGGTTGGAGCGGCTTCGGATACGTGCGGGAGCTCGTGATCGACGAGGGCGACTTCATCCCGGGCACGACGCTCGTCTCCGGCGGCTTCGGCCGCTGCCAGGCCTTCGTCGTCGGCGATCGTCCCTGCTTCGGGGCGACGTTCTTCGTGAACCCGGGCTTCCAGCCGCGCTGGTCGGCGATCTGCCGCGACGCCGGCGGCGCCTGGAGCCTCGGCGCCACCTTCCTGGCACCGGGCGCGGCCGTGAACGGCAAGACGGTCGGCTCCCTCCAGACCTTCGACTGCGCCGTCTCCCTCCAGGACGCAGGCCTGACCCAGTGCTACGGGACCGCACGCAGCCTCGGCTTCGAGCCCCTCCTCCTCCGCGTCGGCGCGACCCTCGTCGGCGGACAGCCGACCTGGGGCACGCCGCAGATCGTGGGCGACGCCGCGACCGCGGCGCCCGGCGGCGGGACGTTCAACGACTACGGCTTCCAGATGGCGGCCCAGAGCGCCGCGTTCCACGGCCGGACCAGCCTGGGACGGGAGGGGATCTATCGCTTCGACGGCGCCGCCTACCACCGCATCGCCGACACCACGACGCCGGTGCCCGGCGGCTCGGGGAGCTTCACGGGCTTCGGCGACGACCTCTCGAACGACGCGGGCGCCGTGACCTTCGTCGGCAATACCGGCGCTGCGCGAGGCGTCTACAGCACGCTCACGGGCCGCCTCCAGAAGATCGCCCGCGCCGGCGACGTGGTCGACGGCCGCACGCTCGCGGACGTGACGCTCGCGCGCGACGCCGCCACCGCGAACTTCGTCTCCTTCGGCGCCCGCTTCGACGACGGGCGCAGCGCGGTGGTCGTGAAGGCGCTGCCGGTCCCGTTCGACACGAGCGACGCGACGCAGCGCCCGATCCACGTCGACGTGGAGCTCGACCCGGATCCGTCGATCCTCGGGCCCGATCCCCGGGCGCTGCTGGTGGGCGACCTCGGCACCGCACGCCTGCGCGGCACGTGGAGCTCGAACGGGACGACGGGCACGGTGACGATCCCGGGCAGCGAGGTGGCCCGGCTCCTGGCCCTCCAGTTCGGCGCCGCAGCGAGCGCGATCGGGAGCTGGACGGCGACGGTCGACGTCGCGACCGGGGCGGTGTCGTCGAGCGCGAGCGGCGTCCTCGCGAGCGCCCCCTTCGCCTTCGACGGTGACACCGCGGGGGGCCCGTGGACGAGTCCGCTCCTCGGAGCCATCCCCGGGTCGACGGCCGGCTTCGAGACCGACGGGGCGGGCCGCAAGCGCTTCTGCTCGAACGCGTTCAGCCAGATCGCGGGCGGCGCCTGCGGAGCCGGCGCCTTCGGCTTCCCGGCGGCGGCGCCGTACGACCGCACGAGCGGCTTCGTGCACCAGACCGGCCCGCTCACCCTGGGCGACGTCGTGCTGTGGGGGTTCCTCGGCGACCAGCGCTGGCTCGAGGCCCCGCCTGCGGACGTCTGCCCCGACGCCGACGCCGACGGCGTGTGCGACGCCGACGACAACTGCCCGTTCGAGCCGAACCCGGGGCAGGAGGACCAGGGCGGGATCAGCCTCGCCTCCGGGCCGGATGGCGTCGGCGACGCATGCCAGTGCGGCGATCACAACGGAGACGGCCGCGTGACGCTGGCGGATGCGGTGATCCTCCAGCGCTCGTTCCTGGTCCCGCCGACGGCGGCCCGAAGCCAGGCGCGCTGCGACGTGGGCGGGAGCGCGGGCTGCTCCCTGGCGGACGCCGTGGTGCTGCGGCGCACCCTGGTGGCCACCGCCACCATCGCGCAGCAGTGCGATGCGGCGCTGCCGTAGCCGGGAACGGGAGCGCGCCACGCCGGCGGCGTGCTCCGTCCGCCTTGTCCGCAGATTTGAAACATGTTCTAATCCGCCCGTGAGCCCGCCGCCTCGCGCCCACGACGCTGCCCCGCCCGCGCCGCCGAAGAACGAGAAGATGGACCGCGTGCGCAGCCTCGCGCAGCGCGTCTCGAATTGGGGCCGCTGGGGCGACGAGGACGAGCGCGGGACGCTGAACCTGGTGACGCCCGAGGTGCTGAAGCGAGCCGCCGCCGCGGTGCGACAGGGGCGCGCCTTCAGCCTGGGCCTCGCACTCGGCGCCGACGGGCCGCAGACGGGCAGCGTGGTGGGGCGCTTCAACCCGCAGCACTACATGACGGCGATCGGCGCGCCCTTCGGCGCGCCGGGGGGCTTCCACTACTCGGACGACGTGATCTGCATGCCCCTCCAGTGCGGCACGCAGTGGGACTCGCTCGCGCACGTGCACTACGACGGGCTCCTCTACAACGGCGTGCCCGCCGAGCGCGCGCTCTCCGCGTCGGGCACGGCGCGCAACGCGATCGACAAGCTCGGCTCGCCCGGCATCGCCTCCCGCGGCGTGCTGCTCGACCTCGCCCGCGCCCGGGGAGTGCCGCGCCTCGCACCGGGCAGCGTCGTGCGGCCGGCGGATCTCGACGCAGCGCTCGAGCGCCAGCGCGTGGAGCTCCTCCCCGGCGACGTCCTGCTCTTCCGCACGGGACACCTCCAGGTGTTCCTCGAGGGCGGCGACCGCGAGACCTACCTCTGGCAGGGCCCCGGCCTCGGCATCGACTGCATCCCGTGGCTGCGCGAGCGCGACGTCGCGGCGGTGTGCGCGGACAACACCGCGATCGAGGTGATGCCGTGCGAGGACCCCGAGCTCTTCTACCCCGTCCACCTGCTCGGGATCCGCGACATGGGCCTTCCCTTCGGCGAGATGTTCGACCTCGAGGCCCTCGCCGCGGACTGCGAGCGCGACGGCCAGTGGGACTTCTTCTTCGCCGCGCCGCCCCTCAAGGTCACGGCGGGCGTCGGCTCGCCCGTGAACCCGCTCGCCATCAAGTGAGCGGGAAGGAGATGCGTCCGTGAGGTTCTGGCAGTCGCTCTCGTTCACGGAGCCCGAGCACCTCGTCCCCCTCGCGAAGATCGCGGAGGAGGCCGGCTTCCACGGCGCCTTCGCCTCGGACCATCTCTTCTACCCCGAGAAGATCGCCTCGAAGTACCCGTACTCCGCCGACGGCGCGCCTCCCTTCGCCTCCTCGACGCCCTGGCCGGATCCCTTCGTCACCTGCTCGGCGCTGCTCGCGGCGACCACCCGCCTCGTGGTGTCGACGGCGATCTACATCCTGCCCCTGCGCCATCCTCTCGAGGTGGCGAAGGCGGTGGCGACCCTCGACGTGCTGTCGGGCGGGCGCTTCGCCCTGGGCGCCGGCATCGGCTGGATGCGCGAGGAGTTCGAGGCGCTGGGCCAGGACTTCCGCACGCGCGGCAAGCGCTTCGACGAGATGGTGGAGGCGCTGCGCACGGTCTGGCGCGGCGGCATGCAGGAGCACCACGGCGCCCACTACGACTTCGGCCGCCTCGAGATGAGCCCGGCGCCGTCGACGCGGGTTCCGCTCTACGTGGGCGGCGCCTCCGACGCAGCCCTGCGTCGCGCCGCGCGCCTCGGCGACGGCTGGATCGGCTCCGGCAACGCGCCCGAGGACGTGCCCGCCGTGATGGCTCGCCTGCGCGAGCTCCGGAAGGAAGCCGGCCGCGACCACCTGCCCTTCGAGACCATCGTCGCGCTCAGCGTGCCGCCCGACGTCGACCTCTTCCGCCGGCTCGCCGACCAGGGTGTGACCGCCTTCGTGAGCTGGCCCCTGGCCTACACGCTGGGCCCGGGGTCGAGCCTCGCGCAGAAGCGCGAGGCGCTGCTCCGCTACGGCGAGGACGTGATCGAGAAGGCGGGGCCCTGAGACCGGACGCGCGGCGAGCGGGCCCTACAGGCGCTTCGGTGCCCCGCCGAAGGACACGTCATGGCGGCCTTGCTTGACACGGCCTCGCGCCTCGGTGACCTTCGGCCGCGCATGGTTCGCTCCGCGCGCCTCCTCCGCCGCAGCATCGCCATCGGGCTGCTCGCGATCACCGGGCTCTTCGCGAGCCCGGGCGTGTTCGGCGGCGCCTTGCTGCTCGGGGCCACCGTCCACGGTCACGGTCACCTTCTCTCGTGGCGCGCCGACGCCGGCCACGTCGACCTCCGCTTCGCGCACGAGCCCGACGCCGCACCGACGCCGGAGTGCGAAGGCGGCGACGACGCGCTGGCGCGGGCGGGCTGCTGCGGCGTGGACCCGGCGCCCGCGCCCGCGGCCGACGACCACCACGGCCACACCGTCCACGTCGTCTCGGCGGGGTCGAGCCACGGCCTGCGCACGGCCGGCGCGCTCCACGCCGCGGCGGCGGCGCTCGCCGCGCCGCAGCTCCTCCTCGCCGCGGCGCCCGCCGCGCCGCCTCCGGCCGAGGACTTTGCGCCTCCGGCCCGCTCACCCGCCTCGCTCGCCTCGCTCCGCACCACCGTCCTGCGCATCTGACCCACCGGCGCAGATCTGCGTCGCGGCGCGTGCATTTCGCGGCCCGCGTCGTGGCATGCCCTTCTCCCCGACCGCTTCGAGGACGGTGCACCCATGGACCACGCCATTGCGCGGGCGCTCGCGTCGGGCGCCCTCACGCTCGCCTGCCTCGCTCCCGGGACGCTGCGCGCCGATCCTGCCGGCGCCGCGCCGCCGAATCCGACCGGCGCGCTGCGCCTCGTCGATGCGCTGGCCGCGGCCCTCGCCGCGAGCCCCGAGATCGAGGCCCAGGACCACGAGCTCCGCGCCAGCGAGAGCGCCGTGCTCCAGGCCCGGTTCCGCCCGAGCCCGGAGCTCCAGCTCGAGGTCGACGACTGGGCCGGAAGCGGCTCGTACCAGGGTCTCGGCGGCTCGGAGAGCACGCTGCGCATCGGCCAGCTCGTGGAGCTGGGAGGCAAGCGGCTGGCCCGGGTGCGGGCCGCCGAAGGGCAGCGCGCCGTGGCGGCGATCGACCGCGAGCTGGCGCGGCTCGACGTGCTGGTCCAGACCGCCGACGCGTTCGTGGATCTGGTCGAGGCGCAGGAGCGGGTGCACCTGCGCGAGGCGGCCGCGGCGCAGGCCGCCGCCCTGCTGGAGGCGGCCGAGAGGCGCGAGCGCGCGGGCGCGGGCGCCCCCGCCGAGGCGTCGCGCTTCCGGGTCGAGCACGCGACCGCGCGGGTCGCCGGGGAGCGCGCGGAGCGCGATCTCGCTGCCGCGCGCCTGCGGCTCGCGGCCCGCTGGGGCGCGTCCGACGCCGCCTTCGAGAGCGCGCGCGGCGACCTCGCGCATACGAGCGCGATCCCCGAGCTCGGCTCCCTCACCCAGCGCATCGACACGAGCCCCGACCTCGCGTGGTGGAGCGCCGAGCTCGCGGCGCGAGCGGGGGCGCTGGAGCTGGCGCGCAGCCGCGCGCTGCCGGACGTCCGGGTGGGTCCGGGGGTGCGCTACTACGCGGAGGGCGACGACGCGGCGCTCGTGCTCGGCGCCTCCGTGCCCCTTCCCATCTGGGACCGCAACCAGGGCGGCATCGCCGAGGCGCGTCATCGCCTCGCCCGGGCCGACGCCCTGCGCCGGGCGAGCCTGCTGCGCGTGCGCGCCGCGCTCGCCGACGCCCATGCCCGCGCGCGCGCGGCGCGGGAGGAGGCCGAGGGCCTCGCTCGCAGCGCGCTTCCGGGCGCCGAGGCCGGCGAGCGCGAAGTGCTCGCCGCCTACGAGCGGGGCCGGCTGGGCGCTCTCGACGTGATCGAGGCGCGCCGCGCGACCCTCGCCCTGCGCGAGGACCGCGTGCGCGCCCTGGCCGAGCATCACCGGGCGGTGTCGCAGCTCGAGCGCCTCCTCGGCGCCCCGCTGCACGACACGCCGCGGCTCGACACCGCGCCCGGAACGGGCGCAGGAGGTCCGCGATGACGCTGCGAAACGGCGCACTGCTGCTCCTCGGCTTCGGCCTCGGCGCGCTCGTGAGCTGGGCGGCGCTCCGGCCCGAGCCTGCGCGCGAGCCCCACGCCGAGGCCTCCGATCCCGCGGAGCCCCACGGCGACGAAGGGGGCCACGGCCACGCGGGGGGCGAAGGCGAGCCGGCGCGGGGGCCCCGCGGCGGGCGGCTCCTCCGGTCCGGGGACGTGGCCCTCGAGATCCTCCTCGACGAGGCGGCCGGCACGCCCGTGCTCCGCGCCTGGGTGTCCGAGGCCGGCGAGCCCGTGGATCCCGCGGACGTGTCGCTGGAGGCCGAGCTGCGCCGCGCCCGGGGTCGGGTCGACCGGATCGGCTTCACCGCGCGCCGGGACCACCTCGTC
>Ga0073934_10009980_pt1 | contig 11944 bp, 13 predicted proteins | sample LarsenN4metaG_FD_76834 | JGI IMG/M metagenome (GOLD analysis project Ga0073934, IMG submission 76834) | Hot spring sediment bacterial and archeal communities from British Columbia, Canada, to study Microbial Dark Matter (Phase II) - Larsen... ... | reverse complement strand
TGCCTCCCTGCATCAAAAATGCACGGTCCTCATGAACTTCCTTCGTGTTTTAGCTTTTGACCGTTTTATTGATATTCTTGGCATTGCTAAAAATGTCACAACTTAAAGTTGAAAATCACTTAATATATCGCGGATGTCTGACTCGTGCTTAAAAGAGCGTCCTTCCTTCCAGGCCATTAGTTTGCCCACAATCACATCTTCTGGCCGAGCAAACCAGGCCTCAAAACGCACCCCACCTTTGGTGGCAATCTCACGGCGGAGACGATTTTTTAAGGCAAAATGGTAACCCGGCTTCATCGTTAGGGGAATTAAATCAACTTTGCGGGCTTCACTGGTATCAATGATGTTGAACAAAATGCCCAGGCGAATGGAATCGCGCATTTGATCGGAGTCAGCATAAAAACGGGGCGGTAGATAAGTAGCAGCAAGGGCTTGAATATGCGCCTCATTCAAATCCACAACTATATCAACATCTAAAGTGACACGGGTAACGCCATAGAATGTGCCAGCGAAAGCGCCAATGATGACATAAGGAGCGCCGATTTTTTCAAGTGTTTGCAAGACATCAAAGTAAAGTTGAAACGTCTCCTCAGCCATTTTGTTGTAACCGTTTGAACATAAGGCGGCACAAATCCAGGTCGCTCAGCTCAGGATGAGCTTTACGCAGCCGGGTATGCCAACTGTTCAGGATAACCTCTTGCATCTCTAGCATAGTGCGTAGGCGCTGTTCCGGGGCGACCCGTAGCAGCAATCGAATTTGCTCTTTATCGGGCGGCCCCAACCGGCGTTTGAGTTCTTCAAGCTTGGAATTTTGATTTATCTCGTTCATCTCTACAGATGATAAACATTATATGAGGAGTTACAAATTATGACAAAGAGAAATGATAACGCCCGGCTGTTGATTGCGGCGGCGTTGGGTGGACTGGTTGGCGCAGTTACAGCCTTACTATTTGCCCCTAAATCGGGCAAGGAAACTCGTGCTCAACTCAGTGAAAAGGGTCAGCAGGTCAAGCAGTTGGTCTCTAGCTTAAAAAGCGGCGAGATGTTGATGAGGCGAGGAGGCGAGGAGGCGAAGCGAGGAAAAAGAGCCAGATTCTTCGCCTCCTCGCCTCGCCTGCCCTCGCGTCATCGCTACGATTACGATGCGATTATCATTGGCGGGGGGCACAATGGGCTGGTGACAGCGGCCTATCTGGCTAAGGCCGGGCGCAAGGTGCTGGTGCTGGAACGCCGGCCCATTGTTGGCGGGGCGGCGGTGACGGAAGAGTTGATCCCCGGTTTCAAATTCTCCTCCTGCGCCGACGGGTTGGGTGGTTTGTCACCGGTGATTGTCCGCGATTTAAATCTCCAGGGGCATGGGCTGGAATACTTGTCTGCCGATCCGACTATCTTTGCCCCGCAGCCGGATGGCCGCGCTTTGACCATCTGGCGTGACCCTCAGCGCACAACGCGGGAAATTGAGCGTTTTTCCAAACAGGACGCCGCCCGTTATCCTGATTTCATAGCCTTGATCGGCAAAGTATCCAGCCTGGTCGGGGCGTTGATGACTGTGACTCCCCCCCACATGCCCCGGCCTGCGGCGGCAGACCTGCCGGAACTGCTCAAGCTGCTCGGCCCGGCCCGCCGCTTGAGCAAAAAAGATATTCACGACACCTTGCGCATCCTGCCTATGTCTGTGGCCGATCTGCTGGACGAGTGGTTCGAGTCAGATGCGCTGCGTGGATTGATTGCGGCGCGGGGGATCAGCGGCATTACCTGGGGACCGCGCGCCGCCGGTACAGCTTACACCCTGCTCTATAGCTGCGCCGGGGATGGGCAGCCTTTTGGCTCCGGCGGTATCGTCAAAGGAGGGATGGGCGGCTTGACCCAGGCTATTGCGGGGGCGGCCCGGCACAACGGCGCGGAGATTCGCACCGGGGTCGAGGTGGCCGAAATTATCGTTGAGCGCGGACAAACCAACGGAGTGCGACTGGCGAATGGTCAGGTCATCACTGCTGCGGCCATCATCTCCAATGCCGACCCGCGCACCACGTTTATGAAGCTGGTTGACCCGGCCACTCTCGACCCGTTTTTTGTCAAGCAGGTGCAAAATATCAAGTATCGCGGTTCGGGGGCGCGGGTACATCTGGCCCTCAAAGAGTTACCTGCCTTTTCTGGGATCAATGGCGGCGATTCCAGCGAACTCCTGCGTGGCTATATTCGTATTGCGCCCAGCCTCAACTATCTGGAAAAGGCTTATGATGCCGCCAAATACGGCCAGTTCGCCCGCCGACCCTATCTCGATGTGACCATTCCTTCGCTCTTGGATCCCAGCTTAGCCCCGGCAGGCCAACACGTCATGTCAATTTACAGCCAATATGCCCCTTATCATCTGCGGGAAGGCAACTGGGACGACTGCCGGGAGGTGCTGGGGCAGGTTGTGATTGATACGTTGGCTGAATACGTACCCAATCTCAAGAAGTCCATTCTCCACACCCAGGTGCTGACCCCGTTGGATTTGGAGCAAATTTACGGCCTGCCGGAAGGCAATCCCCATCACGGTGAGATGACGCTGGATCAATTTTTGTACATGCGGCCTGTGCCCGGCTATGCTCAATATCGCGCCCCCATTGAAGGTCTATACATGTGCGGCGCGGGGACTCACCCCGGCGGCGGCGTGACCGGTCTGCCCGGCTACAACGCGGCGCGGGAGATTTTGAAGGATTGGGGAAGGTAGATGCTGCACGTAGAAGATGGTAGATAGAGGATAATTAATTGTAGAAATGTAGCAATTTAAAATCGTAAATCCAAAATCTAAATCAGATCAATCCGATCCGGTCTGATAAGTACGCGAGTTCCGCCGTTTGAGAAAACCGGTTCCGGGTCGTTACTGTAGCGATAAATTTCAACGGCGTAATCGCCGATGGTTTCGGCCAGCCGTCTCAAATTAGACCAAACAGAATTTTCACTTTCTTGATTGGCGTTTGTTTGTCTGTAAATTTGATCGGTGCAAAATGTGTCAGTTGTGCAAACACTTTTAGTCGTCATTGTTGCTAAAAATCTCCAAAGAATATAATTGGGTTCAAAACCTATTACCCAGTTTAACCGAGAAGCGTCTTTGATTCGTTACGAAAAGCATTACCACGTTAAAATATTTGTCTCTCCTTTTAAGTGTCATACTGGTTGGACGATAATTTAATCTGACTTTAAATCATAATTGGTTCTATTAGTAGTATCACTTTGTAGATGTTCTAATAAGTCCGTTTCTTTATTTTGATAAGTGAACTATAGAAAAATGTAAAAAGTCCAGAAATAACTTAGGGGTTGCCCCGGCTTTGCCCACTGAAATCCCCAAGTTATTTCTGGACAGTTACTTAGCCTTTACCATCGTCCCTTCTCGTGTTATAATCAAGGGCAGGCTTACTTGCCGCTTGCCGATGACGCCACGATCTTTGCTCAAAACAAACCAAACTTTCAATGTATCCCGCCATTCAGCCGCCGATCTGTTGACCTGGCCGCTGCTTGGCCCCTTTTTGCGCTGGCGACACGCCCGGCGGACGCTGCAAACGATTCTGCTGATTGCCAGCGGGTTTATTGTTTTTGACGGCCTGTTTGGGCCGCAGCAAGCGCCTAAAAACCTGGCGACGGTGACGGCCTGGGTTCACTACCGGGGGCTGGTGGTGCTGGCGCTGCTGCTGGTAGGCAATCTGTTTTGCTTGGCCTGTCCTTTTATGCTGCCCCGCGAGGCCGGGCGCTGGCTGGGCCAACACTTGGGCTGGCAGCGGGTTGTGACAAAGGGAATGAGGAACAAATGGCTGACCGTCATTTTGTTGGTTCTTTTTTTTATGGCCTATGAATTGTTCAGTTTATGGGCCAGCCCCTGGTGGACGGCCTGGATCATTGCCGCTTACTTTGGAGGGGCGCTGGTGGTGGATACCTTTTTTCAAGGGGCCGCTTTTTGCAAGTATGTTTGCCCGCTGGGCCAGTTCAATTTTTTTGGCTCGCTCAACGCGCCGGCCGAGATCAAAATTCGCAGCGCGGCCACCTGCGCGGCCTGCCGCAGCAAGGATTGTATCGCCGGGAATGGTCTCACCGGCCAGCGTGGCTGCGAGTTGTGGTTGTTCCAGGAGAAAAAGGTGGGCAACCTGGATTGCACGTTTTGCCTGGATTGTGTCCACGCCTGCCCACACGATAATATTGGGCTGATGGCCCGTATTCCCACCCAGGAATTGTGGACCGACCCCCGCCGTTCCGGGCTTGGCCGCTTTAGCCAGCGTTGGGACCTGGCCGCCCTGGTGATCGTGTTAACGTTTGGGGCTTACCTGAACGCCTTTGGCATGATTAGCCCGGTCTACGTGCTGCGGCAAAACCTGGCGAACTGGCTCGGCCTCACCTCCGAAATCCCCGGCCTGCTGTTGATTTTTATGGTCGGATTTACCCTTATTCCGGCGGTTCTTTTAACGGTTACCAGCTTGCTCAGCCGCCGTTTGGCCGGCCATACCCACGAACCCCTAAGCCTGATTGCCCGCCGTTTTGTTTTCAGCCTGGCCCCGCTTGGCTTTGGTATGTGGCTGGCTCACTACGCTTTTCATTTTCTAACCGGCGCGCTAACCCTGATCCCGGTGCTGCAAGCTTATCTGAACGACAGCGGTTTTGCCGCCGGCCAACCGTATTGGCAGCTTGGCCCCCTGGTTCCCCTCGAGTGGCTTTTTCCTATCCAGGCTGTTTTTCTTTACCTGGGGCTGTTTGGTTCGCTGGTCGCCGCTTTTCAGATTGCGCTGAACTATTATCGAAATCGAAGTATTGCCCTGCGCGCCTTTTTGCCCTGGGGCGGCCTGGCCTTGCTGATGCTGGTCGCTGCGCTGTGGATTATGTTCCAGCCGATGGAGATGCGGGGGACAATTTTTATGGGGTTGTGAGGGTGGGGGAAAATATGGTTGGACGGCTGATATAATAACTGTAGTATCACCATTGGTGAGAGGGCGCATTCATAAGTAGCTCATAGTGGGAAAATAATTAAGGGAAATCTAAAGCGCGAATGGCATAAGAAAATGAAGGCGCGTGCCTGCCAATATGCAGGCGAAAAATGCCAGAACTGCCATAAATCCACAGCAGTCGTGCTGAAGAGCGAGTTATGAAGTCACCGAATAGTACAACTTTAACCACACCGACCTCAAACCAGGGATTAAGCGATTCTGTTACCTTATTGACATCCCCCCCTTTCCAAAGTAGTATTTGGTTATGAGCCAAACATTTCAACAGATTTTAGAGCTAATCGAACAATGATGGCGAAAAAGCGGCAGTTAAAGCTTGTGCATGGAGACGAATATGTGGCCGAAGTTGAGGTTGAGTTGATTTATACCGATGAGGGCTGGTCGCCTTATTTATCGTTGAGTGATGCTCTCAAATTGGATGAAATCCGAGAATTACTTCGCCAGGGGGAGATTGAACTGGCGGCTCGTCTGGCTCGGGTTTTCAAACTCATCCCTGTAGCAGCGTGATTTTTTGATAGTGGCGATGATTGATATGCCTACCCACACCAAAAAAGATGTTCTCTCCATCATTCGGCAGCATCAAGATAAAATTAAAGCCTTTGGGGTGAAAAAACTGGGTCTGTTTGGCTCTTTTGCCCGTAACGAACAACATCCTGCCAGTGATATTGATTTGTTGGTAGAGTTTGAAGCAGGTCAGAAAAGCTTTGATAACTTTATCCAGTTATCATTTTTGTTGGAAGAGCTATTAAGCTGGCCGGTTGAACTGGTCACGGTGGAGTCAGTCAGTCCTTATCTTCGCCCTTATATCACTCAAGAGGAGGAATATGTCACTTTCTCCGCTTGTTTGGAGTAGATTATGATATTGTGTGGGATGTGGTGAAAAACAAGATACCCCAGTTGCGGCAAGGTGTGGAAGAAATTCTGGACAATGAGGGAAAAGGTTAAGTTTGGAAAGAGAAAGCTATTGTCATCGCTACCCGCTCTCAGCCGGCTTGAGCCACCCCAACGTGGGCCGCGGGGTGAATATCTGCTCCTTCGTTAATACGACCGAGGGCCGGGGACGGAAGACCGGGAGATAGTCAAGATAAGCATCCTGAGTAGCGTGGAGGAGTCATGCTGTTTATCACTAATCGCGTCATTAACCAATCCATTAAACTCAAAGTGGGCCGAAAAATCACTTTTAACCTGAGCGACAATCAGGCTCAGCAGTCGGTCTACTTTTGCCGGCGGCATAAGATAGATGATTATGAAGAAATCGGCAGCCAGAATTTTCTCGATGAGTTAAAAAACTCGCCTTACAACCAGATTCTGGTCTATCTGCATGGTTATTCCAATTTGCCGGAGCCTTCCGTATTTCCCAGGGCCGAGCTGCTGCAATGGCTGTTTGACCAGCAGAAAAAGAATGAAGTGCTGGTGCTGCCGCTAATCTGGCCCTGTGATGCCGATATGGGCGCGGTGCAGGATTATTTTGATGACCAGATTGCCGCCGATGCCAGCGGCTATGCTTTTGCCCGGGTCTTTGAAAAATTTATCGGTTGGCGTGATGATAACAGCACATTAAGCGACCCCTGTTTGAAGCGCATCAACATTCTGGCCCACTCGATGGGCAACCGGGTGCTGCGGGCCACTTTTGATAATGTAGTTCATTACTACCGCCCCAGCGGTGTGCCGCTTATCTTTCGTAACATTTTCATGGTTGCCGCCGATGTAGTTAACGAATCGCTTGAGGAGGATCATGGGGGCAAATATATCTGTGATGCGGCTCGCAATGTAGTTGTTTATTACGCCTCAGACGATCTGGCTTTGCGGGCCAGCAAGGTGGCTAATTTGAAAAACGATGTGGCGTCGCGCCGGTTGGGCCATACCGGGCCAGAAAATATGGCCAAAGTGCCAAAAAACGTCTATGCTATTGATTGTGACGATTTTAATAGCAAATATGATACCTTTGGCCATACCTACTTTTCGACCGACTCGCTGGGAAATCCGGGCCTTTTGTTCCGGCATATGTGGGATGCCATTCGCACCGGTCGGGTACCCATGCCTCATCCTGATGACCGGACTTTGATTTTAACGTCATCGTTTTTCAAGTAAAATGTAACTGCTCAGGTGTCATTGTGAGCGAAGCGAAGCAATCCCCAAGTTGGGGGAGGAGATTGCTTCGGCTTACAGCCTCGCAATGACATAAGAGGAGCAGTTACGATAAGATGACATTTAAGTTATGAAGTTACCCTTGCTTTCATTGCAATTTTGTCGCCCTGGCCTCTCATTTGTTATTGCGCTGTTGCTGTTCATGACCCTGCTCATGCCGGTAGCAGTTCAAGCCATTGGCCCAGGCACGGGTGGCAGTAAAATCAGGGTCAGCGATGAACGGGTCGGGCCTTATATTCTGCTGGTGGCTACCTCGCCCTTGCCGGTGACGGTGGGCCAGATGAGCGTTTGGGTCCGGGTGACAGATATTCACACCAACCAGCTCAGACGCGATGCAATAGTCACGATTCGGGCCACGCCCCGTGAAGGTGGGGAAACGCTGATGGCCGAAGCGAGCCACAAAAACGCCGGCAATGATTACGATTACGTGGCTCATTTTGAGGTCCAAAGTACCGGTCAGTGGGATGTTACCGTGTCTGTAACCGGCGAACCCGGTCAGGCCGAAGTCGCCTTTACCGAAACTGTCACCCAGGGGTTGAGCCTGGGCCTGCTGCTGAGCCTGGCTATTCCCTTTATTGTTTTGGCGATAGTTGTGGGGATTTATCTGTGGCGACGATCAGCGGCCGGGGCGCAAGACTCTTGAAAAGGAGAGTATTCGGTAATTCATCGCCGCCCGCCGAGGGCTGAAAGCCCCCGGCTACCATAGGTAAAAACCGCTTCAAAGCGGTTCACCAGCCTGCTTCAGCAGGCTTCCAGCTGGGGAAGCCGGGCGTTTCAACGCTCGGCGGACGGCGTGGTTGAGGTAATTTGGGAATTACCGAATGTTCTCAAAGAGTTTATGAGAGGATTATATAGCTTTTCAGAAAAAGATTTTGAGTTTGTAGTGACGACTTCAGTCGTCTAGACCAGTGAAACGACTAAAGTCGTTACTACGATTCAAAACCATTATCTGAACATCTATAGCTCTCCTGCCCCCGCCGAAGCCTGGCAGATATAAACGGTCGCCTCCAGGCCAGAAGCAGCCGGATATTTTTGGGCAATCGCCGCTTCTACAGCCGGCGCAAGCTCCTGCGGGGCCAGGGCGACCACGCAGCCGCCAAAGCCGCCGCCGGTCATGCGCACCCCTCCGGCCTCGCCAATCACTTCGCCGATAATCTGCACCAGGGCGTCAATCGGCGGGATGGTGATCTCAAAATCGTCGCGCATCGAGAGATGCGACTCGGCCATGAGCTGGCCCATCCGTTTCAAATCGCCCTGGGCTAAGGCTTGAGCCGCCGCTTCGGTGCGAGCATTCTCGGTGATAACGTGGCGGGCGCGTTTGGCCACCGTATCGTCCAATTCGTCGGCGTGCAGGGCAAAGACATCGGGCGAAACATCGCGCAGGGCCGGCACGCCAAAGTGAGCGGCTGCCGCCTCGCACTCTCGGCGGCGGGTGTTGTACTCGCTGTCCACCAACCCACGCTTGACATTGCTGTTGGTAATAATCACCGCGACCCCCGGCGGAATCGGCACCGCCCGCTCATCCAGACTGCGGCAGTCAATCAGCAGGGCATGGTCGGCCTGGCCCAATGCGGCAATAAATTGGTCCATAATGCCGCAGCGCATCCCCACAAAATCATTCTCGGCCTGCTGGCCAACCAGGGCGAGTGTTTTGAGGTCAACATCGAGGCCGCTCAGCCGGGTCAGCGCCAGGCCCACTGCCACCTCCAGCGAGGCCGACGAACTCAAGCCCGCCCCTTTGGGCACATTTCCGGCAATGACCAGATTGGCCCCGCCCAGCGTGTGTCCGCGCTGCTGCAAGGCCCAGGCGACGCCGCGCACATAGTTGCTCCAGAGCGCCGTCTGATCGTGGGCAATTTCAGCCGCCAGATCGAACTCGCTGAACTGCTCGCCAAAATCGGCAGCTACCACCCTGACCCGCCGGTCTGAACGTGGCGTGGCGGCGATAACGGTTTGGTAGTTGATGGCGCAGGGCAGCACAAAACCGTCGTTGTAATCGGTATGCTCGCCAATCAAATTCACCCGGCCCGGCGCGCGGAAGAAATGGGTGGGCGCAGTATCAAAGTGCTGCTTAAAAAGTTGGGAAGTTTTTTCTTTGAGGGTCATTCTGACTCCCTGGACCGAAGACCGGGGACCGGAGACCGGGAAACATTTTTGCCCGGTCTCCGGTCTTCCGTCCCCGGTCGTCCTTACAGATTCAAATCGGTTACCGCGCCCAGGCTGCTGCTGGAAACCAACCGGGCGTACTTGGCCAGCACGCCGTAATTGTAGCGCGGCGCGGGTGGCTGCCACTTCTCGCGTCTCCGGGCCAAATCCTCGTCAGCGATGTTCAACTGAAGCAGGTGTTGTTCGGCGTCAATCGTAATCGAGTCGCCTTCTTGTACCAGGGCAATCGTTCCGCCGACATAGGCTTCGGGGGCCACATGGCCGACCACCAGCCCGTATGAGCCGCCGGAGAAGCGGCCATCGGTAATCAAGCCGACCTTGCCGCCCAGCCCGGCCCCAATAATGGCCGAAGTGGGCGAGAGCATTTCGCGCATGCCGGGGCCGCCCTTTGGTCCTTCGTAACGGATGATGACGACATCCCCTTCTTTAATCTGACCACCCAGAATAGCCTCGAGGCAGGTCTCTTCTGACTCAAAAACGCGGGCCGGGCCGGTGATATGAGGGCTCTTAATGCCGGTCACTTTGGCTACGGCGCCTTCGGTAGCCAGATTACCCCGCAGCACCACCAGATGGCCCTGGGCGTAGAGCGGCTTATCAAAGGGATAAATCACCTGCTGGTCGGGGTTGGGCGTATCAGGGATACCGCGCAGGGTGTCCTCGACGGTTTGCCCGGTAATAGTCAAGGCATCGCCGTGCAGGAGGCCATTGGCCAGCAAAATCTTCATCACCTGGGGCACGCCGCCGGCCTGGTGGAAATGCACGGTCAGATAGCGACCCGATGGTTTCAAATCGCACAACACCGGCACACGCCGGCGGATGGTTTCAAAATCGTCAATGGTCAGCGGGACGTGGGCGGCGTGGGCAATAGCCAGCAGGTGCAACACGGCGTTGGTCGAGCCGCCTAGGGCATTGACAACGGCAATCGCATTTTCAAACGCTTTGCGGGTCAGAATCTGGCGGGGCAGGCGCTGCGTTTTAATGGCCTCGACCAAAACACGGGCCGATTCGGCGGTGCTGTCCTCTTTTTCGGTATCTTCGGCAGCCATGGTTGAGGAACGAAATAGGCTCATGCCCATCGCTTCAAAGGCCGACGACATGGTGTTGGCGGTGTACATGCCGCCGCAGGAGCCGGCCCCCGGAATGGCGTGGCGCTCGATTTCCAACTGGGTTTCGGCGTCAATTTTGCCGGCGCTGTATTGGCCAACCGACTCAAAGACGCTGACAATATCCAAATCACGACCATCGTACTGGCCGGGCTTGATGGTGCCGCCGTAGACAAAAATCGAGGGGATGTTCATGCGGGCCATAGCGATCATGGCCCCCGGCATATTTTTGTCGCAGCCGCCGACGACCAGCACCCCGTCCATGGCCTGGGCTTGCACCGCCGTCTCAATCGAGTCGGCAATCACCTCCCGCGAAACCAGCGAATACTTCATGCCCTCGGTGCCCATCGAAATACCGTCGCTGACGGTGATGGTGCCAAACATTTGGGGCATGGCCCCAGCCTCACGCAGAGCGGCTTCGGCTCGCTTAGCCAAGATTCCCAGGCCCATGTTACAAGGGGTAATGGTGCTGTAGCCATTGGCCACGCCGACAATAGGTTTGTCAAAATCGTTGTCGCCAAACCCTACGGCGCGAAGCATCGAACGATTGGGGCTGCGCTGCACCCCCTCGGTAATGAGTTTGCTGCGAAGATTTTCCGGCATTGGAAGACTCCCTGATAATTTACGATTTTACGGTTTACGATTTACGATTTGGGATTGCCACCTTTAATCGTAAATCCAAAATCGTAAATCGTAAATCCCCTTGATTCTCTCCATTCTCTCAAATCGCGCAAATAGGAAGGGTGTGTATGCACTTGGCGAATTGGGCAAGTTGAGTTACTATTTTGGGACACTTTGATTCAGGATGGACAAGATGAACAAAACGGTCTCTTTCTTTCAACAATACGGCGCTTATTTGGCGCTGGCGCCGGCTTTGGCGGCGCTGCTGGGCAGCCTGTACTACAGCGAAGTGACCGGTTTTATTCCCTGTACCTTGTGCTGGTACCAACGAATTTTGATGTATCCGCTGACGCTAATAATTCTAGTCGGCATTTTTAAGCACGACGAGTATCTGCCCAATTATGTGCTGCCCTTTTCAATTCTGGGGATGGGGGTTTCAACCTATCATTATTTGATTGAAAAAGGGGTGTTGGAGCAGTCTACGGCCTGTTCGGCGGGTGTGCCTTGCAATGTCGTGTGGGTTAATTACCTGGGTTTTATTACCATTGCTTTTATGGCCCTGACAGCTTTTATCATGATTACCGTTATCATGGCCTTCACCCGGTGGGCCTATCGTCAAAGTGATGGATTGGCCGAATGAATTCAAGATCGCGCAAAACCCCCTCCCGACGTTTCGGTCCCAAACAAATCAGCCTGCTTATCGGTGTTATTGTGCTGGCTTTGCTGGTTGTCACCGTTCTGGCGATGTTAGAACCGCCGGAAAAGCCGGCGGAAAAATTTGTGCCTACTTTGATTGGGCCGGGATTAGGAGATTAGGCACTTAGGCTTTCACATCGACAAAAAATTGTCGATAGTTTAACAATTTTATACGGCCACCCCCAGAGCAAGGAACAAGTCACGCATGGCGACATGAATGGTTTGATAGAGGGTGTC
>Ga0073934_10009979_pt1 | contig 11945 bp, 9 predicted proteins | sample LarsenN4metaG_FD_76834 | JGI IMG/M metagenome (GOLD analysis project Ga0073934, IMG submission 76834) | Hot spring sediment bacterial and archeal communities from British Columbia, Canada, to study Microbial Dark Matter (Phase II) - Larsen... ... | reverse complement strand
GTAAAATCATCTAAAATGAGAGTTTTTCTGTAAAGCATTTTCCCTTTTGCCCTCTACCTTCTGCCTTCTTTCACCTTTTACCAATTCCCAACTGCTTTTCTAATCGTCTAGAAGCTAAGGACATTGCATAACAAAATACCCAATAAAGCAAACCAACAAATAAATAAACTTCAGCATAACGATTCAGAAACTGTGGTTGTGCCAGAATTGAACGGGAAATACCTGTTAACTCTAATAATCCCACAATTGATAATAGGGAAGTATCTTTAAACAAACCGATAAATTGTCCGACCAAAGCCGGAATCACTGCTCGTAAAGCTTGGGGCAAAATAATAAGTAACATCATCAAGGGAGTATTCAACGCCAAGGCTTTTGCTGCTTCATATTGACCTTGAGGAATTGATTGTAATCCTCCACGCACATTTTCTGCTAAATAAGCAGCACTAAAAAGAGTTAAACCCGCAATACCTCTAAGAACTCGATCTAATCGAAATTCTATTGGTAAAAATAACGGTAGCATTACCTGAGCTAAAAATAAAATGCCAATCAGTGGCAATCCCCGCACAATTTCAATATAAAGAATAGAAAAATTTTTGATTACAAATAATTTACTCTGACGCCCTAATGCTAAGAGAACACCCAAAGGAAAGGAAAGTACTATGCTGATGACAGCAGTGACGAGAGTCAGCAGTAAGCCATTCCATAAATTAGTATCTACAGGTTGTAATCCTACACCACCCCCGATTAACCACAAAACTACTGGAAAAGATAGCGCCCATGCTATAGGTAAAAAAGTATTAAAACGACTGGAAAGACGCTGTGTAAAAATTGCCCATGACACCAAAGAAAGACTCAAAATAATAGCCAGTACTAACCATAGTCGCCAGTAAAGTTCCGCAGGATAGCGACCCACTAAAAATAAAGATAAATTAGCTTGAATCACTGACCATTGGGCTTGGTTAAATATCCAGTTAATAATATTTGTAATTACTGAAATTAGCAGCCAGATACAAACTACAGTCAAAAGACTGTTGTACCAGCTATTAAAAAGATTCTTTTTCACCCATTTACGAATATTTTGATTTGCCATCTGCTTATCTTTCCTTAAGCTGCACAATCTGGTTCAACAAATTCATCATGAATGAAATAACTAAACTGATGGTTAAATAGGTAATCATAATTAGCAGCATCACTTCTACAGCCCTACCAGTTTGATTAAAAGTAGTAGAAGCTACAAAATAAATATCAGGATAACCAATCGCTATAGCTAAACTTGAGTTTTTGGCTAAATTGAGATATTGACTTGTTAATGGTGGAACAATTAGCCGTAAAGCCTGGGGAAAAATAACTAAACGCAATACTAATCCTGATTTAAAACCCAATGCTTTTGCAGCTTCCCATTGTCCTTTTGGAACTGATAAAATACCAGCTCTAATAATTTCGGCAATAAAAGCTCCTGTATACAAAGTTAATCCAAGGGCTAATGTTGATAATTCTGGAGAAAATTGAACACCAAAAGGTAAAATAATTCCGCGATTAGTAACTTGAATTAACCCTAAAAAGGAGTTTGTGTTTGCTGATTTTGGTAAACTTAAAAATATCGCAAAATACCAGAAAAACAACTGTAGTAGCAAAGGTGTGTTACGGAGAATTTCCACATAAATTAAAGCTAGTTTCCTTACTAACCAATTATCAGACAGCCGTGCTATTCCTACAGTAATACCAACAACTGTAGCGAAGATAATCCCGAAAATTATCACCCGTAGAGAGTTGAGTAGACCTACTAATAAAGCACGACGATAGGGGTCAGAAGCCTGATAAGCAACAGGAGTTTCACTGATATCAAAAGACGCTTGGGAATTGAGAAAATCAAATCCTAATTGAATACCGAGTCGCTGTAAATTATCTGTCAGGTTTATCCATAACTGTAGTGCGATCGCAACTGCGATAAAAACAGCACCTAGCTGGATGACAATAGCCCAAAATTTTCTATTATACCAAATAGGAGTCATTCGATTTTGGATTAATGCTTGATGTGGGTTGCAGTTATGACAAATTAGTAGTTAGTGGTTAGTGGTTGATAATAATTTCTCTACTCCCCCCACCTCCCCATTGCCCCTAATCCCCACTCCCTATCGGTCGTGGGGGCCCCGAGTTCCCCATCTCCTTATCTCATAAATTACCGAAATGGCGGAGCATAAAGAATTCCACCTTGATTCCAGAGTTTATTTAGTCCTCTATCTAGTTTTAACTCTGAATTTTTCCCTAAATTACGTTCGTAAATTTCACCATAATTTCCCACATGTTTAATAATTCTGGCAACAAAATCATTGGAAAGACCTGCTCCTTTTCCCAAATCTCCTTCTGTTCCTAAAAGCCGTTTGATTTCTGGATTGCTACTATTGGTTAATTGACTAACATTTTGTGAATTTACACCTAATTCTTCTGCATTTATCAAACCATACACAGTCCATTTAACGACATCGAACCATTTAGAATCTCCATTGGCGACGGCGGGTGTCAAAGGCTCTTTGGAAAGTACTACATCCAACACTACATGCTCATCAGGTTTTGAGAAGGTACTGCGCCGAGAAACTAGCTGGGAACGGTCGGAGGTGATAGCTTCACAGCGACCTTGTTCATAGGTTGCGTAGGTAGTATTTACATCCTCAAAAACTAATGGTTTGTAAGTAATCCCTTTTTGCCGCATTTGGTCGCTAAGGTTCTGTTCATTGGTGGTTCCTGTTTGGGTGCAGATGGATTTGTCTTTGAGATCCTCTAGCTTTTTAATGTTGCTATTTTTACGCACCATTATGCCTTGACCATCGTAAAACACCACTGGTGCAAATTCTAAACCCACAGAGGTATCACGGCTGATAGTCCAGCTGGTGTTACGGCTGAGGATATCTACTTCGCCTGTTTGCACGGCGGTAAAGCGTTCTTTGGCGTTTAAATTGCGATATTCGACTTTTTTCGGATCGTCAAAGATAGCAGCTGCGATCGCTCGACAAATATCTACATCCAATCCTGCATATTCGCCATTGGCTTTGACATAGCTAAATCCTGGCAATTGTCCACTGACTCCACAAATCAGTTTGCCACGATTTTTGATTGTATCTAAGCGGCTATTACTTACTGCCGATCTACTACTACAAGCACTCATTGACAAAATTAGAGGAAGAGTTGCCAATAGCGATAAACTCCATTTATACCATTTACGCATCAACATTAATTTTGTAATCTCCTTCTATTACAGTTATCAGTTTTATCACTTAGGTAAGATTCCCTCCAGCAACCACTACCCACTGTACTTCTTTCCTGTTGCCTATTGCCTATTGCCTGTTCACTGATTTAATAGTCTGAATATAAGCACTTGATTTTTACCCCCACCCATGAAAAGATTCTTGATCGTAGGTAAATACTAATTATCTATCGATTTAACGTATTTTATAGAAAAATCAGTGAGGTAAACACTATTCCACATCTGAATTTTGCGATTGCATATGCTAGTGATGACCATATCTAAAAATTGGCTGTGCAAAGTTTCAGATGGTATGTTGGAGTGTACTGGTTTTCACTCTCAAGGGTGACCTAGAAGTTCTTCAGCAGAAAACACAAATGTTCTTAGCTTGTAGTAAGTACTTAAGTGCTTACTACGAACTATGTATTGTAGAAACTTGCAGTGACACCTCTCTACACTTTTAAGAATTGCTATAAGTTTAAGTAATACCACTTATGTAAATCACTTGTATATAAACTTGTCAAAAATTAGTTACAAAGAAATATTTTGCGAGTGGTCTTTAACCATCGCAACTATATAGGTAGTACCCCAATTACTGATTACCGATATAGGCGGACATAATATAACTTAACCCTGCTATTTATTAGTAATCACAACATTAACAAAAATGCTAACTTCTCAAAATCAAGAAAATTTAGATTTAAGCCAATCAATAAATACCCCTATTAATCACGCTTTCGTATTTTTGGAAATTTTTTCCTGTGAAGGTGGGATTCAGTCTTATGTCAAGGATATTTTTCAAGCTTATTTGGCATTAACAAAACCAATAAATGCAGATATATTTATATTACGCGATGCTCCTGGTTGCACAAATCCTTTTGCATCTGATCGTTGCCAGTTTCATTATTTTAAATCTTCCTCTCCCCTATTAGGACGAGCAAAAATCACGATCGCATTACTTACTCATCTTATCCGCCAGCGACCCCAGCATGTTTTTTGTGGTCATATCAAGCTAGCACCTTTGGTAGGGGTGCTGTGTCAATTTCTGGGAATTCCTTATACTGTGATCACTTATGGTAAGGAAGTTTGGCAACCATTACCAAAGTTGATGCAATCTAGTCTGCAAAAAGCAGCACAAGTTTGGACAATCAGCCGCTATACTCGTGAAGTTGCTTGTAGAGCCAATCATCTTAATCCTGATCGCGTCAAAATTTTACCCTGTGCTGTAGATGGCGATCGCCTCACACCTGGAGACAAAGCAGCTAATTTAATAGAGCGCTATAGTTTACAAGGAGCGAAAGTATTAATGACTGTAGCGCGGTTGTGGTCTGGTGATATTTACAAAGGTGTAGATATTACAATTCAAGCCCTACCAAAAATTGCTCAAGTTTTTCCACAAGTGAAATATTTAGTAATAGGTCGTGGTGATGATCAACCCCGTCTGGCCAAGTTAGCACAAGATTTGGGAGTGAGCGATCGCGTTGTGTTTGCTGGTTTTGTACCCACAGAAGAACTCGTGGAACACTACCGCCTCGCTGATGCCTACATTATGCCTTCTCAGGAAGGGTTTGGTATTGTTTATTTAGAAGCAATGGCTTGTGGTGTACCCGTGCTATCTGGTGATGCTGATGGTTCAGCCGAACCATTGCAGGATGGTAAACTCGGATGGCGAGTCCCACACCGCGATCCTGATGCTGTAGCTGCGGCTTGTATTGAAATCCTCAAAGGCGAAGATCAACGTTGTAATGGTGAGTGGTTACGAGAAATGGCGATCGCTAATTTTGGTATGGAAGCTTTTCAAAAGCGGTTACAACAAGAATTTTTGGTTTGTTGATGATTTGTTGAATCAACAAACAAGAGCAAGTTCATAAGTGAGTAGTCCAGCAATCAAATTCCATCGTCAGCCGAATCGTAGAAAGCGATTCGGCTCACTATTTTCAGGATACAGAAACTTTTATCACGAGGTAAATAACATGATTTTATTCTTATGTGTTCTATCGACAGTAGTAAATTATTTTTATTTTAAAAAATCTAAACTCTCTACTTTTTTGAAAAAAAAATTGTAAAAATATCGGAAATAATGTTCGTTGAGAAAAAATAGTTCCGATGATCAAGAAAAATCAAACAAGTCAGATTCAGACAGATGGGAAAAAATAACTGCCATTTCCATCGTCATGACCTCACTTATTTTTTTCAAACTTTAGAGGATAACAAAAATGTCAAAGCTTATTTCGGTAATTATACCCTGCTTTAATGCCGCTAGATGGTTGGCAGAGGCCATAGATAGCTGCTTGCAACAAACTTATCCTAATATTGAAATTATTGTCATTGATGATGGTTCAACTGATAACTCTTTGGAAATTCTCAAAAGTTATGGTGACAAAATTATCTGGAAAAATTGCTCCCATCAAGGAGGAAATCACGCCAGAAATTTCGGCTTTGCTTTATCAAAGGGAGAATATATTCAGTTCTTGGATGCAGATGACTACATCTTACCTGAAAAAATCGAAAGGCAAGTACGCTTTTTAGAAAAAACGGGGGTGGATGTTGTTTATGGCGATTGGAGATACAAGCATCATTTACCCGACGGAACAAATTATTTAGACAAAATAGAGATTCCGGGAGAACAAGCAGACATTCTTGAATCTCTACTAGTAGATTGGTGGACTGCTCTTGCTTCTTTACTCTATAGAAGAACAGCTGTAGAAAAAAGTGGTGGCTGGGATAAAGAATTAGCAGCTGCACAAGATAGAGATTTTTTCTTATCAGTTGTCATTAATGGTGCTAAAGTCCTATATCAACCAGGTTGCTATTCAGTTTACAGACGCTATGGCTATGTCACAGTCTCTAGTTCCTCCCCAAACCGCTGGATTCAAAACCACTCTATAGTTTTAAAAAAGGCAGAAAATAAGCTCTTGAAGTTGAATAAACTTGATGATAAATATCGTTATGCTATAGCTCAATGCTATTTGAATATGTCTAGAGTAGCTTTGAAGCGTAACTATTTTAAACTATACTTTAAGTTAATCGAAGAAGTTTTAATCACCTACCCAGACTTTAAGAACAAAAGTAGAAAAACAATTTATGTTTTTCTACAAAATATTTGTGGTTTTCGTCAGTCTGAAAGACTTGTCTTTTCTTTTATTTTTACTCGCAAGATTGTCCGTTTTACAATAAAACCTTTTGCACAAATTAAGAAAATAGTGCAAGTTAGTAGCTGATTAGTCCGCCAATAAAATTGAATAGCTAGCAAAATCCTTGCACAAAATTTATTCTACTAACCATTTGGAAAAATCTTGCCCAAATTTGGAAAGTGATAATAGCTGAATCCGTGGATCATTTTGGGTTGTAGTTTTTTCTAAGGGAGTATTATAACCCCAATCTGCGAGGAAAAGTTTTACCTCCTTGAGGTCTAATTGTTGGTCTACTAGTTGCAATGTTTTTAATCTGTCTTCCACAAACCAGACTGTTTCTTGTGGTACTTTGTGTAATTGAATTAATTCTCGTAAAATTTCGTATTTAGGACGCTTCACTTCTTTACCAAAAATTTCTTTTGATCCTAATTCTATCCCTTCTTGGTGCAATAATTGCTGAACAAAACGTCCTTCTTTCGTGGAGATAATATATAGTTTGGTTGTAGTGGTAATAGTAGCTTTAAGTTTGTCAATTACACCTGAATAAAATCGATGCAAACTCAACCAACCTTCTAAATCTGTAGCAATCCATTCATCGCGTAATTTATCTAATTTTATGCTAATTTCTCTGGCATTAAGATGATCTGCTAGCAAAATTTTCTGGTTAATACTATGCCAATCTTGGAGAATTTCTGCTTCTGCAATTCCCTCTAACAAAGCTTTAACTAAAATAGGCATTTCCCAACCTGTTTCAATTACGGGTCTGAGTCGGTAAAATTGAGAAGCTAAACCATCTGGTGGCGTTTCGTGACTAGGAAACCACACTTGGCAATAAGTACGCCATGCTACCTCAAAATATTCAATTAACCCATCACAAATTACACCATCAAAGTCTAGGGCAAGAATTGAGGGAATGTTTGCCATTGTTTTTTGAGATTAATGTTGCTGTTGTCAGCTTAGCGTATTCATGAATTCAAATTTCGCATTTTTATATGAATTCATCGAAATAAATCCTAGCCAGACAAAAAACTTCTAAATAACAAACCCAGATAAACCATCAGTGTGCATCGCCTTGCACGGTGTTCGCCCTTACAAAAAAATATTGGACCGTCGAAATAATTTGAAACCACAACAAAAAACTTCTAAATAACGAACACAGATGAACACAGATGAACACGGATAAATCATCGCTGTGTATTTGTGTATATTAATTCTCACTCTTGATTTTTTAAATGTCTATAATTGAAAACACCATGTTGAGGACTAAATAATAAAGCTAAGACGAATAATCCCGATACCACTAAAACGATCGCAGGACCAGAAGGTAAATTATAAAAGTAACTTAAATACATGCCACTGATACTAGAAATAACCCCAATTACTGCACCTAATATCATAACTTCGTGTAGGCGTTGCACTAATAAATAGGCAGTTGCCCCTGGGGTAATTAATAGTGATAATACTAAGATGACACCAACGGCTTTCATACTGGCGACTATTGTTAAAGCAATCAACAGCATGAGTCCAAAGTTGAGGCGATTCACTGGTAAACCTGCTGCTTGGGCGCCTAAAGGATCAAAGGTGTAAAATAGCAGTTCTTTATAGAGCAAAAAAACAACTATAAATACTATAGCTGCAATAATAGCTGTATCCCGTACATCCTGTATAGTCACGCCCAGAATATTACCAAAAAGAAAATGGTTGAGGTCAATTTTATTTTCTTTTTGAATAACAGTAATTAAAGTCACACCAAGGGCAAAAAATGCTGAGAATACTATTCCCATTACTGCATCTTCTTTGATAGGCGATCGCATCCTGATCCAGGCGATGCATGTTGTACTCAAAACACCAGCAATGAAAGCCCCGATAAAGATGTTAGCACCCAACAAAAATGCGATCGCTAATCCAGGTAAAACCGAGTGACTGATTGCATCACCCAGCAAAGCCAGGCGTTGCACCATCAAGTAGCTACCCACAACCGCACATAACATCCCAACCAAAATGGCGATAATCAGCGATCGCTGCATAAAGCCATATTGTAAAGGCTCAATCAACGCTTCTAACATAGTTGTCCTTTGTTCTTTGTCATTTGTCATTTGTCATTTGTCATACCAATGACCAATGACCAATGACCAATGACTAAATTATGCAGCTTCTTTCCAAAAGATTACATTACCATCGTAGGCACGAGACAAGTTTTCTTGTGTTAACACCTGTTGTCGAGAACCTGTAGCGATTAAGTCACGATTTAATAAAATCAATTCATCAAAATGAGAGATTGACTCACCCAAATCATGATTAACAACAAGAACTATTTTGCCAGCGGTGGTGAGTTCACTGAAGACTTCAAAAATTACTGACTGAGTTTTCTGATCGATACCTACAAAAGGTTCGTCAAAGCAAAAAATTTCTGCTTGCTGTGTTAAAGCACGTGCTAAGAACACTCGTTGTTGCTGTCCACCAGAAAGCTGTCCGATGGGGCGATTACGGTATTCACTCATGCCTACTCGTTCTAGTGCAGTTTTTGCTACTTGACGGCTCACCGTACTAAAACCACGTAACCAGCCTGTTTTTTTCACCCTTCCCATCATCACTACATCCCAAACAGTAGCGGGATAAGTCCAATCAATTTGACTGCGCTGGGGTACGTAGGCGACTTGATCTAGTTGCTGCATTAAGGGTTTACCTTTATACAGTATTTTGCCGCTACTGGGGACTAATCCCAACATTGCTTTCATCAACGTACTTTTACCAGCACCGTTGGGGCCAAAAATACCTGTAAGTTTTCCTGGTTTGATGAGGCAATTTATATCCCTCAGGGCTTCCACTGCTCGATAATACACGCTTAAATGAGCAATGGTAATAGCATTACTAGGATTATTTTCAAGAGTTTTGCTCTCTGCACTAAGCATTTCTACTGGTTTCTCTTGGGCTGGGGTTGGGTGTAAAAATAGCATTTCCATAATTGTGTTTTTATCATTCTTACTTCAGCTTACCATAAAAATGAAAAGAAAATGAAAACATCTATTAAGTAGGAATAATGTTGAATATAAGTAAAGCTAATACCGCAGGCAGAGGACTGGAAGTAGAAGGGAGACAAGGAAGAGAAGTATCTTGCTTGTCTTCATTATCCACTTCTTCCCTCTGGCAGCAAATCTGCCAAAATGCTTGTCTAGTGATACTTTTACCGCTTGCTTTATTCGGCTGTACGCCATCAAATTCCAACTCAAGGGCGGATGACAAGCCGCAAGTTGTAGCAACCAGCACAATTATTGCTGATTTAGCTGAGGAGGTTGGAGGAAATGAAATTCAATTAACGGGAATTCTCCAACCGGGTACAGATCCCCATGTCTACGAACCTAGACCACAAGATAGTAGATTGTTAGAAGAAGCAGACTTAATTTTGTATAACGGGTATAACTTAGAACCTGGACTCATTAGGTTAATGAATGCTGCTGGCACAAAGGCGCGGAAGTTAGCGGTGGGGGAAGTAGTCAAACCATTACAGCTAGACAAAGGTAAGGGTGAAGTAGTACCAGATCCGCATGTTTGGGGTAATGTGAAAAATGTGATCGCGATGGTGAATGCAATTCGCGATGCCTTAATTGAATTATCACCCGAAGACAAAGCCGAATTTACCCAGAATGCACAGCAACTAACTACAGAATTACAACAATTAGATAGCTGGATTAGCCAGCAAATTCAAACGATCCCTCCAAATCAACGCAAACTTATAACCACCCACGATGCATTTCAATATTACGGACGTGCTTATCAAATTGCGATCGCAGGTACGCTGATAGGTATTAGCACTGAAGAACAGCCCAGCGCCCAAACTGTCAAGCAACTAGTAGAGTCAATCAAAAAAATTGGTGTTCCAGCAATTTTTGCGGAAACGACAATTAACCCAAATTTAATCCAGACAGTAGCACAAGAAGCAGGAGTGAAGTTAGCACCACGTCAACTCTATTCTGATTCCATAGGTGCTAATAAAAGTGAGGGTGATTCTTATATCAAAATGATGGTAGCAAATACACGGACTATTGTAGAAGCATTAGGAGGAAAGTATACACCATTTTCTGCTGAGACACAGGGAAAATAGATTTGAGATGGGGTGATGGGGGGTGGGGAGTGTGAGGAGTAAATATTAACAAACTAACCACTAACCACTAACTACTAACTACTAAACAACCAAAAATCAACAACCAACCACTAGGATCATTTTCAAACAAGTTGCGGGTAAACTAGACCATACCAAGAGTAATCAAGCAAATCATCGAGACTAAATATTTCCTTCTGCCACAGCGCTCCTTGTTCGCCCACAGGTGGCGAACCCACGCCTCCTCTGCCTTCTGCTCTCTGCTTTCTTGTAAATTGGATGGATAGCAAACAAAGACCTATAGGTGTAGATTTATTCGCAGGTGCTGGTGGGATGTCCCTTGGCTTTGAACAAGCTGGCTTTGATGTGCTTTGTGCTGTTGAGTTAGACCCAATCCATTGTGCTACCCACAAGTTTAATTTTCCTTTTTGGTCTATTTTGTGTAAGAGTGTCGAAGATACGACAGGTGAAGAAATTAGAAACTGTTCTGCTATTGGTAGCCAGGAAATAGACGTTGTATTTGGTGGTTCTCCCTGTCAAGGATACTCCTATATGGGTCGTCGAGCATTAGACGACCCCAGAAATTTTTTAGTAAAAGATTTTATCAGAATAGTTTTAGAGCTAAAGCCTTCTTATTTTGTTTTTGAGAACGTTAAAGGTTTGACAATTGGCAAACATAAATGCTTTTTATATGAATTAATTGAAACTTTCAGTAATAATAACTATCAAATTCGTTTGCCCTGGAAAGTCCTGAATGCTGCTTATTACGGAATACCACAAAAGAGAGAGAGACTATTTATCATTGGTGCAAAAAAAGGTTTTGTCTTGCCTGAGTATCCTGCGATCTGTAGCCAACCACCTGCTGCGATTTTAGCCGATCCTATCTTACCTCTGACTCCATCTTGTTGGGATGCCCTCAAAGATTTGCCAGAAGCAGAAGAATTTGAGGAATTACTATATAGTGATTGCGTAGAAACGGAGAAATGGGGCAATCCTAGTAATTACGGGCGAGAAATGAGATGTTTAGATGATAGAAGTTGGCATTTTGGCTATAGAAGAAATTGGAACCCATTTCTTTTGACTTCTAGCATAAGAACTAATCATTCGCAAATCTCACGGACTAGATTTCATGCTACAGAACAGGGAAAGAAAGAGCCTATTTCTCGCTTTTTCAAGTTGGCAGAAAATGGCATAGCCAATACTTTAAGAGCAGGAACTGATGCTGCTCATGGCTCACATACTTCTCCCAGACCTATTCATTACAGTAGCCCTCGCTGTATTACTGTACGAGAAATGGCACGATTACATGGGTTTCCCGATTGGTTTCGTTTTCATATCACAAAATGGCATGGTGCGAGACAGGTAGGAAATTCAGTTCCGCCACCATTGGCGAGAGCAATTGGTGCAGAAATTATCAAATGTTTGGGAATAAATCCAACTACTCCTGAAGATATTTTGGAGCTAGGAGATC
>Ga0073934_10009978_pt1 | contig 11946 bp, 6 predicted proteins | sample LarsenN4metaG_FD_76834 | JGI IMG/M metagenome (GOLD analysis project Ga0073934, IMG submission 76834) | Hot spring sediment bacterial and archeal communities from British Columbia, Canada, to study Microbial Dark Matter (Phase II) - Larsen... ... | reverse complement strand
GCGTTGAACGGCGCGTGCGGTTTCCAGAAGCCGACGGCGAGAAAGAAGGGTTTGTCCTTCACCTCGGCCAGCACGCGCACGGCCTCGGCGGCGACGCGTCCGTCGTAATAGGCCTCGTCCGGCACGTCGCGGCATTCGTAGAGCGGGACGGAGGTGTATTGGCGCGGCGCGGGTGAGGCGACGTTCGGCGGCAGCGGGCCGGTGACGCGAGCGTCGTCCTCGCCGTGCGTGGCGTAGTGCAGGAATTCCGGGGCGCTCCACGAGCGGTGGTCGCCTTTTTCCTTCGTGTGCCAGTTGTGGAAAATTTTCCCGACGCAGCGCGTGGTGTAGCCGTGGTCCTTGAACCACAGCGGCAGCGTGGTCACGTCGGGGTTCAACTCGCGGAAGTGCGTGCCGTTGTTCCAGAGGCGCAGCGTGTCCGGCCGGCGACCTGTGAGCATCGAGGAGCGCGAGGGGTTGCAGACGGCCTGCTGGCAGTAAGCGCGGTCGAACTGGAGCGAGCGCCGCGCGATGCGGTCGAGGTTCGGCGTCAGCGCGGGCGAACCGTAGCTGGCCAGCTCCGGACGGTAGTCATCCGCCATGATGAAAAGCACGTTGGGCTTCGGCGCGGCATGACCAAGGTGCGGAGCGAGGGCAAGAGACAAAACGGAAAGGAGGAGAAGGCGCATGGCCATGAATCTACGCTGTCGCGTCGTGTCCAATCCAGCTTGGACTTTTCCTCGTTCTTGTCAGACCATGCGCTCGCCAAGCGCGCCAGAGCGCAAGGCAGGTCATGGGCCATCTCATCATGCAGCCACCGCCGGGCGAACGCCTGTTGCGCTTCGTCGGCGACCGCCTTTCCTTCCGTCTCACCCACTCACAAAGCGGCGGGTTTCCTCCCGGCTGGCGGGCGTTTTTACGCACCAATCTTGGCCGGGCAAAACTGGTGCGCGAGGAGATCGTTCACGCGCATTTCCATCACCTGCCGCTGGCCGGCGCGTCGTGGCGGGACATTCCCTTGCTGCCGCAACCCGACGATTCCTGGGCGATTGACCTGCCGTTGACGGAGGTGGGTTTCTTCAAAGCCAAAGCCTACGCGACGGATGAGCGGGGTTATCAGCACTGGCCCGAGGGCGCGGACTTCGGCGTGACGGTGCATCCCGACCATTACCGCTCGGCGAACACGATTTACTGCGCCTTCGTCCGCATGTTCGGCCCCGGCAAGACGGAAGTAACAACCGTGGACGCCAAACTCGACGCGCAGTTGCAGCCGCTCGATCAACAGGGCTACACGGTCATCCCGCCGTCGGGCAAGCTGCGCGACCTGCGCCGCGAGCTGCCGCACATCATCGGCACGCTCGGCTGCCGCATTGTCCATCTGCTCCCGGTCAATCCCACGCCCACGACCTTCGCGCGCTTCGGGCGCTTTGGCAGCCCGTATGCCATCCAGGACTTGACCGCGATTGATCCCGCGCTCGTTGAGTTCGACAAGCGCACCACGGGCGTGGAGCAGTTCTGCGAGCTGGCCCACGACATCCATGCGCGCGGCGCGCGGCTGTTTCTGGATGTCGTCATCAACCACACCGGCTGGGGCTCCACGCTTTAAGAAAACCATCCCGAGTGGTTCCTGCGCGAGAACAACGGCGAGTTCGCCAGCCCCGGTGCTTGGGGCAACACCTGGGCCGACCTCGTCGAACTGGAGCATAAACATTCTGAACTCTGGGAGCACATCGCCGAGGCGTTTCTCATCTGGTGCCGGCGCGGCGTGGACGGCTTCCGCTGTGACGCCGGTTACAAGGTGCCCGCGCGCGCCTGGCAATACATCATCACCCGGGTGCGGCAGGAGTTTCCCGAGGCCCTGTTCCTGCTCGAAGGCCTCGGCGGCGGCTGGTGGGACACCGACGCGCTCCTCACCGAGGGCGGCATGCAATGGGCCTACAGCGAGCTGTTCCAGGAATTCAGCGGCACGCAGGTGCAGGGCTACCTTGACCACGCGCTCAAGCAAAGCACCCGCGTCGGCGTGCTCGTCCACTACAGCGAAACCCATGACAACCACCGCCTCGCGTCCTGCGCCAGCGGCAGCGGCGCGCCGCCAGCCAAGCCTGAACAAGCGGCCAAGCTCATCGCGCATCCTAATAGCGCGTGGTCGCTCCACCGCAACCGTCTCTGCGCGCTCACCAGTGTCACCGGCGGCTACGGTTTCACGTGCGGCGTGGAATGGCTCGCCACCGAGCGCGTCAACGTCCACTCCAGCCGCGGCATGGCTTGGGGGCGCAAGGAGAACATCGTTGAGGAACTCGCGAAGCTCAATCAACTCCTCGCCAGCCATCCCTGCTTCTTCGATGGCGCAAAGCTCACCCGCCTCAGTGCTAACGGCTCACCCCTGTTCGCACTCAAGCGTGATTCCGAAGAAGGCGTGGACAGCGTCCTTGTGCTGGCCAACACCGATCCCGAGAAACCGCACATCATCACGCTGGAGAAAGCGGCTTTGCCAACGACTGGAGCGTCGGTCTCTGACCCGGCGCAACGGACTCCGGGCCGAGGTGCCAAAGCCGATTTGGAAATCGGCGCTCCGTGGCACGAGCTTCTGGAGCAGTCTTTGCCAGTGATTGAGCCGCATGGGTCGCAAGTTCGCATCACCGTGCCGCCGCTGGCCTGCTACTGCCTTTCCACTTCACCCAAGCCGCTGGGTTTGGCTGGCGATGCCTATCGCACCGCCCGCGCGCAGGCCGCTTGGGCCATGCAAGCCCTCAGCCAGTGCCTGCCGATGGAAGCCATCGGCCACGCGCCTTTCCAGTCCCTCGCAAAGCTTGTATCTGAAGATCCCGCCAGGTTTCTGGCCGCTTGTTCCCGGCTGGATGCTCAGAAGGCGCGCACCGATTTGCTCGGTGCCTTGCGCGCTGAGATGGACAGCGGTTGTTACCCGTGCGTCGTACGCTGGACGCCCGCGGATGCGTCGCGAGTAACGATGGTTCCGCCGGGGCATTGGCTGTGGATCGAGGACGCGACGCGCTTCAACGCCGTGTTGCATTGCCCTGGCGAGAAGCTGCCCCTGCACGCCGAGTCGTTGTCCACGGGGCCAGGTTGCATCGCGGGTTTCAAGACCCGCACGGCTGGCGATGCGGAATTGCGCCTGGAGCGTCTCGTGGCGAAAGCTCAGCCGGTCAAGGCGGCCATCCGGTTCCTGGCGGCGGAACCCCGACCCCATCTATCTGTGGCAGCGAAGCCGCAGGGGTTGGCCGCGCCGGTGGCATTGCTGACGAACGGCATCGGCGGCATGGCGCGGCTGGCGGTGGATTTGGGCAGCGTGCAGTCGAAATACGACTGTTTGCTGGCGGCAAATCTGCATCCGACGGTGCCGGTGGACCGCCATGTCTTCGCCAAGCGCGTGCGCGTGTGGTGCAACGCGGGCGGATTCATCAGCCCGTTGAATGGGGAGAACATTCATTCGTTTGATTCGGGGCAGACGCCTCGTTGGTCGTGGGCGGTCAACGCTGGCGACGGTCGTCTGGTAGCGGTGGAGATGACCGCCAAGATGATTGCAGGAAAGAACTCAATCTTGTTGACGTTCAGGCGTCCGGCGGTTTTGTCGCAGCATTTGGCAGAGGATTTTGTCAACGACTGCGAAGCGAGCCTGAGCGTGCGTGTGGACATCGAGGACCGCAATTTCCACTCGGAGACCAAGCGCAATGGCGGTGCAGAACATCATTTCCACTCGCACACACGGGCGCTGACGGACCGGCCCGGCTTCGAGTTCACGCCGGCGCACGATCGCCAGCTCCGCGTCTTTGCCAGTGGCGGCGCGTACCATCCGGCGGGCGAGTGGTCGGTGAACATCCCGCATCCGGTGGAGCAAAGCCGCGGACAGGAGGGCGCAGGCGATGCGTTCAGTCCGGGGTGGTTCGAGATCAAGCTGGCCAAAGGCGAGGAAGTCACGCTGGTGGTGACGGCGGAACTGGATTGGCAGTCACAAGGCGCATCAGTTCAGTCCGGCGGCGATGGCAGCCCGACGGTGTTCATCGGCAAGGACGCGTTCGCTGATGCGCTGCGGCAGGCGGCGAAGGCGTTCGTCGTGCGCCGCGACGCGGGCAAGACGGTGATCGCGGGCTATCCGTGGTTTCTGGACTGGGGCCGGGACACCTTGATCGCCGCGCGTGGATTGCTGACGGCGGGCATGGCGGGCGAGGTGCGGCAAATACTGGTGACGTTCGCCCGCTTCGAGGAACACGGCACATTGCCCAACATCATCCACGGCGAGAACACCTCGAACCGTGACACCGTGGACGCGGCGTTGTGGTTTGGCGTCGTGTGCGAGGACATTGGCGGTGATATTTACGCAGAGCGTGCTGGCAAACGCACCATTGCCGAGGTGCTGCGCAGCATCGCGGTGAATTATCTCAAAGGCACGCCCAATGGCATTCGCGTGGACGCCGCGTCCGGCCTCGTGTGGAGTCCGAGCCATTTCACCTGGATGGACACGAATTACCCCGCCGGCACGCCGCGCGAGGGTTATCCCGTGGAAATCCAGGCGCTGTGGATTCGCCTGCTGCGCCAGCTCGCGCGCATCGGTGCGGAGCCAGTTGGAGAAGCATGGGAAGCGCTGGCGGCGAAGGCGGAGAAGTCCTTTCAAAACTTCTTCTGGCAGGAGGAGGGTGGTTATTTTGCCGACGTGTTGCTCGCGACCAAGGATGTTCCAGCTCGCAATGCCGTTCCCGATCACGCGCTGCGGAGCAACATGCTCTTCGCCGTGACGCTGGGCCTGGCCAGCGGCGAGCGCGCGCAACGCTGCGTGGATGCCGCCGCCCGACACTTGATTGTGCCCGGGGCCATTCGCTCGCTCGCGCCCTTGCCGGTCACGCCGCCGCTGCCGATTCGCTCCGCCGGCGGACAACTGCTCAACGACCCGCTGAATCCCTATTGCGGACGTTATGAAGGCGACGAGGACACGCGCCGCAAGCCCGCCTACCACAACGGCACCGCGTGGGTGTGGCCGTTCCCGTCCTTTTGCGAGGCGCTGGCGCTGGCCTGGGACCGCTCGCCCGAAGCGGTGGATGCCGCGAGGGCGTATCTGGGCAGCACGGACAAGCTGTTGGCCGAGGGCTGTGTGGGGCAGTTGCCGGAGATCGTGGATGGCGACGCGCCGCATCAACAACGCGGCTGCGACGCGCAGGCCTGGAGCGTGACCGAGACCTTGCGCGTGTGGGAGTGGCTCAAGGGCCTCGGGGTGTGACCAAGCATGCGCCCTGGCGGACATGGGTTGCGGACTCCCCGGCTCGGCGTGGCCGTTCCCATTTGACACCGGATGACGCAACGCCTAGCAAGGCACATATGGACACCGCCATGAAACGCCGCCAATTCCTCCGCCTCGCCGGCGCCACCGCCGGCACCATCGCCCTGCAACCCTGGCCGCGTGCCCTGCACGCCGTTCAGCCGGCGGACGAGCCGTTCAAGATTTCACTGGCCGAGTGGTCGCTGGTGAAATCATTGAAGGCCGGCAAGTTCACCCATCTGGATTTTCCGCGCGTGGCGAAACGCGATTTCGGCGTCGAGGCCGTCGAGTTCGTGGACCAGTTCTTCGCCGACAAGGCGAAGGACACGGCCTATCTCAAGGACTTGAAGCAACGTGCCGCCGATGAGGGTGTCTATCTCCACCTGATCATGCTCGATACCAACGGCCCCCTGGGCGCAGCGGACAAGACGAAGCGCGAAGCGTCGGTCGAGAAGACCCTGCCGTGGATTGACGCCGCGAAGTTTCTTGGCTGCCGCGCGGTGCGCGTCAACGCCTACGGCGACGGCAACGCCGGCGAGTTGCGGGAACGCATCGTGGAGAGCTGCGCGCGGCTGGCCGACCACGCCGCGCCGCAGGGGATTGACGTCTGCATCGAGAACCACGGCAAACTCTCCTCCGATCCCGCGTGGCTGGCCAGTGTCATGCAGGCCGTGAACAGGGCGAATTTCGGCACGTTGCCCGACTTCGGCAACTTCCCCGACACCCTCAACCACTACGACGCCGTCGAGACGCTCATGCCCTGGGCCAAGGCCGTGAGCGCCAAGACCGGACGCTTCGATGCCGACGGCATGGATCTGAAGACCGATTATTTCCGCATGATGCGCATTGTGCGGGACGCGGGCTGGACCGGTTGGGTGGGCATCGAGTCCGGCGCTCCAAACGCGGAGGGGGAGCCAGAATCCATCCGCCGCACGCGGGACCTGCTCATCCGCGTGCGCGAGACGCAGAAACGCTGCCGCCCGCTGTTTAACGGGCGCGACCTTGAGGGCTGGACCACGATCGAGGGCGGCGAGTGGACCATCGAAAACGGCGTCCTCACCGGGCGCCACGGCCGGAACTGGACCACCAATCCAGAGAGGACCGGCTCGTGGTTGAGCACCGACCGGCCATACGGCGACTTCCGGCTGGAGTTTCAATACACCGTCAACGAGCGCGGCAACAGCGGCGTGTTCTTCCGCTCCGCGCGGGAGAAAAACCCCGCCTTCACCGGATACGAGTTCCAGATTTACGACGCGCCCGGACGTCCGCCCAGCAAGGGCGGCCCCAGCTCGATTTACGACGTGGCGGCTCCCACGAAGAACGTCGTCCGCCCCGCCGGCCAGTGGAACACCGTGACCATCTTGGCCCGGGGGCCGCGCATCCGCGTGGAGGTCAACGGGGAGCCGGTGCATGACGTGGAACTGAGCCGCAGCCTGCGCGGTTACATCGGCCTGCAAAATCATGACGAGAAATCGGTGGTGAAATTTCGCAACCTGCGGCTGGAGGAGCTTTGATCGGTGAAGGCTGCCCAAACGCCGCCCTCCTGGCCCTGCTGCGCCGCGAGGAACTCGACCCGCAGGCCCGCCTCGGGCTCTTTGCCGACCTGGCCGGCCACTTCAGGTAAATTGTCCCTTATCCCGATGACTGTGTGGAGGGCATACCCGACGAACAATACGTGCGCAACGTCGTGGACATGCTGTTTCGTCCCCGCAAAACCCAGGAAAAGCCCAAAGCGGAAGCGCTGGCGGCCGGCCCCAAGCCCGAAGAATCACCCGTCAGACCGTGAGCCGGCAAATTCCATTGCCATGCCCCGCTCATTTCCCCATCGTCAACGTCAGCTTGCCGATGTTCCGCAAAATTCCCCGATAAACGCCCCGCTCACCAAGCCATGAACTGGTACTACGCCGAAGGCACCCAGCAACGCGGCCCCATCTCCGAGGCCGAGCTTCAACAGCTTGCCGCCTCCGGCAACATCACCGACGCCACCCTGGTTTGGCGCGAGGGCATGGCCCAATGGCAGCCCTACGGCCAGGTCAAGCGTTCGGCGTCCGCTCCGGGAACCGCAACGCCCCCGTTGGCGGGCGCCTCAGGCCTCACCCCGGCTTTCAATCCCCAGATCAATGACGACGGTGCGCGCCGGGCACGCGACCGCGTCAATGGGCCGGCCATCGGATTGATTGCCACGGCGGTCATCGGCTTCGTGGTCGCCGCCGGTGCGCTCGTGCAGGCCATGCTTGGCACCGTCATCGCCATGCCGCCGGATTTCCCCCCTGAGTTTCGTAAGATGTTCGAGGGCATGACGGGTGCCATTGGTTTCGTGAACGCCGTCTTCGCCGCTGCGTTGAGCACGGTGATTCTCATGGGCGGGTTGAAACTCCGAAAGTTGCAGAGCTTCGGCTTGTGCATCGCCGCGGCCATCATTGCGCTGGTGCCATGCATCTCCCCCTGTTGCTGCATCGGCCTGCCCGTGGGCATCTGGGTGCTGGTGGTCATGAACAGCGCCGATGTGAAGCCCTACTTCGACTGACGGAGCAGCATTTGTAACACCCGCCGGTGCGCGGAACTGAACGCCAGCGCGTCCAATTCACTCGAGGAGAGCCAGGCGAGCTCTCCTGCCACAAGGCTCCGATCATCGTTGGTTTGGCCGTTTTCGCGCCTAATTTTGGGACTACGGCGGCCCTCCGCCGCTTTCGAGACTGCCGCCTCTACCGAACGCGCCCGAGGACTGGCGCACTCCAAAACCTTGCGGACAGAGACCAGCCTTGAAAGTGATTGGACACGGGCATGGTACGCCCGCAGTTCGATGCGGTAGCGGGTGATGCTGTGGCGGATGACGGCCAGCGGTTCCTCACCCAGCAGCTTCAAACCCAGCCCGTCCGCCAGTTCAGCCATTTTCAAAGTTCCTTTCGGCGCGCACTCAAGGTTCGGCCATTCCCACAGGCCGCTGTTCACCACGTCGCCCGCCCTGCGCCTCACCAGGAAGCGTCCCTTGTGTTCGACGACGAAGGCGACAAAGCGGCGTCCCGTGGTCCGCACACGTTCACCGCGAATGGGCAGTTGTCCCGCCAAACCGAGCTTCCGGGCGAGGCACTGGCGCTGGAGTGGGCATTCATGGCAGCGTGGCTCACGCGGCAGGCAGACGGTGGCACCGAGTTCCATCAGGGATTGGTTGAGGGCGGAGCAAGGGCCGGAGAGCAGGAGGTGAGAAGGGAGAGGTGCGAGGGAAGAAGGGGCAAGCCGGGCGGCGGCTTGAACGAGTTGATCCGCCAGTTGCCAGAGTTGTTGATTGGTCGTCTTGTCGCGCGGGTCGCCAGGGACGGCGAAGCAGCGCGTGAGAACGCGGATCACGTTGCCGTCGAGGATGGGCACCGGCTGGTTGTAGGCGATGCTGCAAATCGCGCCGGCCGTGTAGCGGCCCACGCCGGGCAAGGCGAGGACGGTGGCGAAGTCGCGAGGAAAGCGGCCGCCGTGCTCCTTGACTATGACGCGGGCGGCTTTTTGCAGGTGGCGTGCGCGGCGGTAATAGCCAAGACCTTCCCAAAGCTTGAGCAGGCGGGGTTCAGGACATTCGGCCGCGGCCTGGACGGTGGGGAGTTCGCTCAGCCAGCGTTCCCAGTAGGGGATGACGGTCTTGACCTGGGTTTGCTGCAGCATGATCTCTGAAATCCAGATGGCGTAGGGGTCGAGCGTGCGGCGCCAGGGCAGGTCGCGGGCGTTTCGGGCGAACCAGCCAAGCAAAACGGGGACAAGGGAGGGATGCAGAGTGAAGAATGAACGATGAACGGGGAGCCGGCGTGACTTTGAACCTGGAACCTTAACCCTGGAACTGGCGGTCGAATGCGGCATGCGACGCAGTTTGCACTCGAAACCTGAAACGCCAAACCCGAAACTCGTCCGCGTGAAGCCGCTCACTTCCCATACCTGCAAGCTGACCGACGCACAGGCCGACGCCCTGGAGGCGCACCTTCGCTCGCACGGTTTCAAGCTGCGTGAAGTGCCGCACGCGCGGTTCGCCGGTGAACGCGAGGGCGTGAACGCGGTGTTCTACCACAGCGGCAAGCTCGTCGTGCAGGGCAAAGGCACGCGGGAATTCGTCGAGTTCGTGCTGGAACCGGAGATTCTCAAGGAAGCCCGGCTCGGCTACGAGACACAGTTGAACCCGGAACTGCTCGCGCCACGCATCGGTGTGGACGAGAGCGGCAAGGGTGATTTCTTCGGGCCGCTGTGCGTGGCGGGGGTGTACGTCAACGCGGGCGTCATTCAGGCCTGGGAGGACAGCGGCATCCGTGACTCGAAGACCATCACTAGCGACCGGCGCATGGCCGAACTGGCGAAAACCATCCGCCAGACGCCCGGCTGTGTGAGCAGCGTCGTGCCCATTGGCAACGAGGCTTACAACCGGCTTTATGCGAAGATGGGCAGCGTCAACAAGATGCTCGCCTGGGGGCACTCGCGGGTGATTGAAAACCTGCTCCAACAGCGCGACCGGCTGAATCCGCCCCCTGCCCGCGTGGTGCTGGACCAGTTTGCCGCCACCGAACGCACCGTGCAAAGCGCCTTGTTGCCGCTGGGGCGTGAGATCGAAGTGGTGCAAAGGCACAAGGCGGAATCGGACGTGGCCGTGGCGGCGGCGTCCATCCTCGCGCGGCATGAGTTCGTGACGCGGCTTAAAGCACTGGGCGAGCAACTGGGTATGGAACTGCCGAAAGGTGGCGGTGCGAATGTGGACGCGGTGGCAAAGGAACTCGTGGCCAAGCACGGCATGGATGCCTTGGCGAAGGTCGCCAAAATGCATTTTCGCAATTCCTACCGCGCCCTTGGCTTGCCGGAACCGGCCAAGAAAGAGTTTCGCAGGCAGGCTCAATCGGGGGCGGGCAGGAGAGATTCTTGAGGGTGGGATGGAAGCGCATCCCCTTTGAGGGGCACGCCCTGAATTGACGAGGCCCCAAGCGGATGGCTAGGTTTCCCGCGCGTGAATCTCCTCGAAGTCAAAAGCCTGAAAGTTCATTTCCCGGTCAAGCACGGCCTGTTTGCCCGGGTGAAGGGTTACGTCAAGGCGGTGGACGGCGTGAGCCTCACCGTGGGACCGGGCGAGACCGTCGGGCTGGTGGGGGAGAGCGGTTGCGGCAAGACCACGCTGGGCCGGGCGATTATCCGCCTGCTGGAACCGACGGACGGCAGTGTGTTGTTCCAGGGCGAGGACATCACGCAACTCAACGGCGGTGAACTGCGCGCCCGGCGGCGGCAGTTCCAGATGATTTTCCAGGATCCCTATGGTTCGCTCAACCCGCGCATGACCGTGGGCCAGATCATTGGTGAGGCCATTGACATCCATCAACTCGCCGCCTCGCCCGTGGCCCGCGCCCAGCGCATCGCGCAACTGCTCAAAGACGTTGGTCTCGATCCCCTGCACGCGGAGCGTTACCCGCACGAATTCAGCGGCGGCCAGCGGCAACGCATCGGCATCGCGCGGGCGCTGGCCGTGGAGCCAAAGCTCATTGTCTGCGATGAACCGGTCAGTGCGCTGGACGTGTCCGTGCAGGCGCAAATCATCAATCTGCTTCAAGACCTCCAGCGGGAACACGGCATCGCCTACCTGTTCATCGCGCATGATCTTGCCGTGGTGGAACACATCAGCCAGCGCGTGCTCGTCATGTATCTGGGCAAAGTGGTGGAGCAGGCCGAGGCCAAGACCCTGTTGCGCGAGCCGAAGCATCCCTACACCCAGGCGCTCATCTCGGCGGTGCCGGTGGTGGACCCCGATTCCAAGCGCCAGCGCATCGTGCTGCCGGGCGACGTGCCTTCACCCATCAATCCGCCCGGCGGCTGTCCGTTCCACCCGCGCTGCCCGCTGGCCGAGGCGCGGTGCAAGACCGAGGCGCCATCGCTGCGCGAGATCAAACCCGGTCACTGGGCGGCGTGCCACCTGGCGAAGTAGAAGCGAGGCGCAACATTACGACCAGCCTGCAAGCCTCCTTGCCCTTGCCCGTGCGGCAGTGCTCCCTGGACACGTTGGGTTCAACGGTGCCGAAGCGTGGATTCACCGGGCGTTGATTCGCATCCAACTCCGTCGCCCCGCTTGTTTTTTTGTCGCTACTCACTTTTCAGACCCGCTCAAAGGAATGGAGCGGGGAGGGGCGAAGGCCTGACAGTCACATTGACAAGCCGAGACTTTTATTCCGCACCAGAGCTGTGATAAGAGGAATCCGTGAGAACGCTGAACTACAACCGGTTGGCAGCACCCACACAGCGGTTTGCGGCGGTTTTCCTGCCGGATCAAGTCCAGCCCGGTTGCCCGAAAATTTGGGGTGATGCCCCTGACGACCGCGGCGTTGATTTTCGGGTCTTCGTGTCGCGCAGCAACGGAGCGCCGGTGCGCTGCTTGCAATGTGGGCATCACTGCCTGCGCGGGCAGCGGATGCCGATGGATGTCATGGTGAGATCTTTGCCGGGGGATGGTCGTGCAAAAAAATGCAATGGTTCTCCCGGAGACATCAGCTTGAGCCGCGGATGGAGGCGCTATGGCTGATGCGCCAGCCATGACACCGGACTTCGCCATCCCCCCAAGAACAGATCCCATCAGCCTGTTCCGTTACCGCGATGGAATCTACGCGGTGGACCTCCTGGGGGCGGCGGTGATACACCTGAACTTCTTCACGTGGTTGTCACGACAACCGGCGGATCTCGCCACGATCTGC
>Ga0073934_10009977_pt1 | contig 11946 bp, 14 predicted proteins | sample LarsenN4metaG_FD_76834 | JGI IMG/M metagenome (GOLD analysis project Ga0073934, IMG submission 76834) | Hot spring sediment bacterial and archeal communities from British Columbia, Canada, to study Microbial Dark Matter (Phase II) - Larsen... ... | reverse complement strand
CGTCCTCGCCGTGGTCGCGCTGGCCGGCTGCTCTCCCCGGTCCACCGAGGAGAACGCCGTGCGCCGCGGCGACGAAGCTTTCGCGCAGGGGAACTTCGAGGAGGCGCTCGCCGAATACCGACTCGCCGTCCGCCAGGGCGCGGACGATCCGGCGACCGCCGCTCGGGTGGCGCACACCTACGCCATGATGGGCCGCGTGGACGACGCCGGCTCGTTCTACCGGGACGCCGCGGCACAGGACCCGGCGCTCGCCGACCAGGCGGTGTCCGATCTCATGCGTCTGGCTCGCGACGCGTACGTGTCCGACGATCGGTTCGCCATGGCCACCGCGGTGGAGGCTGCGCAGCAGCTGCGCCCGGGCATCGGGATCGGCGACATGACGCTCCCGCTCGCTAGGCATTACTTCGCGAACGGCGAATACGGACGCGCGCTGCCCTTCTATCAGTTCGCGCTGGCCGACGCGAGCGACTCGCTCCCGGACGTGGTCTTCGAGGTGGGACGGGCCCACGAGGAGATCGGCGACTGCGAGCACGCTCTGGTGTTCTTCGAGCAGTTCCGGGCGATGGTGCGGCCGTGGGAGCGAAACGAGGTCGATTGGTACATCGGCACGTGCGCATTCAACATCGCGCGTGAGCTCCGCACCCGAGATACCCTGGATCCGATCGAGCTCGAGCGCGCTCTGGAGCTCATCGACCGCACCGTCGAGGTGGGCGAGCCGCGCAACATCCAGGCGCAGGCGTGGTTCGAGAAAGGGGAGATCATGGCCGAGCTCGGCGACTGCGAGGGTGCGATGGAGGCCTACGCGCAGGTGCGCTACGCCGACCAGGCCGGGTCCTTGATCGATCGCGCCCAGTCCCGGTTCGACGAGATCCGTTTCGGGAGAGGGCTCGAGCACCTCCGCGAAGGGCGCTGCCGGTAGCCCTCGGGTGGGGTGAGCCCGCGTCTCGGACTGGCTTTCGGAAAGGGGCGAACACCCGGGACGCCTCAGTGTATGCAGGGCCCATGCGGATCCTGCCTCCCCGTTGGTCTCTGCGCCGAGCCGGTGGCTTCGCGCTGCTCGCTTTCCTCGCCGCCTGCGGCGGGGGTGACCCCTACCAGGGGCTCGATGCCGACGCGCTCTACCGTATCGCCGAGAACGAGATGGCCGAGGGAGACGCCGAGAACGCGGTGGAGGTTCTGGAGCGACTGCACCTCTCCTTCGGCGACTGGCCGCGGATTCCCGACGCCGGGATGCTGCTCGCTCTTGCGCACTTCGAGGACGGCGACTTCCTGACGGCGCGCTCGGAGTACCGGCGCTTTCTCGATCGCTTTGCGGAGAACCCGCGCGCGCCGGAGGCGGCGGTGGGTGAGTGCCGCTCGCTGGCCGCCCTCGTCCCGCACCCGCAGCGGGATCAGGGCTACACGGAAGAGGCGATCACGGTGTGCGGTGCCGTCGTCGCCGACTACGCCGGCACGCCCGCGGCCGAGGAAGCGCAGCTGCTGCGGTCGACCCTGCGGTTCACGATGGCGGAGAAGGAGTACCTGAACGGCAATCACTACTTCCGGCGTCGGCAGTACGACTCGGCCATCATCTACTGGCAGTTCGTCGTCGACCTCTATCCCGATACCGAGTTCGCACCCCGCGCGCTCCTCGGGTTGTTCCGGGCCAACGAGGCCATCGGTTATGCGGACTTGGCGGCAGAGGCCCGCACCAGGCTGCTCGACGAGTACCCGGACTCGCCGGAAGCGGTGGAGCTGAGGACGACCGGAACCGCGCCCTGACACCCGCGGGGGAGAGCCGTCGGCGCATCGGCCTCTTCGGGGGCACGTTCGATCCACCCCACGTCGGCCACGTATCCGTCGCCAAGGACGTAGCCGATGTCCTCGGCCTCGAGCGCCTGCTCTGGATTCCGGCGGGCGACCCACCCCACAAGAGCGGCTCGCTCACCGCGCCCGAGCTTCGGCTCGAGATGGTGCGTGCGGCGGCGGCGAGCGATCCCCGCTTCGAGGTCTCGACGCTCGAGATCGATCGGGCGGGGCCCTCGTACACCGTCGACACGGTGCGCGAGATCCGGAGCCGGCTTCCGGACGCCGAGCTCTTCTTGATCCTCGGGGCCGATCAGTTCCGCACCTTCGCGCAATGGCGGGAGCCCCGCGCGATCGTGGAGCACGCCCGCCTCGCCGTCATGGACCGTTCGGGAGAGCGCGCTGCCGAGGCGCCCCCGGCGACGCCTCTCGGTGCCCCCGTGTTCGTTCCGGTGCGCCGCATCGACGTGTCCTCGAGCGAGCTGCGCGCCCGGCGGAAGGAAGGGGGGAGCATCAGAGCGGACGTGCCCGCGGGCGTGCACGCGATCATCGAGCGCGAGCGGCTATATTCGGGCCGTTAGGGCGGTGGAGAGCGACCCGAGGAGATGACCCTGCGTGCGGCTGACGGAGTCGGAGCTTCGGCAATGGGGGCAGCACCTCGGACGGATGCTGGGGGCACCCATCGTGATCGGGCTCTCGGGCACGCTCGGCGCCGGGAAGTCGGTGCTCGCCCGCGCCATCGGCGAAGGGGCCGGGGTGAGGGACCCGATGCCCTCGCCCACGTTCACCCTCTTGCAGCGCTACGCGGGGGGGGACCGCCGCGAGGTCGTCCATCTCGATCTCTACCGGCTGGACTCGCCCGAGGAGCTCTGGGAGCTCGGGTGGATGCAGATTCCCGGCGAGCGCGACATCGTTCTCGTCGAATGGCCCGAGAGAGCGGGCGATCTGATGCCACGGGACCACTGGCGGATCGGGCTGGTCGCTCCGCCGAGTCAGCCTCATATGCGAGACGTCGAGATCGAGCGCGTCGGCGACCCCTCGCCGCTCCCATCCTTTCCGCTGGCCGCGACCAGCGGCTGAGCGCGGTGTGAACGTGGACGACGGACCCGTCCTCGCGTTCGACACGTCGGGCACGGTGGGATCCGTGGCCGTGGGGCGCGCGGGCCGTTTGCTCGCCAGCGCTACGCTGGACGACCGGCGGGAGCACGCCGCGCGACTGGTGCCCACCATCGACAGGGCGCTCGAGCGGAGCGGCGTACGACTGGCCGATCTGGCCGGAATCGCCGTGGGGGAAGGACCCGGGTCGTTCACCGGCGTTCGCGTGGCTGCCGCGACGGCGAAGGGCATGGCGCACGCGCTCGGAGCGCCGCTGTGGGCGTTCTCGAGCCTGGCCGCAGCAGCGCTCTCCGAGGATGCCGGGCCTGTGCGGTACGTGCTCTTCGACGCCCGCCACGACCGCGTGTACGGTGCGTGCTACGAGGTGGCGGGAGCGAGCTCGTCGGAGCTGATCGCGCCGCACGCGGGCACGGTCGGGGAGGCGCTCCACGGCGGCGTGCGGCCGGACGCCGTCTTCGTAGGTGAGGCCTCGCGCCGACATCGCGACGCGATCGAGAGGGCGGGCTTCCGCGTCGGCGCGGGGCCGTCGCGCTCGCTCGCCGAAGGGCTCCTCCAGCTGCAGCGCTGGCTGCCCGATGCCGGGCGAGTGCTGGACATCTCCTCGTGGGAGCCGCGCTACGTGCGGCCTCCGAGCGTGGAGCGAGCGTGGACCCGGTAGCGGGTCATCCGGTCCGCGCCCAGGTGCGCAGGATGCGCGCGGAGGACGTGGATGCGGTGGTCGCGATCGAGACCGAGGCCTTCAGCTCGCCCTGGCGGCCGGAGACCTTCCTGGAGCTGATCGACCGCCCGACAGCCGAGGTGCTCGTCATGGTCGACGGCGAGGAGAAGGTCATCGGCTACGCGGTGCTGTGGTGCATCCTCGATCAGGGCGAGATCGCGAACGTCGCGATCGCACGCCACATGAGGGGTCGCGGCCTCGGCCGGCAGCTCCTCGCCCGGGTGCTCGATGTCGGGCGCGACCGCGGCGTGGAGACCGTGTTTCTCGAGGTCAGGGAGTCGAACGCGGCGGCGCTGGGCCTCTACCACAGCTTCGGGTTCGCCCAGGTGGGCCAGCGGCGCGGCTACTACGATCGTCCGCGCGAGGACGCACGCATCCTGATGGCGAGGCTCTGACCCTCGCTTCCATGCCGGCGCCCCCGGCCGGGGTCGATCTTCGGTCATGCCCCCATCCCGGAGATCCTACGCGGCCACCCGTCCGGACGATCGGCCGCGCGAGCGGCTCCGGTCCCTCGGAAGCGCGAGCCTGTCGTTGGCGGAGCTCGTGGCGCTCGTCGTCGGAAGCGGAAGCGGGAGCAGCTCCGCCTCCGAGATCGCCGACAGGATCCTGGCTTCCGCCGACGGCTCGCTCACCAGGCTGGCCACCCTCGACGTCTCCTTCCTGGAGAGCGTCTCGGGCGTAGGCGTCGCGACGGCTGCCCGCCTGGCCGCGGCGCTAGAGCTGGGCAGGCGCGCCGCGTCGGCAGCCGCGGAGAGCGGGGACCATATCCGGGGCCCGGCCGATGTGTTCGCACGCATGGGACCGCGGCTGCGCTCCGCGCTGCAGGAGGAGTTCCACGCGCTGCTGCTGAATAGCCGTCATCGCGTGATCCGGGAGGTGCTCGTGACCCGGGGGATCCTGGACTCCGCGCTCATCCACCCCCGCGAGGTCCTGCGGCCGGCGGTGGGCGAGGGCGCGGCGGGGATCATCCTGGTCCACAACCATCCGTCCGGCGATCCGACCCCCTCCGCAGAGGATCGCGCGGTCACGCGCCAGCTCGCCGAGGCGGGCCGCGCCGTGGGAATCCCGATCCTCGATCACGTGGTGATCGGGGCAGGCTCGTACGCCTCCCTCGGGGACGAGCTGGGACGGACGGGGAGCCTCCCGGCCCGGAACGCCGCGCCCCATGCTGGAAACATCTGACGTCAATTCCAAAAAATGCGTTGACCCCGCGCGGGGCGGCTCCCTATCTTCGGTCTGCGTTCTCTGGGCGAAAAGCCCTTGTCCCTATTGCCGAAGGAGCCCGCATGGTTCGCTCGGCCGCGGCGGTCGTCGCCTCACTGAGTGCCTTACTGATTCTGCCGGGTTTTGCACTCGGGCAGCAGCCTGTCGGCACCCATACGGTCGTCGATGACGACACGCTGTGGGACCTCGCGATCCGTTTCTACCAGAACCCGTTCGAGTGGCGCGTGATCTACGAGGCGAATCGGGACAGCATCGCCGACCCGAACCTCATCTACCCGAACGAGGTGTTCATCATCCCCGGGCTTCGCGGTCAGGCCGACCAGACGGTGACGATCGCTCCGTCGGGTCAGCCCGCGCCGGTACAGCCCGCCCCGGGCCCCGACCCGGTGGTCGCTCAGCCCGCGCCGGCCGACGTGCCCGTCGATCTCGTGCAGTTCGGCTTCCGACAGGCGAGACCGGTCGAGCAGGTGCGCACTGTCTTCTATCGAGACTCCACCCAGGAGAACGAGATCGTGACGGGGGGGGTGAGGCCCAACTACGTGGCGGTCTCCCGTGATGCCGTCTACTCGGCGCCGTGGCTCATCGGACTCGGAGCCGATCCGGAGAGCTCGGGCTTCATCGAGGGGTTCGCGAACGAAAGCGCGCGCGCTTCCACGATGCGTTCGTTCGACCAAGTGCGCGTCAGCATGCCGGTGCCTGCACGGGTCGGCGCCGAGCTCCAGATCTTCCGCCTCTCCCGCACCATCGAGAACGTGGGTGAGGTGGTGATTCCGACGGGTGTCCTCACGGTCTCCACGATCAACGACAGCGGTGTCATCGGCGTGGTCACCAAGGAGTACCAGCGGATCCAACCCGGCGATCTGGTCCGCCCCGTGCCCACCTATTCCGTGACGCCGGGCCAGGTCGCGCGCGAGGTGGCGGGCGGCTCGGAAGCCATGATCATGGGCTTCGCCGGCAGGCAGGAGATCAACGACCTCAACCACGTGGGCTTCCTCGACCTCGGCTCCGACGACGGCATCAACATCGGCGACGAGTTCGTGCTCTTCAGCGCCGCCGTCGGCGCGCCGGAGGGTCGGCTCCAGGTGGTCGGGCTGTCGCCCAACACCTCCGCGGCGCGGATCGTCTCCATGGTGGACGACGTCTTCCGACAGGGCGTGGTGGTGAGGCTCGCCCGAACGATGCGCTGATGCCGCCAGCGAGGATGACGCGAGTCCTCGCTCCCGCGATCTTGGATGAATCCCCGCCGGCTCCGGCCGACGGGGATTTCCGTTCATCCGAGAGGAGATAGATGCCCCCCTCCAAGAGCTCCAAGCGAAGAGTCCTCGTCACGGGCGGCGCCGGGTTCATCGGCAGCCACGTCGCGGACGCATACCTCGCCCGCGGCGATTCCGTGTGGGTCCTGGACAACCTCTCCTCCGGGCGCCGGGCCAACGTTGCGAACGAGGCGGAGTTCGTCGAGATGGACGTCCGCTCCGACGACGTCCGGAACCTCTTCCGCGAGGTCCGCTTCGATGTCGTGAACCACCACGCGGCGCAGATCGACGTGAGGGTCTCGGTCCTCGACCCGGCGAAGGACGCCAGCATCAACCTGCTGGGTCTGCTCAACCTGACCGAGGCGGCCATCGAGGTGGGGACGCGTCGCTTCGTGTTCGTGAGCAGCGGCGGCGTCGTGTACGGCGAGCCGGATCAGATCCCCACACCGGAGACCGCGCCCAAGCTGCCGATGTCGCCCTACGGGGTCACCAAGCTGACGGGCGAGTTCTACCTCCACTACTACTGGCAGGTGCGAGGGCTCGAGTACGTCGCGCTGCGCTACTCCAACGTGTTCGGTCCGCGTCAGGATCCGCATGGCGAGGCGGGCGTGGTGGCCATCTTCTGCACGCGGCTCCTCTCCAACCAGCAGCTCACCATCTTCGGCGACGGGGAGCAAACCCGCGATTACGTCTTCGTCCGCGACGTCGTGGCGGCCAACATGCTGGCATCCACCTTGCCGCTGACGAGTGAGAAGGGGCTGGACGCGCGGGCCTTCAACGTGGGCACGGGGGTGGGAACGAGCGTGAATCGCCTGGCGACGGTCCTCGAGGGTGTCGCGGGACGCGCGCCCGGGCGTGACCACAAGCCGGAGCGCCCCGGGGAGCTCCGGCACAGCACCCTGGACGCGGCGCTCCTGCGGAGCCGCGGCTGGGCGCCTGCGTTCACTCTCGAGCAGGGCCTTCGCGAAACCTACGACCACATCGCCGCGACGAGGGCGGCTGCCGAAAAATGAGCCTTCCAGCCCTGATGCTGCTCCAGGCCGGCGCTCCGCCGCGGTCCCTGACCGAGATGATCGTGCAGGGCACGCCGCTCACGCACGCCGTTCTGATCGTGCTGGCGGTGTTCTCGGTCATGTCGTGGTGGCTGATCTTCAGGAAATCGCAGCAGTTCCGGGAGGTCCGCCGCCAGGGCGACAAGTTCCTGAAGCACATGGAGAAGGCCCAGCGCCTCGAGGATGCCTACAAATCCATCCTCTCGCTTCCGGAGTCTCCGTACGGGCGCGTGTTCCGGCAGGGGGTGAACTTCTTCAGCGAGCTACGACCGGGGGCTCTCAGGGAAAACGCACCCCCGACTCCGGGGCTCTCGCTCACGCAGCTCGAGGCGCTGCGCATGATCCTCGAGAAGGAGGAGTCCGAGGAGCGGGACGCGCTCGCCCACGGCATCGGAATGTTGGCCGTCATCGGCACGGTGTCGCCCTTGCTCGGGCTCCTCGGGACCGTCATCGGCGTGATGAACGCGTTCCTGGGGATCACGATCTCGGGCTCGAGCAACATCATGTCGGTGGCGCCGGGCATCGCCGAGGCGCTGATCACGACCGTAGCTGGGCTGGTCGTGGCCATCCCGGCCGTGTTCGGGTACAACCACTTCGTGACCAAGCTGAACCTGGTGAGCGGCGAGCTCGAAGGCTTCTCGAGCGAGTTCATCGGCACGCTCGCCCGCGAGGGGCGGATCTAAGGTGACTGCCGTGGTGACAGCAGCATGAGAAGGCACCTGCGCACCCGCGGGGATCTGCCGCAGAACGTCGAGATCAACGTGACCAGCCTCGTGGACCTGGCGTTCACGCTGCTCGTCATCTTCATGATCACGGCACCGATGATGCAGGGAGGCATCGAGGTCGACATCCCGGAGGCGGACGTCGAGCCCCTCACCTCGGAGGACGAGGGATTCTTCATCACGGTGATGCGCGATGGCCAGATCTTCATGGAGGAGACTCCCGTGACGATCGAGGAGCTCGCGGCGGGTCTTCCCCAGCTCCTCTCGGTCGGAGAGATCGAGAGGGTCTACATCCGCGGCGATTCCCTGGCGCCGTTCGGCCCCGTGCTGCGTGTGATGGCGACCGCCGTGAACAGCAGCGTGCCCTGGTCCGTCGTGGCCGAGCCTTACCGGCCGCAGCCCTAGGTGTCCTGACATGCGGCGCGTGGATCCGTTCGACCGCAGGGCGCTGGCGCTCTCGATCGTGCTGCACGGCGCGGTCCTCGCCGTAGCGCTGCTCTCGTCGGTTCGCAGGGAGCCGGCGATGGAGTTCATCACGTACGAGGTCGACCTGGTATCGCCCCCTCCCGCGATCGAGGCCGAGGAGTACGCCCCGCCACGCGAGGAGCTCGTGGTCGAGCGGCCGCAGCCGGAGCCCGCTCCTCCGGAGCCGGAGCCCGAGCCGGAGCCCGAGCCCGAGCCGCAGGTCACCGTGGCCGACCCGGAGCCGGAGCCCGCACCGCCCACGCCGACGCCCACCCCGCCCGAGCCGCAGGCGGATGCGAGTCCCGCCGCGGGGCCGAACGCCGATCCCGACGTCGATCCCGCACGGGCCGGCGAAGGAATCAACGTGCGCATGGAAGGGCTTCGGCGGGACTATCCGGAGTATTACAACAACATCATCCGGCAGATTCAGCGCTGCTTCCGCCCGCCCGCAGGGAACTGGAGCACGACGATGACGTTCGTGATCCGCCGCGACGGGACGGTCGACGACGTCGAGTTCGAGCGCCGCTCGGGCAACACGTCGTTCGACTACTTGGCGATGGAAGCGGTCGAGTGCGCCGGGCAGGGTCGCTTCGGTCCGCTGCCCGCGGAGATGCCATTCGAGTATCAGCCCATCCGCTTCGAGTTCCGGCCGAGCGGAAGAGAATGATCCCAACCGAGAGATGCCCGTCTACATGAAAGCTGCGACACCGAAGCGCGTTCTGTGGTACACGGCGCTCGCGCTGCTGGCGCTCGCGGGCCCGGCGCGAGCGCAGGATCAGATTCCCGGCGTGAGCCTCGGCCTCGTGTACTCGAGCTCCTACGTGCCCGCACTCGCGCTCCAGCCGTTCACGGGCAGCTTCGGAGGGGAGGGGCTCGCGCCCGAGGTGGAGGCGATCATCGGCCGGGATCTCCACGACTCGGACCGCTTCGAGGTCATGGACTCGCTTCCCGCCGGGCTCGTCGGCGAGTCCGTCGATTACTCGCTCTGGGACCGGCTCGGCGCCGTGTGGCTCGTGACCGGCCGCGTCGAGGGAGCGGGCGAGGGCTACGTGCTCGTCCTCCAGCTCCATGACGTCGTCTACGGCCAGGTGAAGGAGCAGGGCCGCTTCCGCGTGCCCAGCCCGGCCGATCCGGACTTCCGCATGACGGTGCATCGCGCGTCGGACGAGATCGTACGCTGGGCCACGGGGGATCCGGGCATGGCTGCGAGCCGCATCGCGTTCACGATGACGGACAGCGACGGCAACAAGGACATCTACGTCATCGACTCGGACGGCGAGAACCTGGAGCGGGTGACGAACCACGCATCGCTCATCGAATCACCCTCCTGGTCGCCCGACGCGTCCAAGATCGCGTTCACGTCGTGGAAGTCGGGACAAGTGCGGATCTACGAGCACACGCTCGCGACCGGCCAGGAGCGGATGCTCGATCCCGTGCGGGGAGCGGGTGATTACATCACTCCGACGTACAGCCCCGACGGAAGCACCCTCGCGTTCTCCGTGCTCGGCGGCGACTCGCGCAGCGGGATCTTCACCTACGACATCGCGCGCAACTGCTGTCTCGCGTACCTGTCCGGGGGACCGTGGTACGATCTCTCCCCGACGTTCTCACCCGACGGGCGCTGGATCGCGTTCAACACGCTCCGGTTCGGCGACGCGGTTCCGCAGGTCATGCTGATGCCCGCGGAAGGCGGTGGCGCCGAGACCCTGTCGCCCTACGAGTACGGTGGCGGCGGATACTTCACCTCCCCTGACTGGTCACCCCGGGCGGATCTGGTCGCGTTCCACGGCGCGATCGAGCGCGGCCGCTACCACATCCTGGTCGCGGATCTCGCGGATGGCGGCCGCGTCCTCAGGCAGCTGACCTCCGAGGGGAACAACGAGGACCCGAGCTGGGCACCCGACGGCCGGCATCTCGTGTTCGTGGGCGAGCGCTACTGGGGGTACGGCCTGTTCGTCGTGGACGTCGCCACGGGTCGGCTGCGCCCCATCGTGAGCGGGCGACGGGTGGGATTGCCGGACTGGTCGCCCGCGCTGTCGCCTCGCTGATTCAGGTCCTACGCACGCCGAAAACGTTGCGTCGGGAAAGCCTTTTTCCTATATGGCAGGAGGGCTTTCCGGAGTACAAAAGGGCATTACCTTCGTTCCCGGCGCGCCGCGGCCCGCGGCGGCCCAGATGACCACTCGTTCAAAGAGGGGTTCGTGATGATCGTCCGTCGCTTCATTACGCCGGTCGTGGCCGCGGTTATCCTGGTGGGCGCATGCGGCGGTGATCCACCGCCGCCCCCCCCGCCGCCGCCGCCCCAGGCCAACCAGGACTCGTTGCGCGCCTATCAGGACTCCGTCCGGCGCGCGCAGGAAGCGGCCGCAGCCGAGGCTCAGCGTCAGGCAGCCGAGCGTGCGGCCGCCGCGGAGCGCGAGCGCCGCGTCGCAGCGGCCCGCACCACGCTCGAGGAGATGGTCTTCTTCGATTACGACCGCTCCGACATCCGTGACGATGCCGCCGCGGTGCTCCGTCGCAAGGTGGACATCCTCCGCGCGAGCCCGCAGGTGCGGATCCGCATCGAAGGACACGCGGACGAGCGCGGCTCGACGGAGTACAACCTGGCGCTCGGCAACCGCCGTGCGGAGCAGATCCGCCAGTTCCTGGTCGGCTTCGGGCTCGCACAGGATCGCTTCGAGATCGTCTCGTTCGGCGAGGGCAGGCCGCTCGAGCAAGGACAGACGGAAGCGGCGTGGGCGCGGAACCGGCGCGGACAGTTCGTCATCACCGCGGGCGCGAACGCGATCAACCCGGGCAATTGAACGCATGACCTTGGCGGCCCCTCCCCCGGCTCCACCGGGGGAGGGGTCCATGTGTGACATGAGACGTACGAGACGGCTGGAGCGCTTCGGAGCGGTGGCAGTCGCGGCGCTCGCCTTCGGGGCCTGCGCGACCAAGGGCGACATTCGGAATCTCCAGACGGAGTTCCGGAGCGAGATGCGAGCCATCGCGGCGCGCCAGGACTCCGTGCTCTCCGAGCTGCGTCTTCAGAACGCAGTGATGCAGGACACGCTCCGTACGCAGTCCGATCAGCTCTTCGACTTCCGCGGCCAGATCGCGACCCAGCTGCAGGCGATCGCGCAGGGCATGGCCAGGCTCGAGGCGATCTCCGGCGAGAACCAGCGGGGCATCACCAGCATGCGGGACCAGCTGGCCAACATGCGCCGCGGTGGGGGTGGCGTCTCGACTGCGCCTCCCATGATGGTCGACTCGGCACAGGCCGGCGGGCCGGGCCCGGAGACACTTCCGGGGACCGGCGGCAATGCGGAGCAGCTCTACGCCGTGGCGAGGGAGCAGCATGCGCGCAACTCGCTCTCCACCGCGCAGCGCGCCTACGAGGATTTCCTCGAGGAGTATCCGAACCACGCGCTCGCGCCGGATGCTCGTTGGTTCCTCGCGGAGCTGTTGGTCCAGCAGAACAGGCCCGAAGACGCGATCGAGACTCTCCAGGAGATCCCGACGCTCTTCCCGACCGCCGCCCGGGTGCCCGACGCTCTGTTTCGCATCGGCACGCTCCAGATCGACCTGGACAACGACGAGGAAGCGCGCGCGACGCTCGAGCGCCTCAT
>Ga0073934_10009976_pt1 | contig 11947 bp, 9 predicted proteins | sample LarsenN4metaG_FD_76834 | JGI IMG/M metagenome (GOLD analysis project Ga0073934, IMG submission 76834) | Hot spring sediment bacterial and archeal communities from British Columbia, Canada, to study Microbial Dark Matter (Phase II) - Larsen... ... | reverse complement strand
GTGACGCCGCCGAGCGCCGGCCCCAGGGTCGCCCGCCCCTCGCCGATCAGCACCGCCGCCCGGACCCGCCCGGCGGCCGCGGCCGCCAGCGGCGCGAAGTCCTGGCCCTTGTCGCGGCCGCCGGCGATCAGCACGACGGGCTCGTGGAAGGCCGCCAGGGCCTTCCGGGTCGCGTCGACGTTCGTGCCCTTGGAGTCGTTGTAGAACCCCACCCCGTCCAGCTCCCGCACCCACTCGATCCGATGCGCCACGCCCCGGAAGGCCCGGATGCGCGCCCTCAGCGCGTCCGCCACCACCCCGGTCCAGGCCGCGCACGCCGTGGCCGCCAGCACGTTCTCCACGTTGTGGTCCCCGCGCAGGAAGACCTCCGACACGGGACAGACCGGCATGTCGGCGCCGTCGAGGCGCAGCGTCACCCACGCGTCGCGAAGGTACGCCCCTTCCCCCACGGGCCGCGTGCGGCTGAACCAGAGCACCCGCCCTCGCGCGTGGCGGGCGAGCGCGGCCGCCCCCGGATCGTCCGCGTTGACGACGGCCCAGTCCTCGGCCGTCTGCCGGCAGAAGATCCGGGCCTTCGCCTTGGCGTAGGCCTCCAGCCCCGGATGGCGGTCGAGGTGATCGGGGGTCAGATTGAGGACGGCCGCGACGCGGGGGCGGAACGTGTCGACTGTCTCGAGCTGGAAGCTGGAGACCTCGGCCACGACGAGCGCTCCAGCCGGGAGGGCGAGCGCCTCAGCCGAGAGCGGCCGCCCGATATTCCCGCCGACCACCACCGGGCGGCCCTGCCCCTCGACGAGCGCCCCGACGAGGGCTGTGGTCGTCGTCTTGCCGTTCGTGCCCGTGACGGCGATCACGTCCGCCGTCGTCACCCGGAAGGCGAGCTCCACCTCCCCGACGACCGGCACGCCGCGCGCGCGGCAGGCAGCCAGGGCCTGGTGCTCCGCCGGCACGCCCGGGCTCACCACGACCAAGTCGGCGTCCCGGAACGCCTCCGGCGGATGGCCGCCGAGCGCGAGGCGGACGCCGTCCATCGTCAGCCCGCGCACGTCGGGGCCGAGGCCCTCCGCCGGCCGGACGTCGGTCCCGGTCACCTCGGCGCCCAGCGTCAGGAGGAGTCGGCACGCGGCCACCCCGCTCCGCGCGAGCCCGACCACCGTGACGCGCCGGCCGGCGAGGGCCGCCCGGAACGCGGGCCCGCGTTCGGCGCTCGTCCAGTCCCTCGTCACGGAGGCGGCCATCAGCGGAGCTTCAGTGTGGTCAGCGCCAGGAGCGCCAGGAGCAGGGCCAGGATCCAGAAGCGGATCACGATCTTCGATTCGGGCCACCCGGCCAGCTCGAAGTGGTGGTGGAGGGGCGCCATCCGGAAGAGCCGCCGCCCGGTGAGGCGGAAGGACGCGACCTGCAGGATGACCGAGCCGGCCTCGATCACGAAGAGCCCCCCGACGAACGGCAGGAGCAGCTCGGCCTTCGAGAGCACCGCGAGGGTCCCGATGGCGCCGCCCAGCGCGAGGGAGCCGACGTCCCCCATGAAGACCTCGGCCGGGTGGCTGTTGAACCAGAGGAACCCGACCGACGCCCCCATGAGCGCGCCGGAGAACACGGCGAGCTCGCCGGCGCCCTTGACCTTGAGGATGAAGAGGTACTCCGAGAGCTTCGCGTGGCCGGCGACGTACGCGAAGATCCCGAAGGCGAGGGCGGCGACCACCACGGGCCCCATGGCCAGGCCGTCGAGCCCGTCGGTGAGGTTGACCGCGTTCGACGCCCCCACGACGATGAGCCAGACGAGGAAGACGTAGCCCACGCCGAGGTTGGGCACCCAGTCCTTGGCGAACGGCACCATGAGCTGCGTCGTGACCCCGTCCGCCGGAAACGAGTAGAGATAGGCGCCGAGCCCGAGCCCGACGGCGGACTGGGCGAGGAACTTCTCGCGGATCTTGAGCGGCCGCCGGTGACGGAGCTTCAGCCAGTCGTCGTAGAACCCGATCGTCCCGCAGAGGGCGGTGACGATCATGACCACCCAGACGAACCGGTTCTGGAGGTTCCCCCAGAGAACACACGACCCGAGCAGCGCGCCCAGGATGAGGAGCCCGCCCATCGTCGGCGTCCCGGCCTTGGCTCGGTGCCGCTCGGGCCCGTCGACCCGGATCGTCTCCCCGATCTGCCGCTCCCTGAGCCTCCGGATGACCCACGGGCCCGTGACGAGGCTGATGAGGAGGGCGGTGAGGAGCGCCATCGCCGTCCGGAACGTGATGTACCGGAAGACGTTGAATGCGATGTGGGACTGGGAGAAGGCGGTGAGGAAGGTCAGCATGCCGTCCCCCGCTCACCCAGGGCGGCGAGGAGCGCCACCACCGCTCGCTCGAGCTGCATGCCGCGGGAGCCCTTGACCAGGACGCGGTCCCCCGGCGCGATCCGCTCCGCGACCCGGCGAGCCGCCTCCTCCGGGGTCTCGCACGTCGTGACGTCGGGGCAGCCCCCGAGCCGGGCGGCAGCCGCCGCGAGACGCGCGGCCGGGCCCACCGTCACGAGCCCTGCCGCGGGGAGGGCGGCGATCCAGGCCCCCGCCTCGTGGTGAGCGGCGTCGGTCGCGGGTCCCAGCTCCAGCATGTCTCCCAGGACGACCCACGCCCGACCCGCGTCCCCGGCCGCGTCGGTGCCGGCGCCGCGCAGGACGTCGAGCGCCGCCCGGAGGGACGAAGGGTTCGCGTTGTAGGTGTCGTCGAGGACCCGGACGCCCGCCGCGTCCCGCCAGACGAGCCGGCCCTTGATGGGCGGCGCGGCCTCGAGCGCCGCCGCCGCCTCGGCGAGTGGGATCCCCAGCTCGAGGGCGACCGCGAGGGCCGCGGCGGCGTTGCCGGCGTTGTGGGCGGCCGGGAGCGGCAGTCGGACCGCGACGGTCGCGCCGCCGGCGCTGACCCGGAAGCGGACCTCCGACGGCGACGCCGCCACGTCCCCGAGGCGCACGGTCGCATCGGGGGCCCCGCCGTAGGTCACGACCCGGCCCCGCGCGTCGCGGGCGAGCGCGGCGACGAGGGGGTCGTCGGCGTTCAGGACCACGAGCCCGTCCGGCGGGATCGCCTGCACCAGCTCGCCCTTGGCCTTCTGCACCCCTTCCAGCGACCCGAGGAACTCGAGGTGGGCGGGGCCGATGGTCGTCACGACCCCGATGGTGGGTTGAGCGACCTGGGCCAGCGCCGCGATCTCGCCGAAGGCGTTCATCCCGAGCTCGATCACCGCCGCCTGGTGGGCGGGCTCGAGGCCCAGCAGGGTCAGCGGGAGCCCCCACTGGTTGTTGAAGCTGCCGGTCGCCTTGAGCACGCGCAGCCGCCGCCCGAGCGCGAGGGCGGTGAGCTCCTTGGTCGTCGTCTTTCCGTTGGAGCCGGTGACGCCGACGACCGGAATCGCGAACCGGCGCCGGTGGAAGGCCCCGAGGCGCTGGAGCGCGTGCGTCGTGTCGTCGACGACGACGACGCCGACCTCCGGGGGCACGCCGAGGCCCGCGGGCAGGCGCGTCACGACCACCGTGCCCGCACCGCGACGCAGGGCGTCCGCCACGAACGCGTGGCCGTCCTGGCGGTGACCGCGGATGGCCACGAACGCCTGGCCGGGCTCCAGCGTGCGGCTGTCGATGGCGACGCCGGTCACGACCGCGTCGAGCCGGCCGCTCGCGAGGGTCCCCTGGGTGCCGCGAACCAGATCGGCGAGCGTCAGGCGAGGCACGGGCGCGTCCCCCGGGTCTCGATCAGGATCTGGCGGGCTACCAGCCGGTCGTCGAAGGGGAAGGTCTGTCCCGCGATGATTTGGTACGTCTCGTGTCCCTTCCCCGCGATCACGACGGTGTCCCCGGCGCGGGCCCAGGCGAGCGCCTGACGGATCGCCTCGTGACGGTCGGGATGTTCAGTATAGCCCTCGGCCGGCGGAGGCACCACCCCCGCGGCGATCTCCGCGATGATCGCCGCCGGGGCCTCCGAGCGCGGGTTGTCGGATGTCAGCCAGACGCGGTCGGCGAGCGCCGCGGCGATCCGTCCCATGACGGGGCGCTTCCCGCGGTCCCGGTCGCCGCCCGCGCCGAAGACCACCCCGAGCCGGCCCGACGTGAGCCGCCGCGCGGTCTCCAGCACCCGGCGGAGCGCGTCGGGCGTGTGGGCGTAGTCGACGACCACGAGGAAGTCCTGGCCGGCGTCCACGCGCTCGAAGCGGCCCGGCACCGCCCGCACCTCGCCCAGGGCGAGGCCGATCGCCTCGGGCGCGAGCCCGAGGGCCACCCCGGCCGCCACCGCCGCGAGGAGGTTCATCACGTTGTGCTCGCCGATCAGGGTCGAGCGCACGGAGACCGGCCCCGCCGGGGTCGCCGCCTCCAGGCTGATCCCCTCGAGCGAGGATTCCCAGGCGCGGGGGACTACCGCGTGTGCGCCGCCGGCACCGCCAAGGCCAAACGTCAGGACCCGGGCGTCGCGCCGCTCGCGGAGGGCCGCCGCCCAGGTCGCGCCGATCGGATCGTCGCCGTTCAGGACCGCCGCCGCGCCGGGTTTGCCGCCCTCGGGCAGGAGCTCGAAGAACAGCCGTGCCTTCGCGCGCGCGTATGCCTCCATGGTCCCATGGAAGTCCAGGTGGTCCTGCGTCAGGTTGGTGAAGACCGCCACGTCCAGCGCGATCCCGTCCGCCCGCCGGAGCTCCAGCGCGTGCGAGGACACCTCCATCGCCACGCCTTCCACTCCCGCGGCGAGCATCTCGGCCAGGAGCCCCTGGAGCTCGAGCGCGTCGGGCGTCGTCTGGCCGGCCTCGCGGACGATGTCCCGGATCACGTACTGGATCGTCCCGACGACCCCGGTGACGAGGCCTCGAGCGCGGAGGAGAGCCTCCACGAGGTACGACGTCGTCGTCTTCCCGTTGGTGCCGGTAATGCCGACCACGGTGAGCGCCCGAGACGGATGGCCGAAGTAGGCGTCGGCCAGCCGGGGTAGCGCCCGGCGGGTGTCGGGAACCAGGATCCGTCCCACCTCCCGCCCCGGGAGCGGATCCGGCGGCTCGGCCACGACGGCGGCGGCGCCCCGGTCCACCGCCTGCGGGATGAAGCGGTGGCCGTCCACGCGGAGCCCGCGGACGGCCACGAAGCAGCTCCCCGCCGACACCCGGCGGGAGTCGTCGGTCAGCCCCCGGATCTCGACGGGCAGCGGGCCGTGGAGGTCCCGCTCGGGGAGGGCCCGGAGGAGCTCCGCCAGAGGGACGACACGCGTCGCGGGGCCGGGCGGACTCGCCGTCATGTCCGGGGAGCCGGGAGCGGCGCATCGCTCGCCCTGCCCGCCACGGGCGGCGCCAGCTCGAGACGGCAGAGGCCACCGGGCGCCAGGACCGTCCCGGCTGGCGGCGTCTGGCGGACGACCACCCCTCGACCGCTGACCGACACCTCGACATCGTGGGCGGCGAGGGCGACGAGGGCCTGTCGGAGACTCTTGCCGAGGAGATCCGGCATCAGCGGCTCGCCGGTGGGAACCTCGAGCGCGGCAAGCCCGACGGGCGGGGCCGCATCGGCGGTGGCGGTCCGGACGATGGCCACGGGGGGCGCGTTGGTCGGCGGCACCTCGAGGTGACGCAGCACCTGACCCGCCACGGTCGCGAAGATGGGCGCCGCGGCCTCGGATCCCCAGACCACCGTCTTCGGCTCGTCGAGCATGACCAGCATGACCAGCCGGGGCGCCTCGGCGGGGACGAACCCGACGAACGAGAGCACCCCGGGCTTGCGAGAATAGACGTGCGTGACGGGATCCGGCTTCTGTGCGGTCCCGGTCTTCCCCGCCACCTGGTAGCCCTCCACCGCGGCCTTGTGCCCCGTCCCGTGGGCGACGACATCGGTCAGGATCGCGGTCAGGGTGGCCGCGGTCGCCGGCGAGATCACCTGGCGGACGGCCTCGGGCTCGAACCGCCGCACCTCGCGCCCCTCGGGGTCCACGACCGCCCGCACGATGTAGGGCCGCATCAGGCGACCGCCGTTGGCGATGGCTCCCAGAGCCGCCACCATCTGGAGGGCGGTGACCGAGACTTCCTGGCCGATGGACATGGTCGCCAGCGACAGGCCCGACCAGCGGGACGGCGGTCGGAGCTGGCCCCGGCTCTCCCCGGGGAGGCCCACGCCGGTCAGGCTCCCGAACCCGAAGGCGGTCATGCGGTCGAAGTACCGCTCGCGCCCCAGCGCCAGCCCCACCTTGATGGCCCCGACGTTGGAGGAGAACTGGAGCACCTCGCGGAACGTGAGCCAGCCGTAGCGCTTCCAGTCGTGGATCGCACGGTTGGCCACCGTGATCACGCCCTGCTCGCCATAGAGGCGGTCGTCCGGCCGGAACACGCGTTCCTCGAGCGCCGCCGCGGCCAGGATCGCCTTGAAGGTGGAGCCCGGCTCGAACGGGTCGGTGATCGCCCGGTTCCGCCACTCGACCGACGTGGCAGCCTGATACGCGTTCGGGTTGAACGTGGGCCGGATCGCGACGGCGAGGATCTCGCCGGTGCGGGGATCCATGATGACGATCATCCCGGCCAGCGCGCGCGTTTGGCGCCAGGCGGCGTCCAGCTCCCGCTCGGCGACGTACTGCACCGTCGCGTCGAGCGTGAGCACGAGCCCCTGCCCCGGCGTCGGGGCCTTCAGGATGACGGGCTGCGCGCCGACGTCGCGCCCGAGGGCGTCGCGCTCGATCAGGGCGAGGCCGGCCTCGCCGGCCAGGGTCCGGTCCCAGGCCAGCTCGATCCCCTCGAGGCCCCGATCGTCGAAGCCTTCGAACCCCAGGACGTGGGCGGCGAGCTCGCGGTTCGGGTAGAAGCGGAGGGACTCGGGGAGCAGCCCGACCTGCGGCAGCCCGAGCGCCCGGATGGGCTGGACGGTGGCCGGGGGAAGCTTCCGCCGGAGCCACACGAACGGGCGATCCGCGCGGAGGCGCGCCTCCAGCTCCCGCGGTGACTCGCCGAGGATCGGGGCGAGCTGGGCGGCGACCCCTCGGGGGTCGGGGATTCGCCGGGGCAGGGCGAAGACCGACTCGACCTCGCTCGAGACCGCCAGCGTCCGGCCTTGCCGATCGAAGATCGGCCCGCGCTTGGACGGAAGCGGGATGGTCTTGGAGTGCTGACGGTCGGCGGCGCGGGCCAGCTCGTCGTGGCGCACGAGCTGGAGATGGCCGAGCCGGACGAGCACCGCCAGGTGAACGGCGACGAGGACGCCGGTCAGGACGAGGGCACGGGTCCGGAACCGGGACGTCGACTCCGCCATGCTGCCCAACCGGGGTCTACGCGCGGCGCGGGGGTGACGTCATGAGCGCAGACGCTCTCATCGGCGGTGCACCGCTTCCGGGGCCGTCCCTCGGAATCCGGCCGCGTCGGCATCGGGCGAATGGGCCATGGCGGTCGCCGTGTCGTCGGGCCCGCGGGTCGCGAACTCCCGGGCCAGCCGGACCTGGTCCGTCGCCGGCTCCCGCAGTCCGAGCTGGCGCGCGGCCGCGTCGACGCGCGCATAGGATCGGAGCGAGAGCAGCTCGAGGCGCAGCTTGCGGTTTTGCTGCTCGACGTCCGCCCGCAGGCTCCGGAGGTCTTCCAGCTCATACGACACGCGCACGCGGTGGACCTGGAGCCAGACGTAGCCGAGCACCCCGGAGACCAGCACGCACCCGAGTCCCAGCACGCCGGCCATCGCCCGGAGGCGTCGGCGGTCCCGCTCCCGGATCACGGACGAAGCCTGGTCCTGAATCAGCCGTGTCATGGTTCCCCTCTGTTCACCCTGATCGCTCGAGCACCCGGAGCCTCGCGCCTCGGGCGCGCGGGTTCTCTCGCACCTCGGCCAAGCCCGGCCGGAGCGGCTTCGGCGTCGCCACGCGCCACGCCGTCGTCCGCCCGAAGGCCCGGAACGCCTGCTTGACGAGGCGATCCTCCAGGGAATGGAACGCGATGACGCCGAAGCGGCCCCGGGGCGCCAGGAGGTGGGCGGCCTGCGGGAGCGCCGCCTCGAGGCTCCCCAGCTCGTCGTTGACCGCGATGCGGAGCGCCTGGAACGTTCGGGTCGCGGGGTGGATCCGCCGGGGGCGCCGGTGTGGTGGAATGGCCGCGGTCACCAGCTCCGCCAGCTGTCGCGTGCTGGTGATGGGCCTCCGGGCCCGGGCCGCCACGAGACGCCGCGCGATCCGCCGGGCCGCCGGCTCCTCGCCGTAGGCGGCGAGCAGCCGCGCCAGCTCGGGCTCGGGGGCCCGGTTCACGAGCTCGGCGGCCGTCACGGGCTGGTCGGGATCGAATCGCATGTCGAGCCGCTCGTCGACCTGGAAGGAGAAGCCCCGACCGCCGTGGACGAGCTGGTAGGAGGAGAGCCCGAGGTCGAACAGGATCGCGTGCGCCGCGTCGACGCCGGAGGCGCGGGCCTCGTCGGCGAGGTCGCGGAAGTCGGCGTGGCGCAGGCTCACGCGCGACCCGTACCGCGCGAGCCCCCGAGCCGCGAGGGCGAGCGCCGCCGGATCACGGTCGAGCCCGAGCAGCCGCGTGTCGGTCGTGTGCTCGAGGAGCGCGGCGGCATGCCCGCCGAGCCCGACCGTCCCGTCCACGATCCAGGTTGCCGGCGGCACCGGGGTGAGCCAGCGCAGGACCTCCGCGAGGAGCACCGGCTCGTGGCCGCCCGCTTCGGGGACGCCGGCCGCCGGGGTCGGCTCCATCGGGCTCAGAGCCCCAGCTCGGCGAGCTTGCTCGCCATCTGGTCGAAGCTGCCGAGCTGCTGGCGGTAGTCATCCCAGCGCTCGCGGCCCCAGATCTCGAACTTGCCGAGCGCCCCGCTGATCACCACGTCCTTGCGGAGCCCGGCGAACTCGCGGAGCTCGGGGGGCACGAGGGTGCGTCCGGCCCGGTCGACGGGACAGTCCTTCGCGCTGCCGACGGTCCGGCGCAGGAAGCTGCGCATCTCGGCCGAGAGCTGGGGCTGCTGGCGGAGCTTCTCTTCGAGCCGCTCCCATTCGTCCACGGGGTAGGCCCAGATGCAGTGATCACCCTCGGTCAGGACGAGCGTGTCGACCGAGCGCTCGGCCAGCTCCTCGCGAAACCTGGCCGGGATGCTGAGGCGTCCCTTCGGGTCGATCGTGTGCTGGTAGCGCCCCCGGAACACCGGCTCCCTCGTCGCTCCCTCCCCGAGACCCTCGAGGCCCGGGGGATCCGCCCGTCATGTCATGCTATGCCAATCTATCCCACTTTTTGACACTTTGTGGCGCAACTGTACAAACCGCTCCCACCCCTGTCAAGAGGAAAAAATGGCGTTCGGAAAAGCGAAAAACGGGGCTTTAGCGGGTTACAACCTGTGGTAGGCCGCGACCATCCGGGACACCGTCCCTGGGATGAGTCGGCCAGACCCCCCGCGGATGAGGCCCGCCCCTGCCGGTCAGGATCCCCGGAGGCGGGGGTCGAGCGTATCCCGGAGGGCGTCCCCGAAGAGGTTCGAACCGAAGACCAGGAGGCTGATGGCGACCCCCGGGAACAGGACGAGGTGAGGCGCCTTCTGGGCGTACTCCGCGGCGGACACCGAGAGCATGCGGCCCCAGGACGGATAGGGCTCGGGGACGCCGAGACCGAGAAAGGACAGCGTGGCCTCGACGAGGACGGCGCTCCCGAGCTGCGCGGTGCAGAGGACGATGAACGGTCCGACGGTGTTGGGCAGCACGTGGCGGAAGGCGATCCGGAGGTGCGGGAGCCCCACCGCGCGCGCCGCCTCGACGTACTGCATCTCGCGGATACTGAGCACGCTCGAGCGCACGACGCGGGCCGCGCGCGGGACGATGGGGATGGAGATCGCGACGACGACGTTGGGGATCGAGGGCCCGAGCGACGCGGACATGACGAGCGCCAGCACGAGCAACGGCAAGCCCTGCAGGATGTCCATGACGCGCTGGCTCACGAGGTCCGTCTTTCCGCCGACGTAGCCCGACAGGAGGCCGACGATGCCGCCGAGCACCGAGCCGAGGAGGGTCGACGCCACGCTCACGACCAGCGACACTCGTGCGCCGTGGACGATGCGCGAGTAGATGTCGCGGCCGAGATGATCGGAGCCGAGCCAGTGCGCCGCGCTCGGCCGCGCCAGCGTGTGCGCGGCGTCGGTGGCGATCGGGTCGTGCGTCTCCAGCACCTCGGCGAACGTCGCGGTCAGCACGATGGCCAGCATGACCAGGCCCCCGAACGCCCCCAGCGGCTTCCGGGCGGCAAACCTGACCAGAGTGCTCCAAGTCTCTCTCAGGGGGGAGGCAGGCCCGATGCCTTCGCCGAAGGGCGAACGCCGCGGCTTTGCCGCGAGGGCCGTCGGAGCGGGGCGAAGCCCTCCTCCGACGTTGTCAGCTGCCATAGCGGACGCGGGGGTCGAGCCAGCCGTAGAGCATGTCCACGAACAGGTTCGACAGGATCACGACGATCGCGATGAACATCACCAGGTTCTGCACCACGGGGTAGTCCCGCCAGAGGATCGCCTGGACCAGGAACCGGGCGACACCGGGCAGGTTGAAGACCGTCTCGGTCGCGACCAGGCCGCCGATGAGGAAGGCGAACTCGATGCCGATCACCGTGACCACCGGCAGGATCGCGTTCTTCAAGGCATGCCGCCAGATGACGATCCGGCCCGTCTGGCCCTTGGCCCACGCCGTGCGGACGTAGTCCTCCCGCAGCACCTCGAGAAGCGCGGAGCGGGTGATGCGCATGATCAGGGCCGAGGACCGATACCCCACCGCCAGCGCCGGGAGCAGGAACTGGACCGCGTGGAGCCTCGGGTTTTCGATCGGTCCCGTGTAGGTCATCGGAGGGATCCAGCCGAGCCACGTCACCATGCCGAGGATGATGACCATGCCGAGCCAGAAGGCGGGCATGGACAGGCCCGCCAGGCTCACGACGCGCAGCACGTAGTCGAGGGCCGTGTCCTGGCGGACCGCGCTGATGACTCCCGTCGGCACGCCCAGCGCGACGGCGAAGACGATCGCCAGCCCCGCAAGCTCCAGGGACACGGGGAGCAGCGGCTTGACGATCTGCCAGGCGGGGAGGTCGTAGCGGTACGACTTGCCGAGGTCCCCGGCAAGGATCTGCCTGAGCCACTCCCCGTACTGGACCCAGATGGCCCGATCGATCCCGAGCTCCCGCATGATGGTCTGGCGCTCACTCGGGTCCACGTAGCCCGCGGTCGAGAACAGGATGTCGACAATGTCGCCCGGGGCCAGCCGCAGCAGCACGAAGATCACCACGGACATGCCCCACAGCGTGACGACCGCGATGGCCAGACGGCGCGTCAGGTACGTCCGCATCTCTCACCAGCGCCAGACGACGGTGGGGGAAGCCGGGGCCTCCCCCACCCGCCGACCGGCCACGGGCGCCGGGCTACTTGTCCAGCCAGACGTCCTGCATCCGGCCGTAGTTGTAGAGGTTGTGGTGGGGCACCAGACCCTTGACGTGGGGCCACATGGTGAAGTAGTCGAGCCGCCAGTTGAGCATCGGCCGCGCCGCCTCCTCCTCCAGCTTCCGCTGAAGGTCGTAGACCAGGGCGAGCCGCTTCTTCGGATCCAGCTCCTGCGACTGCCGGTCGATCATCTTCATGACCTCTTCGTTGCAGTAGTGGCTGTAGTTGCGGGGCGAGCCGCAGGTGTAGTTCTCGTAGAAGTTGGCGTCGGGGTCGTCCGCCCCGATGCCGGTCAGGTTGGCCCCGAGCTGGTACTCGCCGCGGGTGGCCATGGCGTGCCACTGGGCGCTTTCGATCTGCTTCAGCGAGGCCTCGATCCCCACCTGCTTCAGCTCGTTGATGACGAACGACGCCATGTCCACGTAGATGGGGATGGCGCGTGTCGACATCTCGACCCGCAGCGGGTTCTGCGGGCCGAACCCGGCTTCCGCCAGGAGCTTCCGCGCCTTGGCCTTCTCGTCGGCGGGCTTGCCGTAGCCGGGGACGGTCGCGAGGTCCTTGTCGAGG
>Ga0073934_10009974_pt1 | contig 11949 bp, 7 predicted proteins | sample LarsenN4metaG_FD_76834 | JGI IMG/M metagenome (GOLD analysis project Ga0073934, IMG submission 76834) | Hot spring sediment bacterial and archeal communities from British Columbia, Canada, to study Microbial Dark Matter (Phase II) - Larsen... ... | reverse complement strand
TGCTTCCACGTTGTTAAGTTCCGAAAGTTAATGATCTTGCGGCGAGCCGGCCGCGTTCGCCGGCCCGCTACGCACCTCGCCCGATCTGCTCCCTCTGCCCACCATTCCGCGCTGTGCATGCAGCGCATTTCCAGCGCGCCCGGCATACATGCCGGTCGCCCGCTTGCGTTCACGCTCCGGCCGGTCTTCGATAGTGGCGACGCAGATACCACGCGGGCCGTGTCCACCAGCCGCAGGTCGTTGTCATGGGCCAGCGTCGTCGTCACGTCTGCGTGCCGCATGATCCGCATGACGAGCTGCGGGGCGACGCCGGCCCGGGCCAGCATGTCCAAGGGCAGCCTGGCTCGGACCGCGACCAGAGCTTCCGGAAGCAGCCGCCGGGCGGTCGCCTGAACCAGGATCGGTTGACGTTCCCGCGTCACCAGGGTGAAGAAGTTCGCGGCCCCGGCCTCGCGCCCACGAACGTCGTTGGGCCTGCGGGCAGCCTTCCCGGACAAAGACCGGCGGCGAAACAAGGAAGCGGCAGGTCTCGTTCCTCGACCTGCCCTACGGATATAATCGGCCAGGGAGCGCGGACAGGAGGAACCTTGCTGTGAGCATTGCCAGCCGTGTCAGCGAGGAGCTGCTGCCGTTCGTCAAGCAGCCCGGCCAGTACATCGGCGGCGAGGTCAATCAGCTCGTCCGCCCCGGCGACTGGCAGCGGGCGGCCGTGCGCGTGGCCGTCGCTTTCCCCGACGCCTACACCATCGGCATGAGCCACCTCGGCTGCCAGATCATCTACTGGCTGTGCAACCACACCCCCGGTGTGTGCGCCGAACGCGTCTACTGCCCCTGGCTGGACGCCGAGCGGATCATGCGGGCCAAGGGCATCCCGCTGTTCACCTGGGACACGCGGCAGCCGGTGGCCGAGGCCGATATCCTGGCTATCTCCCTGCAGTACGAGATGGGCTTCACCAACGTGCTGACCCTGCTGGACCTGGCGGGGCTGCCGCTGCGGTCGGCCGACCGCGACGGGCGGCACCCGCTGGTCATCGCCGGCGGCCCGCAGGCCGACAACCCGGAGCCGATGGCCGACTTCCTGGACCTGGTGGTGATCGGCGACGGCGAGGAGAGCATGGCCGCCATCCTGGCCGCGTACTGCGAGCTGCGCGACGGCGGGGCCAGCCGCCGCGACATGATCGTGGAGCTGGCCCGCCGCTTCCCCTGGATCTACGCCCCCAGCCTCTACGACGTGGACTATCACGGCGACGGCCGCATCACCCGCCTCGCCCCCACGGTCCCCGGCGTGCCGGCAACGATCGAGCGCTGCCAGACCGAAGACTTCGAGAACGCCCCGTTCCCCGTGCGTCCGCTGGTGCCGTTTGTCGAGGTGGTTCACGACCGCATCAGCATTGAGATCATGCGCGGCTGCCCGCAGCGGTGCCGCTTCTGTCACGCCGGGTACACCAAGCGGCCGCTGCGGCTGCGGAGCGTGGACAAGATTCTGGAGATCGCTGATGAGGCTTATTGGTCCACGGGCCAGGACGAGCTGGGGCTGCTGTCGCTCTCCACGGCCGACTACCCGAATCTCCGGGAGCTGGCCGCCCGGGTCAACGAGCGCTTCGCCCCGCGGCTGGTCAACATCAGTATGCCCTCCATGCGCGTGGACAAGATGCTGGCCAACATCCCGGCCATGGCCGCCGCCGTCCGCAAGAGCGGGCTGACCATCGCCGTGGAGGCCGCCCGCGACGACATGCGGGCCGCCATCCGCAAGAAGGTCACCGACGGCAACCTGATGGACGGGGTGCTCGAGGCCTACAAGGCGGGCTGGAAGAGCCTCAAGCTCTACTTCATGGCCGGCTTCCCCGGCGAGCGGGCCGACGACATCGACGGCATCTGGGAGCTGAGCAACCAGGTGAGCGAGGCCCGGCGCTCGATCGGCAAGGGGCCGGCGTCGGTCACCGCGTCGGTCGGCTGGCTGGTGCCCAAGCCGCACACGCCGTTGCAGTGGGCCGCCCAGCCGCGGGCAGACTACTTCCACGAGGCCCGGCGGCGGCTGGCCGACCTGCGTCGCGGGCGGCGGTCGGCCGTCACGGTCAAGACGCACAGCGTGGAGCGATCCGTGTTGGAGGCCGTCTTCGCCCGCGGCGACCGGCGGCTGGCACCGGCCATCGAGCACGCCTGGCGGGCCGGTGCCCGCTTCGACGGCTGGGACGAGTGCTTCGACCCGCGATTGTGGGAGGCAGCCTTCGCGGCGTGCGGCATCGACCCGGCCTGGTACGCCCACCGCGAGCGGAGTTACGACGAGGTGCTCCCGTGGTCGCACCTGGCCTCCGGCCCCAGCGCGTCCTACCTGGAGCACCAGTACGACGACTTGTTCGTCAAGATGAACGTCGCCCACCCGGCGACGGCGTGATTCGACGGCAAATAACCCCCCTTGCACGTCGGGTCCGCAGACCCCATACTACTCAAACTTCGGGCTGTCTGCGGTAACTGAGAAATCTTCCTCGGCCGGCGTTGTCCATTGGCCACAAGAACGGAGGTTCGGCATGTCCAAACACGTGAATCTGCTCGCGCTGCCCATCGGGCTGGTCGTCGCAGCCGGCTGCGCCACCACCGGCACCATCGACCGTGATCGTCAGGTCGTCAAACCCCAGGCTCAGATTTTCGAGACCATGGGGCCGCACGAGCGCAAGATCACGACGAGCTCGGCGGAGGCGCAGCACTACTTCGACCAGGGGCTCACGTGGATGTACGCCTTCAACCACGACGAGGCCATCCGCTCGTTCACGCGAGCGGCCGAACTGGACCCCGAATGCGCCATGGCCTGGTGGGGAGTGGCCCTGTGCCAAGGTCCGAACTACAACGACCCGAAGATGACGGAAGCGCGTTCTGCGGCCGCGTGGGCCGCGCTGCAGAAAGCGCTCGCCCGGATCAAAAACACCACGCCTGTCGAGCGGGCCCTCATCGAAGCGCTGTCACACCGCTACGCCAAGCCGTGGCCGAAGGATCGGACCGCGCTCGAAAAGGCGTACGCCGACGCGATGGCGGACGTCTGGGCGGCCTACCCGAACGACACCGACGTCGGCACACTCTACGCCGAGTCGATGATGGTGAAGAGGCCGTGGAAACTATATTCGCTCGACTTCAAGCCGGCCGAGGACACCGCCAAGATCGTGGCGGTCCTCGAGCGCGTCCTGGAGATGAACCCCGACAACCCCGGGGCGAACCACCTGTACATCCACGCCGTCGAACCGAGCGACAGTCCGGACCGCGGCCTGGTGGCGGCCGATCGCCTGAGCGACATGGTTCCCGCCAGCGGGCATCTGGAGCACATGCCGTCGCATATCTACGTACAGGTGGGTCAATGGGACAAGGCCATCATTCAGAACAAGAAGGCCATGCGTGCGGACGCCCGGTATCGGGCCCTCTCGCCGAAGCAAGGGGAGCAACACGGGTATATGGTGCACAACGCGCACATGCTGGCGTATGCCGCGATGATGAGCGGGCGCGAGTGGGAGGCCCTGGCGGCGGCGCGGGCCATGTGGGCGAACGTGCCGGAGGATGCACTCCGGGAATTCGGCCCGATCTTCGATCGCTGGATGTGTTCGGTCTACGACGTGCAAAAACGCTTCGGGCGATGGGATGATCTGCTGGCCGAGCCGCCGCCGCCGTCATTTCTGCCGATCACGACGGCCATCTGGCGGGCCCACCGCGCCATCGCCTACGCCGCCAAGAAGGACCTTCCCAACGCCGAGCGCGAGTTCGAAGAATACCCCCGAGCGAAGGCGAGAATCCCGGAGCACCTCCAGGCGGATGGCGAGAATCCGCGGAGGGTTCTCGAGGTGAGCGACTATCTCATCGCCGGTGAGATCGCGCTGCACAGAGGGGAGATGGAGCGAGCCGCGGAACTGTTGGAGAAAGGAGCCGAAATCGAAGACACGCTGGACTATGGGGAGCCGCCGCAATGGGTCCAGCCGATACGCCACGCGCTCGGCGCGGTGTATCTCGTGAGCGGGCGCTACGAAGATGCCGAGAGGGTCTATCGCGAGGATCTCGCGGAATGGCCGGACAACGGCTGGTCGCTGTACGGGCTCAGCAGAGCGCTGCACAAGCAGGGTAAGATCGACGAGGCGCGCGAAGTCGAACGCGAATACCGTGTTGCGTGGGACGATGCCGACGCGCCGATCACCACCAGCTGCAAGTGCATTCCCCAGACATAGCGCGCCCGTGTGGGCCGTCCGACGCGACCGCGGAGAGAAGCCGTGTAGCTCGGGTCACCGACCCGGCGCCCCTGTCTCATTCGCCGACCGATGCTTCGGTCCCCACGAAGTCCGGCGGCGGCTTGGGCCGCCAGTTGCACACGCAATACCCATTCGCGGCACAAACGCCCGCCGCAAACGGAGCTTCGACGAGGTCCTGCCTGGGCGCACCTTTCCAGCGGCCCCAGCGCCACCTACCTGGAGCACCAGTACGACGACTTGTTCGTCAAGATCAGCGCCCCCCGCCCGGCCGCCGCGGCACGCTGATTCTTTCTTCGTTCAACAGGGACACCCCTTGCATCCATAGCTCGTTCTGACAAGCCCCGCAAGGCGAGGACCTTGGCGAATCGGTGCCTCCGGAGACACATTCCAAACCGCTGACAACAAATGGTGCGTGGGGTTGTCGAAGGCTATTGCCAATGCCACGTTCGGACCTCTTTGGGTAAAGGATCCGCGGGCCACGGAGGCGCAAGAATCGCCGGTCCCCAATCCTCTCGCGTCATGCACCGGGCGGTGTCCAATCCTCCGAAGCCCCATTCCCGGACAAGCTCATCCGCCTCAGCGTCGCGCTCCGTCTGAGTGGAGTACGCCCCAGCTCCAGTCTTGTGTCCCGAGCGATGCCCCAACCAATGATGCGCGATCTCATGAGCAATCACGGCGTCCACCAGTTCCTGGTCATGACGGAGGTCGGCGAGCGAATCGCTCAAGCTGATGAAACGCTGCCAGCAGACGCCTTGCTTGGGATCTGCCTTCTTGAACCATTCAGCGAATGCCAGCCCTTTGTCCTCAGGCACGTTCGTGATCCTTATAGCGTAGGCGTGTCTAACAAACATGACGTTCCTCAAAACCCACGCCCGGACGTCCTCAGGAACTCTGCCTAGAACCCTGGCAACCGCTTGGCAAAGTCCCTGGTCATCGTTCACGAGAAACCTGATCCAATTCGGCTCACTTGAAGTCGTTCCGTGTCCTAGTTCTGCCATCGTACTCCCCAAGCTACTCACCAACCCGCATTAGCGCCAACCCAGCAAGACTCCCTCCGTTGACTTCGTGCACAAAATGGTAAGCCTAAGCTGAGGCAACTCCAACCCCTCTCAATAAGCCGACTTCCCCGTCCGGACTTCATCCGCGTTTACAGCCTCGCCGCGTCGGGCCTCCCGCCCACCGAAGCTGCATCACCCCCGCCCTGCGGACCGCGCATGCTGCTTACACCGTGTGACCCAGGACCGGGTTCGCGGCGCGGCTCCTAGCAGCTATCGGCGCCGAGCACGCCTCCGACGAGCATCCATCTCCCCTAATAGCTTGATTGCCAAAACATTGTCCAAATCCCGCAATGCCAGGTAGTGTGCGAATGCCGCTTCTTTATCGTCAAGCATCAAGTAAGCCAAGCCAAGGTTATAGTACGCCTCCGGATAGTTTGGTCTATGCGGGTCGCGTTCTGGCACGCTTCCAGAGCCTCGCGGTATCGTCCTAGGGACGCGTAAGCGACCGCGACGTCGTTGAAGGCCTTCAGGAAGTCAGGCTTGATGCGGATGGCTTCCTCGTAGGACCTTATGGCTGCCTCGAACTGCCTGGGCTTTGCACAGGCGACACCCAAATCATAGTGCGCGGGCGCGTAGGACGGTTGGACACGAATAGCCTGCCTGAAGGCCGCTATGGCATTATCCCAACGCCCGGTCTTGGCATAGGCCACTCCCAAGTCATTATGCGTTTCCGCGTCTTTGGGCTCTATAGCAAGGCTCGTTCGGTATGCTTCGATGGCCAAATCCCATCGACCCAGCTCACCGAGGCAATAGGCGGCAAAAACCCAGGCGCGATAATTGTTCGGATCGTGGCGAACCGCCTCTCGAAGGTGTAGAAGGGCCTGTTCGTGATCTTGGCCCAAGATGGCGAGCAGGCCAAGCAGGAATTGCACGTGTGCGACGTGCGAGGCCATGGAGCGTCTGGCCGACCATGATTTGAGTGCTTGTGGAGCTCCTTCACGGAGCTCGAGTATCCTGGAAGCTGGGATCGCAAAGTTGAGGGCTTGTCCACGCACGATTTGCGATCGCGCGACAGCTATAACCCGCCCCTCAAGGTCAAGAACCGGGCTACCGCTGGAGCCGGGTGACATCGGCGCCGTTATCTAGATTGCCTCGCCTATTCGGGGGACTTCCCGCACGGACGATACGATGCCCTCTGAGACCGTGTGCTCAAGTCCCAGGGGTGATCCAATGACGACGATGCGTTCTCCGACGCGCGGGATCGTAGGCCTGATGTCCAGTGCGGGTGCGCCTACCTCGGAGACGGTGGCTGAGAGGAGCACGAGGTCGCGCTCCTCGTCGTCGGCGACCAGCGCGTCGATCGGGACGATTTGACCCCCGGCGAGGCGGATTTCAGCCCTGTTGGGGCTACCTACGACATGGCGGTTCGTAACAAGTCGCCCAGGGGAAACGAAGAACCCGGTCCCTTGTCCGACGCGTTCGTCCCGACTCCCATTGACTGTGAGGGTTACTACACTGGTCTTACATCGCTCCACCAAGGTGGGAAGGTCGAGCGCGTCCCCTGGGCGCGTGGTGCTGTGTCTGGCCTCATTGCTGATCGCCTGTGCGAAGCAAGGCGCCATGGAGACGAGCACGCCTATTGACGCCTGGCATAGGTCCCGGCGCACGCTTGGTTCCATGCGAACAGGCTCACTCACCCCCACTCTCCGCTGCCTCAGCGCTCGAAGCACCGACAGGTTTGGCGTTTCTGCTTGAACCTTACGGATGTGTGACCGGACATGCAAGCGCCGTGGGGTGCGTTGTCGGACGCACCATCCCCATGCGGGTTTTATCGCTTGGCCGGGTGCGGCGGGCGCCACACGCTACGACTATCCGCCACAGGCGGACCGCATGGGCGGGCGTATCGGCCGGGGCTTCTGGCGGGCTCGGCCGCAGGCGGGCCGCGGGGAGCAGGGGCCTTCGGGCCTGTAGGGGTCACTGTGCGGACCGGTAAGACACGGGGGGCTCACGGGGTGGCCCGCGGAGCGGACCCTACGGGCCGGCCGGAAGCCGCCCGCTTGCGATGAGTTCCTGCCTAACGGCCAGGGCGTCGGGGTGGTTCATCACCAGCACGTCGATCGTGGCCCGGCCGATGGGTGTCCTCCCAACGATCCGCGGCCCATCCCAGGCAAAGTGCTCCGACCAGCCGTCAGCCCGCGGATTGAACAGCCGCGTGAGCTGCCTGCTGGCCGGATCGATGCCGGCGATGTTGGCTCCCTTGTGCCGATTGCACCGACCGCAAGCCAGGGCCAGGTTTTCGAGGGATTCAGAACCGCCGTGTTTGCGAGGCATGACGTGTTCGATTTGAAACCGCAAACGGAAAACCGACTGCGGGAGCAGGCAGTACTCGCATGTCTGGCGGGCTCGAGAGCGGACAGCTTGAACGAGGGCCTCTCTCATGCTGACGAGCGGCTACGGCCCAAGCGACCGCTCCGCCTTCAAACGCAGGATGGCCAGCAAACCGTCGACGTGGAGATAGGCATCGAGCTCCTCGGCTTCCTCGGCGCTGAGCTCCCCCTCGCTGGCCTTGGCGGAGAGCTCTTCGAAGCGAGCATGGTCCTCCCCGCGGAAATCGAGGCTCAGCACGGCGTGAGCCAATTCCGGAGTGAAGGAGCCCTTCTCGGGTTCGACGACTCTCCGGAAGATCTCGGTGCTGGTTGTGTTCGCTGACATTGGTCGTACTGAAGCATACCCGTGGTGGCGGGCCGGTCAAGAGCCGGGTCGGGCTTGCCGCGTGGGCCGCTGCTCGGTGGGCGGGCCGGGCCGATCCCGCGTTCGGGGCGGCGGGATTCGGCTGCCGGCCGGCAGACGGGCCTGCTCATATGGCCGCAGGGATTCCAGCCTGGTCGTGCCGAAGGCCGACAGGTCGGTTCTCCGCGCTCTCGGCGACCTCTGTGATGAGAAAACCAAGGTAGCGCCCGTCCGATAGCCTGCCGGCCCGGCCGAGGGTCAGTTGCACCCGCCGGGGCGGGATGGTAAACTGGCTTCCTGTTCGCGGCGGAGGAGGGCGTCGCGCCCCACGCGGGGCGAGGAGGAAAGAATGACGACCACGAAACGGGCATTTTCGGCGGCCGCGGCCGCGTGGGGCATGACCCTGCTGGCGGCCGGCGGGACGAATCACACCGTGCAGGCCCAGCCGGCCCAGGAGACGCTCTTCTGCGGCAACAACGTCTCCGGAAACGTCAGCGTCTACACCGTCAATCCCGACGGAACGCTCACGCAGATTCCCGGTTCGCCCTTCTCGGCCGGCACGAACCCGCAGGCCGTGTCTCTCACCGCCGACGGCCGGCTGCTGGCCGTGGTTAACGCCACCGCCAGCACCGTCGAAGAGCTCCGCGTCTTTTCCGTCGGCCCGACCGGAGCCCTCACCGAGGCCCCCGGCTCGCCATACCTCGTCGGCGACGGCCCGCTGGGCATGGACATCGGCGGCCCGCCCGGTATCGAGTTCTGCATCGTGCCCTCGGCCAGCTCGGACCGGATTCACGTCTTCAGCATCTCCGGCCTGACGCTCACCGAGGTGCCCGGCTCGCCCTTCCTGACCGGCGACTTCCCGGTGGAGGCCGACGTCTCCCCCGACGGCCAATACCTGTTCGTCTCGCTGATTTCCTCCGCCGTGGCCGCGTACTCCATCGGCCCCACGGGCACGCTGACGGCCGTCCCGGGCTCGCCGTTCCCGGTCACGCGAAACGCCTTCGAGCTGCTGGTCAGCCCGGACGGGCAAAACCTGTACGTGGGCACCGGCCTGCACAACGCCGTCGAGGCCTTTGACATCGCCCCCAACGGCAGCCTGACGCTGGTGCCCGGCTCGCCGTTCCCTTCCGGCGGGACCAGCGCCGTCAACCTGGCCATGAGGCCGGAGCGGGATTTCCTCTTCGTGGCCAACGTGGTCAGCGACACGGTGACCTCGATGGCCCGCGGCCCGACGGGGACGGTCAGTTTCGTGCCCGGCTCATCCGTCCTCATCGGCAACGACGTTCGCAAGCTGGCCTGCGACAGCGACTACCTGTTCGTCACCGACGAGTCCAGCCTGGGCGGTCAGGTGGGCATCCTTTCCTACCGCATCAACCCCGACGGCACGCTGACGCGGGTGCCCGGCTCACCGTTCCCCGCCGGCTCGCGGCCTCAGGACATGGTGCTCTTCGTCCCGCCGGCCTGCGCGGGGGCGGACTTCGACGGCGACGGCGACGTGGACTTAAGCGACTTCGTTTTCTTTCAGTTGTGCTTTGCCGGCTCGAACAACCCCTTCCCGCCGGGCTGCGAGTGCGCCGACCTGGACGGCGACGGCGACGTGGACCTGGCTGACTTCATTCTCTTCCAGCAGGCCTTCACCGGGAGCTTTTAGACGAATCCCGCGCACAGCGTCGGGCGGCGGCTCACCCGGCATCGCGAGTCGGCCTCCCCGGAGTCCGCGGAAGTCCCCGGTTGCGGGGTCCACTCCCAGGGTTCCAGGCAGGTGCACCGCCAAGCGGGGTGGTGAGATTCGATGGCTGGGGCGATTCCGTTGCCGCCGGGCCTTGCCCACGCCCCCGTCCGCCCGGTGGAGCTACCCGACTCGCTTGGCCGGCGAGTCGCGAGGCAGGGGAGGACCCCGCTCAGGAGGCAAGTTCCAATTTTTACGGACCTTTGTAAGACACCGGCCGGCTGGACGCGTATATAATTAACAGGCGGACGGACGGCGGCTCACGGCCAGGGTGGATGCCTCACGGCGCGTCGTGGCGCCCTGTGAAACCCGCCGTTAAGATGCGTTCACTTTGGTGGTTGTTGGGAAAGGCCCTGAAAAAAGTTTTATCCGGACTGGACAGAATCCGGTATCTGGACGATAGAATATCATAAGCGCTACTACGTATCAGGGTCGCTTGTTTGGAGCACCGTAAGGCTTACATGGTTCGCACCGCACGGCCGATAGAAAGATCATTGGAGGTCGTACCGGACGCTTGATCGAGCGTCCAAACCGGCTTCTTTCCCCTCCGGAAAGCACCGGGACGCCTTCGGGCACTCGGTGCTTTCTTTTTGGGCCGGCGTCGCCGGCTTGACGGCGATTCGCCCCCCGGGTGTCGCGCGGAACAACGGCCGCCGGAGTCGGCGCCGCCGGCTGCCTGGCTTCAGCGGGAGTCCGTCGGTATTCCTGTTTGCTCGACGAACCATTCCCCGGCCTCGCGGGCCGGCTGGGCGAGACCGGAGCTGAGCGGGCGGCGGAGATGGCTTCAGTTCCAACGGAACAGGGCTTTTGGCAGCGGGGCAGCGCCCGTGCCTGCTCGATTCTGCTCGGCCTGGCGTGCGCCATTTATCTGGTGGGCTTGGTGGCCCTGTTTGAGTCGCTGCTCGATCCCCTGCCAGGGACCGGTGCCTCTGTCATGGCTCTGTCACTGGGGTGCGCGGCCATCGGACCCTGGCTCCCCCAGCACCTTGTGTTTCGCCTTCTGGGATTGGTGACCCGGCGCGTGCCCGGCCCGCGCGGAGACCTCGCCGACCAGACGGCAACCATGCTTCTGGGTCGGGGTGTGTCGCCGCGGAGAGCTTGGTGGCTGCTGAGCGCCGTCCTCTCCCTGGCCGCGGGAGCGGCCGCCGTCCTCACCCTGGTTCTGATGGCGGCCGTCGAACGTCTGTACGGCTGGGTACTCGATCACACGCTGCTGACCGGAGGGACTCTTTGGCTCATCGAACTGTTGGCGGTTCTTGCCGTTGCCGGGCCGGCATGGCTGGCCATCGGGCTGGCCGGAGGCTCCCTCCACGTCCAGTTCCTGGATCCGGAGCACCCAGGACGTTCCCGCAGCCTGGCCCTGGGTCTGCTGGTCGGGGCGGCGGCGGGCCTGCGGTTCGGCCGCGAGCTGATCCTGCCCTTCGGCTCGGCGTCACACGCCGTGCTCATCGGCTCCGCCGGCCTGTTCCTGGTCGCCGCCATCGGCATGCTGGTCGCCATCCACGCCGATCAGCAGGCGACTGGCCCGCGGCGCATGCCGCGTTTCAGTCCTCCGGAATCGGCCGAGCGGTTACATCCGTTGGTTCTGTCGGGTCTGGGGTGTTGGGGCCTGTCGGTTGGACTGAGCGGCAGTGTCTGGTCTCGCGTGGCGAACTACGAGCGAAGTGCCGGCCTCGGCCTGGAGTCGTCCTTCTTGGCGACCTGGTTGCTGTGGATGGCGGCCGGCGTCGCGGCGGCGGGCCTTCTGGCCCCGCTTCGCAGGCATTCTCCAAGGGGCTGCGGCGTCGCCCTTTGGGTGGCCGGCACGGCCGGGCTGGGGGTGCTCGGCCTGCTGTGGCTGACGCGCCCCGGCGTCGTGTTCCTCGTCCCGGTCCTTGGCGCTTCTGTGCGGCCTACCGCCTTGGCCTTGGCCATTGCCGGACTGGCGAGCGGAATCGCCCTGCCCTACGCGAAAAGAGCCCTGATGGTCCACCGCGGGGGACAACCCGTGACCTACGCCGAGTTGGTGAGCATGGTCCTGGCTGGCGTGGGGGTCGGGCTCTATGCGGGTTCGGTCTGGCTGGTACCGCGGTTGGGGATTCTCACCACGCAGGCTCTGGCGGGTCTGGGGTGTATGGGGGTGGGGGCCACCCTGGTGGTTTACGAAAGACCGGTGGCTGCAGGCGCCGGCGGGATCCGCGCGGTGCTGGCCGTCGGTTCCCTGGCGGCGTTGCTGTGTCTGGCACCGGTTTGGGCACGCCGCGGTTTCACCTCCGATGCCGGTCTGGCG
>Ga0073934_10009973_pt1 | contig 11950 bp, 9 predicted proteins | sample LarsenN4metaG_FD_76834 | JGI IMG/M metagenome (GOLD analysis project Ga0073934, IMG submission 76834) | Hot spring sediment bacterial and archeal communities from British Columbia, Canada, to study Microbial Dark Matter (Phase II) - Larsen... ... | reverse complement strand
TTAATCTAGCACCGTCTTCAGACAACTTATAGACTAGTAGTCGCGAGGAAGTCTAGAGGACAACGAAATAGTCTTGAGGAATTGTTAGCAATTGTCCGAAGGATACCAAATTGTCTTAAGCGAGAGTATGGAGCAAGTAACAAGTGTTGTAAGAAGAGTCTATAGTAACCAACTTTGTCTTAAGCAAGTGTCTTGAGTAAACCTTCTCCCCCACTCGTGTGTACTAAGTTTGTAAAACACGAGTAATCTGGAATCCCTGGAATGATCTCGTCAAACGGGATCAAACCGCGGAAGTTGAGGAGTGTTGTTCAAAGGAAAACCAGAAGGTAATGGATTGTGATGGAGACTATCGAGAAGGCATCTGTGCAGCAGGCACCACGACTGTTCTTCCCACCGTCAACCGAGGAATGCGCCGAAGACCATGAGCGCTCGACCAGACCAATTGGATGGATCGGTCATCAAGCGAGCGGTTGAATACAAACCGCATCTGAAGTGGTCCGAGTCTTCCCATTTTCATCACTGTTGCTGTCATGTCTCGAACAGTAATTCGTTGTCCAACACTCAACGGTTGATCCGTTGAACGAAATAGCGTTTCAGCAGAGCTGGTCAACCACTCGGAACCAAGAAGTACCACGTCAAGCGTAAAGGCATCTGTGCGACGTAAGAGTACAGGTCCAGGGTGAACAGATAACACCCGCCAAGCGCAAAGATGAGGTATACCGTGAGCTGCGAGAACCGAAGGCGCATAAAGCAGCGTTTGCATATCAGCAGCGGCTATAAGAATTACAGTTCCATTACGTATTTCACGGAGATTCAACTGTGAATGTGAAAGTCCTCGCTCATTGTTCGTATAGGTTTGAATCCAATTCTCGGTTTCTGTAAGGACGCTTCGAGTAGCATACACCAAGTGGAACACTATGATGAGTACTGTTGCTGGGATGAGAATTGTAAGTTGTACAACCTTGAGTTTGGTTTGTGGTCGTGAGGAAAGGGTGACCACAAGTCCATCCAGTACAATCGCAAATGCCACAGCAACACCAATGGACCCTGCGAGTGCAAGACGCGCACTGGTAAATGAACCCACTGCGGGGAACAATGAGAACAAAGTACCACAACTGAGTCGAACAATTGTATGCCGTAGATTTGAATCGTACGACTGAGAAGCGATCCAGACACAGAAGATCAATCCCAGCAAAATCGGCAATGTTGGAACAAGAGTAGGACCTACACGAAGAGGATTCGGATCAGTAATGGGAAAGGTAGTGATTAGATGGCGCAGCAATAATGCGATTCGTGCAGGGAGTACACGTGCAAACCGTGTTGGATCTGTTATAGGATCTATATACACTGATGATCCAGACACTCCAGCTCCATAGTACCGATATAGTAGAACCCAAACACCGAACGGAACTGCCCATGCGAGGATCGAATGACTGCGCCGCAGCGCAAGATTTCCTCGGGGACCGAATTCCGTTGCCACAGCGTAGCCAAAGAAGCAGAGTGCATATTCACTAGCCATCAATGCTGCAAACAATAACAAAGCGCAAAGCATGGCAAGGCGTGTAGATCCTCGATTGCGAGCACTGGCCAAGGCTGCAAGACCAAATCCGCTGAACGTCATCGCAACAAGGGCATTGCGATTGGCAATCCAGACTACTGGTACTGTTGCGGACTCTTCGACACAAAGCAAAGCTAATGCGAATAATGCAATTCGTAGCGGGAACACAATCCGAAGCCAACAGTAGACGGCCAAGAGTGCAAGCGCCCACCAGCACAACGAGTGAATATGCGCGAACGTTGTGTGATGCCCTGCGATGAGGACATCAAGGTGAAGCAACACACTAGACATTGGCCGGAACATTACAAGTGATAATTGTGGATGTGACCACCAAGGCCAGGCACCAGAATCCATGAGTGCACGCCGATCTGCAACCGTACGACCCCCAAAATCATAGAGTGATAGGGGACCACGACGCACACACCAATCCCCTTCGATCATCTGTTGTTGTGCCCAGTCATCACCAGCTCTAGGCATCAAACGCGCACGTGAACGCAACGCGAATGATACGATGATGAATATCACAACAACCAACCACTCGAACTTGTTTCGTCGAGGTTCACTCATCAGACCACAACACAAAAATCTTGTAGTTGTTTATGGCAAAACTTGAGTAGGGACCAAACGGTTTTGATTCGTGCCATCTCCAACCTGATTGTTCATATTCAATCCCCAACACGACAATCCTGTTGGATTTAATGCAGCACACACCGTGTAACTCGTACCCCCTCCACCTAATTCGCTGATGGCGGGTAAGGAGGTCACAACCGTAGGTGTCATTCGTGGTGTTTGTGTGCTATCACCAAGTTGTCCAAACTGATTATCACCCCAACATTGAACCGTATTGTCATCAAGCAAAGCACAGGTATGAAACGCACCCGCTCTCACTTGGCGAACAGCAGGAAGGGGAACGGTCATTTGTGGTGTGGACCGTGAGGTGGTGGTATTGTCTCCCAACTGGCCATACTGATTGTCTCCCCAACATGCAACCGTCCGGTCATTTCGCCGAACACAGGAATGAGAATACCCGAGCGCTAATTCTTCTACGAAGTTGATACCAGGAACGAGGGTTGGTGTCGCTGTAAGATTTGAGGATGCTTGACCTGTCTGTCCTGCCATGTTCCCACCCCAACACCGCACACTCCCGTTATCTAGAAGCACACAGGAATGTTTGGCTCCACAAGCCATCTGGCGCACATTGGCCACACCAGGAACCGTCGTTGGAAGTTCTCTCGTGGGCGAAACCGTGCCATCACCCACTTGTCCAACATCATTGTCCCCCCAACACATAACACTTCGATTGCTCAGAACAGCACACATATGTCCAAAGCCACCTGCCAACATGACAACCCCAGTGAGATTTGGAACCTCAACAGGCCGTTGATTGCACATCACACTCCCGCACGTGGAGACTCCGCGCATTCCCAAGGGACCAACTCCCCAGCAGGAGACCGTTCCTACCATCGTTCGTGCACAAACCCCCGCAGAAGTTGTGGCGATCTCCACAAATTCTGCGGTGCCAGTCAAGAGTTGCGGTGTGGTGCGGGAAGCTGTAGTGCCATCCCCCAATTGACCGAAGTTATTCTCTCCCCAGCAATACAACCGATGGCTCGCCGTCAGTGCGCAGGTATGAAACCAGCCATGACCTATTTGTACGATTGGTTCGCAATTTCCTGACGTACAAACGGTTGTGTCTAGAACGTTGTCCTCTTGTGTATCCGCGGGTGGAGCTTCGCTCACAAGATCCATTGGCGTTTGATCTGCAACTGCAATTTCACAAATATCACGCGTGAATCGATACTGATCTGCATCACTACAGGCTGTATACCATTCCACCTCGATGGATCTGCAAGACACCGTAAAAACAGAAATACAACACATTATTTTCACAGATTTTTGCATTGCATTTCACTCATTTCCTACGTTCTTGATGACCCTACACCGTAAGAAATCAGCACGTCAACCTACAACATGGGCGCGTTGCAGTGGATCAAAGAAGAGATTGCATGGAAAAAAAGCGGCCTCTTGCAGCAAGCGTTGAGGTTTATGCACCTACAGAACAAAACGGGATTGACCGGGACGACAGAAAAGAAGAAGGTACAAAAGCGAAGGGCCCAGAGTTCATTACTCTCCAGGCCCTTCCAACATCACCTTTTACACTCGCCACGAATTCACACCTCAAAGCGAGTTTCAGGACTCAAATACAATGGGTAATTTACACGCATTTGCGCCAAAAGCAAGCGTTGAACAAAACAACGTTGAAATTCGACCCTCCGAGAAATACGGCCCTTTGTTCGCCTGCTTGGACGACAAGGACGCCTTGAAAGAACACCCCCACCTTGCGTTTAAGGACGTGATCTTCGAAGCGTGCACAACAACCGACGAACGAAACGCCTATCTCGTGAAACGATTGCGGGAATGTCTTGCACCCGAAGCGTTCAAAGAGTGGGAAATCGAGCGACGCAAGCGAACAGAGCAGAAGCTTGCACAACAAAAGCAACGGCAGCAAACACGTAAACAAGCCCAACCGCCAGAGACAACAAGCAACCCTACAAAGAAAGTAAACGGTAGCTCTGGACTTCCAAAGGAGCTAGAGAAGCCAACGGATGAATCATGGCTTGACGAATACAGACATCCCAAAACAGGTGTACTAAAAGCCACGTTTCTGGTGCTCGCTGTGATACTGCGCAATGCGTATGAGGGCCGCTTGTCTTATAACGAGATGAACAAAACTTATTGTTTTGACGGGTATGCTGCAAACGATGATGACATTTCTGCTATTAGAGAAGAGATCGAACGCGAGTACGATATTGAACCGGGCGGGGAAAAATTGCGATCTGCATTCAATCTCGTTTGCAAAGAGAACACTTTCCATCCCGTACGCAAATACCTTGAAAGCTTACCCGCCTGGGATGGAAAGCCACGAATCGAACTCATTCCCAGAGAGATACTAAAAGCTCCAAGTGAAATTGCACCGTTGCTCATAAGAAAATGGCTCATTAGTGCCATTGCCCGAGCGATGGAACCTGGCTGCAAAGTAGATACGCTACTCACACTTGCAGGCCCTCAAGGTGCTCTAAAATCAACATTCTTCCGAGTATTAGCGGGTGAATGGTTTAGCGACGATCACATGGATCTCGATAACAAAGACGCTGTATTGCAATTACACAACGCTTGGATCTATGAATGGCCCGAAATTGACCGCATTACTTCAAAGAAAGGCGCAAGTGACATCAAGGCTTTCACCAGCAAAGGACAAGACAAAATCCGCGCTCCCTATGGCCGGGGAATCGAAACGTATATGCGTTCATGCGTGATTGTCGGAACGACTAACCAAATGCAATTCCTCCGAGACGAAACTGGATCGCGTCGGTACTGGGTTGTACAAGTTGGTAAGCTTATCGACGTTGATTTACTAAAACAACAACGTGATCAATTGTTAGCAGAAGCGTTGCACTACTACCGCCAAAACGAAAAGTGGTGGCTAACTGATGAAGATGAAAAGCTACGCGCAGACTTAACAGCACAATTCGAAGAACAAGAACCGTGGGAGGACCTCATAGCCCCGTGGTTAAAACAGTTTCCAACAGCGCAATACCACACCACAGAAGCGATTCTATCCGGAGCATTGAACCTTAAAGACTCCAAAGACCACAACCGGCCAAACAGCCAAAGAGTGTCGTATGCGATGACTAAGCTCGGTTGGAGGTACGCATCAAAGCGGATCGATGGACGTGTTCGATCCGCATGGCTACCACCCAAAGACAAAACCCCTTCCAATTGAATTACACCCATAAGTTACATTCTCAAGTTACAGATAAACAAAACAAAATCAAATAGTTACACCAAATGTAACTTGTAACTTGAGAAATTCCTATAAAACCCCTTAGAGGCTTGCTGTTGCAACTATGCACGCCACTCGGTGGAAAGTTTGAAAGATTTTACTAAGTTACAAGTTACATTGTAGCATAAAGTATTGATACTATTATAAATTCTTGTGTAAGTCTTGTGTAATTCTTGTGTAAGTTATGCATTGGTTAAGTTACATTTTAAGTCCATCCATAACACCAATCCATTCACATTATCGTTTGAAACGCAAGATCCATCAAAAGTTAGAGTAGATTGTACTGCAAAACATATAGTATCTATAATATATATATACATAATATATAATATATATAGGTTTTAATGAGGTATTTCTTAATTAAATAATAAATTACCAATGAAAAACAACAAAACAAGGATAAAATAATCCATTTCATTCGTAAAAAATCGATAATAACACGGTTGATCGTCGGTCACTTGCAGCCTTTTGTGAATCGATACTGGGAATCACCTGGTAGATTATGAACGCCTACTCGGCGCCACACAGGAAATGGTTACCTGACCCAAGACGGCCAATATTTTTTAACAATTAGGGCGGAGGTTGGGTCTTTTTGGTGGAAAACAAGCGGTTAGATGGCCAATGGATCACGTTTCTATTGGTTTTTATGTGGTAGCTAGAAGCTCGATGGGTGCGGCTCGTCCCTCCATTACCGAAAGGTGTCCTTCAGTAACAAAACCATCGCACGATCACGTGGAAACTGTGGCTATTTCCACACATACTCCACCCTTGTTGCCTTAAAATACATGGCTTTCTTGGGCCAGGTCACAAATACGCTGTGAGGCGCGAGTAGCGCTTCATAACTTCCCAGGTTTTTCCCTGTAACTGGCACGAATGTTTGACCTGTTACACATGTTCGGGAAGATGTGGAACAGGATGTGGAACAGATGTGGAACAGGATGTGGAACAGAATTTACTATTATTAACAACTATTTATATTTATGTTCCACATGTTCCACATGTATTTACTATAAATAGTTAGGATATTTATTTTAGTAGTATAGGTAGTTTGTATCCAAAAGATGTGGAACATGTGGAACATGAACCTAACACGTTGTTTTAACTGATGAATTCTGTTCCACATGTCTAAAAATAGGGGGTTCATGTTGCGGAACAGGTTTAAACGTTCTGGTGAGGCTGCCTTGCACTCTCGCTCGTTGGTACTCCCAGCCGAGCTTGCGCATAATGTCTGTCACACGGTTTTTGTGGCGTTTGTCGATTTCTTTTGCTGAGAGTTGTAGGGCGCCAGTAAGAACTTCATTGAGTGTATGCTGTGGTTTTGGCTGTTTCTTTATCCAAGACTCTATGGTTTCAAACCATGGATCTTGATCTTCATAAGCATTATTGAGCGTTTTTTGCTCTTGTTCTTGCTCTCTGGTTAACCACCATGATTCTCCTTGCTGGTAGTAGAATAGAGCTTCTGCCCACAGTTGGTCACGCCACTGTGCGAGCAACTCTAGGTTGATTGCTTTCTCCACTTCAACAACCCAAAACCGACGGTTTTCAGTGTCTACGAGGAACTCAATTTTGTTGGTGGTACCTACAACGATGAACTGACGAGTCCACACTTCGTTTTTGATTGCATAAGGTGGCCTGTAGTCATCGTCCCGCTTGGCAAGCCACTGTTTGATTGCTCCAACTTCTTTCTTTCCTGTAATAGTCTCGAGCTCTCCTAACTCGTGAACCCACACGCGGTGCAGAACTTGGATGCTTTCTTTGCTACCAATGTCAACTTCTGCGTCACCAAAGAATTTGTCACAGGCCAAGACTCTGAAAAAGGAAGACTTGCCCAGTCCTTGGCTGCCGCACAGGTTCAGGAGTGTGTCTAACTTGCACCCTGGCTGCATGACACGGGCAATGGCACCAACACCCCATTTTCGCAGGTAAAGAGCATCCAGCTTTCCCTTAGAGAACAACACTTTTTGTGGGAGCTGTTCCCAACGGTGATTGCCGTCCCACGGTGGAAGTGACTGGAGGTACGCTTGCACGGGGTGGAACTTGTTTTCGTAGGCTACTCTGTTAAAGGCAGCCAGCATGTTTTGCTGGCCAGGTGCAATTCCAAACTGGCACTCTATTTCTTCGCGTATGGCTGTGATTTGGTCAGTGTTTACAGGTTCTTTATCTAAGCAGTGTGTCTTTGCCATTTCGTTGTAGGTCAGGCGGCCTTTGTACTCGTGGCGTAGAATTTCGCAGATGGTGTGAAGTGTGTTTGGAAGTTTGCCTGTTTTTTGGTTTCTTAATACATCAACAGGTGAGCGTGTGCGCTGCGGGGGGTCGACGCCAATATTTGGACTTGACGGTGTGGGAGTGCCGTGTATAGTATTCATTGTCTTTAAGTCCTGACGCTCGCGTTGAGGTTTGAGTTCGTAGCGAGTGTGGAAGGTTGAAGGTTGAGAAGGTCGGTTGTTGTTGGAGCAACTTCCGGCCTTCAGCTTATTTGTGGTATCATTATTTTTAGGGTGGGAGTCAATCCTTTTTGCACGCCAATCCACGTTCCACCGCAGGAAACGCTGAACGCCCATTGCGGCGGTTCTTCAGGGATTCGAAGCGCTGTGGAGGGTGGAAGTTCAACGCCAAGAATGGGTCTTGACGGCGCATCTGTGCCGTATATACTCGTCATGTCTTGCATTCCAATGCTCGCGCAGGTTCGTCGCCGTTGCGAGCGGTAAGAGTTAGGGATTAAGAAGCCTCGGCGCGCTAACGTCGGGGCTTCTGTTATTTTGGACATCATCGTGGAAGGAACTTGTTTGGTCAACCACGAATTGAACAGACAACACTCGGCAAGAAGTTGCTGTTTGCAGCCGTGGTTGCTTGCTGTTGTCCCGTGGACTTCCGCCGTGGTCACTTCCTTCCAAGAGCGAGTGCTGGTGGCCGCCTTGCTACGGAAGCTGACCTGCTGCTAGAACTTGCTGGTGTTGCAGCCTCCCTTGGCTTGTCTTCACTCAACCGTTGGGTGGTGCTGGCAATGTTGAGAAAGGGCGGCTGCAGCAGCTTGCTACCCGTTTCTGTTGGGCTGCTCACCGTCGCGGTTTGCCCTTGTTGAGGATGGCGGCGAAGTTCTGCGTCTACGCCAAGTGTTTGTGCTTGAGTCCTGCCAGATCCGGAGCTGGTGCGGCCACCAGCAACGGCTTGTCTCAATCTCAAACCCGACTCCTGGCCAACTGAGCTACTTCTGTGGGAGCCCCCTATGGCAGGCGCGCTAAGTACATCAGCCATCGCGCTGAACCATGGAGATGGTTGGTCAGTTTCGGAAAGGTTCATGGAGAACTTGTTCTACTGTCTGCCTGTGTGGCTGGTGTTGGTCGTGCCTGAGCAGTGAGTCCTGGGAGATCGGGGTCGGGCTGAGTTGACGTTGGACCACTGGAGGGCTGGGAGGATGGCGGTGAAGGGCTGAGGGTTGCGGCTGTTTACTAAAGGCCCAGCTGTTTTCGTTCGAACAAGCGCGGAGAACCTTGCCGATGACCAACACCGACCCGGGGTTGAGGTTGGACCGCCTGCGCTTACACCCGCCCTAGGCGAATGAACCGGGCGAACCTCACCAGCCGTGCTGTCGCACATCCTGAATGGTCCGCGGTCTAGGCTTTTGGCATTGCGCTTCGTGCTATCGGTCCACCCCGTATGCCGCCGTGGCTGCTTGCGGGTGGAGGTACTTGCCGAACTCGGTTTCATCCTCGGTCATGAGGGCGCAGTCACTCCCATCCAGGATCCGGCAAACCTCCCGGACCAGGTGCCGACGGCTTCGCATGGAGACTCTTCTGGGAGACTTGCACAACTCCCCGATCTGTTCTTTGGGCAGACACCCACCAAAGCCGGCCACCGCATGGACGCTGAACCTCATCGTGGCCAGCAACAACGGCTTGACCCAGCCGGCACGAAACAACAGGTGAGGACGAACCAGGTCAGTGTTAATGGTTCTGGCGCCATTGGAGACGAACCCCTAGTACTTTCCGATTTGGAGTACCAGCTCACATCCGCACGGCCCGAGGACGGTCGAGTCCTGGGAGATCGGCTGGTGCGCCCTCGCTTCCGGGACTCCCAGAAGGGTCTCCATCGCTCAACCCGAACTTCTACCCACACCCAACAGTCACTCCGCGGTAAAGGTTCATGGGGTACTTCCGCCTGCCACTTCCCCCTGGCCAACACCAACAGCACCGCTCTCACTTCCGGGACTGCCCAAGAAGTGACCTTTGGCATCTTTGATATCGGGACGGTCGTGGTCCGTTGCGGTGCGTTTGGTTCTTCGATCTCGGCTACCGAAACTGAGCGGTGCCCAACTCGTGGTAACCTTGCTCCGCTACGTTTCCCTCAGGCGCAACTGGCCGCCTTGGAAGGTTCGATCCTGCCCGTGGTCCGGCGAGGCAAAACTGGATTGGTCTTGTTGCGCAACCGGCTGCCCCAAGGACGACGTTGAACTGGGAGTGCTTGGCCAAGCTGCTTGCGCATGGGTCTTCGCTGACTCAAAGGAGTTGACGGGGCCCGGCGGGCAGTGCACCAAGTTCCTTGTATACCGGTTATGCACTTCGGCTTGCAGTCAAGGAGGATCTTCCGCGGACCTCCGCGGAACGTCCTTCGGTCAGTGCACCGCTCCTGTTCCACTGGCAGGTTCCGGTTCTAACCCTGGACTGACAACTGGGGCGGCGGTGCGGGTGCCCCGGCAAGGAGATCTTGTTCCACCTCGGCCATGAGGACAACGGCTCATGGCCCTTGGGATGGTCCACATGCGCAACCCCAGATCATACGCAACAAGGTCGCGCTCGAGGCCCGCGTCGGAACTTACCCGACAAGGCATTTCGTCTGCACCACTCGCTATGTACAAAGGTCGCCTCATCCTGGAGGAACGGGATCCCGGAGGTTGGTCCAGGATCCTCGGGTGAATCTCGCTTGCACCCACGCCGAAGCAGTCGTTGTTGCACCTGGAGGAACGGGCTCTCTGGCGTGGACTTACCTTTTCGTGAGCCCAGCCGTCGTGAAGAAGGTGTGCTTGCTACGCGCCTGCGCTCGTCCGTGATCTTCGGGTTGCGGTTCCTCCCGAGCCAGTCGAGTTGCAGGGCCAATGTGCAAAAGGTTGTCGGCCAGTCGGGGGTGGGAGTGTTCGCCGACATCACGGCCGGACATCGGTCTTGTTCAACCTGCCACGACCGGGTCCATCGCTACCAATCTACTCCCTTCCAAGGATCGCGAACACACCGCGCGCAGAACGGCAAGGGTTCTGTCCACGTCCATGAGCGCGACGCGGTTTGCACAAGCCTCTCCCCCTGGCCGCGCCGTCGATCCATCCAGGACGGCGCGGTAGGTTGGGTACGAACCGATTGGAGTCCGCTACTGCTCCCATCCTTCGCCTTCGTCCTCGGTGGTGCGGGTAAAGGCTTCGCGACCCAGGTGGGTTCGGAGGGGTGGGGTGTTAGTAAACAGTCGCAACCCTCCACCGGCGACAGGTCGGAATCGCGGAACCGCAGGGCCAACGATTCCCTGTCGGGGAAGTTCCGACCTGGACGAACGGCGGACACGACCGCGACCCACCGTCGCGGTGCCCTTGTTACGACTTCTTCCGGTGTTGCGGGCCGATCCCGTGGTGGCATTTTTCCGGTGAAGAGCCGAACCCTTGGGACCGTGGGCCAGCATGCCTTCAGCGGTTATCTGTTTGGACCGAAGCCCCAGTCAACGATGGCCGTAACTTTCGCGGTCCTCGGGACCCAGAACGGTGTTCTCGAATGAGCGTATCTACTTTGGGGTTGCTGCTCACGCGTAGCAAACGTGGAAGCGTTGCATGGCTGTCGTCAGCTCGTGCTGTGAAGTCCCGCGGGGAGTGCTCGTTGCAGGACTTAACCCAACATCTCATGGCACGAGCTCGTCCAAGTCAGTACCGCTTGCGTCGTTTGCGAACGCGAACCCTTTGTGTGCACCAGCCCGGCCGGTCCGTGTACTTTGTTGCATTCACCGGTTCGCCAACGTTCGACCAGCACGAAGAAGTACGGTGTGGTCTCGTTCAACGAATTCTTGCTCTACAACCGTGGTCCATTCGGCCACCTCGTCCACCTCGTCCACCTCGTCCACCTCGTCCACCTGGGTGGCCTTCGACAAGTTTCTACGCAGACCAGTTGCGTGGTTTACTTGACCGCTAGCGCCGTCACTTCCCTCACGTCTTGCTTACTCCATCCAGACCACGCTCGACCCTGTCCACCTCGGCAAGCCCTCTTGGTCCATCCTTACTACCTACTATGTAGTTCATGTAAGCTAATGTACGTATATTAAGCTTCCTCTCGACTCTTACCTCTCAGTTGTCTGTTATTCAAGACTTTGTCTGTTGACTCCATAGTTTCCTCAAGACTTCTGCTCACGACTACTCAAGACTGTATCGTTGGCCTCTAGACTTTCTCTCGACTATTACCTCATCCGAGGCCTGGAGACGGTGCCTTTCAACAATTAATTGTTATGTGGCATCCACTCCAGTCAACTGCTGAGGTAATAGTGGATAGAACGTGTAGAGGACAACGACACAGTCTTGAGTA
>Ga0073934_10009972_pt1 | contig 11950 bp, 10 predicted proteins | sample LarsenN4metaG_FD_76834 | JGI IMG/M metagenome (GOLD analysis project Ga0073934, IMG submission 76834) | Hot spring sediment bacterial and archeal communities from British Columbia, Canada, to study Microbial Dark Matter (Phase II) - Larsen... ... | reverse complement strand
TCTCGATCTGGCCCTTGAGCACTTCGACCTGCGCCCGCAGCGTCACGAGTTCCACGCGCTGGCTGTCGACGGTAAGCGAGGATTCGTTCTTGCTCGCGATGACGGCCGCCAGTTCGGCGCGGGCCTCGCCCAGGAGACGCTCCGTCTCCTGGAGGGCAGTCGCCTTTTCGTCGCGCTGCTGCCGTGCCTCCTGCAACTCCTCGGTGAGCTGCCTGTCCCTGGCTTCGAGCGCAAACAGCGAAGCCGTCTTCTCGCCGAGCTCGAGCTTCAGGCGGCCGATGGCCTCGCTCTTCTTGCCGATCTCCGCGAGCTGGCTCGTGGTCTTGGCCTTCATCTGCTCGACGCTCATTTCGAGCCGCCGGGTGGACATGGCAAATTCGGCGCGCAGTTGATCCTTGTCAGCCTGGATCTCCGCCATCGACATCGGCGTCACCGCTTCGAGCCGGCGCGTGGTCAGCCGCACGGCGCGCGCATGCACCACCGGGATGATGCCAATGACGAGCATGCACGCGACCAGAAATCCGATCGCGACATACATGATCGGTTCGATCATTTGAGGACGCCTCCTGCACTCTGAATTTTTACCACATTGGCACGGCCAAATCGTCGGGGCCAGCTTTGCAAAAAGTTAACCTGAATCGGGACCCGCGCGCGTCCACGGCAGACGCAATATCCAAACGGACGGCGGCCGGCCCGCGCCGGCTGCGACGGCGGGCCGGCCTTGCCCGCTAGAACGGGTTCCAGGTCGGCGAGCGGGTGAAGTGCAGATAGCCGATATTGGCGCCCAGCCGCAGGCCAACGCCGGAACGGATCGGCACCAGGACGATGTTGCCGGATCCCAGCGCCGTCATGCCGAACCCGCCCACGAAATAGGCCGACCCGTCAATGCCCGCGAAACGCTGATAGATCGCCTCGGTGGAAGGCAGGTGGTAGACGAGGATCATGGTGCGCGCGCCTTCGCCGCCCCAGTCGAATCCGATCGACGGTCCCTGCCAGAACACGCGGCGGTCGCCGGCATTGCGCGTGTAGAGCGTACCTTCCCCATAGCGAAGGCCGGCGACGAAGGCTCCGCCGGCTTCCTGGCCCAGCACGTAGCCGTTGGGCAGACCCCACTGGCTCACCGCCTTCTCGATCACGCTCGCAAGCCCGCGCGATACTGTCCCGAAGAAGCGATGGCCGGTCGAAATCAGCTCGCCCGGTGGAAATTGCGAGCCCGGGGGTGGACCTTCCTGCGCCCCGAGCGAACCTCCCAGTCCCGTTAGGGCGAGAATCAGGATCATAGCCCGCAGTACGGTGCCCATTGGTTTGCTCCGTCGTCTGGACCGACGCGTTTAACGGCTTTGTCACACCGGTACCCTAGCTTTGCGGCACCAGCGCATCCGAATCGCCACAGGATCGGCAACACTATGGCCGCAGAGCGGCATGCACGGAAGCCTGCTGTCGCGCTGGCCGGCCTGGCCGCGGCAGCCCTGATCGGCTTCGCCGGGTTGCCGTCGGCCGCGGCCACCACCGAATACGTGGTGGTCGACCGCAACAGCGGTGTCGCCATCGCCGGGTTCGATCCGATCGCCTATTTCACCGACCGGGCGGCCCTGCTCGGCAAGGGGGAGTTCGAGCATCGTCACGCCGGCGCGGTCTGGCGCTTTCGCAATGCCGGCAACCGCGATGCCTTTGCCGCCAACCCGGACGTCTACATGCCCCGCTTCGGCGGCTACGATCCGCTTGGGGTCGCCCGTGGCGCCGCCGTCGCGGGCAACCCGCGCGAATGGCTGATCGTCGGCGACCGGCTCTATCTGTTCTATTCGGCCGACAGCAGGGCCGCGTTTGTCGCCGACAGCGGGCGAGCGATCGCGGCGGCGGAGAAGGAGTGGCCGGCCGTACAACTGACGCTCTCGCCCTGAGATCGGGGCTCACCACCCGGCCGCGGTCGGGTCGCCCCAGGCGATGAAGCCGGGGACCAGCATAGCGTCCGGCCGATACGACAGTGGCGTGCCGTCCGGCGTGGTCACGGCGCCGCCGGCGGCCGCCAGCAGGGCATGACCGGCGGCCACGTCCCACTGATACGTCGGCCCCAGCCGCGGATAGACGTCGGCCGCGCCCTCGGCCAGGCGGCAGAACTTCAGCGCCGATCCGCACACGATCCGTGACAGGTTCGGAAACCGCTGCAGGTAGGCCTCGGTTGCGGGGTCGAGATGCGACCGGCTGACCGCCGCCACGATGGTGCGCGACTTCGAAGCGGGTCGGGTCCGTACGGCGGTGCGTTCGGGGGCGGTGAATGGCGAATTCGGGTCCAGTCGCAGGCGTTCGGCACTCCGGTCGGAGGCGGTGCGCCAGATCAGGCCGAGCGCGGGGGCGGCGACAATGCCGAGAATCGGCGTGCCGCTGCGCATCAGCGCCACGTTGATGGTGAATTCATCCCGGCCCGCCACCAGTTCGCGGGTCCCGTCCAGCGGATCGACCAGGACGTAGTCAGGGCCCGGGGCCGCCGGCCCGGTGCGGGCAAAGCTCTCCTCGGAGATGACCGGGAGTCCCGGCAGCAGCCGCGCCACCCCATCAAGGATGATGGCTTCCGAGGCCTCGTCAGCCGCAGTCACCGGCGACTGGTCGGGCTTGATGCGCGGATCGAGGCGAGCGCCCCGGAGCGCCAGAACGGCCGCCGCCGCCCGCGATACGACGCTGGTCAGGTCGTCAATCAGGACGGCGTCGGCGGCGATGGTCATCGGCGGCTCGCGCGTGCGGCGCTTGGCAGCCCAAGCCCGCGCGGTGTATCACACCGGCGCGTTCGCGCCATTCGGCTGAGTCGCGCGTGCTGCGTTCCCCCGGTTCCCGCGTCCTATGAAGCCTGCAACCCGGAGACATCGCATGTCCGGCCCTGTCGCCATCGACTCGCTCGATCTCGCGGCGCTCCTTTGCTCCCGCATTTGCCATGACCTGATCAGCCCGACCGGCGCTATCATCAACGGCCTCGAGGTCTTGGACGAAGGGGGCGATGCGGAAACCAAGACGTTTGCGATGGATCTCATCCGGAAGAGCGCCCGCACGGCATCTGCCCGCCTGCAATTCTGCCGGATTGCCTTTGGCGCGGGCGGTTCCGCCGGCGCCCAGATCGACACCGGCGACGCCGAAGCGATGGCGCGCGGCTTCATCGAGGACGACAAGGTCAAGCTGACCTGGAATCTCCCGCGGGCGCTGTTGCCGAAGAATCGCGTCAAGCTGCTGCTGAACATGCTGGTGATAGCTGGCGGGGCGATTCCGCGCGGCGGCACGTTGACGCTGGACCCGATCGGATCCGGCGAAACGGTCGGCTTCCGAATCACCGCAACCGGCCTCAATGCGCGGATTCCGCAGGCGGTGCCGGCCTTGCTCGAAGGCCAGTCCGAGAACGGAACGGTTGATGCCCATGCAGTTCAACCGTTCTACACCGGGCTTCTGGCCAGGGCCTGCGGGCTCGGGGTGAGCCTCACCGTCGAGGGCGAATCGGTGGTTGTCGCCACCCATTAGCGCCCGCCCGTCGGCTATGCCGACACCTCGCCACACCGGCAATTGCTAACGGTTGCTTAACAGGCGTGCATACGCACGTGCCCCCGTGCGCATGCACCGAAATTAAACCCTTTGCCAACACACTGATTGCGCTCCCAAAAGGTCACGATTGGGCGGCCTTGCATGCCTGAGAGCGACGACCGTTATGGACGAACTGCTACGGGACTTCCTGACCGAAACCCATGAGAGCATCGACGTGGTCGATGTCGAGCTCGTGCGCTTTGAACAGGACCCGAACAACGCCAAGATTCTCAACAACATCTTTCGCCTGGTTCACACCATCAAGGGAACGTGCGGTTTCCTCAATCTGCCGCGGCTCGAGGCCCTGACTCACGCCGCCGAGGCCCTCATGGGCAAGTTCCGCGACGGCGCCCGGGTGACAGGCGAGGCGGTGACCCTGATCCTTGCGACCATCGATCGGGTCAAGACGCTGCTCGACCAGCTTGAGCGCAACGAGAGCGAACCGGCCGGCGACGACCGCGACCTGATTGCGGAACTCGAGCGCGTGGCGGCAGCAATACCGGTTCCGGGCGCCGCCAGACAGCCGGACGAAAGCGCCATCGACGAACTGGAACGTGCTTTCCGCGACACGCCTGGCCCGCGCTATCAGAGCGGCACGCAGCCGGCCGCGCCGTCGGCGGCGTCCGCAGCGGAGCCGCCGGAAAATTCAGGCGAGCGCGAGGACGAGCGCGCAGACAGCAAGATTGCCAACCAATCGATTCGTGTTCACGTCGACACGCTGGAATACCTGATGACCATGGTGTCGGAGCTGGTGCTGACGCGCAACCAGCTGCTCGACATCGGGCGTCGGCACGAGGACTCGGAATTCAAGGCGCCGTTGCAGCGGCTGTCCAACGTCACCGCCGAGTTGCAGGACGGCGTCATGAAGACGCGCATGCAGCCGATCGGCAATGCCTGGCAGAAGCTGCCCAGGATCGTGCGCGACCTTTCGGCCGAGCTGCGCAAGCCGATCGAATTCGAGATGCAGGGCGCCGAAACCGAACTTGATCGCCAGGTGCTCGATCTCATCAAGGATCCGCTGATCCACATGGTCCGCAACTCCGCCGACCATGGTCTTGAGATGCCCGCCGAGCGCCGCGCTGCCGGCAAGCCCGAGCGCGGCACCATCCGGCTGGCGGCCTGGCACGAAGGCGGCCACATCATCGTCGAAGTCTCGGACGACGGCCGCGGCCTCGATACCGCCCGCATCAAGTCGATCGCGATCGCGCGCGGCCTGGTCTCGGAAGCCGAGGCCGAGAAGATGTCGGAATCGCAGATCCAGAAATTCATCTTCGCGCCCGGCTTCTCGACAGCATCAAAGGTGACGAGCATATCCGGCCGCGGCGTCGGCATGGACGTGGTGCGCGCCAACATGGACCAGATCGGCGGCGTCATCGACGTCAAGTCGGTGCTGGGCCAGGGCACGAGCTTCACCATCAAGATCCCGCTGACGCTCGCCATCGTTTCCGCGCTGATCGTTCAGTGTGCAGGCGACCGCTTCGCCATCCCGCAGCTCGCGGTCGTCGAACTCGTGCGCGTGCGCAGCAACTCCGAGCACCGGATCGAGCGCATCAAGGACGCCGCGGTGCTTCGCCTGCGCAACAAGCTGCTGCCGCTAGTCCACCTCGGCTCGCTCCTCAAGATCAGCGAAGGTGCGGAGGGCGAGGTCGAGAACGGCTTCATCGTCGTCACGCAGGTCGGCAGCCAGACCTTCGGCATCATGGTCGATGCCGTGTTCCACACCGAAGAAATCGTCGTAAAGCCGATGTCGGGGCGGCTGCGGCACATCCAGATGTTCTGCGGCAATACCATTCTGGGCGACGGCTCGGTGATCATGATCATCGACCCGAACGGCATCGCCCAGGAGCTGGTCGGGACGGTGTCCTCCCGGCTGGTCGCGGATACCGAGACTGATCGCCACGCCGACGACGGCATGGTCGAGTCCATGCTGCTGTTCCGGGCCGGATCGCCGCAACCGAAGGCGGTACCGCTGTCGCTGGTCACGCGCCTGGAGGAGATCGATCCCAGGTCAATCGAGACCACCAACGATCGGCAGGTCGTGCAGTATCGCGGCCAGCTCATGCCGCTGGTTCCGGTCAACGACGAGGTGCGCCTCAAGAGCAGCGGTGCGCAGCCGCTGCTTGTCTTCTCCGATGACGGCCGCTCCATGGCGCTGGTGGTGGACGAAATCGTCGACATCGTCGAGGAGCGGCTGGACATCGAACTGGCGAGCGCCAAGGCCGGCGTGCTCGGCTGCGCGGTGATCAAGGGACAGGCCACCGAGGTCATCGACGTCGCCCACTATCTTCCGCTCGCATTCGAGGACTGGCTGCACTGGCGCCACCATCCGACAGGCGCATCGCCGCGGCAGGTGCTTCTGGTCGACGATGCCCCGTTCTTCCGCAACATGCTGGCGCCGGTGCTGAAGGCCGCGGGCTATATCGTGACCCCGGCGACGTCGGTCGACGAGGCGCTGGCGCTCCTGCATGGAAACCGTCGCTTCGACGCCGTAGTGACCGACATCGAGATGCCGGGGCGGGACGGCTTCGAACTGGCGTCGGCCGTCCGCGCCAATCCCCGGACGGCAAACTTGCCGATCATCGGCCTGTCCTCGCTGGTCTCGGCCGAGGCAATCGAACGCGGCCGGCAGGTCGGGCTGCACGACTACGTGGCCAAGTTCGACCGGCAGGGATTGATCGCGGCGCTCAAGGAACAAACCGCCGATCTGGATCGTGCGGCGTAGGGGAAGTGCGTGACCGAGTCAGTGGAAAACGTCATTGAATACGTCACTGCAACCGTGGGCGGCCAGTTGTTCGGCCTGCCGATCTCCCGCGTCCAGGACGTGTTTGTGCCGGACCGCCTGACGCGCGTCCCGCTGGCACCGCCCGAAATTGCCGGCCTGCTCAACCTGCGCGGCAGGATCGTGACTGCCATCGACATGCGCCGGCGGCTTTGCCTCGACGCAGTGACGGACGGCTCTCCCCGGATGGCGATCGGGGTGGAATGCCGGGGCGAGTCATATGGGTTGCTGATCGACGCGATCGGCGAGGTCCTCAAGGTGCCGGTGTCCAGCCGAGAGGACAATCCGGTCAATCTAGACCCTGGTCTCGCCCGCGTGTCCGCTGGCGTGCACCGGCTGGACGGGCGACTGCTGGTCGTCCTCGATGTCGACCGCGTGCTCGAAGTCGCTCCGCGTGCGCGCGCCGCATGAAAGCTCGAAGTGAGACGTGGTGCTGGTGACCCGGCGAGAGGATAGTGAGGTTCGTGATGAAAACGTGTCTGGTGGTTGACGATTCAAGCGTCATCCGAAAGGTGGCGCGGCGAATCCTGGAAGGACTCGATTTCGAAATTGTCGAGGCCGAGGATGGCGAGCAGGCCCTCGATGCCTGCCGTACCCGAATGCCCGACGCCGTCCTGCTCGACTGGAACATGCCGAAGATGGACGGCTACGAGTTCCTGCGGTCGCTGCGGCGGCTGCCCGACGGTGATCGGCCGAAGGTGGTGTTCTGCACGACGGAAAACGACGTCGCGCATATCGCACGGGCGCTGCACGCCGGAGCCAACGAATACATCATGAAGCCGTTCGACAAGGAAATCGTCGAAGCGAAGTTTCAGGAAGTCGGTCTGATCTGACCGGCAACGCAACCTGAAGAGTGTGATGTTTCGTAACCCAGTCGAAGTGACGCGATGAGTATCGCCATCGCCTCTCCGTCGCCGCGTCCGGATTCCGGTCACGGGACCATTCGGGTGATGGTGGTCGACGACGCAGTCGTCGTGCGCGGCCTGCTGGCGCGATGGATCGAGGCAGAAGCCGGGTTGCAGATTGTCGGTTCGATGCGCAGCGGCCGCGAGGCCATCGAGCAGCTCGAACGCGCCAATCCCGATGTGGTGATCCTCGACGTCGACATGCCGGATACCGACGGCATCACGGCGCTGCCGCGGCTGCTCGAAAAGAAACCCGAGCTGGTCGTGATCATGGCGTCGACGTTGACGCGGCGCAATGCCGAGATCAGCTTGCGAGCGCTGGCGCTCGGCGCCGCCGACTACATTCCGAAGCCGCAGACCACGCGCGAGATCACCACGTCCACGTCGTTCCGGCGCGAACTGATCGACAAGATCAGAGCGCTGGCGTTTCGCCGCAGACGCGTTCCGGCTGCGCCCACCGTGGCGCGGTCGGCAGAGCGCCCGGGCGAGCCCGCGCTGCGGCAGGTGCAAAGCCCCTCGCTGGCGCCGGCGCAGGACCATCCGCTCCTGAAGCTGCGCCCATTCTCGCCGACCGCGCCGAGAGTCTTGCTGGTCGGGGCATCGACCGGCGGGCCGCAGGCGCTCAACGCCATGCTTGGTCGGCTCAACGGCACGATCGACCATGCTCCGGTGCTGGTGGTGCAGCACATGCCGCCAACGTTCACGACCATTCTTGCCGAGCACCTGACGCGTGTGGTCGGCCGTCCGGCCCACGAGGCCGTGGATGGCGAGGAGGTGCGGGCCGGGCACATCTACATCGCGCCGGGCGGTCGGCATATGCGCGTTGCGCGGCGGGATGGATCGCCGGTGATCCGGCTTGACGACGGGCCGCCCGTAAATTTCTGCCGGCCGGCGGTGGATCCGCTGTTCAACTCGGCGGCCGAAGTGTGGGGGCCGAAGAATCTCGCCGTCGTTCTCACCGGGATGGGCTCGGACGGGTCGCGCGGCGCGGCCGCGCTGGTCGCCGCCGGCGGCACTGTGATCGCGCAGGACGAGGAAACGAGCGTTGTCTGGGGCATGCCGGGCGCGGTGGCGCAAGCGGGACTCTGCTCCGCCGTGCTGCCGCTCGAACACATTGCTCCAAGGATCGTTCGTCTGTTTTCCGGAGACCGCTCGTGACCCCGCTGGACTACGACTTCCTGCGCAAGCTCCTCAAGGAGCGGTCCGGGCTCGTGCTTTCGGCCGACAAGCAGTACCTGGTCGAAAGCCGGTTGCTGCCGGTCGCACGCAAGGCCGGAGCTGCCAGCCTCTCGGACCTGGTACAGCGCCTGAAGGACCCGAATGCGCAGTCGCTCGCCGTCGAGGTGATCGAGGCGATGATGACCAACGAGTCGTTCTTCTTTCGTGACAAGCTGCCGTTCGAGCATTTCCGCGACACCATCATCCCGGCGTTGCTTGCCGCCCGGGCCAGCCAGCGCCGCATCCGGATCTGGTGTGCGGCGGCGTCGACCGGCCAGGAACCCTATTCGCTGGCGATGTCGCTCAAGGAGCTGTCTCGTCAGGTGGCCGGCTGGCGGATCGACATCGTGGCCACCGACCTTTCGACCGAGGTGCTGGAGAAAGCCAAGGCCGGCATCTACAGTCAGTTCGAAGTCCAGCGCGGCCTGCCGATCCAGCTGCTGGTGAAGTACTTCACCCAGATCGGCGAGAATTGGCAGATCGCGCCCGACATCCGCGCCATGGTGCAATTCCGGCCGTTCAACCTCCTGAACGAGTTCTCCGCGCTTGGCATGTTCGACGTCGTGTTCTGCCGGAATGTGCTGATCTATTTCGACCAGCAGACGAAGGTCGGCGTGCTCGACCGCCTGGCGCGCGTCGTCGAGCGCGACGGCTACCTCTCGCTCGGGGCGGCGGAAACCGTGGTCGGTCTCACCGACAGCTTCAAGCCGATCGCCGACCGCCGCGGGCTCTATTCGCCAAACCCCGCCGCCAAGCCGGCCGCAACTCGCCGGCTCGCCGTCGTCGGCGGCGGCCGCTAACTCCCGCGCTGCACCGATCGACTGAGCCGCGCATACGAGCACGGCTGGCATCGCATGTGCCGGCGGCGTAGACTGATCGTCCCGCCCGCGCCTCGACGCGCTCGTCAACAACCAGAAACCGAGGATCATCGCCATGAAGGTCGCCCAAGCCATCAGCCGCGCGCTTGTGTCGGAAGGCGTGACGCTGGCTGCCGGTATCGCCGGACAATCGATCTGGCCGGTGATCGATGCCATTGGCGACTGCCAGGAGGTGACCCTGATGTACGCGCGCCAGGAGCGCGTGGCCTTCGATATCTGCGACGGCTTCGCGCGGGCGAGCGGCAATCCGGCGGTGGTGTTTACCGACGCCGGCCCGGCCGCCGCCAACCTGATGGGCGGCATCGTCAATTCATGGGGCGACTCGGTGCCGGTGCTGTTCCTCGCCGGGCACAACAACCGCACCAAGGTTGCCAGCAAGTACACCAAGGAGATCCCGTTCCTCGAAATCTTCGGCCCGGTCAGCAAATGGTCGGCGATGATCGACGATCCCTCCAAGGTGGCGGAGACGCTGCGGCGCGCGTTCATGCATATGCGGACGGGCCGGCCCGGGCCGGTCGCGCTCGGCGTGCCGCTCGATGTCGCCCAGATGGAGGTCGGCAATTTCGAATACGTGCCGGTGTCGCCGCGTCCGCGCGTGCGCGCCGGCGCCGATCCCGACGCCGTCGATGCGGCGGTCGATCTCATCGCCGGCGCGGAGCGACCGTATGTGTATGTCGGCGCCGGGGTTCTGTTCTCGGAGGCAACCGCCGAGCTCGTCCGCCTCGCGGAACTGCTGACACTGCCGGTCGCCACCACGCTCAACGGCAAGAGCGCGTTTCCCGAGAATCACGCGCTGGCGCTCGGCATCGGCGGCTATGGCCGCGCCTCGTACTCGTCCCTGCCGGCGACCGTCACCGCCGAAAGCGCCGACGTCATTCTCACGGTCGGCTGCGGGTTCAAGCAGCACGCCACCACCGCGCGTCCGAGCCAGCGCACGAAGCACATCCAGGTCGACGTCGATCCCACCGAGATCAACCGCGACCACGTCGCCGACATCGCGATCCTCGGTGACGCCAAGGTGGTGCTGCGGCAGATGATCGATTCCGCCAGGCGGCGGCTGGCACCCGCACGGCTGGCGCCGGTTGAAAGCAGGATCAGCGAGGTCCGGGAACTCAACGCGCGCTGGATGAAGGTCTGCGAGCCGCTGTTTACGTCCGACGACGCGCCGATCAACCCGTTCCGGGTTACCCGCGAATTCATGACGCTCGTCGACCCGGCTGAGACCATCGTGCTGCACGACGCCGGCACCGTGCGTGGGACCACCTCGCAGCACTATGTCGCTCCCAAGCCGCGGACCTTCCTGGGCTTCGGCGTGCAGAGCGCCATGGGCTGGTCGCTCGGCGCCGCCATGGGCGCCAAAAAGGCGCAGCCGGACAAGCTGGTGACGGCCTTCATCGGGGAGGAGGCGCTGAACGAGACCGCGATGGATATCGAGACCTCGATCCGCAACGACGCGCCGATCCTGGTGATCGTCAAGAACAACCGGCGAATCGTCGATCGGGACGGCGGCAAGAGCAAGAAGCTCGCGGTCGCGCGTTTCAAGCAGGGGGTCGATATCTGCGCACTGGCCACCGCCCTCGGCGCCCGGGCCTACCATGTCGATCGGCCCGGCGACCTGGCGGCGACGCTGTCAAAGGCGATCGCGGACGTGCGCGCGGGGCATACCGCGGTGGTGGAGGTCATGACGGTGCGGATCAACGGCAGCCTGCATCATCTCTGGGACCCGAATGCCAAGCAGCGCAGCGGCGAGGCGCTTGGATGAGACCGCGGGGAGGATGCGAGTATCGGCATCGGACCATCAGCTACTTGATGGCATCCAACACCCTTGCGATGATCTGCGGGCTGGTGCCGATGAGCCGCGCCACCGCCCGCTGCGTTTCTTCGCCGGACGTTGCGTCGACCTCAAGCCGGGCTTTCTCGACGTCGGCCAGATAGCCGGGGTCCTTCACCGTCCTATCGAATGCGCGGCGCAAGGCCTCCACACGCTCCGATGGGACGCCGGGGGGAGCGACGATGGCGCGCGCCGTCGCCGCCTGTAGCAGGGTGAATTCGAGAACCTCGCGATGAGCTTGGTCGTCGGTCAATTCCAGGAGCGTTGGAGCGTCCGGCGCGCGCGGGATGCGTTTCGAGGCGTGAATCGCGAGCACGTTTATCATCCTCTTCGGCAACCAGTGCGGCGCCAGACCGGCGAGATTCTCGATGTTGGAGGCCGTGCCCTCGAGTTCGCCGCTTTCCATCGCGACCACGCGGTTGCGTTCATATCCCGCGATGATCCTGAACTTTGTCTTCACAAGCCGGTTGGACATCGCGAGCAGCTGGTAGGCAGTCGACGTTCGCGACGGCACGCCCATCACGGCTTCGCGCGCCAATGCATCGCGGATGGTCCGCGTTGCCGACGTGTGATAGGTGAAGATGACGCCGGTCGCGCCTTCCAGATTGCCGATCCAGTTGAACCGCGCGGCGTCGTATCGGATGTTCGCGGGAGCGATCACCTGGTTCATCGGCACGCTCTGGTTCGGCATGCCAAGGACCGTTCCGTCCTTGTCGGCGACACCGAAGAGCCAGTTCGGAGTACCGATTGTGCCCGGCATGTTCACCACGATGACGTT
>Ga0073934_10009971_pt1 | contig 11950 bp, 10 predicted proteins | sample LarsenN4metaG_FD_76834 | JGI IMG/M metagenome (GOLD analysis project Ga0073934, IMG submission 76834) | Hot spring sediment bacterial and archeal communities from British Columbia, Canada, to study Microbial Dark Matter (Phase II) - Larsen... ... | reverse complement strand
CTGCTCTGCCGGGGCGGCGGCGCGCGGCTCGTCGGCGGACCGGGCCAGCGCGGCATCGCCCACTTTCTTCGCCAGCGCGGTGAACAGGTCACCCGGCTCGAAATCGTTGCGCGTGTCGCTGCCGTAACTGTTGCGCTGCGGCTTGCGCTTCTGGTCGAGCGCGAGGTCGCCGGCGCGCACCAGTTTGCCGGTGGCGGCTTCAATGAGGCGCCAGGACAGCCGGATCTCGTCGACGGTTTTCGTGTTGCCGCCGTAGGCACCGGCCTGCTGTTCGCTGCGCGCTTCCTGCACACGGCCCACCAGCAGCAGGTCGGCGCCGACGGAGGCGCCGAGCTTCGTCAGCTCTTCCGGCGCGGCGTCGGCGGCCAGCACGGCCTTTTCCATGCCGAGTTCGGCGAAGAAATCGCGGTTGACCAGCACCACGGAGGGCTCGTTCGCCAGTTGTGAAACGAGTTTGTCGGCGAGACGCTGCGAGAAATTCACGGCACTGCCGTGATCGCGCAGCGCGTAACCGTCGAGCGAGACGCGGAACGGCAGCACGGCGATACGCTGGCGGCCGTTGTCCGGTACCGCCGACTCGAACACCGGCACCCGCGCACGGATGCGCGCGTAGTAGCCGTCACCGCTGCGATTGAGCGCGAGCACGTCGTAGGAGCGCACGAAGCCGCGCGACTCGGTGTAGACATCGGGCACCGGCTTGCCGGATTTTTCCAGCAACGCGCCGCTGCCGGCGGCAGCGACCACGGCCAGCGTTTCCTCCATCGCGCGGTCAACGCCGGCCGCGGTGCCGCGCACCTGCCGCACCGCCTCGACGAGCGCATTCGCCAGCGCCTCCTGCTGCGTGGCGCCATAGCCCTCGGTTTCGCGCGTGACGTCAGAGGTGGCGGCCTGCGCGAAGGTGGCGGCCAGCAGGGCGAGGGTCAGGGTGAGTGTGCGCAACATGGCGTTACTCCTGCGTCTGCGCGCCGTTCACGCGCGTGTGGTTCCGACCGCGCGAAGGCGGCGACGTTCCAAAAAAGTAGGCCCGGCATTCTTGCCGGGCCTGGTCCATGTCACTTGCCGAGCAGGGTCTTGGTCTTCGTCTTGCGGATTTCCTTTTCACCCTGCCACTCGACGATGCCGCTCTGCAGGTGCATCAGCTTCAGCGTGAACTTGTAGTAGACGTCGCGGGTGTTGCCCTGCTGCTTCACGATGCTCGACATGTTGCCGTACAGCATGTACTCGGCACCGATCTGCGCGCCGATCTTCACGGCGGTTTTCGGGTCCACGTTGCCGGACTCCTGCTGGAAGTCGAGCTGCTCCTGCACCGCCTTCACCGCCGTCATGTCGACGAAGCGGAACTTGCCGGAACCGATCACCTTGGTCTGGATGGTGTCGGTGATGGATTCGGTGTCGATGTGCTCGGTGGTCTTGTTCTTGATCTTGTCGACGAAGATCACCGGGCGCCGCTGGCTGGTCACCTGCACCACCGGCGGGAACGCCAGCATTTCGTCGGTCATCTTGCCGGCGATCATCTGCAGGTCGGTCGAGCCGAAGTCGGTGTTGACGGTTTCCACGGCCTGCGCGTCGCCGTAGGCGACCTTGTTGGCGCAACCGGTGAGGGCGCCGGCGGAAAGGAAGGCGGTGGCGGCGATGGCGGCAACGAGTAAGCGGTTCATGTCCTTGCTCCGTGAGTTGTGCGGTGAGTGGTGCGGTGGGTCATCCGGGCTGGCCGGCGGCGACGGTCAGGGCTTTTCCTGCAGGAACAGCTTGAAGGTCGCGGCGGTCGGGTTCGGTGCGGTGTCCTGCAGCGACCTGGTTTCGTTCGGCATCACCGATACCGGCGTCCAGGCGCTGCCCTCCGGGTCGATCTCGATGTTGTTGCCGTCGTACCACTTGAAGCGGTACTCGAAGGTGTAGGCGAAGTTGGAATCGTTCTTCATCTCGACGCTGGCGCGCATGAGGTCGCCGACGCGCGCGGTGGCGACGCCGAGGATGTCGACGCGGTCCTCGGTGTCGCCGGAGGCGATCACCTGGTATTTCGTCTTTTCCACGCTGCCGGTTTCGGCGGCCGGGTTGTTGCTGCTGCAGCCGGCACAGAGGGCGCCGGCAACGATCAGCGCGAGGAAGGTGCGCTGCGAGAAAGTGCGGTAGGTCATGTCGTCATTCTCCGTTCGCGCCCGGCCGGCAGGGTGTGCGGTCGGGCAGGGTCCCCTGGGTGCAGCGCGTGGCGCGGCCCGGCGGCTGCGGCGAGTGTCGCGCCGAGCCCGTCAGAGCGTAAAGGCCTGGGTCAGCAGGCGTCCGTTGGCTTCGACCACGCGGACGATGGTTGTGCTCCCGGCCCTGACGGTGACCGGTGCGGAAACCGAGCCGGTGGTGCCGAAGAAGGTCAGCGTGTGGCTGCCGGCCGGCAGCGACAGGCGGGCGGCCTGCACGTTGGCCGGCAACGTCAACCAGCTGCGCAGGTCAGCCTGTTCGGACACCAGGTTGTAGAGGTTGGTGAGGAACTGCGCACCGAGGCCGCCCTGTTGCGCGGCCTTCTTCTGCATCTCGTACTTGGTGCGTGCCCGCAGCACCTGCCGGACCAGCATGCCGGGCACCTGTTCCTTGAGCGCCTTCACCGCCAGCGCGCTGGTGTCGGTGAGCAGGGCGGTATCCACCTGCGCGTTGCCGGACTGCACGCGCAATGCCGCGGGTGCGCGGTAGTCGGCGGCGTCGTACACCGGGAAGGCGATCGAGAACCAGCCGCCGTCGGTGGTTGGCACGTTGATGTTGATGCCGCGCTTGGCCTGGACGAAGCCCTGCTCGTAGAAGACGACGACGGCGCCCTCGCCGGGCTTCGGCTTCAGGTTGCCGTCGAAGTAACCGTTGGCGCGCCGCACGTCCTGCTGCAGCGCTTGGTTGGCGGGCGTCAGCTCGAGCGCCTTCTTGTAGTCCACCAGTGCGTCGTTGTACTCGCCGAGGGCTTCCCAGATCACCGCCGACATGTAGAACGTGTAGCCGTTCTGGAACGAATTCTTCAGCGCACCGGTGACGGCGTCCATGCCGGTGAAGTGGCCGTCGAAATCGGAGAGCACGACGCCGTTCTGCACGGCTTCGCCCTGTGCCTTCGAGAGTTCGGCGGCGTAGTCGAGTTCGGCCTGGCGTTGCAGCAATTGCGCGTTGCGCAGCTCGACACCGGCGCCTTCGCGGTTGCCCAGCGCCAGGTAGTTCAGCGCCTGGTACTGGTGCACGAGGACACGTTCGTACGCCGGCAGCCGGTAGGGGATGGCGTTGTCGTTGGTCAGCAGCGAGGAACCGGCAGCGCCGGCCGACGACAGCGATATGCGCGCCTTGTCATCGGCGGCGCGGTAGGCGGCGATGACGGTCTCGAAATCCGCCTTGCTCGCCTCGAACTGGCCGGCCAGCTGCGCGATGCGCCCGCGCTCCATCAGGTAGAGCTGCCGGTCGGCGTCCTCGCGCGATTTGTCCAGCACGGCGAGCACGTTGGCGGCATCCGGCGAATTGATGCCGGTGCGGAAGCGTTCGGCTTGCTGGGGGTAGGGGAAGAACACGCTGCTGGTGGCGCAACCGGCCAGCAGCAGGGCGAGCAGGGGCGTCAGGAGGAAGCGAAGGCGCATCGACAGGGCTCCGGCGGAAACCGGGCGATGATGCCCGGTTTCACGGCGGGCGGCGCGTCAGAATTTCGCGCCGATGCCTACGCGCGGGCCGGCAATGGTGGTGGCGAACGAGGTGCCGGCGCTGTCTTCCATGTCGCCGTCGAACAGCGAGGCGTAGCCGGCGTCCACCAGCATGCGGTCGCCGACGCCGAAGCGCATGCCCAGGCCCCAGCTGACGCCCTTGCCGTCGACGTCGCCGGCAGGCGAGGCCACGCCGGCGGCACCGTAGCCGATGTAGGCGTAGCCGAAGGTCTGGTGCGCGAACTCGGTTTCCACGCCCAGGTTGAAGGCCAGCGAGGTGTCCAGCTCCACCGGCGTGCCCGGCGCGATCTGGTCGTCGCCCAGGGCCGTGGCCAGCGTGCCGCCCAGCCAGAAGTGGCGGTTCAGCGGCGCGCGGAAGTCCAGCAGGATGCCGTCCGGACTGGCGTCGCCGGCGCCGACCTCGACGTCGGCCGCGTAGATGCTGGCGGTGAGCGAAGGCCCGGCGCTGGCGGCGGTGCTGAAGGCCAGCGCGGCGGAGGCGGCAAGCAGGGTGAGGGCGCGGTTCATGTTCTTCTCCGTGGACAACGGGGCGTTGAAGGCGGCCCGCCCGGCTGGCGGGGCGGGATGACCGTTAGAACAGTACCCGGGTGCGAATGGTTCCCTCAATGCCGCTGAGTTTTTCCAGCGCGAGCTTGCTGGCACCGGCATCGACGTCGATGACGACATAGCCGATCTTCGCGTTGGTCATCAGGTACTGGCCGGAGATGTTGATGTTGTTCTCCGAGAAGACGTTGTTGATCTTGGAGAGCACGCCGGGGACGTTCTTGTGGATGTGCATCAGGCGGTGCGCGCCGGCGTGCGTCGGCAGTGCCACTTCCGGGAAGTTCACGGCGGAGAGCGTCGAGCCGTTGTCGCTGTAGCGGATGAACTTCTCGGACACCTCGAGGCCGATGTTGGCCTGGGCTTCGGCGGTGGAACCGCCGATGTGCGGCGTCAGGATCACGTTGTCGTACTTGCGCAGCGGCGACATGAACTCTTCGTCGTTGGCCTTCGGCTCGACCGGGAACACGTCGAAGGCGGCGCCGACCAGGCGCAGCTCGTCCAGCGCCTCGCAGGCGGCGTCGATGTCGACGCAGGTGCCGCGCGCGGCGTTGATGAAGATGGAGCCGAACTTCATCTTGCGGAACTGCTCGCGGCCCATCATGTTCTGGGTGCTCGGCAGTTCCGGCACGTGCAGCGTCACCACGTCCGCCTTCTGCAGCAGTTCATCCAGCGAACCCACCTGCACCGCGTTGCCCAGCGGCAGCTTGGTGACGACGTCGTGGAAGATCACTTTCATGCCGAGCGATTCGGCGAGCACGGAGAGCTGCGTGCCGATCGAGCCGTAACCGACGATGCCAAGGGTCTTGCCGCGCACTTCCCAGGAGTTTTCCGCCGACTTCACCCACTCGCCGCGATGCGCCTTGGCGTTCTTGTCGGGGATGCCGCGCATCAGCAGGATGGTCTGGCCGAGCACCAGTTCCGCCACCGAGCGGGTGTTGGAGTAGGGCGCGTTGAACACCGGGATGCCGCGCACGAGGGCGGCGTCGAGATCGATCTGGTTGGTGCCGATGCAGAACGCGCCGACGCCGACCAGCTTCTTCGCTTCCGCGAAGACGTCCTCGGTCAGGTTGGTGCGCGAGCGGATGCCGATGAAGTGGGCATCGGCAATGGCCTTCTTGAGTTCGTCGCCGGCGAGCGCCTTCTTGTGGTACTCGATGTTCGTGTAGCCGTTGCGCTTGAGGTTGTCGAGCGCGGTCTGGTGGACGCCTTCGAGCAGCAGGAACTTGATACGGTCCTTCTCGAGAGAAGTCTTCGACGACATCGGGGATCTCCGTGGGCAGGTGGGCGCGGTGCGGTTTGCACGGGCGGCGGGCAACGTGGCTGCCCGGCGGCGCGCCGTGAAAAAAGGCCGCGCATGATACCATGCGGCCCGGTTTTTCCCGCGCTGCCGGCGCCCCGCGCGCCGGTGCGGTTCGCCGGCAATTGCCGGCAAAAGCGCGCTGTGGCGCACGTTTCCGTGCCGTCGCTCGCGTGACCTGCCGGTTCCCGTGCCCCGGCCGTTCCTGCGCTGCTCCTGCCAACGAGGTGCCCCCACGTGTCCACGCCAGCCACCCCGCTTGCGCCTGACCGCATCGCCGCGCTGTTCCAGCCGGCCGTCAGGCGCGTACTCACCGACGCCGACAGCCTGCAGCGCTACGGCCGCGACTGGACGCGCGCCACGGACCCGGCACCCTCCTGCGTGCTGCTGCCGGCGTCCATCGAGGAAGTGCAGGCCATCGTCCGGGTCGCCAACGCGCACCGCATCGCGCTGGTGCCTTCCGGCGGCCGTACCGGGCTGTCCGGCGGCGCGGTGGCTGCCAGCGGCGAGGCGGTGGTGGCGATGGACCTGATGAACAAGGTGCTGGCGTTCAACCCGCTCGACCGCAGCGTGCAGGTGCAGGCCGGCGTGGTGACGAAGCAACTGCAGGAATTCGCCGAGGAAAAGGGGCTCTACTACCCGGTGGATTTCGCCTCCGCGGGTTCCAGCCAGATCGGCGGCAACGTCGGCACCAACGCCGGCGGCATCAAGGTCATCCGCTACGGCATGACGCGCAACTGGATCAGCGGCCTGAAGGTGGTCACCGGCAGCGGTGACCTGCTGGAGCTGAACAAGGGCCTGGCGAAGAACGCCACCGGCTATGACCTGCGCCACCTGTTCATCGGCAGCGAGGGCACGCTCGGGTTTGTCTGCGAGGCCACCGTGCAGTTGGCGCGCCCGCCACAGAACCTCACCGTGCTGGTGATGGGCGTGCCGGATTTCGCCGCCGTGATGAACGTGCTGCACGCCTGGCAGGAGAAACTCGACATCACCGCCTTCGAGTTCTTCTCGGAAAAGGCCATGCGCCACGTCCTCGCGCATGGCGTGCCGCGGCCCTTCGAAACCGAAGCGCCGTTCTACGTGCTGGTGGAATTCGAGAACACCTCGGAGGCGGTCGGCGAGTGCGCCCTCGGCCTGTTCGAGGCGGGCGTGGAGAAGGGTTGGGTGATCGACGGCGTGATGAGCCAGTCCGACACCCAGCTGAAGAACCTGTGGGCCTTGCGCGAGCGCATCAGCGAGTCCATCTCGAAGTACACGCCCTACAAGAACGACATCTCTGTCACCGTGGCGAACGTGCCGGCCTTCGTGCAGGAAGTGGACGAGATCGTGCAGGCCAACTACCCGGATTTCGAGATCGTCTGGTTCGGCCACATCGGCGACGGCAACATGCACCTGAACATCCTCAAGCCCGATCAGGTCGCGCGCGAGGAATTCCTCGGCAAGTGCAAGAAGGTGTCCGACTGGGTCTACGCCGCAGTGCAGAAATACAACGGCTCGATTTCCGCCGAACACGGCCTGGGCAACATCAAGAAGCCCTTCCTGCACTACACGCGCAGCGAGACCGAACAGGCCTATTTGCGCGCCATCAAGCAGGCGTTCGACCCGAACGGCATCATGAACCCGGGGAAGGTGATATGAGCACGCCGGCAGCATCCGCGCGCGACTGCCCGGTGTGCGGCGCCCACGCGCGCAAGCCGCGGCCGGAGTATTCGCAGGCGCACTGGAAGATCGTCGAGTGCGCACAGTGCGGCATGGTGTACCTGGAAAACCCGCCGGCACAGGAAACGCTGATGGCCGAGCACGCCTGGGAAGGCAGCAAGGTCAACGAGCGCGCACGCCGCCGTGACGGGCGCGCGCTGTATTACTTCTTCAGCGACGGCCTGAAAAAGATCCGCGGTTACCTGCAGCGCCTGCGCCGGCTGCCGAAGGAAATCCGCTACATCGTCGACCACACCCCCGGCCCGAACGTGCTCGACGTCGGGTGTGGCAACGGCACCACGCTGTCCGGCCTGCCGGCGGGCTACGTGCCCTGGGGCATCGAGCCGTCACCGGGCATGTGTGCGCGCGCCAACGCCACCTTTGCCGCGCGCGGCGGCGCCTGCATCCACGACGTCGCCGTGAGCGGGTTTGCGCGCATCGCCGCCGAGCGCAAGTTCGATTTCGTGGTGATGCGCTCGTTCCTGGAGCACGATTCCGAGGCGATGGCCACGCTGAAGGCTGCGCGCGCGGCGCTGGCGGAGAACGGCGGCGTGCTGATCAAGGTGCCGAACCTCGCCTGCTGGAATTCGCGGCTGCGCAAGACCGGCTGGCCGGGCATGCGCTACCCGGACCACGTCAACTACTTCACGCCGGAATCGCTGGCGCAGATGCTGACGAATGCCGGCTATCGCCGCATCTACATGCCGCTGCACTGGCGCCTGCCGACCAGCGACAACCTCTGGGCGATCGCGTTCCGCTGATCGCCGGCGACGGAATCCCGATGACCTACCAGCACCGCTACGCCGACAACACCCCCTGCGCCCTGCCGGTCGGCAAGGTGGTGTGCGTCGGCCGCAATTACGCCGAGCACGCGAAAGAACTGGGCAACGCGGTACCCGCCGAGCCGATCCTCTTCATCAAGCCGCGCACGGCAGTCACGTCGCTGCTGCAGCCGGTGCGGGTTCCGCCGGGCCAGGGTGCCTGCCATTTCGAGACCGAGATCGCGCTGCTGATCGGCAGCACGCTGACGCAGGCCGACGAGGACACCGCGCGTGAAGCCATCGCCGGCATCGGCCTCGGGCTGGACCTGACGCTGCGCGAGGTGCAGGACGCGCTCAAGGCGAAGGGCCTGCCCTGGGAAAAGGCAAAAGCGTTTGATGGCGCCTGCCCGCTGTCGCCGTTCGTCCGCCCGGCACCGGTGGCTGACCTCGCCAACTTGCGCCTGCGCCTGCAGGTGAACGGCGAAAACCGCCAGGACGGCAACAGCAGCGACATGCTGACGCCGGTGCTGCCGCTGCTTGTGTACATGTCGCGCCATTTCACGCTGGAGCCCGGCGACGTGGTGATGACGGGCACGCCGCGCGGTGTCGGGCCCTTGCTGGCCGGCGACGCGGTGCGGGTCACGCTCGGGGAAGACCTGCTGGTCGTCGAGACGCGCGCGGTATGAGTGCGGCCGTACCCGCCGCCCCTGGAACGCATTGAGGAACACGCGAACATGATGGAAGTCGATTGCGTCATCGCGCTGCGCTTGCCGGAAACGCCGCAGGGCGCGGCGGTGCTGCAGGCGCTGAAGAAACTGCACGGGACGAAGCCGGACCCGGCCGCGCTGGACGCCCTGAAGGCGCTGCCGGCGCCGGCCGGCGCCGCCTTCGCGAAGGCATTCGGGCGTGAGACCGCACAGCGCTTCCGCCTGTTCGATCTCGTCGCGCGCGGGCCGCAGGCGGTGTTTTCGCTGGTGCTGCCGGTGTCGGCGCTCGACGGCGCCTTCGGCGACCTGCTCATCGCGCTGGAGGCGGCCGGTTGCCGCCGCATCGAGGCGACGGCCAGGGCCGATGACCTCGCGCGCAGCTACACCTGCGCCGACGGGCGCGTGGAATACACCACCGAGCGCGATGACGAAGCGCTCGACGGTGCCGACAGCGACGACGCCGATGACGAGTGAACTGCCGTGAGCTGGATCGAGTACCAGCGCAGCATCCTTGCCGATGACGTGCGCAACCGCGCTTTCGAACGCGCGCTCGCCGCGGTGGTGCGCGCCGGCGAAACCACGGTTGTCGACATCGGCAGCGGCACCGGCTTCCTGACCTTCCTGGCGTCGCGCCTCGGCGCGCGCGCGGTGTATGCCATCGAGCACAACGACCAGTTGATGGACATGGCGCTGACGCTGGCCGGTACCAACGCCATCGACAACGTCACCTTCGTCGCCGCCAACAGTGCCGAAGTGGATGGCCTGCCGCCGGCGCAACTGGTGGTCTCGGAGACGCTCGGCAATTTCGCGCTGGAAGAAAACATCCTGGAAATCCTGCGCGACGCGCAGCGCTTCCTGGCGCCCGGCGGCACGCTGATGCCGCGCGCGATCGAACAGTTTGTCGCACCGGTGACCAACCCCGCCTACCACGCCGAACTGGCGAGCTGGGACCGCATCGGCTTCGGCCTGGACTACCGCGTTGCCCGCGCACTCGGCTTCAACAACCTCTACGTGCGGCGCTTTGCGCAGGGCGATCTCGCCGCCGGCGAGCCGCAGTGCTGGGACCGCGTGGACCTGCTGGGCGAATTCGGGAGCGTGCGTACGGGCGAGGCGGTGTTTACCGCTGCCAGCGAGCAAACCGTTTGCGGGTTTGCGTACTGGTGGCGCGCGGAACTGGTGCCCGGCCTGTGGCTGTCCACTTCACCGCACGAGGCCGCCACGCACTGGGAGCAGATCTATTTCCCGGTGGCCGAGCCGCTGCTGATGCAGGCCGGCGACCGCGTCGGCATCGTCATCACCTCGGACAGCAGCGAGGGCAACGGCTGCCTGGTGGACTGGCGTGTCACGCAGTCGCGCGAAGGTGCCGTGCTCAGCGAGCAGTCGTTCGATATCCGTCAGGGCGGTTGAAGACGGAACGCGCTCAACGCTCGATCCCCAGCACCTCGCACACCGCCTCCACCAGCAACAACTGTTCGAGCTTGTCGCGCATGTGCGTGGGGTTTTCCATGTCCATGCGCGCCAGGTACGGGCGCACCGCATCCGGGATGCTCGGGTGCGTGGTGGAGACCAGCAGCGTTTTCAGGAAATCCAGCTTGTCGTCGGCGATGGCCTTGAGCTTCTTCAGCGCCTTGCCGAGCACGAGTTCTTCCGGCGTGAAGTCGTGGCCGAACGGGAACGCCGGGAAATGGCCATGCTGGCGGTACTTCGCCAGCGCTTCCTCCAGCCGCTCGGGACGGTTGTTGCGGAAGGCCAGCGGCAGTTCGTAGTCCTCGCTGATCTTGCCGTAGGCCTTCGCCTCGGCCAGCAGTTCGTCCTGGAAGCGCGAGTCGGCGATCTTCAGCATCTCGACGATGACTTCCGAATCCGTCTTGCCGCGCAGGTCGGCGATGCCGTACTCGGTGATGAAGATGTCGCGCAGGTGGCGCGGGATGGTGATGTGGCCGTAGTTGAACACGATGTTGCTGGACACCTCGCCGTGCTTGTTGCGCGTGGCGCGCAGCAGCAGGATCGAACGCGCGCCGGGCAGTTCGTGCGCCATGGCGACGAAGTTGTACTGGCCGCCGACGCCGCTCACCACCTGGCCGTTGGGCAGGCCGTCGGAAACGGCGGCGCCGAGCAGGGTGGCGGTGAACACGGTGTTGATGAAACGCGCGTCACGGCGTTGCTGGTGCTTGAGTTCCTGTTCACCGTAGAGCGCGTTGACGTAGGAGATGCGCGTCATGTTGATGGACGCGCGCATTTCCTCGCTCATGTTGCGCAGGCCGTCGTAGAAGGCCGTCGGCCCGAGGAAGAAGCCGCCGTGCATGACGATGCCGCCTTTCAGGCGCTCGCCGAGGCCGGATTTTTCCAGCGCCGCCAGCGTGCGTTCGTCGTCGAGGTTGGCCGGCACGCGCACGCCGTCGGGCAGCAGCAGTTCGTTGCCCTCCAGGACGACGTCGTCGCGCAGGATGCCGAAGCGCTGCAGGTTGGCCAGCGCGATGTCCGTCACTTTTGCGCGCACGCCATGCTCGACCAGCAGTTCGAGCATGCGGCGGTCCACGGTCTCGGTGACCTGCCGCTCGTTCAGCAGGGTTTGCAGGACGAGGTGGTCATAGACGCGGCGCTTGAGGATGCCGGCCTTCATCAGCTCCCAGAAGCCGGACACGAACATCTCGGAGGAGCCGTAGAGGCCCTCCTCGAAAGGGGCGAGGCCGCCGGTGGCGGCGATGATGGCGGCGTTCTGCTCGAGTTCGCCGGTGTCGCGGAGCACCGCGCGGTAATCGTCGTTGTGCGCATGGCGCAGTTGCAGTGCATGCACGATGGCGTCGCCGAGCGAGCCGATGCCGATCTGCAGCGTGCCGCCGTCGCGGATCAGCGTGCTGGCGTGCAAACCGATCAGGTAGTCCGGCGTACTGATCGACATGTTCGGCGCGCCGAACAGCCGTGTGGAGTAGGCGGGCTCGTCGATCACGGCGTCGAAGAAGTTGGCGCTGACCTCGGCGTCATTGACCATGTAGGGCAGGTCCTTGTGCACCAGCCCGATCGTCAGCAGCTTCTCGCCCTTCTGCTTGCGGTCGACGATGTGCGGGTACATGTCGAGCGTGGTCTCGGGGTTGCAGGCGAGCGAGTAGCGCGTTTCCGGCCCGTCCGCGGCGTTCACCTCACGCCTGGCCACCATCTGCGCCAGCACGTTGACGCCGCGCAGCAGGATGTCGCGCGGCGCGTAGGTGTAGTTGGTGCTGATGTAGTTCTGCTGCGCGTAGCCGTTGCCGATCAGCGCGCCGG
>Ga0073934_10009970_pt1 | contig 11951 bp, 14 predicted proteins | sample LarsenN4metaG_FD_76834 | JGI IMG/M metagenome (GOLD analysis project Ga0073934, IMG submission 76834) | Hot spring sediment bacterial and archeal communities from British Columbia, Canada, to study Microbial Dark Matter (Phase II) - Larsen... ... | reverse complement strand
CTGCGCCACCACGTTCTTCAAGCCGACCATCGAGCATACCAGCAAGAGCGAAAACAGCAAACACACAAGTAGACGTCGCATCTTCCCCAATACCCCCCTCGAAGATTTGGCATTCCCCAAAAACAAGCGGATTCTCATCCCCTACCTCCCTGCCAGGCAATAGGAATATAGTCCCAAAACGCGAATGGCGCCTAAGTCATTCGTAATAGACAACTTACTGATGCTCTTGGTCCTTTTTGGGACTGTTTTTGCCCTATTCCCTTCATGCTAAGCACTTCTTTTACCGTACCGGCAGCCTAGTGCTATACTTACGAAGAACGCCGTCCCCCCACGGGACGCCTACTTCGAACGATGCCGAACCGCGATCAAGCTTGGAAGCTGCTCTGCGAGTTCACCCAAAACGACAGCCTGCGCAAGCACGCCTTGGCCGTGGAGGCCTGCCTGCGAGCCTATGCAGAGAAACTCGGCGGGGACAAGGACACCTGGGGTGTAGTCGGTCTCCTGCACGACTTCGACTACGAACGCTATCCGCAGGCGCCCGACCACCCGCTCGAGGGCTCCAAAATCCTCCGGCAGCGCGGCTACCCGGGTGAAATCATCCAGGCCATCCTCTCGCATGCCGACTACATGAACGTTCCCCGGGAAACACCGCTGCAAAAAACGCTCTACGCCTGCGACGAGCTGGCCGGCTTCATCACCGCCGTCACCCTGGTGCGCCCCAACAAAAGTTTGGCGGAGGTGGAAGTCCAGTCGGTGAAGAAGAAGTTCAAAGACAAGGCTTTCGCCCGCACGGTGAACCGCGAGGACATCTTCCGCGGCGCGGCGGAGCTCGGCGTCGAGCTCGACGCCCACATCGCCACCTGCCTCGAGGCCATGCGCTGCATCGCCGCAGAGCTCGGCTTGGACGGAAAGAAGTTGGAAGCGTCAGGGCGCTAGCGTAATCCACAAAAAGCGCTGTCATTCTGAGCGAAGCGAAGAATCTCGACCGGAGAAACCAGCAGCGTTTGAGATTCTTCGTCGCCCCGCCCCAACGGTTGAAGCTGCCGCTGTTGGGCGCGGGGACAGGGGTGGCTCGACCCACTCCGAGGAAGCGAAGAGGACTTGGGGCAGGGCTCTTCAGAATGCCAGCGCACTTCTTCAGCGGATTGCTAGACAACCACGCTCTCTTTGTATTCCCCGAAGACCCGCCGCAGGGCGTCGGCGATTTCTCCCACGGTAGCGTAGGCTTCGACGGCCTGGAGGATGGGGGGCATAAGATTCTCCGAGCTCCGGGCAGCCTCTTCCACCCGCGCCAGAGCCGTCCGCACGGGCGCGGGTTCGCGGCGCGCCCGCAGTCGCCGCAACCGCTCGACCTGGGCCTGCTCGATCTCCGGGTCAATGCGCAGCGTCGGCACCGAACCCTCCTGCGCGGCGGCGTAGCGGTTCACCCCCACCACCACCTGCTCGCCGCGCTCCACCGCGCGCTGGAACTCAAAGGCCGCCTGCTGGATCTCCCGTTGCACCCACCCCTTCTCGATGGCCGCCAGCATTCCGCCCAGTTTTTCGATCCGCTCGAGGTACTCCCGCGCCCGCCGCTCGATGTCCTCCGTCAGGCTCTCGACGTAGTAAGCGCCGCCCAGCGGGTCCACCGTGTCGGCGACGCCGCTCTCGTGGGCGATCACCTGCTGGGTGCGCAAGGCCAGCAGGGCGGCCTCCTCGGTCGGCAGCCCCAGGGCTTCGTCCTTGGCGTTGCAGTGCAGCGACTGGCAGCCGCCCAAGACCGCGGCCAGCGCCTCGAGCGCCGTCCGCACCAGGTTCACGTCGGGCTGCTGCGCCGTCAGCGTGGAGCCGGCCGTCTGGGCGTGGAAGCGCAGCAACAAGGAGCGCTCGTCCTTCGGCTGGTAGCGTTCCCGCAGCAGCCGCGCCCACAGCCGGCGCGCCGCGCGGAACTTGGCCACTTCTTCGAAGAAATCGCTGTGAGCGTTGAAGAAGAAGGACAGCCGCGGGGCGCTGTCGTCCACGCTCAAGCCCCGCTCCACCGCTGCCTGCACATAGGTCAGTGCGTTCGCCAGCGTGAAAGCCACTTCCTGCACGGCGGTGGAGCCCGCCTCGCGGATGTGGTAGCCGCTGACGGAAATCGTGTTCCACTCCGGCAGCTCGTCCTTGCAATAAGCGAAGATGTCGGTTACGAGCCGCAGTGCCGGCCGCGGCGGAAAAATGTAGGTGCCCCGGGCCATGTATTCTTTCAAGATGTCGTTCTGCACCGTGCCGGCGAGCGTCCGTGGGTTCACGCCCTGGCGTCTGGCCACCGCCACATAGAGCGCCAGCAGGATGGCGGCGGTGGCGTTGATGGTCATCGAGGTGGAGACGCGATCGAGCGGGATGCCGGCGAAAAGCTCCTCCATGTCCTCCAGGGAATCAATGGCCACGCCTACCCGGCCCACTTCGCCGCGCGCCTGCGGGTGGTCGGAATCGAATCCGATCTGCGTGGGCAGGTCGAAGGCCACCGACAAGCCGGTCTGGCCTTGCTCGAGCAGGTACCGGAAGCGCCGATTCGACTCGGCGGCCGTCCCGTAGCCGGCGTACTGCCGCATCGTCCACAGCCGGCCGCGGTACATGGTGGGATGTACGCCGCGGGTGAAGGGGAACTCGCCCGGGCGGGCGAGATCGCGGTCGGGCTCGAGCCCGGCGGCGTCATGGCGGGTGTAGACCGGCTTGATTTCGATGTGCGAAGTAGTTTCGACCTTCGCCGGGCGCTCCGCCGCGCGTTTTTCGGTCGTGGTTCCCTTGCCCATAGACGCCGCCGGCTTTTTTGCCCCGGCGCTGGCTATGGTAGCCGAGTCGAGCGTCTCCGGCAAGGCGGGGGAGGACTCGGTTTCAGCTTGACACTCATTTTTGCCGGGGCATAGAATGCGCTCGGATTCGAAATCGCGCGGTACAAGGACGGCCTGGTGGAACTGGACAACCGCATGAAGCAGTTGTTGCGTGAGCTCGGCCGCGCCATCAACGAAGCCGTGGCTGATTCCGACCGCATCGCCCAGAGCATCTCCCGCATCAAGGCCAACGGCTACGATGTCTTCCTGATGCTGGACGCGGTCGTCGGCCTGAACAAGCGCGCCCATCGCGAGGCCGGGGCCCAGGAAACGCTGATGACCAAACAGGACCGCCGCTTTTTGAAGTCGCTCAAGATCCGGCTGGACGAGGAAGCCGCCGCGGCGGAGGCGGACCCCGAGTCGCGCCTGGCCATCACGCCCCAGGATGTGAAATTCCTCAAGTCGCTGCGAATCGACGTTGATGACCTCCGCTGACATGCGCCGCGCTTTCCTGGGCCTGCTGCTGTTGCTGGCGGTCCCCGCCGCCGCCCAGGTCTCCGACTCAAAGCCCATCAAGGTGGAAGCCCCCAAGCCCAAGAAGCTCCAGTTCAAAGGCGAAGTGCTCTCGGTGACCCGCGTGGCCATCACCGTGCGCAGCCTGGAGAACGCCAACCTGGTGCGGACCTTCACCTTCAGCGAAAAGCTCGCGCCCAAGATAGCCAAGCAGATCGACGCCGACCGCTCCTACCAGCACGGCGACCGGGTGAGCGTGGAGTACCTGGACGGCACCGAGGTCGCGCTCAAAATCAGGGGCAAGCCCCGCCAGCCGCATCCCTAGCGCCGCTCCGTTTCCGTTTCTGCCTTGACCCTTCCCTCCCCCGAGGACTACGATTCTTCCGCGAGGCTGACTGTGCACCGCCGACCGGCCGTGGCTGGGCGCTTCTATCCCGCCCGCCCGCAAGAGCTGACCCGCGACCTGGAGCGCTATCTCGAGCGGACCACGCCCCCGCAGCCGGCCATCGGTTGCGTCGTTCCCCATGCCGGCATCATGTACTCCGGCCACGTCGCTGGCGCGGTCTACGCGCGCCTGGAGCCGACCTCGTCCTATGTCGTCCTCTGCCCCAACCACACCGGCGCCGGCCGCCCGCTTGCCATCATGTCAACGGGTGAGTGGGAAACGCCGCTCGGCAATGTCCCGATTGATTCCGCCCTGGCCGAGGCGCTCAAGCGGGTCTGCCCTGCCCTGGAAGAAGACGACGAAGCCCACCGCTTCGAACATTCGCTCGAGGTGCAGCTTCCCTTCCTCCAGTATCTGCAGCAGGACTTTCGCTTCGTCCCCATCGCCGTCGGCGTGGGGCGCTACGAGCCGCTGGCCGAGCTCGGGCGGGCGTTGGCACAAGTGGTGGAAGCGGCGGCTTCGCGGCCGCTGCTGGTGGCATCCTCGGACTTGAACCACTACGAACCCGACGCCGTCAACCGCATCAAGGACCATCAGGCGATTGACCAGATCCTCGCGCTTGATCCCCGCGGGCTCTATGACACCGTCCACCGCGAGCGCATCTCCATGTGCGGCTTCGGACCGACGGTGGCCGTGTTGACGGCGGCCCGGGAGCTCGGGGCCCGCCAGGCGGAACTGGTGCGCTACGCCACCTCCGGCGACATCACCGGGGACCGCAGCGCCGTGGTCGGCTATGCAGGGATTGTGATTCGCTAGACGGGTTCGAGCCTATGGGCGAGCGCGGATCCGCATGAGCAAGCGCCCGGCCTGCTCGCGCACTACCGGGTGGTTCTCGGCGTTCTCGGCGATCTGATCGAGCAGCGGGACGAATTCCTTCGGCTCGATGACGGCGTTCGCCGCCACTGCCCCTTCCAACTCCTGGAGCACCACCTGGAGCGTCACCGACTTCTCCTCCCAGGCCGCGTGGAGGCGGGTCCGAAAATCCTCCTGGCGCAGCGCGCGCTGGCAGAGGGAGACAATCTCCGCCAGCACGTTGTCGGGGGGTTGCGCGAACGCCACCTCGTTGTGCTCCACGCCGGCTTCGTATTGCAGGCGGTAGCCGTTCAACTGACTCTCCGCGTAGCCGCCGCTCGTGCGCCCGCGCAGGTATCCCGACTCGCGGAGGAGCTCCCCCAGGCGAACGGCGGCGGCTTTCGGAAAAGGCAGGGGCTTTTCCTGGGGCGGCTGATTGAACGGCCGGTGCTCGTAGCTGGCCGCGCCCCCTTCCACGGTGATGCGGGTGTACCAGCCGCTGCGCTGGTCGCCGTACTCGAACTGGAAGCGGCTGCCGCCGCCGCGGATCCGATCGAGCAGGTGCTGGGCCCGCGTCTGCGCCAGGCGCATGAGCCGCCGGTCAGCGGCCACCCGCTCGAGAAGGGGAACAAACTGCTCGACGTCAACCAGTGTCCCCGTGTTGAAGTCGCGCTCGAAGTCCCGCAGGACTCCCAACACCCCCAGCCGGTCGAAGACCAGCCGGGATTCGATCTCTCGAATCCAGTGGCGCCCCCGCCCCAGGCCTTCGCACAACTGCTGCAACTCTTCGACCGCCTGGTTCTCGGTGAAGTTGTAGGTGACCTCCGCCCGCTCCCCGCCGCTCTCCCAGACGAAGGTCTTGCGGCCCAGGTCGGCGACGTCGTGGCGGGATTCGAGCGCGACTCCGCGGAAGTAGTTCATCTCGGCGGCCAGCGCAAAGACTCGCGCCGTCACGCCCGGCGACACCCGGAACGCCTCGGGGTCTCCCGGGTCCATTTCACTGCCGCCCTGGTAGGTGGCCTCGCCGCTTTCGGCGAGGGTTACGCGCATGTACTCGGGGACGCGACCCTTGAAAACTTTGATGAAGGTCAGCCGGGCGGGCGGGCTCTCGGCCGCCAGGCCGGGCACGGCCAGGCCGAAGAGGATTAGCCAGGCGAGCGGCCACCGGCGCATCTAGAAGCTCCGCGCCAGCCGGCGACGAGCGGTTTCGACGTAGAGATGACAGAGAGCCACAGCCAAGGCGTCGGCGGCATCCTCCGGCTCCGGCGGCGTCGGCAACGACAGCAAGCGCTGCACCATCCGCTGCACCTGGTGTTTCTCGGCGCGCCCGTAGCCGACCACGCCGCGCTTGACCGTCAGGGCGGAGTACTCGCTCACCGGCAGCCCGGCGCGCGCGGCCGTCAGCAACACCACCCCGCGCACCTGGCTCAACTGCATGGCGCTCTTCACGTTGTAGGCCTGGAAGACCTGCTCGACGGCGATGCAGTCGGGCCGGTAGCGGGTGACCAGCTTCTCCAGCTCGCGATGGATGTGCTCCAGGCGGCTGGCGAAGGCCAGCGAGCGGCCCGGGCGGATGGCGCGGTAGTGAAGCAGGCGGGCGCCGCGGCCGTCGCTTTCGAGGATGCCGACCCCGGTGACGGCGCTGCCGCAATCCACCCCCAGGACCCGCAGGGGGGCCGAGGCCGCTGGCTTATTCCGAGCCGGAAGCGGCGATGGCGGCTTCGATCTCTTTTTCGGCAATGTCGAAGTTCGCGTAGACGTGCTGGACGTCCTCGTGCTCTTCCAGGGCATCGAGGAGCCGCACCATGTGTTGGGCGGAACCGCCTTCCAGGTGGACGGTGTTCTGCGGCAGCATGGTGACTTCGGCGGTGGCGGGCTCAAGCTTGCGCGCCAGCAGGGCGGACTTCACCGCTTCCAGATTCTCCGGCGGCGTCACGATTTCCCACGTCGTGCCGTCGTCGCGCAGGTCCTCGGCCCCGGCGTCGAGCACCAGGCCCATCAGCGTCTCTTCGTCCACTTTTTCCTTCGGCAGGGTGAGCTGCCCCTTCTTGTGGAACATCCACCCCACGCAGCCGCTCTCCCCCAAGTTCCCGCCCCACTTGGAGAATAAGTGCCGCAGCTCGTTGACCGTGCGCACGCGGTTGTCGGTGGTCACATCCACCAGCACCGCCACGCCTCCGGGGCCGTAGCCTTCGAAGACTATCTGTTCGAAGGTCATGCCTGCCATCTGCCCCGTGCCGCGGGCGATGGCCCGGTCGATGTTTTCGTTCGGCATGTTTTCGGCCTTGGCCGCGGCGATGGCGGCGCGCAGGCGCGGGTTGGCGTCGGCGTCGCCGCCGCCCATCTTGGCGGCGATGGTCACGTCTTTGATGAGCCGGCTGAACACGCGCCCGCGCTTGGCGTCGGTGGCGGCTTTCTTATGCTTGATGGTGGCCCATTTGGAGTGGCCGGACATCGCACACCTTCCTTTTCCTCTTCTAGCCTAGCATAGGAGAAAACTCCTGCCTAGCCGCCGGTCAGGCGCCAAGGTAGCGGGCGTAGAGGGAGCGGGCGAGGGCGGAGTCGGTGGTGCCGCCGATGATGGCGCGGCCGTCGGCGAAAACGGTCAGCTCATAGGGAGGCACGCGCAGGCGCAGCAAGTAGTCGTTGTGGCGCACTTCGCCATGCGCCGCCAGGCGACGCCCGAGCTGCTCCAAGTCGAGCCGCCGGCCACGCTCGTGGATCTGGACCGAGTTGCGCCCGCACAGGGTGATTTGCGGGCGCGCCTTCCCTGCCAGGTGGACGAACTCCCGCCGGGCGCAGGTGCGGCAGTCAGGCCGCGGCCGGGGCAAGGGCGAAGCGTGGAATTCATTGCGCCAGAGGTCGCCCCGGTGCAGCCGCGCCGCCTCGACCGTCCAACTCCCGACGAGCAACTGCAGCGCCTGGCTCACCTGCAAGGCCGCCACCCAGCTCACCGCGGGGTTGATGACGCCGACGGTGTCGCAGGTTTCCTCCAGGCCCGCCCCGCCCTGCCCCTCGAGCAGGCAGGTGAAGCAGGCGCTCTGGCCGGGGACGATGGGCAGGGTGACGCCATAGCTCCCCACCACGGCCCCATAGATCCACGGCCGCCCGTGCTTGACGGCCACGTCATTCAGCAAGCTGCGAGTCTCGAAGTTGTCGGTGCCGTCCAGAATCAAATCGAAACCGGCCAGCAGCTCTTCGGCGTTCTCCGGGACCAGGTCGGCGACAATGCCTTCGACACGAATCGCGGAATTGATCTGCTTCAGCTTGCCCTCCGCCGCCACCGCCTTGGGCAGGGCCTCGCGGGCATCAGCCTCGTCGAAAAGCATCTGCCGCTGGAGGTTCGACTCTTCAACGAAGTCGCGGTCGATGAGTCGCAGGCGGCCGACGCCGGCGCGGGCGAGCGCGCTCGCCTGTGCCGAGCCCAGGGCGCCGCAGCCGACGATGACTACGCCGGCGCCGCCCAGCCGGCGCTGCCCGGCTTCGCCAATGCCGGCAAAAAGCATCTGGCGCGAATACTTGTTCCAGTCATCTTTCCCGGCCATGCTGATTCCATTATAGCGGCGGAAGCGCCCGCCAGTGCCCCGGTGCTATAATGAGCGGGGGATGCGATGAGCAAGGCCCAGGCGGATCTGTCGCTGCACCGGGCCCTGATGGTCGAGTGGCAGCTGCGCCGCCGGGAGATCCGCGACCCGCGCGTGCTCGACGCCTTCCTGGAAGTCCCCCGGCACGAATTCGTCCTTCCCGAGCACCTGGCCGAAGCCTACGAAGACCATCCCCTGCCCATCGGCGAAGGGCAGACCATTTCGCAGCCCTACATGGTGGCGGTGATGACGGAAGCCCTGGGGCTGGCGGGCAACGAGCGCGTGCTCGAGGTGGGCACCGGCTCCGGTTACCAGACCGCCATACTGGCCCGGCTGGCCCGGCACATCTACACCATCGAGCGCTTCGCCTCCTTGAGCGCGCGGGCGCAGGAGCGGCTGGAACGGCTGGGTGTGCAGAACGCCACCTGCCTGGTGGGTGACGGCAGCCAGGGCTATGCCGCGGCGGCTCCTTTCGACGCCATCGTCGTCACGGCGGCGGCGCCCGCGGTGCCCCAGGCGCTGTTCGACCAATTGGCGGACAGAGGACGCCTGGTGATTCCCGTGGGCGACATCAACTCGCAGGAGCTGCTGCTGGTTGAGAAGCGCGATGCCGAAATGGAGCAGCGAACCATCAACTACTGCCGCTTCGTCCCCCTCACCGGCAAGTACGGCTGGGGCGGCTCCCACACCCTGTGACCCATCAGCCGCGCCCTGCTAACGCGAACGCTTTGCGACAAACCGCGCGGGCCTTCTCGCTCAAGGCGTAGCGGTCGAACTCCTCCGGCGTCGCCCAGGCCACGGCCTGGACGTCGGAGCCCGCGCAGGTGACGCCCTCGAGCGGCTCACAGAGGTAGTCGAGCAGGACGTAGTGGTAGCGGGAGCGGCCGGAATCGTCGCGGACGATGCGCTCGAAGGCTTCGACCAGGCCCACGACGCGCACCGTGAGCCCGGTTTCTTCCTTGAGCTCGCGCACGACAGCCTCTTCGAGAGTTTCTCCCAGCTCCACCGCCCCGCCGGGGAGCGACCACTGCCCGGCGAGCGGCTCGCTGGCCCGCTGCACCAGCAGCACGCGAGCGTCGCGGATCACCACTCCGCCCACGCCCACCACCGGCCGCTCCGGGTATTCGCGCCGCCCGGCCATCTAGCGCACCAACCGTTCCACCACTTCATAGTAGACCCGCAGGCCGCGGCGCACGTTTTCGAGCGACACCCGTTCGTTGTCCCCGTGCACGCTGGCCTGCTCCTCCCGGGTCAGGAAGAACGGCTCAAAGCCGTAGCAGATAATGCCCAGCCGGCGGAACAGCCCGCTTTCCGTGTAGCCGCTCAACATCCTCGTGGTGACCGGCACGCCCGGGAAGTGCTTGCCCGCCACCGCCTCGATGGCGCGAAACAATTCGGTGTCGATGGGAGAAGCAATCGCCTGGCGGAAGGGCTGCTGGATGGGTTCGATCTCGATGGCGTCGTCCGCCATCACCGCGCGGAGTTTCCGGAGGAACTCCTGCGGGTCTTCGCCGGGCAGCAAGCGCACGTCGAGCTCCGCCACCGCCTCTCCGGGAATCACGTTCGTCTGCGGCGAGCCCCGCAGCACGGTGAGCGACACCGTGTTGCGCAGCATGAAGTTCATCACCGGGTCGCGGGTGAGCGAGCCCCGGAACTCGGGGTCGGCGAGCGACTCCCGCAGCCGGCGGAACTTCTCCGCCCGCGCGGGGGGCTCCTGGTCGGCGACGTCGCGGAAGAACTTCTCCACGCCCGGCAGCACTTGGAGGGGCGTCTCCCAGTCCACCACGCGGGCCAGGGCGCGCACCAGGCGGTGTGGGGGCGCATCCGCCATCGGCCGCGAGCCGTGGCCCGGGGCCCCGCGGGCACGCAGGCGAAGCCAGAAAGGTACTTTCTCGGCATTGTCCACACCGAGGTAGCGGAGTCGGCCGTCTTCGACGAGGTTGGAACCACCTTCAGTGAGCAAGTACTCGGCCGTGGCCAGCAGGTCACGCTGGTTGTTGACAAGCCACTCGGCGCCCTTCATCGCCACCTCTTCGTCGGAGGTGGCCACAAAGAGCACATCGCGGCGCAAGGGGACGCCCTGGCGCTTCAGCATCACCAGCACCATGGCCTGCGTCAGGCCCAGGCCTTTCATGTCCAGGGCGCCGCGTCCGTAGAGGTCGCCGGCTACCACCGCTCCCGAGAAGGGGTCCACCCGCCAACGCGCCGGGTCGGAGCTGACCACGTCCATGTGGTTGAGCAGGATGAGCGGCCGCTTCGAGCCGTCACCTTTGAGCCGCGCCACCAAGTTGGCCCGGCCGGGAGCGAATTCGTAGACTTCGACCGGGATGCCTTCGGCGGCGAACCACTCCTGGAAGAACCGGGCCGCCTGAAGCTCATTGCCGGGCGGGTTGGTGGTGTTGAGTTGCAGGTAATGGGCGAGCCGGGCGACCGCCATGTCTTCGTATGTCTTCCAGTCGATGTCCTGGGCAGCAGCGCCCGGGGGCACCAGCAGGCCGGCGAGCAACAGCAGGAGCAGGCAGCGCATCCTTCACCTCGTGGCAAAACTCTCGTCTCGAAGAATCCTCTGGACAGCCTCCAAAAGAGGCGTGCACTATAATACCCAACACAGGGGGAAATCATCGGGGGGAGGTGCCCCGTGGCCAAGTGTCCCGAGTGCGGCGCCCTGATTGACCTCGAAGAGGACGAAGTGGAGGAAGGCGAGACCTTCCCCTGCCCCGAGTGCGCGGTGGATTTGGAAGTGGTCAACATCCATCCCCTGGAACTCGACGCCATCAGCGAAGAAGAAGAGGACGAGGCAGCCGAAGCTGAAGACGAGGATGAACTCGAAGAAGAGGAAGATGAGCCGGATGAGTGATGGGCTCCGCTCTCCCGGGCGGCTGGCCGGCCTGCTGCTGGGCGCGGCGCTGCTGGCGAGCGTCTTCCCGGCCGCGGCGCAGCAGGCGTCGAAGCGGCTTATCCTCGGGCAGGTCCTCGATCCCAAGGGTAAAGCTGTCGCTTCGGCCATCGTCTATCTGAAGAACTCAACCACCAAAGAACAGCTGACCGTCGTCACCAACAAGGACGGCCGCTACCAGTTCACCGCGCTCGACATGAAAGAGGACTACGAGATCTCCGCCGAGTCGGGTGAGCTCAAGTCGCGTGTCCGCAAGGTTTCGCAGTTCGACACCCGCGAGCGCATCGTCATCAACCTCACCCTGCAAGCGGCGGAAGAGTCCAAGAAGGAAGCGCCGAAGGAAGAAGAAAAGAAGGGTTAGCCGAAGTTCCCGTCTACTCCACGATCACCCGTTCGAAACGGTGTTTCCCCACGCGCAGTGTGAACTCGCGCTGCCGGACGACGTCTAGTTCCGCGCGCGGGTCGCTGATGCGCTCGCCGTCCACCTCCACCGCGCCCTGCTTGAGGAGACGCTCGGCTTCCGTGCGCGACGCCAGCTTCCAGTACGCCAGCAAGCGGGCCAGCCGCACCGTCCGCCCCGCCTTCAGCTTCTTGCGGTCGGCCGCCGTCAGGCGCCGCTCGGATCCTTTGGTCGGCGCCTGGCGCTGCTGAAACACACGGGCGAATTCCTTGGCCGCGTCCTCGGCAGCGGCGGCGGAGTGGAAGTCGCTTACGATGCGCCCGGCGAGCTCGCGCTTGGCGTCCATGGGATGGAGCTTGCCGGCGCGCGCCTCCCGCTGGAGTTTCTCGAGCTCGCTCGGGCCGAGGTCGGTGAGCAGCTCGTAGTAGGTCCACATTAACTCGTCGGAGATGGACATCAGCTTGCCGTACATCTCGGCGGGCGGGTCGGTGATGCCGACGTAGTTGCCGAGCGACTTGCTCATCCGCTG
>Ga0073934_10009969_pt1 | contig 11956 bp, 4 predicted proteins | sample LarsenN4metaG_FD_76834 | JGI IMG/M metagenome (GOLD analysis project Ga0073934, IMG submission 76834) | Hot spring sediment bacterial and archeal communities from British Columbia, Canada, to study Microbial Dark Matter (Phase II) - Larsen... ... | reverse complement strand
GCGCCATCGCGGTTGCGCCGGACGGAGAAGCGCGCATCACAACCGCGAACGGGATCGCGGTGATCCGTCGCACGCCGATGACTATGGCGGAGAAGGCGCGTTACTTTGAGACCGGTATCGATCAGCGGCACCGCCGCACGCCCTACCAGTTTGTTCATCCGGTGATTCTGGAGACACCTGGCGATGTATCGAAGTGGCGGCAGACAGACAGCGACAACGATGGTTTGTGGACTGCGATGTACGGCGCGGGAGAATGCTTCGCCTTCGCGGCCACGGGCAGCGAGGAGGCACGCCGGCGCGCGGCGCAGGCTTTCGAGGCGTTGCGCTTTCTGGGAGCAGTGACACAGGGCGGTTCGCATCCGGCGCCCAAGGGCTTCCTGGCGCGTTCGATTCTGCCTGCTTCGGGGCGCGATCCAAACCTTTCGGACAACGCGGAGCGCGACAAGAAGCGGCAGGAAACCGACGGCTTGTGGAAGATCATCTCGCCGCGCTGGCCGAAGTCGGCGGACGGGCAGTGGTACTGGAAGTCGGACACAAGCTCGGATGAGTTGGACGGGCACTTCTTTTTCTATGCGCTCTATTACGACCTGGTGGCGAAGACGGAGGCGGAGCGGGCGCGCGTGCGCGAGCATGTGGCGGGGATAGCGGATCATTTCCTGGCGCACAATTTTCAGTTCGTCGATCACGACGGCAAGGCGACACGCTGGGGCGTATTCAACCCCGAGGAGCTCAATAAGAACCGCAGTTGGCATGAGGAGCGCGGGTTGAACTCACTCAGCATGCTGGCGTACCTGAAGGTGGCGGGCCACATCACGGGCGACGCGAAATACGCGCAGGCGGCGCGCGAGCTGATCGACAGGCATGGATACGACATGAACGCGATGATCGTGAAGAGCCACCTGGGCGAGGGAGCGGGGAACCAATCCGACGACGAGATGATCTTCATGAACTACTACAACCTGGCGCGCTACGAGACGGATCCGGACCTGAAGCAGAAGTACCTGATGGGGTTCCATAACCACTGGTCCAACGAGCGCAACGAGATGAATCCGCTGTTTCATTTTCTGTATGCGGCGGTGGCGCAGGGACAGCGATTCGAGGATGGGTTTGCGCCGCAGGACCTGAGCCCGCGGGGCGAATGGCTGGAGGATTCCATCGATACGCTGAAGCGCATCCCGCTCGACCAGGTGGATTGGCCAATGGCGAACAGCCAGAGGACGGATATCGTCAAACTGTCCGATACGGTCCGGCCGGGCGGCGGGGGACGGGAGTTTGGCAGGCGCGTCAACGGAAAGGTGTTGCCCGCGGACGAGCGAGTCATCATCCACTGGAATCACGATCCGTGGGTGCTGGACTACAAGGGGCCGGGACGCACGCTGGGCGATGGGGCTGTGTTTCTGCTGCCGTACTACCTGGGGCTTTACCACGGATTCATACGGAACTAGCCCAAAGTCACTCCTGGAAGGGCTTCCGCGAGTTGTTTGAGAGGGTTGACGAGGTTGGATTTTGCGCCAATGGGTTCGGTTGGGGCTTGCTGGCGGCGGGGCGCCTTGATTTTGGAAAAGTGTTCGATTTTGTCCGGCGCGGGTGACGCTGGGGCTTTTGATTCACGGACTTGCTGCAAGGACTTAATTGCATGGAGCGTGAAACCGGGAACGTTCCAGGCTTTAGGTCCGGCGTTTTGGCGTTGCAGAATGGCGAGTGCAACGCGGGTGCGGAGAGCGGGTTTCGTATCCGGGGATTGCATGACGGTCTCCATCCAATCGAGCGCGGAAGATACGAGGCTGGTGAGACGCTCGCGGAAGTTCGTTTCGAGTTCTGCCTTTCGTTCCTCGATGTAGGCCTGGAAGCCGGCCGAGCGGCACCACTGGTACAGGGTTGATCGGGCGATGCCGCATTTTTTCGCGGTTTCGATGTGCGTCAGGCCGGTCAGGAGAAGGCGCGCTGCCTGTAGTTGTTCTGGGGATAAGGGTTCGGGAGTGCTGCTGGAGGCGTTAATATTCTTGGGCATGATGGAGGGCTCCTTTCAAGCCGAAGGTAACCAGCGGATTCGGCAGAGTTAGCGGGCAGGCGTGGAAGTAGTTGATTAGGCGTGGAAAGTAAGGGCAGTGCGGTTGTGATGGGGAGGGGAGAAATAGGAAAAGTGGTTACTGTCCCTATTTTCGGAGGAGTGCGGTGACCAGTTCTGCTGGGGTTGAGGCGTTTCTGCTTAGTACGATCATGCGGCCTTCGGATTCGAAACCTAGCACGCAGCCTGGGCCGGGATCGGATTCCCAGTTGCTGTAGCCTGACCGGCTGAGTACGTCTGCCGCGGGTAACCAGTCATGGCTGGCCTTCCACATCGGGCGCGGCCGGGTGAACAGGTAAAACTTGGGCGTCAAGCCGAGCGTTCGAATTCGGGATAGCTCCCAGACGACATTGTCCGATGCGATGTGGGTTGCGACCAGACACGCGGCTCGAGATGCGAGGTCGTCGAAGTATGTGTTCCATTCCGTATCGGGCGCATAGGCTCGGGCGGCGGAGTGCTCCGGGGGAACAAAATCGAGAGGGTTGCCCAGGGCAATGAACGGTCCTATGCGCGCATTGACTTCAGCGCTTATAAATTCTTCGAACGTATAACGCAACCATGGACGGCGGTGGAGCGCGCTGCGAACGAAGTTCGATCTGAAGCGATCCCAACGCCAGTTCTCACGGGCGAACGTCTCTGCCTCCCGTTCGAACGCGCGCAGATAAACCACCGGTGGGCGATAGGGGAACCGTATTTCGCGCGGTCCTGGCGTCCTGGGGTTCTTTGCCGGAAGCAGCTTGCCCAGTTGGATGGTTGCGAGTGGGATCAGCGGAAAGAGAATGAGAATGAGCCAGAGACCGTTCTCGTCGCCGGTTCCAAGTATGGCGAACGTGATCAGAAAAGGGCGCAGCGAAAGCGATCGAACTGGCGATGGTTTGGAACGCCGGGCTCTTGTAGCCACGGAGATGGAAAGTCCGGATCATGCGCCGGAACAGGCGAAAAACGATCACGCCATAGAGGAAGAAGCCACCGAGGATGGCTATCATCCCCACGGCCGCGCCCAGCCAACGCATGCCAACTAATATAGTGCTGTGATTTGCCGAGTTCGAGGGTAGAGGGGCGGCTGGATAGCCCAAAGGCGGGTTGCCAACCCGCCGCGGAATGCCATTCCGCCCCACTTCTTGGCAATCGGCCTCTTCAGCTTGGATCTGCCTGGTTTAGCGGCCGTCGGTGGCGGTTTTGAAGCGCTCTTTTTCTTCTTCTCTCTCGATGAAGGGGATGCCTTTTTCCATCCACTCAGGTTTGGGGGCGCCCTTCAGGAAGTGATCGAAGAACTGCTGCATGCGGACGGTGTAGTCCTTCTGGTTATGCCGCTGGCGGAGGCCGTGCAGTTCATTGTTGTAGTTGAACATGTAGACTTCCTTCTCATTGCGGCGTAAGGCGAGGAATAATTCGATGCCCTGGTACCACGGCACGGCGTCGTCAGCGTCGTCGTGCAGGATGAGGAGCGGCGTCTGGACGCGGTGGGCGTGGAAGACCGGGGAGTTTTCAATGAACTGAAGCGGACGCTCCCACAGACTGCCGCCGATGCGGCTTTGGGTGCGTTCATATTGGAACTGGCGCGGCATACCCGAGCCCCAGCGAATTCCGGAATAGGCGCTGGTCATGTTGCCGACCGGGGCTCCAGCTTCGGCGGCACGGAAGCGGTTGGTCTGGGTGATCATGTAGGCGATCTGATAGCCGCCCCAGGAATGGCCCTGGATGCCGATCGCCTTCTCGTCGACGATGCCCATATCGACGACTTCCTGAATGGCGGGCAGCACGCACTTGAGCGCGCTCTGGCCGGGGTGGCCAACGGTGTAAACGATGTCCGGCATGAGGATCAGGTAGCCATTGCTGACGTAGTAGCTGTAGTTGATGGAACTGCCGGGACCGGGATTGGTGAAATTGTGCAAGCCCTGGGTGAGCCGCTCGTAGATGTAGACCATGAGCGGGTACTTCTTCTTGGGATCGAAGTTCTCGGGCTTGATCAGAATGCCCTGGAGCGGGACGCCATCGACATTGCGGTACTTCACGAGTTCCGACTTGCCCCAAATGAAGGGCTTGGTCTGCGCGCCGCCATCGGATACCTTCTTGAGAGTTTTGAAGGTCAAGTCCGTGGTGTGAAGGTCGGGGAACTCATCGAAACGGGAAGCGGTCAATAGAACGACGTCGGCGTCCATGGCCTTGCCGGCGAAATTGAAGTTCTTTGCGCCCCACAACAGCTTTTCGGGGGCACGGTTGCCGCTCAAAGAGTCACGGAAGATACCTGTGTCCCGTGTTTCCAGGTGTACGGCGCGCAAGTAAAGCGGCTTGGCTGGATCGATACCGCGGTCGTCATCGTCCTCGTTGTCGGAGATGTCGAGGCGGGCGACGCGGTACTGAATCTTCTCTTTGCGGCCATTCCCTTCAGTGATGTTCTTGGGAGCGGCGCCGTCGACGAAAAACTGCCACACATCGTAGCGATCGTAAAGCAGGAAGGAACGGCTGTCCTTGGTCCAGCCGGCGTTGCCGAGGCTGGGCGGCACGTCAGGATGATCGTCTTCGTCGTTATAGAAGGGGACGCTCATGCCGCCGGTGAGGTTCTTAGAGGCGCCCGCGGCAATGTCGAACAGATGCCAGTTTTTGTCCTGGTAGTAGAGCGCATACTTGCCGTTAGGGGACCATGCCAAGGGACCGCCGCCACCACCGCCTAAGCCCATCGCGGCTGGGGGCGCTCCGCCGCCGCCGCCGCCACCGCGGAACTTCTTCATCACCAGCTTGCGTGTACCGGTGGCGGTATCGACCAGGTACACGTCGTTATAGGTGGTGTCGTAGTCGGCCAGGCGGCGATAGCTACGGTCATCCATGCCGAAGGCGAGGGTACCGTCGTCGCTTGGGGAAAACGAGTTCATGGTGCGGTCAGCGATTTGGACGTACTTCTTTTCGGCGATGTGGTAAACGCCGCGCCAAGTCCGGTTGCGCTCCTGATTGGCGCGCACTTTCTGCATCGGTTGGAGCATGTCGTCTTTCCAGTGCCACAGGTCGGCGAGAACCTTCGGCTCCTGGTTTGCGGCTGCACCTGGAGCGGCGGGAGCGGCGGGGCCTTCCGCCTCCGCGGCGGCTTGCGGGTTTGCCGAAGGCGGATTGCCTGCGGAGACATATAGCTTTTTGCCGTCGCGCGAGAAACTGAGAGGGGCACGATCGCTGACCACAAACTCGGTTTTGAAGCCCGGAGTGGAAGCGCTGACGGCCTCCGTCACGCTGCCGGACTTGCGGTCCCAGAGGTAGATCTTCGATTTGGGTGTGCGGGACGCGGCGTCGTCCTTATCGCTGACGAAGGCGAGTTGCTCCTGTTCGCGATCCCAGCTCAAGCGGCTGTACTTGCCCTTGCCAGCGAGCAGCGCGACCGGCGCGGCATCGGTTCCGGGAGTGACGCTGTAGATGCCGTTCTCGGTGTCAGTACGGGAGGAAACGGTGTAGAGCAGCGATTTGCCATCCCGCGCGAAGGAGTATTCGAGGACGCTCTGGAAGCTGCGCTCGTTGTTCTCCTTTTTAGACAGATCGCGGAGGACAAGTTCGGTGCCGAATTCGCGGCGGCCGGCGCCGCCGGTTCCTGCTCCGGAGCGGGCGCCGCCTCGCTGCTGGTCTTCGCCCTCGATCTCCGATTCGTCGCCATCAGCCGCATCGCCAGCGGAGGGTTTGGCTGGAGCTGCGGGGCGCTCACCGGGTTTGGGTTCTTTCAGGTACGCGACCCAGGCGCCACCTTTGGTGGGAACCTGCATGCTGCGCACATCGTTGACAGTCTGCGACTCCATGGTCTGCAGGTCCAGAATGACCATGCGATTCTTGGGCATTTCATCGGCGCGTTTGCGTTCCTTACGAGCCTGATCTGTCTCGGCCTTGGAGGGGAACGTGGCTGCCAGCAGATAGCGCGAATCGCTCGTAAAGAGGATGCGAACTGCGCGCCGCGGGGGTTCCGCGTCTGGAGATGCCTCGGCGCTGGGAGGCGGAGCCGGGGGGACAGCGCCAGCGGGGATCCTGGTTTCCTTGCCCGTGGTCAGGTCGCGAACGATTACGTCACCGTCGCCTTCCTGGGGCATGAACGAGTAGGCGAGGAACTTGCCGTTGCGCGAGAGAGATGAGCCTGAAATTGTCCGCCAGGAGTCGTAGTCCTTGTGGGAAAGCGGACGCTTGCCGGAGGCCGAGCCCTGGCCGAAGGCAGCCAGAGCGGCACACAGGATCAGACCCGCGGCGACGGAGATCCGTGCGGCGCGGGGCACACTGGTGGTTGCAGATCGATGGCGAACTTGCATGAGCGTGATTATATCGCCGGGGCGGATGGAGGGGTTAGGGAGGTTTTCTATTTGTTACAAGACGCCCGCCGAGGCAATCCCGGTTCTCTCGCTCAGCTTTCTACACCTTGGGGCGCGGAACGATCATCCGAATCGGGTAGAATGATGACGGTTGCCCCACCGCCATTAGGTTCCCTTCATGTCGCGCGATACATTAACGATTACCGATAACCGGACTGGTCAGACGTACGAGTTGCCGATCGAGCACGGCACCATCCGCGCTACTGACCTACGCAAGATTAAGGCTGACGCCGAAGACTTCGGGTTGATGACCTACGACCCTGGCTTCATGAACACGGCCGCCTGCAAGAGCCGGATCACCTATATCGACGGTGATGCCGGCATTTTGCGCTACCGGGGCTATCCGATCGAGCAACTGGCGGAACGTAGTTCGTTCCTGGAAGTGGCCTATTTGCTATGGTATGGCACGCTTCCGACGGAATCGCAGTTCCGCGAGTTCACGGCGCGGGTGATGGCAAACACGCTGGTGCACGAGCAGACCAAACGGTTTATCAGCAGCTTCCGGCATGACGCGCATGCGATGGGGGTGTTTCTTTCGACGGCGGCGGCGCTGTCCACCTTCTTTAAGGATGTGAAGAACATTGCTGACGCCAAGAACCGGGAAGAACACTTCATTAAGATCGTGGCGAAGGTGCCGACGATTGCGGCGTTCTGTTTCCGGCACTCGACCGGAATGCCGGTGGCCTACCCGAACCCGGAACTTTCCTACACGGGCAACTACCTGCACATGATGTTCAAGGGTCCGGAGCTGAACTATAAACCCAACCCGGTGCTCGAACGCGCTTTGGACATCCTGTTTATCCTGCATGCGGATCATGAACAGAACTGCTCGACGACCACGATGCGCGGAATCGGCAGTTCGCACTGCGACCCGTTTACCGCGCTGGCAGGAGCGGCGGCGGCGCTGTATGGCCCACTGCATGGCGGGGCGAACGAGGCCGTGCTGCGAATGTTGAACGAGATTGGGAGCAAGGACCGCATTCCGCAGTTCATTAAGGAAGTGAAGTCGGGTGAAGGCAAGCGGCTGATGGGCTTTGGCCATCGCGTCTACAAGAACTACGACCCGCGCGCGCGGATTATCAAGCGCACGGCCGAGGAAGTGTTCGAGGTTACGGGACGCAACCCGCTCATCGACATAGCGATCGAGTTAGAACGGATCGCGTTGCAAGACGATTACTTCGTATCGCGTAAGCTCTATCCGAACGTGGACTTCTACTCGGGCATCATTTACGAGGCGATGGGTTTCCCTGTGGAATTTTTCCCCGTTCTGTTCGCGATTCCACGCACGCCGGGCTGGCTGTCACAGTGGGAAGAGCAGGTGTTGGATCCCGAGCAGAAGATCGTTCGCCCGCGGCAGATATACCTCGGTGAGGATGTGCGGGATTATGTACCGATAGAAGAACGGTCGGCAGAACCGGTACACGGGTAGATAGAGGCCTGTACCGAAAAAATCATCAGAATTTTGGCTTGATTTTCCCGTCTGATCCGCCGTACAGTTAGCGGATCAAAGTGTACTCTTAATCCCACCTGAAGAGTGGGTACGGGGAGTACCAGGAGGATCAAGCTTTGAAGTTCGCTCAAGTTCCAGTACTCGCTCTAGCTCTCTTCACACCCAGCTTCATCGCGAACGCCCAGGTTCCAGGGCAGTCGCTCCTTCTTGCCAAACTGCCGCTCAGTTTTGAGCCGGCGCCTTCCCGACAAGCTGACGGCTCCGCGGTTTTTGTAAGCCGCGGGCAGGGTTACCAGGTAAGCCTCGCTCCCACCGGCGCGGAGATCTTCGTGCGTTCGGGCGCCGAGTCGGGAGACTACCGGCGCGTGTCCATGCGGTTTGACGGCTCCAACGCCACGGCTGTGGGGAGCGCAGAGGGCCAGTTGCCGGGCGTCGTGAACTACTTCAAAGGATCGGATGCGCGGAACTGGCGCAGTGGTGTGCCGACGTACGAGCGGGTGCGCTACCGGGGGATTTATCCCGGCATCGATGCGGTTTATTACGGCAATCAGCGGCAACTCGAGTATGACTTGGTGGTAGCGCCGGGCGCCGATCTGTCGCGTGTGCGCTTGCGCTTTGAGGGGCACACGTCTTTGCGCACTACCGGGGGTGGCGCGCTGGAGATTGGATTGGGCGATGGCGTCCTTGAGTTACGGTTGCCCGAAATCTACCAGAAGTCCGGAGCGGGTAAGACGGCGGTGGCTGGGCGTTTTGTTATCGATGGGAACAACGAGGTCCGCTTTGCATTGGGCAAGTACGATAAGTCGCGGGAACTGGTGATCGATCCGGTGCTGGTGTACTCGACGTATCTGGGCGGGGACACCGGGACGGAGAACCTGCAGCGGATCGCGGTCGATGGGTCGGGTAACGTCTACATGATCGGAAACACCTTTTCCACGGACTTTCCGACGACGCCGGGCGCGGCGTATAGCGCATATAAGTCACAGGAGGATGCATTTATAGCGAAGCTGAACCCGGCTGGGACTGCCTTGGTGTACGCAACGTATTTGGGTGGAACCGGGAGGGACCTCGCTTTCGGTCTGGCGGTAGACGGGCTTGGCAGCGTTTATGGATCGCTGCAAACGAACTCGACCGATTTTCCGACGCTGAGTGCGGCGCAAGCGGCTTTCGGCGGCGGTCTTTGGGATTGTGCAATTTTCCGGTTGACACCGGTGGGCGCTGTGCAATGGTCCACTTATGCCGGCGGCCCAAATGACGATGACAACTGCCGCAACGTAGCTATTGTTCCCTCTTCGGGCCAAGTGTTCACCTTTGCGCGTACGAATGGCAACGCGTTCCCACTATTGAACGAAGGGCAAGCCTATGGCGGGGACCGCGATTGCGTACTGATGCGCTATTCGGCGGCGGGGGTAAAGGAGTTCGCGACGTATATCGGCAAGGCGAATTATGAGGAATGTCGCGATGTCGCCGTAGACGCCGGGAATAATCCCGTGCTCGTTCTTCTTACTCAATCGTCTGACTTGCCCGTCTCCGCTGACGCCTTTCAGAAGACCAGGGCGGGAGCCAACGAAGGTTGGATTGCCCGCTACAGTAACGACGGCAAGACATTACTCCAATCGAGCTACCTGGGTGGGTCGCAGGACGATTATCTATTCGCAATCGCGATTCACAATCCCTCCGGCAATATCTATGTGGCGGGTGTCACCGGAACGGTTTTTCCGACCAGTGCGGGTGCAGTGCAGTCCACCGCCCCAACAACCTTTGTAGGCGATCGCAATAATTTTGTGGCGAAGCTGAGTCCGAATTTGAACAGCGTGCTGTACTCGACGTTCCTCGGGGGCAATCGCCCGGAAGGTTTTAATGCCTACCTTGCGGTGGATGCCGCCGGCAATGCCTATGTAAGCGGAAACACGTTTTCGGTCAACTTTCCAACTGTGAACCCGATTCAGGGGTCGAAGGCAGGCGCGGGCAACCGAACCATCAATTCGACGGCGCCGCAGGGCTACCTGTACAAGATTTCGGGTTCAGGCGCGGTGAGTTGGGCGGATGACAGCGGTAACTTGCCGGTGAGTCGAGTGGTGGGAATTGCGATCAATGCGGCCGGGGATCTTTTGGCCACCACGGATCAAGGTATTTTTAACCGCGTAGGCGGGGCTTGGTTCCGCAGGCAAGGGGCGATCGACGAGGACCGCCGTCAGATCAAAATCGCTAAGTCCAATGCCAATGTGCTCTACACTTACGACATTGGTGAGGAAGTATTTCGCAGCACCGACGGCGGACTTACCTGGCATAACCCTAACGACTGCCCTGCGGCGAACTGCAATTTCGACATCCGCTGGATGGAGATCCACCCCAGTGACGCGACGAAGCTGTTTTTCGCCACCGGCGGGGGGGTCGTGGAAATGAATGTGACCGGCGATACCGCGGCCACTTTCACGAACCGCAATAGCGGACTCGGCGAACTCAGCCTGTTGTCGCTAGCCATCCACAGCACGACGCCACTACAAATGCTGGCAGGCTCCAGCACGCAAGGTGTGTTCCGCACAACGGACGGCGGAGTGACCTGGGCGCCTGCGAATACAGGGCTGCCCGCGGGCAGCAAGCCGGTATACAGCTTTGCCGTGCATCCCACCACACCGAACACAGTACTGGCTTCGGTGAATGGCATCATATACCGGTCCACCGATTTTGGATTGAACTGGACGTCCAGCAGTAGCGGCGTCGGTTCGGCGCGCATCATTCGATACGCGCCATCCGATCCGGCCGTAGTTTATACGACGGTAAGCGGCGGCGGTATGTCGCGGTCGACGAACGGCGGAACGAGTTGGAGCGCGCGCAACACCGGGATGGAGCGGATCAACTTCAATTGGATTGAGGTGAATCCAGTCAACCCGCACGAGGTGTATGGCGGATTCAGTTCCGATTCGGATGCCTTCGTCACGAAGATCAGCGACGCAGGCAATGCAATCCTGTTTTCGACTTTTCTTGGTGGCTCCTTCTTTGATGCCGCAAGGGGTATCGGGATCAATGGAAGCGGCGATATTTGGGTTGGGGGAGATACTTCGTCACAGACCACATTTCCGGTGACCAGCGGAGCATTCAAGACGGATTCACGTTCCAACGATGCTTTCATTGCGAAGCTCAGCGAAGCGGCGGGCACCTGCACCGCTGTGCCATTCCCGAACAACTGGTTGCGGGATTCCGCATCGAGCGGCAATTTCAGTTTCCGGATTATTGCTCCTGCGGGCTGCAACTGGACGATTACCTCAACTCAGCCTTGGTTGACTGCCTACGGAGCCACAAGCGGGACAGGAACGGCGGTGGCGAATGCCACAGTTACGTCCAACTCTGGCGCGTTACGTACGGGCGACCTTGATATCGTCGCCGGCGGTGTCACGAACAAGTTTTCAGTCACGCAAGCCGGCACGGGTTGCACCTACAACATCCTGCCAACGACACAGACTCTGCCCCTCAGCGGCGGTGCGTTCACTGTGGCACTAACGACTACCGGGACGGGCTGTATTTGGGATGTGGAGAACCTCTACGAATGGGTGACGTCCTCGCTGGTTTCGGGGACTGGCAACGCGAGTATCGATTTCACGGTTGCGCCGAACCCTTCCATCAATGATCGGACGGCTTCGATCAATATTGCCGGTCGTGTTTTGACCATCACGCAGCGCGGCAGTTGTACGTACACGATTGCGCCGACCAGCGGCGCTATTCCGCAAGGCGGCGGGTCATTCCCGGTCACCATCACCACTCAACCGGGATGCAACTGGTCGACGACCATCGTCAACAACAATATTCCTTCGCTGCTGGCAACGCCGGTGAGCGGAACCGGATCCGGCACAGTTACGTTCTCGGCTCCCGCGAACTCATCGGGCACGGTTCGCTCCGCTGCCTTACGTGTCCACCTCACCGACATCACCATCACGCAGGCGGGCGGACTTGCGGGGGGGTGTACGGCGACGCTGGCGTCTAGCTCGGTGGCAGCGCCGCAAACTGGCGTTAAGGGGTCAGTCAACCTGACCACCGGCGATGCCTGCAATTGGGTGGCATCGTCAAATCAGCCGTGGGCACAGGTGTTCCCGATCAGTTGGACGG
>Ga0073934_10009968_pt1 | contig 11957 bp, 9 predicted proteins | sample LarsenN4metaG_FD_76834 | JGI IMG/M metagenome (GOLD analysis project Ga0073934, IMG submission 76834) | Hot spring sediment bacterial and archeal communities from British Columbia, Canada, to study Microbial Dark Matter (Phase II) - Larsen... ... | reverse complement strand
TCGAAGGCAAGCGGCGTCAGCGGGTCGGCTGGTGAGCGCCCCGATCCGCGTCGGCCTGCTCGGCGCCGGCCGCATCGGTCGCCTCCATGCCCGCCTGCTCGCGCGCGAGGTACCCGGCCTGCGCCTCTCAGCGGTCTACGACGTGGATACCGGCGCCGCCGCCGCCGTCTCCCGGGAGCTCGGGGTCGGCGTGGCGAGGTCGGCCGAGGAGCTCCTGACGAGCGCGGAGATCGACGCCGTCGCGATCTGCACGAGCACCGACACTCACGTCGACCTCCTGGTCGCGGCGGCCGAGAGCGGGAAGCCGGCCTTCCTGGAGAAGCCGGTGTCGCTCGACCTCGCCGAGCTCGACCGGGGGATCGCCGCGGCGGAGCGGGCCGGGCTCTTCGTGCAGGTCGGCTTCAACCGCCGCTTCGACCCGGCCCACGCCTCCGTGCGCCAGACGGCCGCGGCCGGCGAGATCGGCGAGCTGCATCTCCTCCGCATCTCGAGCCGGGACCCCGCTCCGCCCCCGCTCGCCTACATCCGGGTCTCGGGCGGCATCTTCCTCGACATGACCGTCCACGACCTCGACTTGGCTCGCTTCGTGACGGGGGCGGAGGTGGAGGAGGTGTTCGCGCGCGGCGAGGTGCGCATCGACCCGGAGATCGCAGAGGCGGGCGACCTCGACACGGCGGTCGTCGTCCTGCGGCACGCGAACCGGGTGCTGACGGTCATCGACAACAGCCGTCGAGCGGTGTACGGCTTCGACCAGCGGGTCGAGGCCTTCGGCTCGGCGGGGATGGCTGCCTCGCACAACCCGCTCGCGCACACGGGCACCGTGACGACGGCGGCGGGGACGAGGACGCCGCCGCTCCCCAGCTCGTTCGTCGAGCGCTACACGCCGAGCTACCTGGGCGAGTGGTCGGCGTTCGAGCGCGCGGTTCGTGCCGGCGACCCGCCCCCGGTCACCCTGAGAGACGGAAGGGCGGCGCTCGTGCTGGGCCTGGCTGCGTGGCGATCGGTCCGCGAGGGCCGGCCCGTCGCGCCGGCCGAGATCGGCTAGCGCCGGCGTCCCGTGCGCGTTCTCGTCACCGGCGCGGCAGGGTTCGTCGGCTCGAACGTCGTCTCCGAGGCCGCCGAGCTCGGCGTGGAGGTCAGCGGGCTGATCCGCTCGGCTCCGCCGGTCCCCGACCCGCGTTGCCGGTACCTCGTCGCCGACCTCCTCGACCCCGCCGCCACCCGGGCCGCCGTGCTCGAGGCGCGCCCCGACGCGATCGTCCACACGGCGATCCTGAACGACCACGTCCGGCTCTACTCGGAGCGGCGCCTCGCCTGGGACTCCTACGTGGGCGCGACGCGCACCCTCGCCGACGCCGCCAACGAGGCAGGAGCGCTCCTGGTCACGGTGTCCAGCGACTGGGTCTTCGACGGCCAGCACGGGAGCTACGACGAGCAGGCTCCGCCCAACCCCGTCAACTTCTACGGCGTCCTCAAGGCGGTGAGCGAGGTGGTCACGCTCGAGCGCGCGCGCCTCGGCGCGATTGCGCGCCTCGCGGGAGTGATGGGGACGCATCGCGCCCGCCCCTCGCTGCCGCACGGGCAGGACGCGGGCTTCGGGTACTTCGTCGCGTCGCTCGTGGTCGCGCTCGCACGGGGCGAGCCGTTCACCGTCTGGGAAAGCGACGCGATCAACATGCGGGCCACGCCGAGCCTGGCCAGCCACTCGGCCAGGCTGATCCTCGAGATCTGCTCCCGCCGGCTGACCGGCATCTACCACTGCGTCGGCGGCGAGCCTGCCTCCCGCGGCGAGCTCGCCCGCGCTGCGGCCGAGGTCTTCGGGCTCGACGCGACGCTCCTCCGCTTCGGCCCGCCCGATCCGCATGCCCTCCCGCCTGCGCCGGTGCCTCGCGACACGAGCCTCGATGCCCGGCTCACCGCAGGCGCCCTCGGCGTGTCCCTCCCCTCGCTCCGCGAGCTGCTCGCGCTGTTTCGGAGCGAATGGCTCGAAGCTGGGGGGCCGTGGTCTTGACGCTCGCTCCCCGAGCTGCAAGGTCGCCTGCGGAGGATCGACGAGGGGGTGGAAGCGCCGCCGCGCCAGAGGCTGCTCCCGCCCTCGCTCGTCGTGCGCCGCTCGACGGCGCCTCCGCCTACGAGGAGGTGAGGGAGAGCTCGCCGACCGGCTCCCAGCGGCCGCTCGCAGCGGAGCGCGCCATGGCCGCGATCACCTTCGCCGCCGCGAGCGCCTCGGCGACTCCCGGCTCGCGCTGCTCGCCGTCGACCACCGACTGCAGGAAGAGCGCCGCCTCGACCACCTTCAGGTCGTCGTAGCCCATCGGCAGCCCGGGGCCGGGCTGGAAGCGCGGGAAGGGCTCGTGCCGGGGGCCCATGAGCACGCGGGAGTAGCCGGCGTCGCCCGTCTCGAGCGGGAGGAAGAGCGCCAGCTCGTTCATGCGCTCGAAGTCCCAGGCGAGCGCACCACGCGACCCGTGCACCTCGAACGCGTACCGCGCCTGGGGCCCGACCGCGACGCGGCTCGCCTCGATCGTCCCCGTGACCCCCCGCTCGAAGCGGACGATGCTCCAGACGACGTCCTCGTTCTCGACGGGAGCGAGCTCGCCGCCCTGGACGACGTCGAAGTGGGTTCCCGCCTCCCTCGGCAGCGGCCGCTCGGCCACGACCGTCTCGGTCCGCGCGGTCACGCTCGCGATCGGGCCGAGCAGGAACTGGGCGAGATCGACGGCGTGGGAGCCGAGGTCGCCGAGGATGCCGAGCCCGGCCCGGTCGCGCCGGAAGCGCCAGCTCAGGACGCCCTGCGGGCTCGCCGCGTAGGCGGCGACCCACTGCGAGCGGAAATGGTCGATGACGCCGAGAGCGCCGGAGGCGATCAGCCGCCGCGCGTGCTGCACCGCCGGTGCTTGGCGGTAGTTGAAGCCGACGAGCGAGCGCACGCCCGCCGCTGCGACGCTCGCCGCGATCTCCGCCGTCTCCTCGGGGACGCGCCCGGCGGGCTTCTCGATCCAGATGTGCTTGCCCGCCGCCGCCGCCGCCAGCGCCACCTCCCGGTGGAGATGGTTGGGCACGGTGATGCTCACGGCCTCCACGTCGGGGTGCTCGACCACCGCCCGCCAGTCGGTCGACCAGGTCTCGAAGCCGAGCCGCTCGGCCGCCTCGCGGGCACGCTCCTCGCTCTCGTCGGCGGCGATCACGAGCCGGGGGAGGCCCGCGCACTCGGGGTAGTGGTCGCGCACGCGGCGGTACACGGCGCTGTGCACGCGGCCCATCCAGCCGACGCCGACCAGCCCGATCCCGACCGTGCGCGCCATCGCGGCGAGCGTACACGCGCGAGGCGGGGCCGCACGCGGCACTAGGCTCACGGGGTGCCGAAGCTCGCCGTGGCCGGAAACGTGGCCGTCGACCGGATCGACGGGCTGCCGCCCAGCCCGGGCGGCTGCCCCTCGTTCGCGGCGCAGACGCTGCGCCTGCTCGGGCGGAGCGGCCAGATCCTGACGCGCTACGCGGAGCGCGACCGCAGCCTGTTCGAGCCGGTCCTGGCCACCCTGGGAGGGCTCGGGGTCTCGGTGACCACGCTCCCGGCCCGCTCGACGAACGCGTTCGGGTTCCGCTACGAGGGCGAGCGGCGCACGATGACGGTGGAGGCGATCGGCGAGCCCTGGTCACCGGCGGACGCGGACGCCCTCGCCGACGATGTGACCTGGGTGCACGTCGCCCCGCTCCTGCGCAGCGACTTCCCCGCGGAGGCGCTGGCCGCGCTGGGCAGGGGAGGGCGCGTCGTCTCGTACGACGGCCAAGGCCTCGTCCGCGTTCCCGAGCTGGGGCCGCTGCGGGTCGACGCCGCCTTCGACCCGGCCCTGCTGGAGACGATCTCGGTCCTCAAGCTGGCCGAGGACGAGGCGGTCGTCCTCGCAGGAGCCTCCTTCGAGGAGCGCCACGCGCGGCGGCTCGGCGTGCGCGAGATCCTGGTCACCTACGGCTCGGAGGGATGCGTCCTCTACCTCGAGGGGGAGGACGAGCACGTGCCGGCGGCGTGGAAGGTGCACGGCGTGCAGACGACCGGCGCCGGCGACGTGTTCACGGTCGCCTACGCGGTGTGGCGAAACGAGGGCGAGCAGCCGCGCGCGGCCGCGGAGCGCGCGAGCGAGCTCGTCGCGCGCATGCTCGAGGAGCGAAAGCGCGTCGGCTGGCCCTAGGTGGCTCATGCCACACGGCTACGCCGTGTAGTCGACGATTGCTCGACTCGGACGGTCGAGCTGGTGGTTGAGGCGAATGCAGGCAGCGAGCGCGCCGCCGGATGGTCGCCAGGTACAGGCTCCGGTCGGGCTTGTCGCGACGTGTGGGACGCACGACGCGCACGTCCAGGCTAGCCAGCGTCGAGGCGAACTCGCGCCCCGCGTAGCCCTGGTCGCAGACCACCGTCTCGCCTCCGCGGAGCGCCTGCGGCAGGATCGCAAGCGCCGCCGCCCGCGGTGTCCCGTGGGGAGCGCAGGCCAGGTGCAGGCGCATGTCCCGGAAGGAGCGCGAGTGGCGTGCGCAGTAGCCGTAGCCCGCGATCTCGCAGGGGACGGCGCTGGTCGCACGAGGCGACTTCACGTTGTCGCCGGTCTCGCCGGCACCGTCGGGCCGGCGAGCTGCCCCCGCTCGCAGCCGGCTACGTGCTCGTGCTCGCCCTCGCCAGCCCGGTGCTCACCCGACTGGCGAGCTGAGCCGAGGCGCGTTGGTAGGCTGGCCGGGCCGGCCTCCGGCACCGCGAGCGAGCCGGGCCCCCGTACCGGACGGAGGACACAGGGACATGGCTAGCGGAGATGCAACGGAGCTCGTCTTCCACGCGGAACCGCACGGCGACGGCGAAGGCGTGGGTCGAAGGGTGAGCGGCGTAGCTCGGACGACAGCTGACCGAAGGAGGATGCCGTCGACCCTCTGAGCCTCCTCTGGCTCTTCTTCATCCTCGTATCGCTGCAGCCGGCCGTGCAGCGGTACGTGCTGATCGAGCGCCGGCGGCGGAGCCTCGAGCGCATCTCGCGCGCTCGCGGCGCAACGGTGATCACGCTGATCCACCGCCAGGAGACGATGTCGCTCCTCGGCTTCCCGCTCGTTCGCTACATCGACATCGACGATGCCGAGAGCACCTTGCGGGCGATCCGCGCGACGCCGGCCGGACATCCGATCGAGATCATCCTGCACACGCCGGGCGGGCTCGTCGTCGCGGCGCGGCAGATCGCGTCCGCGCTCGCCGATCACGACGGGCACGTGACGGCTGTCGTCCCTCACTACGCCATGAGCGGAGGCACGCTCATCGCTCTCGCGGCCGACGAGATCGTGCTCGATCCGCACGCGGCGCTCGGCCCGGTCGACCCACAGCTCGGCCAGTACCCTGCAGCCTCGATCCTCGCCTCGCTCGAGTGGCCGGGAGTCCGAAAGGACGAGACGCTGATCCTGGCCGACATCGCCCGCAAGGCCGTCGCGCAGGTGGAGGCGTTCACCCGCCGGCTCCTCGAGCGGCACCTGGATCCCGAGCGGGCCGCGGAGGTGGCCCGTCTCCTCGCGACCGGAACGTGGACCCACGACCACCCGCTCCAGGCGCGGGAGCTCGAGGCTCTCGGGCTGCCGGTCCGCGTCGGCATCGGAGACGAGGAGCGGGAGCTGATGCTGCTCTACCCGCAGCCGCGAGGACGCGTGCCCGCTGTCGAGTACGTCCCGGGGGAGCCGGAGCGCCCGACCCTGCCGCGGCGGCGCGAGTTGCCACGGCCCGGGCCGAAGCGCTGATGCGCCGAGCGCGCGCTCGGCAGAGCAGGCAGACGCGTCGCTGCGGACGCCGAAGCTCCAGCTCTGGCAAGCGGCGCTCCTGCTCGGCGCCCCGATCTACTAGAGCCGGAACTCGCCGCGGGCGACGACGACGGCCTGTCCACCTACCTCGACGGCGGTGATCTCCCCGCCGGCCCCCTCGGCGCGCGCGTACAGCGTCGAGGGCCGGCCGAGCTCCGCCCCCTGCGAGATCACGATCTCGCTGCCCCACTCGATCGCCCCGTGCCGGGCGAGGTGACAGGCGAGGGGGCCTGCGGCCGACCCGGTGGCCGCGTCCTCGCCGAGCGCCCAGAACATGCGGCTCTTCCAGCGGCGCCCGGAGCCGGCCACGCAGTTCACCCCGGTGACGCCGAGCTGCGCGATCGCCTGGCTCGCGGGCGCGAGCGCCGCAACCGCGTCCTCCCCCTCGAGCGTGACGAAGATGTGGGTAGCGCCGTTGTCGTACAGCTCGACCGGGAGCGCCGACCCGGGCACGCCGAGCGCGGCGAGCACCGCCTCGGGGTGCTGCACCGGAAGCACGCGGGGGACGGGCTGGCGCATGCGGCCGAAGGTGATCCGCCCCGCCTCGTCCCGCTCGAGCGCCACCTCGACGAGCCCGGCGCCCGTCTCCAGCCCGATCACGCCGAGCTGGAGCGGGGCGGCGAGCACGAAGGCGGCCCCCAGCGTGGGGTGGCCGGCGAAGCGCATCTCCTCCCGCGGGCTGAAGATCCGCAGCCGCACGTGCCCGCCCCGCTCCGGCGGGAGCACGAAGGCGGTCTCCGAGAAGCCGAGCTCGAGGGCGAGGGCCTGCATCGTGGCCGCGTCCAGCTCGCGCGCGTCGGTGAAGACGGCGAGCTGGTTCCCGGCCAGGGGGCGGTCGGTGAAGACGTCGCAGAGCACGAAGCGCAGAGTCTGCACGCCCGGGACCCTACCCGCGTCTATCCTCGCCGCGTGCCCGTCGCCCGTGCCCAGCCAGCGCCTGCCGACTCCGACCGGCCCCGGCCGGAGGGGTGAGCGAGCGCTCGATGCCGGCCGCGATCTCGGTCCACGACCTGCGCAAGTCGTACGACGGCGTCACCGCGCTGCGCGGGATCAGCTTCGAGGTCGCCGAAGGCGAGGTCTTCGGCCTCTTGGGCCCGAACGGGGCGGGGAAGACGACGACGGTCGAGATCCTCGAGGGCTTCCGGGCCCGCGACGGCGGGGAGGTCCTCGTCCTCGGCCACGACCCCGGCGAGGCGCCCCGAGCGCTGCGGGAGCGGATCGGCGTCGTGCTCCAGCACTCCGAGCTCGTCTCCAACCTGACCGTCCGGGAGCTCCTGCGCATCTTCGCCGGGTACTACCGCCGCCGGCGTGACGTCGGCGAGGTCCTGGAGCTCGCCGGGCTCGCGGACAAGGGCGATGCTCGCGTGCGGACGCTCTCGGGGGGCCAGAAAAGGCGCCTCGACCTCGCGCTCGCCCTCGTCGGCGACCCCGACCTGCTCTTCCTCGACGAGCCGACGACGGGCTTCGATCCGTCCGCACGGCGCACGGCCTGGGAGACGATCCGCTCGCTCCGCTCGCTCGGCACGACGATCCTGCTGACGACGCACTACCTGGACGAGGCGCAGCAGCTCGCCGACCGGGTGGCCGTGATCGACGCCGGCCGCATCGTCCGCCTGGGAACGCCCGCGGAGCTGATCGGCGCGAGCGGCAAGACCGAGATCCGCTTCCGCCGAGATGGCGCCCCGGTGGTGATCCAGACGGAGGAGCCGACCCGCGTCCTGCACGAGCTGACCGCCGAGGCGCTGGCGGCCGGGCGGGAGCTGGAGCACCTGGAGGTGCTGCGACCGACGCTCGAGGACGTCTACCTGGAGCTCCTCGCCGAGGAGCCGGAGGCGTGAGGCTCGTCCTGCACCAGCTCGCCGCCGAGCAGCGGATGTTCTGGCGCAGCCGGGAGGCCGCGATCTTCGTCTTCGTCTTCCCCCTCCTGCTCTACGCCCTGCTCAGCTCCGTCTACTCGGACGAGATCGACGGGGTGCCCGCGGGCAGCGTGCTCCTCGCCGGCCTGTTCGCGTACGGAGCGGCGAACACGGCGTTCGCCGGCCTCGCCATCATCCTCGTCGGCCGCCGGGAGGCCGGGATCCTCAAGCGGCTCCGCGCCACCCCGCTCCCGCCGGCGACGTACATCGCCGCCGTGCTCCTGTCGACGCTGACCGTGTTCGCCCTGCAGGCGGTGGCGCTCCTCGTGCTCGGCGTGACGCTCTTCGGCGCGAGCCGGCCGGCGAACGTGCTCGGCTTCGCCGGCGCCGTCGTCCTCGGCGTCGCCTGCTTCGCGGCGATGGGGATCGGGGCCGCAGCCCTGATCCGCTCGGCCGAGGGCTCCTCTGCCGTCGTCAACGTCGTCCTCCTTCCGATGGCGTTCCTCTCCGGCTCCTTCGGGCCGACCCGCGACTTCCCCGACTACCTGCAGGCGATCGCGGACGTCCTTCCGCTCACCTACTTCCTCGACCTCGTCAACGGCGTCTACCTGGACGGCGACTCGCTCCTCTCGCGCCCGGGCGCGCTCGGCGTCGTCGCCGCCTGGGGCGCCGCCGGGCTCCTCGTCGCCCTGCGCCGCTTCAGCTGGATGCCGCGCGAGCGCTGAGCTAGCGGTTCTGCAGGAGCGAGAGGTAGTAGAGGAGCATCGCCACCGCCGCCAGCGCGCCCGCGACGTACGTCCAGGCGGCCGCGGTCAGCGTGCTCTTGACGCCCGCGCTCTCGCTCGCGGCGACGAAGCCGAGGTCGCTCAGCTGCCGCTTCGCACGCCGCGAGGCGTCGAACTCGACCGGGAGCGTCACGAGCTGGAAGAGGACCGCGATCGCGTAGAGGGCGACGGCGACGACGATGAAGCCGACGATGTTCAGGAAGAAGCCGCCGATCAGGAACAGGAGCCAGACGTTGGAGGCGAACTGGACGGCGGGGAAGAGCGCGCTGCGGAAGCGGAAGAAGGCGTACGCCTGCGCGTGCTGGAGCGCGTGCCCGACCTCGTGCGCCCCCACGGCGGTGGAGGCGACCGAGCGGCCCCGGTAGACGCTCGGGGAGAGGTGTACGGAGCGGCTGCGCGGGTCGTAGTGGTCGGAGAGGTCGCCGGGCGTCTCCTCGACCGGCACCTCGTGCAGGCCGTTCGCGTCGAGGATGCGCCGCGCCACCTCCGCCCCGGTGAGCCCATGGCTGACCGGGACCTCGAGGTTGCGGGCGAACGTGCTCTTGACGCGATGCTGCGCCCAGAGGCCGATCGCCATCGGGATCACGAAGGCGAGGAGGAAGCTCATCGGGGCGAATGGTAGCGAGCACCGCCTCCGGGGCGTGAGGAGGCGAGACCCGGCTCTGCGCGTTCTTAACCCTCGGCGGTCAGCGCCCGGCAGGGCTCGGCCTCGGCGAAGGCGCGCTCGAGCTCGGCCCGGGCCTCCGCGGCCACGTCCGCGTTCTGCAGCGTCTCCACCGTTCCGGCGATCTGGTCGAGGAGCCGCTGGAACGTGGGTGCGAGCCGCGCGAGCGAGCGCAGGAAGGAGGCCGGATCCTCGGCGTCGAGCGCGTCCTGCGCGCCCGCCCGCAACTCGGCGTACGTGGACTCGAGCGCGGTGACGGACGCATCCAGCTCCCGCTTCACCTCGTCCCCCGCCTCCAGGTCGGGCGGGCCCAGCGCCCGCAGGTCGGCGGTCAGCTTCGCGGTCGCGTCCTCGGCGGCCGCGAGCTTCTCCCGGAGGGACTCCTTGGTCAGCGTGCCGCCGGACACGTCCGCGAGCGCGGTGATGGAGCTCCGCCACTCCGACAGGCTGGTGCACACGGCACCCGCCCAGGCCGTGGTCTGGAGGCGGCCCGAGCCGGCGTCGCGCACGGCGAAGGCGATCGCGACCGCCGCGATGGCGGCGCCCAGGACGGCGGCCCCGGCGAGAAGGAGCTTGCTCCGACGCATCGGCGGCCGAGTCTACCGGGCGGGGCCGAACGCCTCCGCACGGGAGCGGGGAGGACGCCTAGGATCCTCCCGTGGGACCTGGCGAGCCAGCGCAGCCGCGCACGGGCAGGCGCCGCTTGGAGCTACGGCCCGAGCAGCTCCGGCGCCGGATCGACCCGGACCGCCTCCCCTTCTCCTCGACCGCGGAGGTGGAGCCGCTGGTCGGCACCATCGGGCAGCCGCGCGCACTCGACGCGCTCGAGTACGGCCTCGCCGTCGGGACCCGCGGGTTCAACCTCTTCGTCTCGGGCCTTCCCGGCTCGGGCCGCCTGACCACGGTCCTCGACGAGCTGCGCGCGCTCGCCGCGACCAGGCCCGTGCCGTCGGACTGGGTCTACGTCCACGACTTCGCGACCGGCGACCGGCCGAACGCGATCGAGCTGGACGCAGGCCGTGGCGCCGAGCTGGCGCGCGCCATGGACGAGCTGGTGGAGAGCGCGCGCCGTGAGATCCCACGCGCGTTCGAGAGCGAGGAGTACGACCGGCGCCAGCGGGAGATCGTCGCGGAGATCGCCGCGGAGCGCGAGCGGGAGGAGGAGGCGCTGACCAGCTTCGCGGCGGAGCGGATGATCGCGCTGCGGACGACGCCTCTGGGCGTCGCCTCGATCCCGCTCGTGGACGGCAAGCCCCTCACGCGCGAGCAGTTCGAGCAGCTCCCCGAGGAGCAGCGGGCCGCGATCGCCGAGGCGACCGCCGCCGTCGAGGAGCGGGCGGCCGGCTTCCTGCGCCAGGTGCGGCGCCTCGAGCAGGAGGCCGCCCGGCGGCTGCGCGAGCTGGAGCGCGACGTGGCTCTCTTCGCGATCGAGCCGCTCCTGCACGAGCTCGAGGAACGCTTCGGCGACCGCGCCGAGGTCGTCGCGTACCTCGCCAACGTCAAGGCGGACATCCTCGAGCACGTGGGCGACTTCCGCGGGGGCGGGGAGGCCATGCCGCCGCTCCCCCCGGGCCTCCCGGGCGCCCGCCCGCCCGACTTCGGCCGCTACCGCGTCAACGTGCTCGTCGACAACGGCGGCGCCGCCGGGGCGCCGGTGATCGTGGAGCGAAACCCGACCTACTACAACCTCGTCGGGCGCATCGAGTATCGGGCCTCGTTCGGGACGATGGTCACCGACTTCCGGGAGATCAAGCCCGGCGCGCTCCACCGGGCCAACGGCGGCTTCCTCGTGCTCGAGGCGCTCGACGTGCTGCGCCACCCCTTCGCCTGGGAGGCGCTCAAGCGCGCGCTCGGCGCCCGCGAGGTAAGAATCGAGAGCCTGGGCGAGGAGTTCAGCGCCGTGCCGCTCGCGACCCTGCGGCCGGAGCCGGTCCCCCTCGACGTCAAGGTCGTCCTCCTCGGCTCGCCCGTGCTCTACCACCTCCTCTACCAGCTCGACGAGGACTTCCGCGAGCTGTTCAAGGTCAAGGCCGACTTCTCGCCGGAGCTCGACTGGACGCGCGAGCACGAGCGCAACTACGCCGCCTTCGTCAGCCGCTGGGTGCGCGAGAACGGCCTGCGCCACTTCGAGCGGGCGGCCGTGGCGCGCCTGATCGAGCACGGCGCACGCCTCCGCGAGAGCCAGCGCAAGCTCTCGGCGCGCCTGCTCGAGATCTCCGACGTCGTCTCGGAGGCGAGCTTCTGGGCCGAACGTCAGGGCCACGAGCTGGTGGAGGCGGCCGACGTCGACCTCGCCATCCGCAAGCGCGAGTACCGCTCGAACCTGCTCGAGGAGCGCATCCGGGAGCTGATCGCAGACGGCGTGATCGCGATCGCCACGGACGGCGAGCGCGTCGGCCAGGTGAACGGGATCGCGATCCTCGACCTCGGCGACCACGTCTTCGGGCGCCCGAGCCGGGTGAGCGCGCGCGTCTCGCTCGGACGCGGCCGCATCGAGAGCATCGAGCGGGAGATCGAGCTGTCGGGGCCGATCCACTCCAAGGGCTTCCTCATCCTCTCCGGCTTCCTGGCGGCGACGTACGCGCAGGAGTGGCCGCTGCCCGTGTCGGCCACCCTGACCTTCGAGCAGTCCTACGACGAGATCGAAGGCGACTCGGCCTCCTCGACCGAGCTGTACGCGCTCCTCTCCGCGCTCTCCGGGCTGCCGCTCCGGCAGGGGATCGCGGTCACGGGGTCGGTCGACCAGCACGGGAGCGTCCAAGCGGTCGGCGGCGTCACGCACAAGGTCGAGGGCTTCTACGCCACCTGCAAGGCGCAGGGGCTGACCGG
>Ga0073934_10009965_pt1 | contig 11961 bp, 12 predicted proteins | sample LarsenN4metaG_FD_76834 | JGI IMG/M metagenome (GOLD analysis project Ga0073934, IMG submission 76834) | Hot spring sediment bacterial and archeal communities from British Columbia, Canada, to study Microbial Dark Matter (Phase II) - Larsen... ... | reverse complement strand
GGAAAATTTGAAGAAGCAGAAAAATATATTAAAAAAGGGCTTGAAATAGAAAATATAACCGGAAAGAATATTCCGAAAGGTGATAGTATGCGTTTATTGAATAAAATTAAACAACTTAAATCACAAAATCAGTGATTCGGTCCAAATATATAATATTTATAGTTATTTGTTGTAATTTTACTTTAACTAATATATATAGCAATACATTAGATAGTTTAAATAAAGTTGATTCTAATGCATATATTGGGAAAATAGTGGTTGTAGGTAATAATACAACAAAAGATTTTGTGATATTGAGGGAAATGTCAACTAAAGAAGGTTCTTTATTTGATTTAGAAGTTATTACTGAAGATCTAAATAAAATAAGGAATTTGGGTTTATTTAATAAGATAGATATAATTCCAACTCCAGATTTCATTAATAACAAAATTGATTTATATATATCAGTTGAAGAGCAGTATTATATTTTACCTATACCACAAGCTGGCATAGAAGAAGGTGATATTAAGAAAATTTGGGGAGGTTTAAATATAATCTGGAGAAATTTCAGAGGAAGAAATGAGATGTTGAATTTAAGTTTTGGCTTAGGATACCAGCCATTTGTAAATATTAATTATTTTATTCCCTGGATTGGAGAAAAAGAACATTTTTTCGGAGCTGTCAGCGTAAAATATAATAAAACTGTAAATAAATCACTTAAAGACGATAATGTTATAGGAGCTTTAAAAGACAGTCTTGAGCGTTATAATATTGAAAGTTATGGTGGAAATCTGACAATAGGTAAATATCTGACAAAGTATCTGGCATTGTCCGCAAACTATTCTTATATTTTGAATGATTTTTCTGGTAATTATATTGGTAATACATTATCGGGCGACCCGCAGGAATCATATAGTACATTAAGTCTAAATACCAGCTTTGATAAAAGAAATAATATATTCTATCCAACTGAGGGGAATTATTTTAAAATAGATTTAATAAAATATGGAGTTTTCAACAAATATATTGACTTTAGTAAATTCAGATTTGATTTAAGGTATTATTTACCCGTAAAATTATCTAAAAAATATAATATAAGTTTAGCTTCAAAACTTATAGGAGCTATATCATTTGGCGGCAATATACCTCCATACCTTGAGGAAAGATTTGGATATTCTGAAATTATAAGAGGTTGGGATAATTTTGTATTTCAGGGCGAAAATCTTCTTGGATTTTTTAATGAGGTAAGGATACCAATAATTAAACCTTTTTATGTGAAAGGAACTGATCATTTTATTATTAAAAAAATATCATTTGCCCGTGGATTTTCATATCAATATGGACTATATGGCACTTTGTTTTTTGATATAGGAGGAGTTATGAACAGGTCTGAGGAATTAAATAAAGTTGTATTCCGCAATGGATTTGGAGCTGGACTTAATATTATTTTACCTTTTAATTTAGTTGCCCGCACAGACCTTGCTTTCCGTTTCAGTGAGAATACATTAAAACCAAGGGTAGTTTTCGGATTGAGTTCATTTTTTTAGTATGGAATATTATTATATTAACAAAGAAAAAATATCTGAAGATAATAAATTAATTACGGTTGATGGCTTTCAATACAGACATCTCGCAATCGTTTTAAGAAAAAAAGTAGGTGACATAATTGAAATAACCGACGGTAATTTGAATGTTTATGAGACAAAAATTGTTAAAATCACTAAAACGGAGATAATATGTGAAATTATCAACCGTAAATATAACTTATTTGAACCTGATATATCTATTACTTTATACATTTCTCTTCTGAAAAATTCGGAACGATTTGAATTTGCAGTAGAAAAGTGTGTAGAGCTTGGAGTTAAATCAATAGTACCTGTAATAACTGAAAGAACTGTTACAAAATCAGGAATCAGTAAATCAAAGATAGATAGAATAAAAAGAATTATAGAAACTGCAGTCGGGCAATCTCAAAGGTGTTTTTTACCTGAGTTTGAAAATTCCATAAGTTTTAAGGAACTTATATCCCGGACTGAAGTTAAACAAAATAAAATTGTTCTATACGAGTTCTCTGAAAATTCCAACGGTGTATTTCAATATAAATTCACTAATGATTTATTTATATTTATCGGACCCGAAGGAGGATTTACTGATTCGGAGATCGAAATTTTAAAACAAAATAAATGGCTCGATTATTCTCTTGGGAAAAGAAAACTAAGAGCAGAAACAGCCGCAATTGTTGCAGTTTACGAATTTTTAAATAAACATAATTATAAAAATTAAAAAAGAAAGCATTATGAAAAAACTATTATTGTTTTTTTTATTTGTTGCCTTAGTTCCTCTAACTCAGAGTTATGCACAGTTTGACAAGTTTTCTTTTCAAATTACTGCGGGTATTGCTGAGCCGATGGGCGACCTTAAAGGAAATGTTCCGTTTATGTACAATCAAAAATGGACTGGCTATTGGTTAAATTATAATAATATTCCTCCTACCGTTGACAGTACTACCTTGTATAACATTCTTATGACGGATTCAAATTTCATAAAAAATAATTACGGTGCTAAAACCGGTATAACATTTTCCGGCAGTGCTAAAATTAACTTTGATAAGTTTAACACTTTCAGAGGTGTTGCATCTTTATCTTTTGCATCGTTCAATACTTTCGAATCCGATAAATCCGGTAATACACCTCTTCTCCTATATAATCAGGGATACACATATCAGCCAGTAACTTATTCTTATAATTTTACTGCAGTTGGATTTGGTTTAGGTCTTGAAGTAGCACCAACTTCTTTTACAAACGTATTCACTCCGTATTTCGGAGGTTCATTTAATTTTAATGTTCTTAGTGCGAGTTTTACCCGTGCTTATGGAAGAGACAGTTCTAAAGCTTCTTTCGGTGGTGAATTCAGACTCGGTGCAAGCTTATATGGCGGTCTTGAAATAAAAGTGGCAAAGGGAATTGACATAGTAGCAGGCGCAAAATATGACTTTGCAAACTTACTATTAAGGACAACAAGATCAAGCATAAGCGACGCACTCGAATTTGGTAAGACAAATTTATCATTAAATGACGACGAGGGTATTTACTATTCAAATCTCTCAGACCCAATTGCAGGCTCGTCGGGATATAAAACATTCAGAACAAATTCAAAAGCAATCAATTATATGTCTTTCTTCATCGGAGTAAATATTTATCCGAATATGTTGAAAGGTAAATAAAATTAATTTTATTACAGGAATAATAAATACAGGATTATTACAACTATACCTGCAACAGTTATGGTTGTGTAATCCTGTATAACTCCTGTCTGAATTTTACGCCAGTCTGCACTCAACTTCACAAAATAATCTGCTATCCAGTTTACAAATGCATCTATAACCTTAACATCAAAAATCTTCCATAAGAAATTTTCTGATGTTTTATGAATCGGGTTTACAACAGCTAAATAATAAGCTTCATCAATATAATATTTATCTTCAAGTAATTTTCCAAAACCTTTTTCAGGTTCAAATTTTTCCTTCCTGGAAAATATTCTGAAAGATAAAACTGCGGATATTCCAGCCGCAATAACTGATACTGCGACTAATATCAACTCAAGAGTTAATGAGTGTTCAGAGTGAGGATGAACTGTTGAATAAACAGTCATCGCTTGTTGAAATACTGGTTCAAGAAAATGTTCAAAATAATTTACAGCACCCGTATAATGCGGTAATCCGATAAATCCTCCGATAGCAGATAAAATTGCAAGTATTATCAGAGGTATTGTCATTGTAGCAGGGGATTCGTGTGGATGGAGATGTTCAGTATCATATCTTGGATTACCAAAAAATGTAAGTCCAATTAATCTGAACATATAAAACGCAGTCAAAACGGCAGTGAATAAAACGATTAAATAGAAAACAAAATTACTGCCGATGAATGTATTCCATAAAATTTCATCTTTACTGAAAAATCCGGATAAAGGAGGTATTCCGGAAATTGCCAATGCACCAATCAGAAAGGTTATATAGGTAATTTTCATCTTGTCTTTCAATCCACCCATATTTCTTACATCCTGTTCTTCGTGTAAAGAATGAATTACTGAACCACTTCCAAGAAACATCAGAGCTTTAAAGAAAGCGTGCGTCATAAGATGAAAAATTGCAATGTGATATGCACTAACTCCGATTGCGATAAACATAAAGCCGAGTTGTGATATTGTTGAATACGCAAGAATTTTCTTGATATCATTTTGTTTTAATGCCATCGAAGCAGCAAGTAAGGCTGTAAGAATCCCGGTAATAAGTATTATAGTATTAACTAATGGCACAAGAGAATAAAGCAAAGAAACCCTTGCAATTAAATAAACTCCTGCTGTAACCATTGTTGCGGCGTGAATTAATGCTGAAACCGGAGTTGGACCTGCCATTGCATCAGGAAGCCATACAAAGAGGGGAATCTGAGCTGATTTTCCGGTTGCACCTAAAAATAATAGTAATCCAATTGCAATTAAAAGTCCGTCATTTATAGGAACACCGTTAGAAATTTTTCCTAAAAAATGTGTAATATCTAAAGAACCAAAATTATTAAAAATCAGGAACATTGCTGTCATAAATCCGAAATCTCCGATTCTGTTTACAACAAATGCTTTTTTAGCAGCATCTCCGGTGAATTTCTTCTCATACCAGAAACCTATTAGCAAATATGAGCAAAGTCCTACACCTTCCCATCCAAGAAAAATTAAAAGAAAATTATCAGCTAAAATAAGTTGTAACATTGCAAAGATAAAAAGATTCATATAGGCGAAGAAAAGATGAAAATCACGGTCTCCATGCATATAACCAATTGAATATAAATGTATCAGAAAACCTACACCGGTTACAACTAAAAGCATTACAACTGATAAAGGATCTATAATGTATGCAAAATTAACATTTAATATTCCGGTAAATAACCAGCTGAAATAATGAAGAGGAATTTTTCTCGCTTCCGGTGGAAGAGATAAAATTTCAAACAAAACTCCGATGCCTATAGCAAAAGGTATAAACACAGCTACAGAAGAGATTATACCAGAAATTTTCTCATTGTTTATTTTTTTCCCTAAAAGAAAATTGACAATAAAGCCAATCAGAGGTAACAATGGTACAAGATAGAATATATTCAACATAATTTTAGTTTACCACTTTAAAATATTTATTTCGTCAATATTAACTGTTTCTTTGTTTCTGAAAAGAGCAATGATTATTGCCAGCCCTACAGCGGCTTCAGCTGCAGCCACTGCAATTATAAAAAATACAAGAACCTGGCCTGCAGAATCACCAAGAAACGATGAAAAAGAAATTAATGATAAATTTATAGAATTAAACATTAATTCTATTGACATAAAAATAATTATGGCGTTTCTCCTTACAAGTACACCAATAACTCCAATTGCAAATAATATGGAGCTTAATCCGAGATAGTAATTTAATTCAATCATAATCAGCAAAATAATAAAACACCTTAATAAATTAAATATATAAAAAAAGAATTTTAACAAACTATAAAAGTATAAAAAATATTTGTAAACTACCTGATAGGGAATAAATCTAAATCTGAATTATTTATAAATTTATAATTTTGCAATGTTCGTATATTATTAACTTTACATAATATATGTTATATAACATATCTCTGTAAATTAATTCTTTTTTTATATACGAATTAAAGCAATGATTTATTAAATTAAAGAATGAAACTGATAGACAGGTATATCCTCAAGAGCTTTATCCAGAATTTCCTATTTGGATTATTATGCTTTTTAGTTATTTTCATATTGGTTGATTTATTTGAGAATCTTGATAAATTCCTTGATAGAAAATTAAATGGAAATCTTTTATTAATATACTATTTATATTTTACTCCGGAGATACTTAAGCTAATAACTCCCGTAGGAATGTTGCTTGCTTCATTGTTTACAATAAGCAGGTTCATTACATATTCAGAATTAACTGCTATGAAATCATCCGGAATAAGTATTTACAGGTATTTATTGCCTATTTTTGCTTTTGGCATTATTATTACATTATTTTCTATATATTTTAATGGGTGGATTGTACCTGTTACAAATTCTAAGAAAATTGATATGGAAAGAACTTATCTGGGTAAAGATGAAATTAAATATCAGATTCAAAATCTATATATTCAGGATAAATCAAATAAAATTATAGGTTTACAAGCGTATGACAGGTTTACAAAATCATCAAACAATGTCTCTATTCAAATATTCAATAAAGATACTATTAGCAGATTAGATTTCAGGTTTGATGCAAAAATGATGCAATGGGATTCTGTCAAAAATGATTGGAAATTGACAGATCTTTACTCGAGACAATTTTTACCAGAAGGAAGGGAGAAAATTAATTATACAAAATCTGTTTATGTTCAGTAAATAAAAGAAATTGGAAATCTTTTATTAACTCCAGATTTAATATTAAAGCAACAAATTAAGCCAGATGAGTTAACTATACCTGAATTCAGGGAGTTTATAGATAATCTTAAAAGTAGTGGTTTAGATACTTCTAAGGCAGAGGTTGACTATTATTCTAAAATTTCATTTCCATTTGCAAATCTTGTTACAATAATATTTGGAGTTTCTGTATCATCAAACCGCAGAAAAGGTGGTGCAGCATTACAATTTGGAATAAGTTTAATTGTAAGCTTTTTTTATCTTGGTTTTGTAAAAATTTCACAGGTATTCGGTTATAATGGAGATATTAATCCAATTCTCACCGCATGGCTAGCAAATATATTATTCTTTGTGTTTTCAGTAATAAATTTTATAAGATTAAACAGGACTTAATTAATTTTTTCGTCCTTTGGATTAACAGGCAATTGAAAACCCATTCCCCCATTCTGTAATGAACCTGCAATCTTTATTTCACCATACTGATTTTCAAAACGTGTAATATTTTCTTTCAACGCTTCTAAAAACATTTTAGTATGTTGCGGTGTCATTATTATTCTTGAATGCACCTTTGCTTTAGGTATTCCGGGGAAAACCCTTGTAAAATCTATAATAAATTCTGCAGGCGAATGTGATATTATTGCTAAATTTGAATAATTTCCTTCTGCTTCCTTTTCGCCTAATTCAATATTTATTTGTTGTGGTATTTGCTGATTATTTTTATCCATTTTTTTGTATTTTAATTTGAATAATATAAATTGAAAAATTCAAATATTCAAAGTAAATGGTTTTACATAAGTTATTTACTTGAATTATCATTTTATATTAAATAATTTTGAATTTGAGAAAAATTAAAATTATAAAAAATGAGTTTACTTATTGTAGGTTCTATGGCACTTGATACCATTGAGACTCCTTTGGGAAAGCGCGAATATATTCTCGGAGGTTCCTGCACATATATAGCAACATCTGCAAGTTATTTAAGTGAAGGAATAAGAATGGTCGGAATTGTAGGATATGATTTTCCTAAGCATGAACTTGATTTTTTTAAGTCAAAGGGAATTGATATAGCAGGAGTTGAAATTTCATCAGAAAAGAAAACTTTTCACTGGCACGGAGTATATCATAAGAATATGAATATGAGAGATTCGATTACTACAGATTTGAATGCATTTGAAACATTTGATCCTGTAATACCGGAACATTTCAGGGATAGTGATTATGTTTGTCTTGGTAATGTTGACCCTGTAATTCAGAAAAAAGTTATCACTCAGTTGAGAAAACCAAAATTGACAATGATAGATACAATGGATTTCTGGATTGAAGGGAAACTATCAAGTCTGAGGGAAACATTGAAACTGACAGATATCATAATGATAAATGACTCTGAGGCAAGATTACTATCGAACGAAGACAATCTTGTAGTAGCAGGCAGAAAAATAATAACAATGGGACCGAAGATTATAATAGTAAAGAAAGGAGAACACGGTGCATTATTAATAACTCCGGATACACTTTTTTCTGTACCGGCATTACCACTTGAAAAAGTAATTGACCCAACCGGTGCAGGAGATACATTCGCAGGAGGTTTTATGGGATGGATTAACAGAACCAATGATTTTTCCGATGAAAACCTTAAAGTAGCAGTCGTATGCGGAACAGTTATGGCATCTCTTATTGTACAGGATTTTTCACTTGAAGGAATAAGAGATATTCCCAAAGACGTTCTTTTAAGTCGTTTTAAAGACATTAAAAATTTAACGAGTTACAAAGATATAACATTATAAATTAATGGCATTTGTAAGTTCTGAAGCAATTGTTTTGAATAAATTCAAATATGGCGATACAAGTCTGATTGTTACTCTTTTGACCTTAAATCACGGTAAATTTAACGCCTTGATAAAAGGTGCAAGGAATGCAAAATCTGGTTTGAGCGGCGTATTTGAAAATATTAACCATATTTCAGTTTATTTTAATAAAAAGGAAAACCGTGAATTGCAGACAATTTCAAAATCAGAAAATATTTATTCTTTTCCTGCAATCAAACAGAATCTGGACAAACTGAATATTGCATACAGGTTATTAGAGCTTTCAAATAAACTGCTTATTAGTTATGATGTAAATAAAAAAGTGTTTTTTCTGCTAAAGAATTCGTTGAACGCACTTGAAAAAAACGAGACAAAATTCTTAATTATCTTATTGTATTTTCAGCTATTTCTCTCGGTCTATACAGGTGTCGGATATATTGATAAAAATGGAGATTCCCCTATTGTAAGTGATGAAACTTTTGCATACGGAACATCGTTTAAAGAAAAAGATGAGATTAATGAAATCTTAATAATACTCGGAAAAACAAATCCGGAAAATCTGGAGCAGCTTAATTTTGATGAAAACAAACTAAGGGAAATTATAGAAATGCTTGATTACCATTTAATATCGGATGTAAGCCATCCGGGAATTTTGAAAACTAAAAAAGTTATTTCACAATTGAAATAAAAAGGAGAATATAAACATGTCAAAAAAATCTTTAATTGCAGGTTTACTTTTAATTGTAGCCGCTGTAGCTTTTGGAGGAATACTAATTGCAAGTTTCAGCGGAAAAACCAATCTTATTGCGAATCCACAGGTCGAATTTAAAACTACTCCCCCCATTGAGAGCGTAAATCCAAGTGTTAAATCTCTCAATGATTCATTTGTTGAAATATCTAAACTCGTAATGCCCTCTGTAGTCTATATTGATGTAACAGCTGATGTGAAGAAAGATGACAACCAGAATAAAAACAGAGGATTTGAATTCTTTTTCGGTCCGGATTTCCAATTTGAACAGCCCCCTATGCATGGTTCTGGTTCCGGCGTAATCATAAGCAAAAATGGATATATTATCACAAATAATCATGTAGTTAAAGATGCTTCTGAAAAAGGAATTAAGGTTGTACTTAATGATAAAAGAGAATTCTCTGCAAAAGTAATAGGAACTGATCCGAATACAGATATTGCAGTCATAAAAATCGAAGCCGATAATTTAGTACCTGCCTCTGTTGGAAATTCAGACAATGTGCAGGTCGGGCAATGGGTTCTCGCTATCGGAAATCCATTAGGTCTTAACAACACAATTACAGCAGGTATAGTATCTGCCCTGGGAAGGAATATAAATATAAGCAATGACAGTTATTCAATTAATAACTTCATCCAGACAGATGCAGTTATAAATCCCGGTAACAGCGGTGGTGCATTAGTTGATATTAATGGCTTTGTAATCGGAATAAATACAGCGATAAAAACAACAACAGGTTATTATCAGGGATACGGTTTTGCAGTTCCGATGAACCTTGCAAAATCAGTTGCTGAAGAACTGATAAAAAGCGGTAAAGTAGAGAGGGGTTATATTGGGGTTGCAATAAAAGATATGGATAATAAGGAAGCCAAGGGATTTGGACTTGATAAACCCAAAGGAGTTCTTGTGCAAAATGTCATTAAAGGCGGAGCAGGTGATGAGGCAGGAATAAAACCGGGTGATATTATTTTCAGTGTTGACGGTAAAGAAGTCAATGCGGCTAATGAACTACAGACTATAATTGGTTCACACAGACCCGGTGACCAGGTAAAACTTGTTATATACAGAGATGGCAATACAATGGAAAAAACTGTAAAGCTTAAACCGAGAAGTGAAGATAATATTTCGATGAACGACTATAGTGACAGATCAGAAAAATCAGAGGAATTAAAAACCAAATCATTTGATAATATTGGAATAACGGTAACTGAACTTGATTCAAAGACAAAATCAGATTTTGGTATCAGTGAAGGAATAATGATCAGTAATGTAAAAAATTTCTCAGAGGCGTTTAACAGAGGATTGAGAGCCGGAATGGTAATTATTGAAGTTAATAAAGAAAAGATTGATAATGTTGAAAAACTGAATTCAGTTTTATCAGGTAAAAGTAAAGGCGATGTTGTCGTCTTTAAAGTAGTATTGCAAAATAAGGAAATCAGATTAGTTGCAGTTGAGTTATAAAAAAATTTTCGGGCTGTACTTACTAAAAATTTACAGAAAATTAAAGTACAGCCCACAAAAAAATCATTGAATTTATAAAAATGATTTACTATATTAGTTTTATGATTAAAAGAATACTACATTTCGTTTTTGTTTTGGTGTTTCTTTTTACCGTTACAATTACAGTTTACGGTAATAATAAACACTTCTACGAATCAGAAAATGGAACTGGATTAATTGATGGAGATAATAAGCCAATTTCAGATGACTATAAATTAAATCAAAATTTTCCAAATCCATTTAACCCTTCGACTAAAATAAGCTACAAAATTAATATTGAAGGAAAAGTTACTCTGCAGGTTTTCAATCTGGTTGGGCAGGTTGTAGAGGTATTGGTAAATGAATTTCAAAAACCCGGACGCTATGAAGTAGAGTTTGATGCCGGTGATTTGCCAAGTGGAGTTTACCTTTACAAACTGCAAATTAACGATTTCACTTCAGTAAAGAGAATGACCTTATTAAGGTAATTGTTTGTTCTTGAATATTGCTTGTTTTCGAAAAAAAAATAACAAAATGAAAAATATATTATTATTTACTTTAACAGTTTTTTTTGCTTTGTTCCTGAAAGCAGAATCTCAGACTTTAATTTATGACGACTTCTCTAAAAAAGATATGCCCGGTTGGTCTGCTTCAGATGGCATTTCAATGAAATATTCCTATAGCTTTGACAATAAGGACAGTGGATATGCTATTTTAAAAAATGATAACATTCTTAAACCGTCACAGAATGCCGGTTTTATTACCAGGATATTCCCCTATCTTTTTACAGACAGCAGTTATCTTAATTTATTTATGAAGGGTGTTAATAATGACTTAAATTTTACTGTTTCATTGCTGTTTGATATAGATGATAACGGAATATTTAATGAAGACCAGGACATTGCTTTAAAATCCGCTCCTATTTCACTGAATTATTCCGGATGGAAACAAGTCAAAATAAAATTAAAAGAAGGTGAATTCAAAATTGTTTCAAATTTTCAGGATAACTGGTCAGTCATATTACAACAATCACTGGGCATACGAATAGATTTTGAAACAGGGAAAAATTATAAAGATTCAAAATTTGAATCAGGTATTGCACTTATCTCTGAAATATTAAACAAAGGAACAGGATTCTCTGATTCAAATAAAAAAGATAAAAAAGACGAACAGTCTTATTTTAAAGCTAAAAACTATCCCAATCCTTTTAATCCAACTACAACAATTCAATATACTTTAACAGAATCTACTCAGGTAAAACTAACTGTCTATGACAGACTTGGAAGAGAAGTGGTTACTCTTGTTGATGAGAGTCAGTCTCCCGGAACTTATTCAGTTAATTTTGATGCTTCAAATTTGCCGAGCGGAACATATTTTTACAGAATAAAAACTCCATCTAAAACAGAAGTGAAAAAAATGGTTTTTGAAAAATAGATAAATACAAGAAGTTTATTAAAAAGCATTCGTTTTGAATAAAGCGAATGCTTTTTTTATGACTAAAATATTACGTTTATAAAGGT
>Ga0073934_10009964_pt1 | contig 11962 bp, 8 predicted proteins | sample LarsenN4metaG_FD_76834 | JGI IMG/M metagenome (GOLD analysis project Ga0073934, IMG submission 76834) | Hot spring sediment bacterial and archeal communities from British Columbia, Canada, to study Microbial Dark Matter (Phase II) - Larsen... ... | reverse complement strand
TGATCTTGCCGGCGACCGGCTGAGGCTGGATTACACCCGCCAGGCCGCCAACGGCGAACGCCAGGTCAGCGAAATCATTGCCGGTGAACTGGGCTACATTGACGGGCAGGATGCTGCCTTCGGCCAACCTGGAACCAAGCCAATGACCTCCGACCGCTGGGCTTCTGCTCGCAAACAGCAGCGGCTGCTGAACCCGCACCTGATCCTTCGCGACATTGCGGCCGATCCCAGCCTTGTGACTGAAGACGGCGAGGAAATCTTGGACGGCATGGTCCATCACCGCCTGGTGATCACCGATGACATCGCGCCGATAACCCTGTATGTCAGCGCCGGCACAGGCCACATTGCCAAACTGTCCACTATGGAAAATGATCATCTGCGCCGGGATGTGCCGCTAGAGGCCTTTTACTATAACTGGCAGATGGTCGGCGACACCCTCTCCTTCCCGGCCGAAGTTTATCTGGCCCTGGATGGCGAGATCGTGCTCAAAGAGATCCGCTCGTCCATCAATCTCAACCAGGCGCCGGATGACGCGATGTTTGAGATTCCGGCCGATGTCGAGCCTGTCTTTGACGAGGAACTGGCGATGCGGGGCGAAATCAGCGGCCAATTCAACCAGTTGTTTGCCGCCAACGGCTTCATCAAGGATGGCGCCCAGACCGAAATCAATGCCGAAGAGATTGCGCCGGGCATCTTCCTGTTGGGCGGGGTTGCCAACAACTCGGTGGTTGTAGAGCAGGCGGACGGCATCGTCGTCCTTGAAGCGCCCCTGCATCAATACCGCAGCGAAGCCATCATCGACTGGATCAACCAGACCTTCCCCGGTAAACCGATCTCCCACGTGGTTTCGACCCACCACCACACCGATCACTCGGCCGGGTTGAGAACCTTTGTCGCCCAGGGCGCAACCATTGTGCTAGGCGAGGCGGCCCAACCCTTCTTTGAAGAGATCTTCCAGGCCCCTTCGACCATCCTACCCGATGCGCTGGCCGAAAACCCGGTCGAGGCCCAGATCGAAGTCGTTCCGGCCGATGGCTCCTTTACCATCCCGGATGATGAGCATCCGATCGAGGTTTATCCGATCGAAAACACCCACGCCGAAGATATGGTCATCGCTTATGTCGGGAATCCAGGGGTCGTCTTTGTCAGCGACCTTTACAGCCCAAATCCGGGCGCAGACCCCGGCGCCGGCGGCGCTCTGCTGCGCGATACGATTGACAGCCTGGGGCTGGATGTTTCGCTCATTGCCGGCGGCCACGGCACGTCGATCGCTTATGAAGAGTTTACTAGCCTGCTTGGCGAGTAAATACGTTGTGATCAGAGGATAAGAGGTTGACTCCTGGAACGCGCATCCTGGGCAGCGCCCTATCACCCAGGATGCGCGTTCCACCTTCATTCCACATCGAAAGCGCTAATTTTGTTCATATTCTAACCTTTTCCTATAATGTACCCTTATGTCTCAACTATTTCATCCAAGGATGAATCTCGTCGTCTGGCTCGGCCTGGTTGGCCTTCTGCTCGCGCTGATCGGGCTGGCCACATTCGTCTATTTCTTTGTTCAATCCCCCTATATGACAGAAGTTGGCCTGGCCAAAGCCCAGCCGGTCCCCTACAGCCACCGGCAGCATGTTGGCGGCCTGGGACTCGACTGTCGCTATTGTCACAGTTCTGTCGAGGAAGCCGATTTTGCCATTATTCCCCCGACTGAAACTTGCATGGGCTGCCATGCCCGGGTGGCAGCCGAAGCCCCGACCCTGGAACTGGTTCGAGCCAGCTTCCAAAACAACCAGCCCCTTGAATGGCTTCGAGTCCACAGTCTGGCCGATTTTGTTTACTTCAACCACGGTATTCACGTAAACAAGGGAGTTGGCTGTGAGACCTGCCATGGCCGGGTAGATCAAATGCCGGTCGTGGCCAAAGCCGAATCTCTCCAGATGGATTGGTGTCTGGAATGTCATCGCGCGCCGGAACGTTTTGTCCGGCCGCGGGCTGAGGTTTTTACCATGGGCTGGCAGCCGCCCGTGGATCAGGCTACGCTGGGCCAACAGCTTGTAGCCGAATATGGCATCAACGTCGATCAACTGACCGACTGTTCCATCTGCCACCGCTAATCAGCGCTGTTTCCCAAACATTTCAAGGATGATCGAGCATGCAGGATGAAAAGATGACCAAACACCCGCTTGACCTGGCGGCCGTCCGGGCCCATCTGGCTAAATCCACCGGCAAACACTATTGGCGCAGCCTGGAGGAGTTAGCCGATACCGAACAATTTCAGGAGTTCTTGCAGCGTGAATTTCCGCGCCAGGCTTCGGAATGGACCGCTACGATGAGTCGCCGTAATTTCTTGAAATTAATGGGCGCTTCCCTGGCCTTGGCCGGTTTAACCGCTTGCTCAGGCCAGCCTCCCGAAACGATTGTCCCCTATGTCCACACGCCTGAAGATATCGTCTCCGGTGAACCCCTATTTTTTGCCACGGCGATGGTTTTAGGAGGCTATGCTGCCGGGGTCCTGGCCCAGAGCTACCAGAACCGCCCGATCAAGATCGAAGGTAACCCTGACCATCCGGCCAGCCTGGGTGCGACCGACGCGCTGGCCCAGGCCTCAATTCTAACCCTTTATGATCCAGACCGTTCCCAGATGATTACGCATCTGGGCCAGGCCAGCAGTTGGGAAACCTTCCTCAACGACCTCCAGCCGCAATTGGCCCAACAGCGCGCCGGCCAGGGGGCCGGCCTCTGGCTATTGACGGAAACCGTCACGTCGCCGACCTTGATCAGCCAACTAGAGACGCTGCTGGCCGAATTTCCCTCAGCCCAATGGCGCCAATACGACCCCATCAACCGGGATAACGTCTACGCCGGAGCTCAACTGGCTTTTGGCGAAGCGGTTGAGCCGGTCTATCGCTTTGATCAAGCCGAGGTCATTCTGAGCCTGGATGCCGATTTTCTCTCGACCTTGCCCGGCCACGTTCGTTACGCTCGTGATTTTGCCGCGAGACGGCGGGTAAACCCGGAGGCTTCGACCGTAGAAGTCGCCAGCTTAAACCGGCTCTATGTCGTCGAATCTACCCCCACCCCAACCGGCGCCAGCGCCGATCACCGTTTGCCCCTGCCGGCCGGCCGCATCGAAAGCTTTGCCCGGGCCATTGCCGCCGAGTTGGGTCTGGCCGTCGCCCCCCCGGCTGAGGCAGCGCTCCAGGCGGTCCCGGCCGGTTGGGTCAGCGCCATTGCCCGCGATCTTCAATCCCGCCCCGGCGCAACTCTTGTGATCGCCGGCGACCAGCAGCCTCCGATTGTCCACGCGCTGGCCCACGCCATCAACGGCGCCCTGGGCAATGTCGGCCAGACTGTGATCTATACCGAGCCGGTAGCAGCCAACCCGATCAATCAAACCGAGTCGCTGGCTGAACTAACCGGGGCGATGGCGGCCGGCCAGGTAGACATGCTGCTTATTCTGGGCGGCAACCCCGTCTTCAACGCGCCGGCTGATCTCCGCTTTGCCGAGGCGCTCGATAACGTCAATTTCCGGCTCCACCTGGGGCTATATGAAGACGAAACCTCTGCCCTGTGCCACTGGCATATCCCTGAGTCCCACTATTTGGAAGCCTGGAGCGACGGCCGGGCCTACGATGGAACCATAACCATTATCCAGCCCCTGATTGAACCCTTGTATGATAGCCGCTCGGCCCATGAGTTGGTAGCGGCGCTCCTTGGAATCGTTGAAAACGGTTCAAGCCACGATATTGTCCAGGGCTACTGGGCCGGCCAAACCAGCCCCGAAACCTTTGACTTGTTCTGGCGAACTGCCCTGCACAATGGGGTGATTGCCGATACGGCCCTACCCCTCAAAGCTGTCTCGCTGCGGCCAGATTTTGACGCTCAACCCCCAACCCCTGCCGCCTCTGAAGAACTGGAAATTATCTTCCGGCCAGATCCCTCCATCTGGGATGGCCGCTTTGCCAATAACGGCTGGCTGCAAGAATTACCCAAACCCTTGACAAAATTGACCTGGGACAATGCCGCCCTGGTCAGCCCCACGACCGCTGCCCGGCTGGACCTGGCCAACGGCGACCTGGTAGAACTCGACTATCAGGGGCAGGTCGTGCAGGCGCCGATTTGGCTGGCGCCAGGCCACGCCGATGGTTCTGTCACCGTCTATTTAGGCTATGGCTGGACACGGGCGGGCAGTGTTGGCGCCGGGATCGGATTTAATGCTTATCTACTTCGCACCGCCGCCAACCCCTGGTTTGGCTCCGGCCTCCAAATCCGCAAGCTGGGCCGGCAATACCCGCTGGCCAGCACCCAGATGCACTTTAACATCGAGGGCCGCGACTTGATCCGGGCCGGGACGGTCGAGCAGTTCCAGGCCGACCCTGATTTTGTCCAGGCCATGGGCGCTCACGCCGAAGAGATATCGCTCTATCCCAGGTACGAGTATGAAGATAACGCCTGGGGTATGGTCGTTGATCTCAACGCCTGTAATGGCTGTAACGCCTGCGTGGCCGCCTGCCAGGCTGAAAACAATATTCCCATTGTCGGCAAAACCCAGGTTTTACGCGGCCGGGAGATGCACTGGATCCGCCTTGATCTTTATTATCAAGGCGAGCCGGCTAACCCGGAAACCTATCATCAGCCCGTAATGTGCATGCATTGTGAGACTGCCCCCTGCGAGGTCGTTTGCCCGGTGGCCGCCACCCTGCACGATCAGGAAGGGCTGAATGTCATGGTCTACAATCGCTGTATCGGCACCCGCTACTGTTCCAACAACTGCCCTTATAAAGTAAGACGCTTTAACTTTCTTGAATATTCCGACCCGGATGCAGAGAGTTTGAAGCTCCAACGCAACCCCAATGTCACCGTCCGCGCCAGAGGCGTGATGGAAAAATGTACCTACTGTGTGCAGCGGATCAGCGCCGCCCGGATCAAGGCCAAAAAAGAGGGCCGGGCCATTCAGGATGGCGAGGTTGTGACGGCCTGCCAGGCGGCCTGCCCCACCCAGGCCATTGTTTTTGGCAATATCAACGACCCCAATAGCCAGGTGGCCAAGCTCAAAGCCTCACCCCTCAATTACGGGATGCTGGCCGAGTTGAATACCCACCCGCGGACGACCTACCTGGCCAAGCTCAAAAACCCTAACCCTGAACTCTTGGAGGCTGCAAATGGAGGATAGCCGATTGAGCTTGAAAGATGTAGGAGGAAAGACGCCCGCCGGCCACTCGCCATCCTCTACCTCCTACCCGCAACCGCCTATCATCGGGCCGGGCCACACCTACCGCTCGGTCACCGACAAAATCAGCAAGATCGTTCTGACCACCGTGGTTCCCAAGTCCTGGGTTGGCGGCCTGATCGTGAGCCTGGCCCTGGTCATGATCCTGTTCTACGCGGTGGGTTATCTATTTGCCAGGGGAATTGGCATCTGGGGGAATAATATCCCGGTCGGCTGGGGCTTTGACATTACCAACCTGGTCTGGTGGATTGGGATCGGCCACGCCGGAACGCTTATTTCGGCCATTCTGCTCCTCTTCCGCCAGCAGTGGCGCACCTCCATCAACCGCTTCGCCGAAGCGATGACCCTCTTTGCGGTGGCCTGCGCCGGCATGTTCCCGCTCATCCACGTCGGTCGCCCCTGGCTGGTCTACTGGATCTTTCCCTACCCCAACACCTTCGACCTGTGGCCCCAGTTTCGCAGCCCGCTGCTTTGGGATGCTTTTGCTATTGGGACCTACGGAACCGTCTCGCTGATGTTTTGGTTTACCGGCCTCTTGCCGGATGTTGCTGCGTTGCGAGACCGGGCCGAAAACAAGTTTGCCCGCTACTTTTACGGTATCCTAGCCCTGGGCTGGCGTGGTTCAGCCGGCCACTGGTACCGTTTTGAAACTGCGTATCTGCTGCTGGCCGCCCTGGCCACCCCGCTGGTGGTCTCGGTTCACTCCATCGTCAGTCTCGACTTTGCCGTCTCGATCATTCCGGGCTGGCACAGCACCGTTTTCCCGCCCTACTTTGTCGCCGGGGCGATCTTCTCCGGGATGGCGATGGTCCTCACCCTCCTGATCCCGCTGCGCAAGGTTTACCAACTGGAAGATTTTATTACCATGCGCCACCTGGACATTATGGCCAAGGTGATGCTCGCTACCGGCCTGATCGTCGCCTACGGCTACCTGGTTGAAGCCTTTACCGCCTGGTACGGCGGCAATGATTACGAGGGCTACGTTCTTCTGACGAATCGCCTGACCGGCCCCTACGCGCCGGCCTTCTGGGCCCTGCTCTTATGCAACGTGCTCGTGCCGCAGGTGCTTTGGTCGGGTTCGGTTAGGACCAAACCGATCCTGCTGTTTGTTATTGCCCTGGTCATCAATGTCGGGATGTGGCTCGAGCGCTTTGTGATCATCGTCGTCAGCCTGCATCGTGACTTTCTGCCGTCGTCGTGGGATATGTATTTCCCCACCCTCTGGGATTGGCTGACCCTGCTGGGGTCGCTAGGGTTATTTCTAACCCTGATCTTTTTATTTATTCGCTTCTTGCCGATGATCTCGATGTTCGAGATGCGCCACCTTCTGACCCATACCGGCGAACACGGCCCAGCCGCCCAGACCGAGCCAAGAAGCGAGGCCAGGCCGGCGGCAACGGCAGCGCCAGAACCGGCCGGCGCTGGCCGAACAAGCGCCGCCAACGCCCCGCTCTACGGGCTGATGGCCGAATTTGATAACCCCGAAGATTTACTTGAAAAGGCCCGGCGCGCCTATCAGGCCGGTTACCGCAAGATTTCGGCCTACAGCCCCTTTCCCATCGAGGGGCTGGCCGAGGCGATCGGCTTGCGCTGGACGATCCTGCCGTTTTTGGTCCTGCTGGGCGCCATTGCCGGGGCTTTGGCCGGCTTCTTTTTACAATATTACGCCGCCGTGATCGACTATCCCTGGAACATTGGCGGGCGGCCGCTCAACAGTTGGCCCTCCTTTATGATTGTAACCTTTGAGCTGGCTATTTTAGGCGCGGCCGGCGTCGCCGTTGTCGGGATGCTCCTCTTAAACCGGCTGCCGATGCTCTACCATCCTGTTTTTAACGCGCCCCGCTTCAAGCTGGCCTCCCAGGACCGCTTCTTTCTGTGCATCAAAGCCGCCGATCCCAAGTTCGACCCGGCCGAAACCCGCCGCTTTCTAGAGAGCTTGGAGCCTCAAGATGTCGCTGAAATCGAGCCTTGAAATGGGAGCGGCCCAATTTTTGATACTGCTGGCGAATTGCTCTAGCCTGGTCCGTGACCAGGCGACCCGCTGGCAGCTCGGTCTGGATAGCTATATCCAGACCCTCTTGAAATCATTTGGTTAAATCTTGCTAAGCTGCTACGATATCACTGGAAATTGGGATCTTATATGGAACATCTCTTAATAAGTGTGGTTGATTTCGAAATCGTTGGACCGCACACCTTGCGTATAGTTTTTGATGATGGCGAGGAGCGGACCATTAATTTTGAACCGGTTCTATATGGGCACTATTATGGCCTCTTGCGCGACCTCAAGCTTTTTAATCAAGTACATCTAGACCCGGAAGTTCAAACGCTGGTCTGGCCAAACGAAGCTGATTTTGATCCGGCGACCCTTTACAACTGGCATCGTGGTGAGGGAGCAGAGTTAGCAAAGAGGGCTTCAGAGTGGCAAAAAACCATTGCTTAACAGGAATAACATCGCAAATTGGCCAGGAGCGAGAAGAATTGAATGCAATCATCAAAATAACCGGGTTAATAATTTGCTTAGGCTTAGTGACAGGCTGTGCCCTAGATATGCGCCACCAACCCCGTTATGAAGCCTTTGAAAAAAGCGCCTTCTTTCAAGATAACCTGTCCGCCCGGCCGCCCGTGGCCGATACGGTGGCCCGGGGGCGGCTTCACCTTGACGAGCATCTTTACAACGGGCGGGTGAACGGCGACTTTGCCCAAACCTTCCCCTTTACCGTTACCCTGGAGATACTGGAACGTGGCCAGGAGCGGTACAATATCTTCTGCACACCCTGTCACGGCCAGGTTGGCGATGGCCAGGGCATTATCACCGAGTATGGCCTGAGAGCGCCCAATTCCTTTCATACCCCGGAACTGCGCGATGAGCCTCCCGGCTACTACTTTGACCTGATTACCCGTGGAACCAGGGTGATGCCCAGTTACGCCGCCCGCATCCGGCCGGAGGATCGCTGGGCCATTGTCGCCTATATCCGGGCCCTGCAACTGAGTCAAAATGCCGGCCTGTCAGATGTGCCGCCGCAAGAAGTTCCTAACCTGGATTAGCCGGAACTGATCATAATATGAGTTAAATGAGTCTGGAGATGGTAAATGATGAGTAAAACAAAAAGGCCGCCGCAGGCTAAAAAATCTGCGGGACTATTAACCTTTATGGGCATCGGCTGCTTATGCTTCGGCGTGCTTCTTCTAGGTGGTGCTGTCGCGGCCGTGAGTCTCGGGCCGAACGTCATCAACATTTTTGGAACCGGCCAGGCCGCGACGCTCCCCCCAGGCTTGGGGGATAATACATCGCCCGAACTCCTCCTGGCCCAGCGTGAAAAAGCCCAGACCCAACTCAACAACTATGGCTGGGTCGATGAAGAAGCGGAGATCGTTAGAATTCCTATCCAGCAAGCGATGGAACTGGTTGCCGAACGTGGCCTGCCGGTCGGAAGCGTTGAGGAGGCCGTCCCCCAAGAGGAGGTAGCGCCAACGGCCCCTGCGCCGGAGGTTGAGAGTGAAGCTCCCGCTGAGGCGCCGCCCCTTGCCGAGGCCGCGCCAGCCACATCTGAGGCAGAGGTTGAAGACGAAGCTCCCGCTGAGGCCGTGCCAGCCACGTCTGAGGCAGAGGTTGAGGGCGAAGCCCCCGCTGAGGATACAGTGGCTGCCACAGAAGAAGCAGCGCCGGCAACGGTTGAGCCGGATAGCGCCGGTGAGCCTGCCACTGCGGAGCCTCCCCCGGCTGAACCGGAAGTCAACCTGGCCGAGGTTAGCTTTCAGCAGCACGTGCTGCCGATCTTTGAGCAGCACTGCCTGAAATGTCATGGCGGCGAAGACAATGGCGAAGTGACAATGGAAGAGGGTTTGGACTTAACGACTGTTGAAAGCATCATGGCCGGGTCGTGGAACGGTTCGGTCGTCGAGCCGGGCGATCTGGAGGGCAGCTACCTGATCGAGCAGATTGTTACCGGCAGAATGCCCAAAGAGGGACCTGATCTATCGCCCGCCGAAATCGAGATCATCAGCGCCTGGGTTGAAAACGGCGCGCCGGATAACTAATAAAAAAACGCCTTCTATTTCGGCAGTCTCTCGTTCCCACGCGGAGCGTGGGAACGAGAGACTGCCGCGAAGGCGGCCGGTTAGACCCCAGGTTTTTCTGAAAAACCTGGGGTCTTGCTTTTCTATGGGCTATGCCGTAACTTTATTGAGTTGCCGTCGTAAGATAAAACCTGCCGCGACAAAGCCGCTGCCGATCAAGATGAGTACGGCGGCTAAAGTCGAAGGATCATCGCTTCCCGAAGCGGGTAAAGCCGCCGGGGCCAACTGGGTCGATACCTGGCTGGCCATAAACTCGGCAATCAGGGCCGCGTCGGCGTCGCTAACCTGGCCCTCGCTAAACATCGGCATCAGGTTGCGCGGGCTTCGTAACTGGTTGATAACCGCCTGGGCCGTAGGGACTTCACCCCGCTCGATGAAGGCGTTGATCGGGCCTGTCGTGCCATGGCAGGCAACGCAGCGCTTTTCAACCAACAGAACCTGCCCTGGGGGCGCATCCGCCGGCAGCTCGGCATCGGGCCGGACAACGTCAGCCGGTGGGGTTAGGGAGGTGAGATAGGCGTGAATATGGCCAATCTGCTCATCCGAAACCTGTTGGGGTGAAAAGGTCGGCATACTCCGGCGCGGGCTCCGGACCTGAGAGATCCAATCCTCAACCGGGTTTTGATTACCGGCCAGGGGCGGCCCCCAACCCCCTTCCCCCATTTCGCCGTGGCAGCGCGAGCACTGCCATACATCCTCTCCCCAAAGATCCTGGCCTGCTGTGGGGTCCTGGGCAAAGACCGCCGAACTGGTTAAACCCAGCAGCACTAACACGGCCATTGTCGAGATCAAGCATCGATACACGTAACCCATTTCCTTCTCCTTTATCCAGTTGAATGATGAAGTATAATATGGACTACAGTCCATATTTACAACAGGCCCCATATTTTACTCAAATTAAACTGGTTGTCAAAACTGTAACTCCTTCAGTCGCATTTTTAATTTATCCGCCTGAACCTCCAAATCGGCCAGCTTTTCCCGCTCCCGCTCCACCACCTCCGGCGGCGCCTTTTGCACAAAGTTAGCGTTATTCAGCTTGTTCCGGCCGGCCGTAATCCGCTGCTCAAGCTGGGCCAAATCCTTCTGGGTTCGCTCTCGTTCCGCCTCCAGGTCGATCATTCCGGCTAAGGGCAGATAAATCTCGATCCCGCCACTAATCACCTGGGCCACCGCCTGCGCCGGCTTCTCGGCCAGGCTTGAAACCAGATTTAGCTCAGCCTCGTCCAGGCGAGCCAGGGTGGTGATAATTTCTCGATGTTTGGACAGCAGGTCATACTGTTCGCCGGCCGCAATATAGGCCTTGATCCGCCGGCCTGCTTCGACATTATATTCTGACCGGATATTTCGGATCGCGCGGATCAGCTCGATCATAAGCGACATCTGCGCCTCGACCGCTTCGTCAACCCCGGTACTGCTTTCGCCCGGCCAATCGGCAATCATCAATGAGGCCTCCTCGTGGGGTAAATGCTGCCAGGCCGCCTCGGTCACAAAGGGAATATAGGGATGGAGCATCCGCAGCGTTCGATCCAGCACATGGACCAGCACCCGCCGGACGGTGGCTTGCGTCCGGGCATCCGTCTCATACAGCCGGATTTTGGCAATCTCGATATACCAATCGGCAAACTCGCTCCAGAAAAAGTCGTACAGTTGCCGGCCCGCCTCGCCAAAATTGTAGCTATCGATCAGCCGGCTGACCTCGGTCATGGTCCGGTTGAGGCGGCTTAAAATCCAGCGATCGGGGATGGTTAAGCCCGAAAGATTCCAGGTCGCCACGCCAAAATCAAAAGCCGTGCCCAAATTGCTGACCACAAAGCGGGTCGCGTTCCAAATCTTGTTGCAGAAGTTGCGGTTAGCGGCGATCCGCTCCAGCGAAAGGTTCATATCATTACCGGGCGTCGAGCCGGTCAGTAGGGTGAAGCGCAGCGCATCCGTCCCGTACGCCTCGATCACCTCCATCGGGTCGATCACGTTGCCGCTGGTTTTGCTCATCTTGCGGCCATGCTCATCCCGGATCAACCCGTGCAAATAGACCGTGCGGAAAGGAACTTCGCCGGTAAATTCCAAACCGCTCATAATCATCCGGGCCACCCAGAAGAAGAGAATATCATAGCCCGTCTCCATCACCGTATTGGGATAGTAGCGCCGCAGGTCGGGCGTATCTTCCGGCCAGCCCAGGGTCGAGAAGGGCCACAGGCCGGAACTAAACCAGGTATCCAGCACGTCGGGGTCCTGTTCCAGCCTGACCTCAGGCCCAAACTGCTGCCGGGCCTGGTCGTAGGCTTCAGCCTCGCTGCGGGCCACGAAGATGCTTCCTTCCGGGCCGTACCAGGCCGGGATACGGTGGCCCCACCAAAGCTGGCGGCTGATACACCAATCCTGGATATTCTCCAGCCAGTTGTTATAAACCTTGGTAAACCGCTCCGGGATGATCTTGATCCGGCCCTGGGCCACCGCCTCCAGCCCTTTTTCGGCCAGCGGCTGCATCTTCACAAACCACTGGGTCGAGACCATCGGCTCGATCACCTCGCCGCCTCGCTGGGAGCGCGGCGTCGGCATCCGGTGGGGCTGGGTCTTGATCGTCAGCCCCTGCGCCTCCATATCGGCCCACAACTTCTGGCGGCACTCAAACCGGTCTAGACCCTGGTAGGGTCCGGCTTC
>Ga0073934_10009963_pt1 | contig 11962 bp, 8 predicted proteins | sample LarsenN4metaG_FD_76834 | JGI IMG/M metagenome (GOLD analysis project Ga0073934, IMG submission 76834) | Hot spring sediment bacterial and archeal communities from British Columbia, Canada, to study Microbial Dark Matter (Phase II) - Larsen... ... | reverse complement strand
GATGAAGGCTTGCTCGAGGGCGGAGATTTGCTGGTCGAGGAGGTAGTTGGTTTGGTGGATGAGGCAGATGATGGCGTTCGTGCGGAGGGCGGGGTCGGGGCTTTCGAGCCACTGGGCATAGCGCTGGTGGAGGGCGCGGCGGGCGGCCTGAGGATCCGCCGGATCAGACTGATCCAGCGGATCGTGGGAGATGCTCTGCCCGATGGCCCGCACGGCGAGGGCCTCCTTACTGTTTGGCGCCCACTGGGGCAGGTGGCGGTGAGAGAGGTAGTCCTCGTAGTCGAGGAGGAGTTCTTCGAGGCTGGCGCGGGCGACGTTGACCAGCCGCAGTTCGGTTTGCGAAGAGGTGGCGGCAAAACGGCTGCCTTCGGCGATGTTTTGGCGGCCGCTGCGAGCGGCCATGAGCATCTGGTCCGCCAGCCGCGAACGCGGATCGAGGAACTTTTCGATGAAATGGTAGGTGGCGTCGTAGATGAGGGTGGCAGTCTGGAAGCTGGCAAGCTGCCGGTAACCACCGGCGGGGCGGAGGCGCCAGCGCGCGCAGGACGGAGCAGCCCGCGCCGATAGGACCGATCCAGCAGATTCGTTTGGGGGTGGGCTTTTCATGCGAACGGCTTCAGCCGCGGGTCATTTTTCATGGCCCCATACAGATCAAGCGAAACGCGCCGGGGCTGGCCGTTGAGGAAGACCTCCTTGCCCCACGGCCAGAAAAAATCACCTGCAACCCGCAACGGCTCATACCGGTTGCCACGTCCCGGGTTCGCATGGCTTGCCTTCCAGTGCCTTTTGGGCCTGATGCAGGCTCGAGGCGTCTGGCGCGGTGATGAGCAGGCGAGGGATATTCTCAAGACGCACGATCTTGAATTTGACCTTGGAGGCCTGGCGGTTGCGCGAGGCTTCGCCAAAGATTTCCGGCATTCCCTTCTTTGTGTCCGTGGCTGGCTTCCGAAGCGCGTCAAAGGAATTTCCAACTTGAGGGCCTGCCAGCATCACCGGCCAGCGGCAACCGCATTGGTCGAGCCGCTGACGGAGTTCGGCGGGTGTCTTGGGCGCGGTGCCGTCAGCAGGCCAGACGTTGCCGCCACTGCGGTTGGCGCGCAGGCCGAGTGCGCCGAGCAGCAGCCAAACCTCCAACGCGTTTTCGACTTTGCGCTGGAGCTGTGGGTCAAGTGGGCCGAATCGGCTGAAGACTTCCAAGTGGAAGCGCGCGCCGGGCTGAAAGGCCGCTTGAGGACTAGCCTGGCCGCCTTGTTTGTGGGGCAAGGTCGGAACGCCGGGGGAGGCGGCTGGTCGCGCCTGCACCTGGCTGACTCGAAAAACAAGTTGCGAGGCCTTCGCGCCGTTGTGAACGCCGCCAAACGCACCCTTCTCTGCGTCGCGGATGGCCGCCAATTGCTGGCGTCGTTGGTGTGCGTTTTCAGAAAGGTCTTGGTATTCCAGTTGCCGAAACCACCACCGTACCATGCCGCGGATGGAAGGGACGCGGATTTCGGGTGTGTCCTGATACGCGCCGCGGTTGAACAGCGGCGTGAGCACTTCGATGTCGCGTTGCCAGTTCATGGGTCAAGTGAGTTTGAAGCCGACGCGGGCGAGGATTTTCTTGCCGGCATCGCCGTGGCGGCCGCTGGTGAAGGATTGCCAGTAAGGATGGTTCTTGCGATTGCGCCGACGCTCCTGTTCAGGAATCACGGCCTCGAAGACGCGCTTCAGGTCGGCGTCGTGGGCCAGGGCGGCGATCTCCGGAAGTGCGGCGGGGAAGTTGCCGGTGGTCGCCAGCTTGCCGCGCCACTTGGCAATGAGAGCATCGGCGGGCGAGGAGGGCGCTACTGTCGCGCCTGCGGTGCGAGACGTAACCGCAGCGTCGGCGAGAGGTTGAGTGGTGACCGCAGGCGCGCGACGTCCCAGTTCAAACCAGCCATAGCCGGCAGCGGTTTTGGCTCCAACGCCCTTGCATGTAATGGCGCGTTCCAACCACTGCTTGGCCTGAGCGAGCAGGTCCGACGCGGTGACGCCGGCGTTTGCCGGAAAGCGGTTCAGCAATACGGCGAAACCGAAGGCCGAGCCGGCTTCGACGGCAGGGAAGTAATTGGGCACCGGGTTCTCGTTGTCCTCAGCGCGCTCTTTTCGCCCGCCGTAGTAGTCGGGGTAGTGCGGGTTGACCATGTCCACGACCAAGGTGGGCGGGGTGGTCGGGTAGGCGGGCAGAAAACAGGCACAGCCTTTGAAGTCCGTGCCGCCGATCTCTGCGGCCACGGCGCGGGCGGATTCAGCCGAGCCAGCCCAGGCGAAATCGCCTTTGCCTTTAATGTCATTTGCGCCGTAGCCGAAGAGCAGCATGGCGAGCTTGAGCAGGCGGCGCTGCGCATCGCCTTTGGCTTCGTGAATTTCCCAGAGAGCCTGGTTGCGGGCGATGCCTTTGACGGCGCTGCCGGGGATGAAAGGCAGGCCGAAGCAGCGGTCGAGGGCGATGCCAGCGTTTTCCACGACGCCGCCGGCGAGGTTGACCATGAGCCGCGCCCCGAGGGTGCCCTCGAAGGTCGCTACGTGACCAGCGAAGGACTTGGCGAGGTCGGCGAGGAAGCGGGTGGTTCGCTTGGAGTTCGCCTCTACGAGAGGCTTGAGCCGGCGCTGGTCCTGAAGGGCTTCGGCGAAGTTCTTCGCCGACTTGGCCATGCTAGTGACAATGTCAGCCAACCGTTCGGATTCTTCGGCTCTTTCGAGTTGGTCGTCGCGCTTTCGAGGGTTGCTCTCTTCGTCGGCTTTTCGGCGTCGTTTCCGCGCGTCGTCTTTGAGGGTGTTACAATCCTTGGCCAGAAGTGATTCCCCCTTGTGGACGATTCGCAGAATGGACCAACGACTTGCCTGATCCGTCTTCTTCGGATGCCCCCACACCTTGGGCAGGGCGAATTTCTCGTGAAGCAGGCCACGGTTGTCCACGTTCTCGGCCCAGTCGCCGACGAGCTGGCGGACGTCAGGACTATTCGGAATCATGGTTGCCTCCTTCGTCAGCGCCTTTCTTGACAAACCGCTTGGCGTAGCAAAGCCAGGCGAGGGCTTCGTCGGTGGCCTGCTTCAGGGTGGCACTGTCGGCCTCCTCGGTCAGATGATCGAGCAGGGCTTTGAGATTGCGCTTGTCGCGCGGCACAACGGCCACCTCTTGATGGGCCAGATGCGCCGCCAGGTGGTCGAAGCACACATACCAGCCCTCGCCTTCGCCTTTGGCGTAAGCGAATGCGCCTGAAGCCAGCAGGCCGTTGGACATGATGAGAGCTGGAAGCTTTTTGACGACTTCGCCGCCTTTGGCGCCGCGCGTGTTCACACCGGCCTCAGCATAGGCGAGGGCGTTGGCGGCGCGGATTTGTTCGAGGTTTTTCATGGGTCAGGCTCCTTTCTGCGCAGTGTCGGTTTGCTGGTTAACAGAGTCAGCAAGTTTAACGGTGCAGAAGCCCAGGCCGGTGGTGCTGTCGCCGCCGAACTGAAGCACCGGCTTGGCGGCGAGCAGTTGCTCAAGGTCCTTGAGTTCGCCGTTGGCGCGGGAGAGCGCGGTGACCGGCGCGAAAAACAGAGTCTCAGCCGGCACGGCTTCCAAGTTAAAAAGGAAGCCGCCTTCCACCGTGCCGGTCTTGGGGTCAATCTTGATGTGCTGGCTGACCTCGCAGGCGTTTTTGACGAAGTGCGAGAAGTCGCCGTTGCTCAGGAGCACGAAGCGGCCTTTGCCTGCTTGCCACACGGGGTCATCGAGCAACCCGAGCAGCGCCGTTTCCCAATCGGACGGGAACTTGCCTTCATCTCCGGCCTTGCGGTTGAACCGGTATTCCTCCAGCACCACGCCAGTCTGGCCGTTGCGAGAGATGGTGACTGACTCGCCGGCAAGGCAGGTCATGTCATCGGGTTCCTGGGGCACTTTCTGTTTGTCGTCGGGGCGCTCGCGAAGGAAGCGCTCGAGCGCGAGGGGGCACGTGACGAAAGCGAATGACCCGCGCGCGGAACGGACCGGAAAGGCGAGCACCTTGGCCTCGCCGAAGGTCAGTTTGCCGGCGTTGTCCTGTTTGCCGAAGATGGCTTCTTCCTTTGTGGCAAGCTGGCCATCGTTTCGGCAGGCATCGCGCAGGACGCCCTTGATGGAACTGCCCGGTATCACCGGGAACCCCGTGTGCCTTTCCCGGATGATGGGCTGGTCAATCGCGCCCACGCTCGAGCCGGCGCCGACATGCAGCGGCGTGCGGGTGAAGAGATAAAGAAGTTTCGTGTTCATCGTGTGTTCTGGTTCAGAGGTTTATCGGACAGATCGAACGGATTGGACGTGTTGTTCATAAAACTGCCAGGTTCCACACACCCCCAGACCATAGCCCTTTTCCCCCAGCAGCGTGCTGCGGCGGTTCTTGATGGCGGCGAATGTGCGTTCCCTGCCGTGCCAGTTCAGCGCATCCGCAAGTTCCGCGGCGGCCTCGGGCGTGTCGGCCTCGAAGTAATAAACCGCCCCCGCCGGCACCGCGAGCAGCGTGGGGCGCGGGCCGTGTTCTCGTTCCCATGGGGTGTCTTTGAGATGAACGGCCTCAGTCCAGCCGGTGACGACGATAGGCTTGGGCACGCGGGCGGCGACCAGCCGGGCTGCGATGTTGGGCAAGGCACGCACCCGGCGGCGCCAATCGTCGCGACTCTCGCCCTTGTGGCGCTCGGTATCGCCAGCCTTGAGCAAGACCTCTCCAGTCGTGGGGCAAACCCAGTTTGGCAGCCAGCCGCCAGGATGGGCGCGGATGTCTTTGGCGGGATCGAGTTTGATGGCCGGGAACACGGCTGGGGAAAGGAGCAGCCACTTGACTCGGGTTGCGCCTTGGGGAATCGGGGCGGCTGCAGGCAGGTAATCTCCCAACTTGCCGGGGAGTGGTTGGACCTCACAGGTGCGCTGCTGCCCGCCGACGATGATGGTGTGGTGCGCCGGAAACAGTTCCCCAATGCGTTCTTCAATCGCACCCGGCGCCCCGTTCTTCATGGGCATGGTGGCGTGGATGCCAAAAGTGACGCCGTCGCGCAGGCGCAGGTATTCGGCGGAGTAGATTTTGCCGGCAGCTTCGCCGTGGCCGGTGGTCTGGGTGGCGGGGTCAATGGCGATGCCGGTGGCCCATTCCGCGGCGTAAAGATCAGGCCCGCTGCGGAGTTCGCGTTCCCAGAAATCACCGGTGTTGCTGGTCTGCATTGGGCCGTCCCCGGCTTTCAAATAGGCTTGGATTGCTATCTTGCTCCACCAGGGTTTGGGTTCGGTCTTGGAGGGTGGTGCCGGGTTGGCCAAGGGGTATTTGAGTGGCACGGGCAGATTGTTGCAGCCACCGGGTTCGCGCAGCGGGTGGAGCACGGCCAGTTCACAGTGTTCGGCTCTGGTCACGTCGGCGGGACAGGGAAAAAACCAGGCGGATGCCGGCGCGCCATGCGCGACCGCCGGGAACGGACCAAGGGTGGCGAGCGAACCGAAGCGTTGCAAGCGAGCGCGGTTGGAGTCACGGTCGCTGCTGCGACCGTGCCGGTGAGCATGTTCCCAGTTTTGGACCGCTGGGAAGGCTCGGTGCAGGGCAGCGTGGAGCGCGTCGAAGACAACCCCGGGCTCGGGCCACCGGGCACCGTGGCCACTCAGGCCGCCTTCCATCGGTCGGCCGTCGCGGAACATCAACACGTCCTGCGGGGTGATGGTGTAGATGGGCATAGGCTATTCTCCGGTTCGGGCAATAAAGGCTTCGAGAGCGAAGAGGTGAATAAACTCGCGCAGCGGGCGCGGGGCGGTAACGCGCTGTTTGTTGCCGTCGGCGGTGGGCCGCTCCCACTGGAAGTTGAGCAGGTGGTCGAGGTAAGCGGCAGCTTTTTGGCAGAGGTCTTGGCGAAGTTGTGCAAGGGCTCCATCCGATTGGATGGGACCAACCCGGCGGATCTGCTGTTGGGTGATCCAGGTAAACTCGGCTTTAGCGATTTGGCACAGTTCGGCGGTGACCGGAGCAGAGGCCTCGAACCTGCCGAGCAACTCGGCTACACGATAGGGGAACTTGCCGGTGACGGGCATCCCCTGCCGGGGGTTCTCCAATGGGACCCGGTAGTGGCGCTGGAACAGTTCGAGGAGGTCAAAAGCCGGCGAGTTGAACTTGGCACCCCAGTGGATGGTCTCGCCGCTGCGCTTGAAGAGGGTGACGGCCAGGGCATCGCGGTCCCAGCCTTCGTTGGGTTTCCAGTCAGTGGCGTTTTTCTTGCGGTCAAAGCTACTCCTCTCTGGCGGTGCCTTAGCGCGTTTTTCGGCGGCCTGGGCTTCACGCACCATGTCCTGAAGCGGCTCGCGGATATGGCCAATGGCGACGCCGACCGAGACCGTGGCGCGCGGGCCGGGTACAAGCAAATGCACGCCCCGGGGGAGGAACCGCTGATAACGTTTGAAACCTTCCCATTCGCCATTCAGTGATACGAAGCCGTCCTCGACGGTCAGCACAGGCACATGCGGAGCGCTCGGTTGGTGCTTCTTGAGATGCTCGATGAGCGCTGCCTCCCCGCGGAAAGCAAGGCGGAGGGCCCCCGCGCAAGCAACCGCATTGGCTGCGGGCAGCATGGCCAACACGTCGTCGCCGCCGGCGTAGATAAGTTGGCCATCGTAAAACTCGACAATAGCCGGAGCGAGATAGACGGAGAAGTTGCCCAGCGCTTCGCTGAACTGGAGATGGTAGCTGGGCGAAAGATGACGGGGCTGATCGAGCAGGCGTTTGAGCGCACCGGGGTCGGCCGCGTCGGCTTGGTGCCGTTCAAAGTGTTCGCGGGCTTTGTCGGCAAGCTGGTCGCGCAACACGGGTGATTTGGCGCCACTGACCCATTTACCCATCTCATCGCCATCGAGGGCGAGGACGGCGTAGTAGGAGCTGGGTTTGCAATTCAATCCATCCCTGCCCAGGAGCCGGCCCAAAGCGTCACGGGCCTCTTTCAGCTTTCGGATGGCCTCGGACCTCGGACCTCCGGAACGCTTCTCTTCTTCACTGATGGCCCGGTCCCACTCGCTCAGGTGAAAAACGCTGGAATCGGTTTCTTCGAGCCATTTCTCCTCGCTCGATTGTTCCCAGTCGGCGATGCCCCCAAAGAAACCCCGGGCTTCGCTAGCCAGCGGACCGAAACCCCGCTGGTGATCAATGAACAAATCCCGCGCGGGCCCGGCAGGGGTGCGCTCCAGAACCCGCGAGACAAACGGAGCGGCCGCCACTGCGGACACCGAATCGAAGCGCAGCCGCTTTCGTGTCAAACCGCGCTTTTCGTCCAGATAGGCAACATGCCAGACGCGCTTAAGCAGGTTCATTGCGCCAAGCAACTCGCCCGGCCGGAACAGGTGATGCGGCAGCTTGTGCAGGCTCCCCTCCCAGTCGAGCGGTCCGACGATCTCTTCCTTGCCCGAGAGTTGGTCACGGCTGGCACCGCGCAGGCGCCCCTCATCCTCAGGGTCGCCCCAACCACTGAATTCGCGCGTCTGGCGTCGGGCGGCTAGCAGGAAGTCAGTCTGAGCGTAGTGTGCGGCCCAGGCGAAACCGAGGTTTTCGACCACCGGGAAACCGTCCGGGCCAAGCAGGACTTTGGAACTGAAGCCAATGGCCGTGCGGGTGTTCTCGTGGCGGTAGTTCCGAGGATCCAGCTGGTCAGTAGGGATGCCCCGGCGCGCCGCCTCGTAAGCGGCGCGAACGGAGCCTGAGGTTGTTTGGTCGAGGTCATTAAGGGCCTCGCCGGCAGGCAATCTCTCGAAGGCAGCAATGGCTTTACCAACGTCAGTCTCCCACGGCCACACCTGCCAGTGGACCTCGAGAAAGTCGCACAACTGTTGCCGCCACCGGACGTGCGCCTCCTCGGGAAGAGAGTGGTGAAGCTTCTTAAACCATTCAAGGCACGCTCCGCCGATTTCCTCGATGAGCATGCGGCGCATAGCAGCCTCGGCAGTCTTGGCCAATTGCTCAGCCTTGCTGTAGGGTACGAGGACGAGAAATCGGTTGGGCAGATTGGGCGTGAGAATTTGTTCATCGCTAGGGCGGATCTCGTCCCACAGCCTCTTTTCACCGTCAGTCTTGATCCTTAGAAAAATCTCGTCGCGGTGTAGGAAGTCAAAGAGCGGCTGGCCCCACAGCGAAGGAAACAAAGCGCAGTCCGGGCCACACTGGTCCGTAATGGCCTTGAGGCCCGTGGCAACAAGCCAGGACAGCAGGTAGCTGCCGCTCCAGAGGTCACGCGTGCTGCGGGCTTGTGCGATGAACTGCTGCACGGGCCCGATTTGCACGAGCAGGAACGCGGGCTGGAAAGCCCGGACCTCGCCGCCGCCATCGCGTTCTTCAATCTCCACACACGCCTGCAACGCGCTAACCAGCGCGCAGTGCATCCAGGTGGAATGGTCGGGAATCCTTGTGTCGGCGGGGAGCAAGGCCAATCGGCCATCGCCGCGCTCGCCGTTGCGGCTGATGGAGGCCGCCTGCCGCCACAGCCGCCAATGCAGGAAGAAACGCACCCGCCAACGCTCGGTTTCGTCCGCCCAGACCTGCTCGGTGATGTGCTTGTAAGCCGGCTGGGCTTTGCAGATGGCTTCCTCGGCCTGTGCTGCGGTTATCGGAGAGTTGAACCTGAGCCGCCCTCCGCCCAAGGGATGATGGAATGGGGAGTCGGGTCCGCCCGTGAAGGCGCACGCCAAAACACGAGGATGCGGGAAAGCAAGGCGGTCGGCGGCAGCCGCGGTGTGATCGCAGGCTTTATCGAAGAACCAATGCAGGGCGCTCGGATCCTCAAAGCCTGCGGCGTGGAGGAGTGACTCCGCAATCTCGCCATGCTCTTTGAGGTTCAGGGGCTTGCTCGGCGGATCGTGCAGATATGCCGCCAGTTTGCGTTTCCAGAAATCTTTCATGGGCTGTGGTGGTTGCTGTCGTCAGTGGTCTTTCAACATCCTCTCACCTGCGTTAATCTTGCTTGTCCATGCAACGCGAAGCATGGCAGAATCCAGGCTGCCAGTCTCACTCCGGGACGTCCGGGGACGTTCACCAATGACACTGTCATTCTCGTGGTCACTCTCGTTCCTCAGGGCAGTGGAAACATGATATGAGATGAAGAGCCGCTCCTGGCAAGCAGGAACTGAATTAGTTGCGCAACTTTGAAACCAGAGTCATGACCCAGGAAAAATCGAAGCGCCAATCGCCCTCGGCCCTCTCTGCCACCTCCACTCATAAACCTTCGTGCCATCGCCTTCGTCCCTGATCCGCATTCGCCCCTGCCCTTCCCGGGCCTCTGGCTCCACGCCCGTTGCGGACGTGCTCCTGGAGCAGCGTTCGATTCCGACTTGCCCCTTGCCGCTAAACCACCACAATTGCACCACGTGCTCCTGCAGAGTTGCTTTGCCCAATCGGAAGATCTTGGTGTAGCAAATCGCAAAGACATGATAATCGGTCAAGAGGATGATGTTGATCCACGGCAGCGCCAGCACGCCCACTGACTTGTGATGAGCCACCTCGGGCTGGGTTAAGTTTGCAAAGGGCATTATTCTTTATCCTCCAGCGCAGATGGCCACGCCGCGCATGGCCCGACCCTACATAACCGTAGAACGCGTCGGCCAGTTGGTCCTTCTCGAGAGTTTGTGACTCTTTGCCCTGACGCGCCGCTGTGTCCAGCAGTCGCGCACCCGGACCACCCGCACAAGATCGGTACGGGTGTCGCTGAAGCGGAGCGCAGGGCCCAAGCCAAGCTTCGCCCGCCGTCGGTTGGATTACTTGCCAGCACATTCGTCTGGTGGTCCCTCGTCAACACCAGCGGTTCCTGGCAGATGCCCCGACATTCCTGTTTAAGCGCCGCCCCTGGGAACCAGGCCAGTTCCTGGGCCACCTTTTGAGAAACGGCCGGTTGGGGTACCAGCCATGCACCACATCGGAGAACCTGGGCCTATACTCGCGGCGCGATCCGTCGGCCGCACAGGACGGGCCAGACCGGCGGCGGAGCATCCGTGGCGACTATTTGGGATTCCGGCAGACAAATCCCATCGGCAAGCGGCGCGCTTGCGTGGCCCGCCCCCCCACGGGGCCCTCGATCACGGTGCCGCGGCCCCCGACAGAGGCTTCGCTGCGCTTGGGTCTGCGGCTCCCCCCCGCAGGAAACGGGGCTCCCAAACGCTCAACCTCATGAACTTGGGGACATTTTCTCCTCAGTTCTCCCTGGGTACATTTCAGAATAATCGTTACACACGGGGTGCGATGCGCTTCGTCTAGAAGTCATTCGTAACCGTTGCCAGGAATCCCGTTCTGCGCCCGCTCCGGCACCAAGCCATCATGGCGAGCCGAGCATGGAAGGCCAGGTTGCCAGTAACCGTCATTTCAGGACAAGGATAGGGATGATGGGAAGACAGTGCAATTACGCGTCTTTTCCAATCGGCGCGCTGCTTTGAACCAGGCCTCGGCGGCCAGCTCACCAAGAACCTCCAAGGTTTTGTCGCTGGAACTGCCTTCCTGAGTGATGCCGAGTGACACTGAGTCGCGCTCACCAGGGCCCAGGGCGTGATGCCATTCCTTGACCGGTGCGACACCTGGGGTGTTGGACCAGGTTCTGACCAGATTGTGATGTCTCAGCCGCAGATGGGTGAAGCCGAGTTTTTGGGCCATGAACGCAAAATCTTCAAATAGCGCGTCTGGCGAAGACGCCCGTTCCGCCTCCATTTCCAACCATTTACTCAGGGCAAGCGCGTATTGCACGTCCTTTCGCATCTCGATAGAGCTTCCAAGGACGCGGCCCACAGCAAACCATTCCCGGCTAAAATCCAATTGTCCGGCCGTAACCAGGATTACCAACACCAGCACACCGAGCAACAGGGGGACCAATTGTCCTCGCGTGGAAAAGGCCAGGAACGCCATGACCAGGAACAGGAGCGTGAGCAGATAGAAGCCCAGAACAATTCTTCGCCGCGAGAATCCCATCGAAAGCAGCCGGTGGTGCAAGTGTTTCCGGTCCGGGCGGAACACCGGCAGACCTTGTGTGCCACGGCGGAGAATGGCGAGAGAAGTATCGAGGATGGGCAGAGCGAGCACAAAGAGAGGAGCTGTCAGAGCCGCCAGAACAGTGCCCTTGTTGGAGTTGACGATGGCCATCAGACCAACCAGGAATCCCAGGAAATAGGCGCCACCGTCCCCCATATAAATGCGGGCGGGGGGAAAATTGAACCAAAGAAATCCCATCAAAGCGCCGGCCATTCCTGCCGCGACCACCACAAGCTGCTGGCCTGCCAGTCCCACATAGACCAGGAGGATCATAAGCATCAGTGAAATCCCTCCCGCCAATCCATCCAGACCATCCACCAGATTGATGAGGTTGGTCATGGACACCAGCCAGAGCACGGTCACAGGTAGTGACCACCAACCGAGATCAAGGCTCTCCCGGGTGAATGGCAAGCCCACAACGGAAATACTGAATCCCGCACAAGAGGCGAGGATGGCGACGATGACCTGGCTAAGCAGCTTCTTTCTCGCTCCGAGGGGTCTGATATCATCCCAAAGGCCTACCAGGAACATGCCGAGGGCGAGGGCAACGAACGCCGCGGGGTGTTGATCTGGCGCAAGCCCCTCGTTGCCGCGGGCAAAGGCCAGAACGGTCACGACAAGAAACGAGGCGGCTAATGCCACGCCACCAAGACGCGAAACCGGTTTGCGGTGCGTATGGTGCATGTCCCCGCGTTCCGGCGCGCCTCTGGTGCGGCGCTCCTTTCTCAGGATGAGGTAAATGGCGCTCCAGCAGACCAGGAGTCCAATAGCAGCGGTTAACGAACAAGCGAGAAGCTGACCCATAAACGACATGCTTGCTAACAGATAACGATTCTCGAGTCGGGTGCAATCTTTTGGTGTTCGCTGCCAGCCTGGTCATAAGGACCTCGCAGCACCATAGCGGGCGCAGGAGCCTGGCCGGTGAATTGGCTACGAAAGATCGCAACGAGGAGGGCCTC
>Ga0073934_10009962_pt1 | contig 11963 bp, 12 predicted proteins | sample LarsenN4metaG_FD_76834 | JGI IMG/M metagenome (GOLD analysis project Ga0073934, IMG submission 76834) | Hot spring sediment bacterial and archeal communities from British Columbia, Canada, to study Microbial Dark Matter (Phase II) - Larsen... ... | reverse complement strand
GCAACCCGGCCGTGGCGCCGCTGAGCAAGCTCCAGGCTGCGTTGCTGGAGCGGTGGGAAGAGGCGGAGATGCGGGGCGAGGCTCCAGGAGCCGACTGGCATGAGGCCATCCTGCTGAGCATCGCCGGGGTGGCCGCCGCCATGCAGAGCACGGGATAGCTCCCTGCAGTTCGGCCTTCCGGCCGGCAATAATCACCGTGGGGGAGGCATCGTGCCATGGCGAAGGCGCCGCCCCGCAAGCCGGCTTCCCCTGCGAGGGACGCGGACGGCGAATGATGGGCACGAACGCCGCGTCATCCACACGCAATGCCAGGTGATACCCGTCGCATGACGGAGCTGCACGTCAATGAGCTGCTTCGCAAGTACAAATCGACACGCAACGCGGCCATCCGCGATAAGATCGTGCTTCAATACACCAACCTGGTCGAGAGCGTCGCGCGGCGCTTCTCCGGCGCGTCTGAGCCAGTAGAGGACCTCATCCAGGAGGGCTACATCGGCCTGCTGACCGCCATCGAAGGCTACAACGCGGCCAAGGGAGTGAAGTTCAGCACCTACGCCACGCACTTTGTCATAGGGCAGATCAAGCACTGCCTGCGGGACCGGGGCAAGATAATCAAGGAGCCCGCCTGGCTGCAGGAGCTGAATCAGAAGGTGGCGCGGGCCGTGGAATCCTTGAGCCAGGACCTGGGGCGCGCGCCCACCAACGCAGAGGTTGCCAAGCTCATGGGGATGACCGAGGAGGCCATCACCGACCTGCTGACCACGCGGGAGGTCTTCAAGGTCGCCTCCCTGGACGGGGGCGAGCGCGACGAGGACAGCCCGGCCAGCTACGACATGGACCGGGTGAAGGCGGACCGGCAGGTTGAGTTCCAAATCTCCGTGGAGGACAAGCTGGTGCTGCAGACGGCCCTGGAGCGCCTGAAGCAGCTGGAGCAGACGGTCGTCTCCGAGTTCTACTTCAGCGGCCGCAACCAGACGGAGATCGCCCGGAGCCTGGGCATCTCCTGCAACTACGTCTCGCACATCCTGCGCAACTCCACCAAGAAGCTGCGCAAGATCCTGACGACGGACGAGCTGCGGGAAGCCCAGATGGAACTGACTCTGATGAAGCGTCGGCTGGAGGAGCAGGCCGCCGTCATCGAGGAGTGCACCGTCGTCGACCCCCAGACGCGGCTGTACAATCGGCGATACTTCAGCACCCGCCTGGAGGAGGAGGTGAGCCGCGCCAGCAGGCACCAGCATCCGGTGGCGGTGCTGCTGGTGCGGCTGGAGGGGCACAGCCTGGTGAGCCGCGCCTATGGGACGATCCGCAGCGAGGAGGCGCTGAGGCAGGCCGCCTCGCTGATCCAGGGCAACGTGCGCCGCGTGGACATCGTGGCGCGGTACGACCGGGAGGTGTTCGGGCTCATCCTGCCCCACACGGGCGCGCAGGTGGCAGTGGTCCAGGCCCGCCTGCAGGAGACGCTCGCTCGCTGGCTCAGCGAGTCGGGGCTGGCCGCGGGGCGCGCGCCCATCACGCTGGCCCTGGGGACCTCCTGGTACCCCGGTGAGGCGGGCAGCGCGGCCGATCTTGCGGTCATGGCCGAGCGCCGCCTGGAGGCCTGCCGGACCTCGCGGCCGCTGATGGCGGCGGCTTGAGGCAATGGAGCCGGGCTGTGGGCCGTCGCAGCGGGCGCGATCGCCCGCACCGTTGGACCGGGAGGCAGCCCACCCGCCTCGGGTCCGCCTTTGCGTCGACACCCATTCAGGAGCAGCACCATGCCCGTCGTGTTCGACAGGAGCACCGGTCAGGATCCCCAGCCGAAGGCGAGGCCCAGCAAGCCCGTCAAGGGGAAGAAGGGCGCACCCCCAGCACCCGGTCCGCGTGTTCAGCGCCTTCGGGTGGTGCTCCTCTGCCTGGTGATCGCGTTGGCCGTAGGCTTCACGGCGTGGAATCTCCTGGCCAGCCGGCGGCGTCCGGTGGAGCAGGCCGCGCCGGTGGGGGTGCACGTGCCGCCGCCGACGCACCCTGCCGCCACGCAGGCGCCACGGACTGGCCCGGCGTATCCGCCCACCGGTCCGGCTCCGCTGGATCAGTTGCAGCAGGCCGCGCCTGAACCGGGTCAGGAGGAGCCTGCAAGCCCCGGGATTCACTGAGCTGGCGTTTGCTCAGGGGTGATCGGCGCAGCCGGGGGGCCCGCGAAGTGGCAGGCCGCTCGACGGCCCGGATGGGTTTCCCGAAGCACCGGGGCTTCCTGCTCGCACAGGTCTTGCGCCAGCGGGCAGCGGGTGCGGAAGCGACAACCCGCGGGGATGTCCACGGGAGTGGGCACATCGCCCTCCAGCGGCACGCGCCGCCGCCGCATATCCGGGTCCGCCACGGGTGCTGCCGCCATCAGCGCCTGGGTATAGGGATGGTGCGGCGCGCTCAGCACTGCCTCGGCCGGGCCCTCCTCCACGATCACGCCCAGATACATCACCGCGACCCGGTCGCACATGTGCCTGACCACGGACAGGTCGTGGGCGATGAAGAGATAGGCGATTCCCCGCTCCTCCTGAACGTCCTTGAGCAGGTTCAGGATCTGGGCCCGCACGGAGATGTCCAGCGCGGAGATGGGCTCGTCCAGGACCACGAGTCTGGGATTGGTGGCGATGGCCCGGGCGATTCCGATGCGCTGGCGCTGGCCACCCGAGAACTCATGGGGGTGGCGCCCGGCGAAGTCCGCGCGGAGGCCCACGCGCTCCAGCAACTCCCCCGCTTTGTCCAGCCCCTCCTTCCGGCTCCGGGCCAGCCCGTGGACACGGAGCGGCTCGGCCACGCTGTCTCCCACCTGCATGCGGGGATCCAGCGCGGAGAGGGGATCCTGGAAGACGATGCCCAGGTCCCGGCGGAGGCGGCGAAGCTCGCCCGGCGGCAGGCACGCCAGGTCCACGCCCTCGAACAGGACGCGCCCAGCCGTCGGCTGCACGAGGCGGAGCAGCGTGCGTCCGGCGGTGGACTTGCCGCATCCGCTCTCTCCCACGAGACCGAGTGTCTCGCCTTCGTCCAGGCGCAGGTCAATGCCGTCCACCGCTCTGATGGTCTCGCGGACGACGCCAAGGCCGCGCCGCCGGGAGACGGCGAAGTGCTTTGCCAGCCCCTCCACGCGCAGCAGAGGGTCCATCACTGCGCTCCCCCGGGAGCGCGGGAGCCGGCGGAGGGCAGGGGAGGCGTCTCGGCCAGGAGATGGCAGCGTGCCCAGCTGCCCTGGCCCGCAGAGTGCACAGGCGGCGCCTCCCGGCGGCAGACCTCCATCACGCGGGGACACCGGTCCGCAAAGGCGCAGCCCGTTGGAAGGTCGGCCAGGTCCGGCGGCTGGCCCGGAATGGACCGGAGGCGCGAGGCCCGCTCCTCGTGAAGCTGCGGCAGGGACTCAAGGAGTCCCACGGTGTAGGGGTGGCGCGGGGAGTGGAAGACCTGCCGGGCTGAACCCTCCTCCACGATCTGCCACGCGTACATGACGAGGACGCGGTCGCACATCTCGGCTACGAGCCCCAGGTCGTGGGTGATGAGCAGGATGGCCGCTCCCGTGCGCTCCTGAAACTCCGACATGAGCGCCATGATCTGGGCCTGCACCGTGACGTCCAGCGCGGTGGTGGGCTCGTCGGCGATGAGCACGTCGGGGCGAAGGGCGAAGGCCATGGCGATCATCACGCGCTGGCGCTGGCCGCCGCTGACCTGGTGAGGATACTGGTGAAGGCGGGCCTCCGGGGCGGGCAGATGGACGGCGCGAAACAGGTCCAGCGAGCGCGCCAGGGCCTCGCGGCGGCTCACTCGCCCATGCGCCTGGATTGCCTCCGCGACCTGATCGCCCAGGCGCATGGTGGGATTCAGGGAGGCGAAGGGGTCCTGGAACACCATGGCAATGCGCCTGCCCCGCACGTCCTGCATGGCCCGGGGCGGGAGCCCCAGCAGGTCCTCGCCGTCCAGGAGCACCCGTCCGGCCCGGATGCGCGCTGGGGGCTCCGGAAGAAGGCGCATGATGGAGAGGGCGGTGACGCTCTTCCCGGAGCCGGATTCGCCCACCAGCCCCACCGTCTCGCCCCGACGGACGGCGAAGGAGACGCCGCGCACTGCATGGACAACGCCGGTGGGCGTGGTGAACCGGGTGTGCAGATCCTGAACCTGAAGGAGGGGCTCGGCCACTGGGAATCCTGGGCGGTGATGGCGGAGTCTACCATGGCCTTCGGGGGACCGTCAACGCGGCGGCGGAGGGACGGGTTCCGGCAGGGCATCGGCCAGGACCTCCGCAACGTCGCGCACCGCGGGAGCTGAGTCTCCCGCCAACTGGGCCGCCGCGTCGCCGAGCATGATCTTGCAGTAGGGACAGGCCACGGCGACGGTCTGGGCGCCAGTGGCAAGAAGATCCGCGGCGCGGCGGAGGCCGGGGCGCTGGCCGGGGGGCTCCTCCATCCACATGCGTCCTCCGCCCGCGCCGCAGCAGAAGGTCCGGCATTCCCGGCGCTCCACCTCGCGCAGCTCGGAGGCCGAGCCGACAAGCAGCACGCGGGGGGCGCGCGTCTCTCCGTGCACGCGCGCAAGGAAGCAGGGGTCGTGGTAGGTGACGGATGGCCGGAGCCCGAGGCGAGGGTTGACGGATGACGGCGGAAGGTCGCCTGTCCGGCGCCGCTCCTCCTCCCACACAGGCATCCGGTCGCGGGGGAGTCTCAGACGGCCCTCGTCCACGAGCCATGCCAGGAATTGCGTATGGTGGACCACCCGGAAGGTCCCGCCAAACTGGGGGTACTCGCTCCCGAGAGTGTGGAGGCAGTGGGGGCACTGGGTCAGGACCAGCGGTGGATTGGCCTCCTGGAGCGCCGCGATGTTCTGCTCAGCCAGCTGCTGAAACAGGAACTCATCGCCCACGCGGCGGGCAGGGTCGCCGCTGCACCGCTCCCGCGGTCCGAGCACGGCGAACTCGACTCCGGCAGCGCGCAGCAGCCGCACGATGGCACGCGAGGTCTGCTGTGCCCGGGGCTCGAATGCGCCCGCACAGCCCACCCAGAAGAGGACCTCCAGGCGCGCCCGGCCGCTCCAAACAGGCACGTCCAGTGCGTGGGCCCAGTCCAGACGCTGGCTTCCGGGCAGGCCCCACGGGTTCTCGCGGCTGGCGAGCTGGCGGAGCATGACGGCCGCGCTTCCGGCGAGGCGGCCTTCAGCCACGCGGAACCGCCGGATACCGTCAATCAGGTCCACGTGGCGGATGAGCACGGGGCACTCGCGCACGCATGCCTGGCAGTTCGTGCAGGCCCAGAGCGACTCGTCGGTGATCACGTCGGTGCTGGGCTCCGGCTCCCCAGCACCGGCCTGCATCAACCGGCGAAGGTCGAGAACGATGCCCTTGGGGTCCAGTTCCTTGCCCACGGCCTTCGCCGGGCAGGCGTCGGTGCACCGGCCGCACTCCATGCAGGCGTCCAGGCTTAGCAGTGACCACCGATCGAAGTCCGACGTCCGGCCCAAGCCGATGCGGCCGGTCTTCTCCACCTCCTCCAAGATGACGGGCTCCAGCACGCCCATGGGGCGGCCGGGCTGGAGGCCGATGGAGAGGGGCGCCAGGAAGAGATGCAGCCACCGGCCATAGGGGAGCACGGCAATGACGGCCAGCACCAGCACCACGTGGACCCACCATGCGGCCAGATAGGCGGCCGGCGCCACGGGACCGGTGAGCGCCAGGCCTCCCGCCACCGCAGCACCCACGGGGGAGAACGCGGCGATTCCGGGGGGCACGGCGGTGAGGGCGATCCGCGCTCCCTCCAGCAGGAAGCCCGTGGCCGTGGCGGCGAGGAGCAGGAGCAGGAACGCGCCGTCCCTCCACTCGTGGCCCAGACTGCGGGGCCGAGACCCATAGCGCCGGACCAGGGCCATGGAGGTTCCAGCAAGAAGGGCGAGCCCGAAGAGGTCCAGGATGGTCTTGGTGGCGAGGTAGAAGGCCCCCTTGTAGAGCCAGTGGGGCCCGAAGAGCCAGGCACCGTAGTGCTCCGCGGCGACGATGCACGTGCCCACAAAGAGCACGCCAAAGCCGAAGAAGATCCCGAGGTGGAGGAGGCCGGCATAGCGCCGCTGCACCACTCTGCGATGGCCCAGAACGTGGTCCGCCACGACCCGCGCCCGCCGGGGCCAGTCGCGGATGGGGGGAATCGGGCGGCCCTGCCGCCACAGGCGCACGCGTCGAAGGAGCCCGTGCGCGCAAGCGGCGACCGCGGCCAGGGCCAGAAGGTAGAAGAGCGCCTGCTGGGCGGGGCTGATCTGGAGGAAGATCGTTCGGGTGGCCATGAGCGGGTCCGCGGGGGGTCGATCGCGGCTGCGAGCACCATCAGCCGGATGGCCAGCTCAGAGCTTCCGCAAGAGCTCCGGGATCGCCTCGTGCAGGTCGGCCACGAGGCCATAGTCGGCCACGTCGAAGATGGGGGCGTCCGGGTCGGTGTTAATGGCTGCGATGACCCGGGAGTCCTTCATTCCCGCCAGGTGCTGCACGCTTCCTGAGATGCCCGCGGCGATGTAGAGTTCCGGCGCGACAACCTTGCCCGTCTGGCCCACCTGCAGCTCGTTGGGCGCAATCCCCGCGTCCACCGCGGCCCGGGTCGCCCCCACGGCTCCGCCCAGCCGGTCCGCCAGGCCGCCCACCAGCCGCTCGAAGGTCTCCGCATCGCGCAGGGGACGTCCTCCAGAGACGACTACCCGGGCCGTGGTGAGTTCGGGCCGGCTGCTGCCGCCTCCCTCCAGGGCAACCCAGCGCGCCCCGCGCGGAAGGTCCGGCACCGCCAGCGCCTGGACGGGACTGGCCGCTTCGACGTCGGCGGGGTCGCCGAACGCCGTGGTCCGAACGCTGAAGACCCCGCGATCCCCGGCCACCCGCACAGTGGCGAGGAGGCTCCCGGCGTACATGGGCCGGCGGAACTCGAGCCGGCCGTCCACCGCCCGGACGGCGATCACGTCGGAGAGCATTGGCAGGTCCAGCAGGGCCGCCACGCGGGGGAGCAGGTCCCGCCCGAAGGTGGAGGCGGGCGCTGCGACGGAGTCGGCGTCCGCGGTGCGCGCTGCGTGGGCGCACACGGCCGCGAGGGGCGCCGCCACAGGATGCGCCAGATGCGGCGACTCCGCGATCCAAACTCGCTGCGAGCCCCAGCGCCTCCATGGTTCCGCTTGTGTGGCGATTCCGGGCGGGCCGGCCACCAGCAGGTCGAAGGCGCCGCCTGTGGCGGCGGACCACTCCTGGGCGAACCTGATGGCGGCCCGGGTGCTGGGCAGCACCCGTGCTCCATCGGTCTCCGCGATCACGATCAGCTTGTTGGCCATTGACCCTCCTGCCGGGTTGCCGCACTGCGGATCCCGCGTTCCTGTACTCAGATCACTCTTGCCTCTTCGCGCAGGGCGGAGATGAGCTCGTCCACGCTGGCCACGCGACGCCCCGGCTTGCGCGGCGGAGGGGATTCCAGCCGGAGCACCTCCACGCGTGCCGGCGGCCGCCCGCCCAGATCGGCGGCGGTGACCCGGTCCAGGGGCTTTGCGCGGGCCCTGATGATGGCCGGCAACGCCACGTAGCGGGGCTCATTCAGGCGCAGGTCGGCGGTGATGACTGCGGGAAGGTCCACCTCCAGGGTCTCCCTGCCCGCATCCACCTCGCGCACCACCCGGGCGCGGGTTCCATCCGGCGCGATCTCGATGCGGGATGCGAAGGTGGCCTGTGGCAGGCCCAGCAGGGCAGCCAGCATGGGTCCCGTCTGGCTGGCATCGTCGTCGATGGCCTGCTTGCCCATGAGCACGAGGCCGGGCTGCTCTCGGCGATGGAGGGCGGCGAGGAGATGGGCTGCCGCCGAGGGGTCCAGGGGGGCGTCGTCCTGAATGAGCACGGCCCGGTCTGCACCCATGGCCAGGGCCGCCCGAAGCTGCTCCTCCACCACGGCCGGCCCGATGGAGACGGCCAGGATCTCCACGCCGGCGCCGCGCTCCCGCATTCGGACGGCCTCCTCCAGGGCGATCTCATCGAAGGGGTTGATGACCCATTTGATCTCGTGCTCCAGGATCTGGCCGTCGGGGCCGAGGCGAACGCGGCCGTACGGGTCGGGCACGCGCTTCACGGGCACCAGAACTCGCATCAGGGCTCCTAGCAAGGGAGTTGCCGCGCCCACGCAAGGGGGCACGGCCGGCGATGGTCTCGGGGCTATACGAATCCCACGGGGCGAATACCTGCCCCCGGACGCTCCGGGCGCTAGAAGTGGAACTCCACCGTGGCCGCCGAGGCGAACTGGAGGCGCGAGAGGGCCTGCACGGCGTTGCGCTCGGCGGCCTCCAGGATCCCGGTCCTCAGGGCGGCCTGGGTAAACCGCCTCCGCACCTCCTCTTCCGCGTCGGGGACGATGTTGGCGTCGCGCCAGAACAGGCCCGGCCTGTGGCGCTCCACTTGCAGCCGCACCTCCGCCGGATAGACAGAGGCGCGGGGCAGGCGCACGCGCAGGACCCGCCCGCCCGCCGTGGAGGCCTCCGTCACGTCTTCCTCGCCGATCCGCCGCAGGTCGATGCCGGCCTCCACGACACCCTCCGCGCTGACGAGCACCTCGTTGGCCGTCACGGAGCGTGCCAGGTCCTCGGCGCCTGGGATGCTCCGGGCCCAGCGGGGCACCGGTCGGAAGCTCTTGTGCTCTACCATGTCGCGGAAAGAGCAGCGGGCGGTGTGAAGCTCTCCAAGCTGGCGGATCTGGGCCACAAGGGGCGCCGCCTGCGGCCGGGGGTCTCGGGCGACGCGGCCGATGAGCACTCCGGTTGTCAGTCCGAAGGCCCAGATGAGCAGAGTGATGACGACAAGCGCCCCGAGGGACGAGCGAGTTCTGCGCATGGCGTGGGGCTCCCGTGGAAGTGCGGGCTATTATAGCCGCATCGCGGGGAGCTCGCACAGAAGGCTGCGCCGGAGCCTGCGGCGGCGGGCTCCGGCGCGCTGGACACAAGAGTCGCCGGGACCCGGGTGGCTACACGATCTGCATGGGCATGAGCACGCAGAGATAGTCGCCTGTGGGCGAGCCAGGCTCCGCCACCGGGCGGACGACGCCGGGCTTCAGGGGCTCGGTCACTTCCAGCCGGAACCCCTGGGTATCCAGCACGCCGGCCACGTCGGCCAGGTACTTGGCGTTGAAAGCGATCTCGATGTCGTCGCCCTCGCGGATCACGTCGACCTCCTCGTAGGCGCTCCCGTCCAGGCTGGACTCGGCGCGGATGGCCAGCCGGTCGTCCAGCGTGGAGAGCACCAGCCGATTTGCGTTGCTGCGTGCCACGATGGCCGCGCGCTTTACGGCCTGGAGGAACGGCTGGGTCTCCAGGGTGAGCACGCGCTCGCTCCGGGCGGGGATAACCCGCTCGTAATTCGGGAACTGACCCTCGATGAGGCGCGACACCAGCTCCACGCCTCCGGGAAGCAGGAAGAGAATCTGGTTCTCGGAGATGCGGACGGTGACTTCCCCGTCGGCGTCCTCCAGCAGACGCATGAGCTCATTCATCGCCCGGGCTGGGACGATCGCTTGGCGTCCCCCCTGGCCGTCCGTCACGGAGGACCAGCAGACGGCGAGCCGGTGCGTGTCGGTGGCCACGAACTTCACGGTGTCGCCGGCGAAGACGACCAGGATTCCGGTGAGGATGGCGCGCGCCTCGTCCGGGGATACGGCGAAGATCGTCTTGCGAATCAGGCTGCGGAGCACGGCCTGCGGGATGGTGAAGCGGCTCTCGTCCTTAACCTCGGGCAGGCGGGGATACTCCTCGGCGGGCAGTCCCAGGATCTTGTAGTCGGACTTGCCGCAGTGCACGCGCACGGCGTGGGAGAGGTCCACGGAGAGGGAGACCTGGCCATCCGGCAGGCTGCTCAGTAGCTCGGACAGCAGTCGTGCTGGCGCGGTGAGGCCGCCCGCCTCCTCCACGCCGCGGGCGGGGACTGCCAGGGAAATTCCCAGTTCCAGGTCCGTGGCGGTGAGCCGGAGGCGGTCGTTCTCCTCGGTCTGGATCAGCACGTGGCTGAGGATGGGCAGGGCCGTGCGGCCGGAGACGGCGTGGGCGACCATCTGGACGGCCTCGTGGAGTTCCTTGCGGTCGCAGCAGGCCCGCAGGCGGGGCGGGGCGTCGGTGAGCGTTCTGGCCATGTCGATCCTCCGGAAGGGTGTTCTCACCAGGGGAGGACGGGGGCTGGGGGGCAAAAAGCGCCGCGTCCAGGAGGCGGATTCTCAGGCCTGCTCCCAGCCCCCGCGGTCGGCCGCGCGCTCCCAGGCGTAATGCAGGTAGAAGAAGAGGGTGCTCGTGCTCTCGGGATCCAGCGCGAGGAATCGGACTCCCACCGTGCGGGAAGGATCTGTGTCGGACGCGTAGATGACGTCGCAGGCGGCCACAAGCTGACCGAACCGTCCCAGGTGCACGGCAATCACCACAGGCTGCCCTTCGCTGAGGCCGTCGGGAGCGCCCGCGAGGCACGCGCCGGTGAGGCTGAGGTCTCGGACCTCGGCCGGATGCTCGGACTCGCTGGTGAACACTGTGGCGGCCAGTCCGTCGGTGGCGAGGCGAGGATGCCCTCTCCGTTCGCCTTCCGGGGCGGCGAGGGGCGGGCAGGGCGATTTGAGCAGGCGCGCGCGCGCCTCCCTCAGGGCTTCCCAGATGTCCATGGTTCCTTCCATCTGCTGGCGGGGCGCGGTGTCCTGATCTGATTCTGGCCTCGCCGGGCACCCGCATGCACCGGCAGGATTGCGGGAATGCGGGCTATCCGCGGAACCGGTTGCCGCATTGGGGACAGGCGCCCAGGCGGCCGGGCATGGCGGCTCCGCAGACGTGGCAGTAGACGAGCCCCTGCTCGCCCTCGGGCTCCACGGGCTCCTCGGGCTCGTCCAGTTCCCAGAGACGCGAAAGGTCGTAGGGATCCCGGCGCCGCATCCAGGCTTCCAGGGCGCCGGCGATGCCCCTAGCCATGGCCCAGGCACCGGCGCCGGCGATGGCCAGCCCCAGGAGCCGCAGGGGCGGCGGCCCGCTCAGGGCCAGCCGCCCGCCCAGGATAAGCAGCATGAGGCCCGCGGCGAAGCGCGCGGGCCAGTTTACAGGCGACGCGCGAAACATGACTGGTCCGTCAGGCCCCCCGCAGGAACGGCAGTTCCCACTGCGCCTCGGCGGGGCCGGGCTCGCGGCCCACCAGGTCCCTAAAGGCGTCCTGCAGGCGCGCGGCGGCGCGCTCCCGGAAGGCGGGGGAGGCCTCCTGGCGGGCGAGCGCGTCCCGCAGGAGAGCGCAAGTCTGTTCCAGTCCCTTCAGCGCGCTTGCGCAGGCGGGACAGCGGAGCAGGTGCCGGTCCACCCGCGTGCGCAGCTCCTCCGAGAGGAGCCCGTCCACGTAATCGTCGAGCAGGAGCGCGGCATCCTCACACCGCATGGCACTCTCCCTCCTCCCACCGGCGCATGAGCTCCTCGCGGAGGGCGCGGCGGGCACGGTACAGCAGAGACTTGGTGGCGGCTGGCGACCGCTCCAGGAATCGGGCTGCCTCCGGCGCGTCCCACTCTTCCACGTCGCAGAGAATGAGCACCTCCCGGTACTCCAGGGGCAGGGCAGCCAGGGCCCGGCGCACGTCCTCCCGGATGGCCAGGCGATCCGGGCTCTCCATCTCGCCGGGCTCCTCGTCGTCTGCGGGCACGGTGAGGAGGCGCGGCTGGCGCAGCCTGTCACGGCAGAGGTTGCGCGCGATGCCGAAGAGCCACCCCCGAAACGAGCCGTCCCCCCGATAGTCGGCGGCGTGCCGGAACGCACGCAGGAAGGCAGCCGAGGCCACCTCCTCCGCATCCTCGCGGCTGCCGAGCAGATGCCTGGCGTAGCCGAAGACGCGGTCGACATGCATCTCGAACAGTGCCGACATGGCTTGCCGGTCTCCCTGGCGAAAACGCTCCACGAGCCGGCGCTCGTATCCTTCGGGGACCCCGCGGTCCACGCGCGTCCT
>Ga0073934_10009961_pt1 | contig 11964 bp, 5 predicted proteins | sample LarsenN4metaG_FD_76834 | JGI IMG/M metagenome (GOLD analysis project Ga0073934, IMG submission 76834) | Hot spring sediment bacterial and archeal communities from British Columbia, Canada, to study Microbial Dark Matter (Phase II) - Larsen... ... | reverse complement strand
CGACCACCGCCCGACCGAAATCTGTTCCCGCCGCCAACGACGGCGTGTCGTCGTCGTCGAGAATCGAGCCGTCCGCGCCGCGTACGTCGAGTTCGCCCACAGGCGCCAGGAAGTCGATGGCCTGGAAAAACACGCCCGCCGGATCGCTCTGGTCGCCGGACTCGGGCGTGGCGTCGACCTGATCGCCGTACCCGGACCAGACTACGACGGCGTCGCCCGTGGGAGACATCTCGACGCTTGGGTAATCCTGTATCTCCGCAAAAGTCGAGTTGATGGCGAAGGCGGCGCCGACAGGCGCTCCCAGGCTGTCGAACTCCTGTGCGTGGATGCCTTGGTTATCCCCCTCGACCCCCGACGCCCCCGCGCCGCTCCAGGCGACGAGAAAACTCCCGTCGCCGGCGGAAGCCACTCGGCCCAAGCGCTGATCGCCGGCCGCGGTGGAAGTCACGCGAATCGGTTGCTCGTCAATCATTCCGCCGCCAGCCGAAAACCGCCGCACGAACACGTCGTGGGCCGTGGCCGGTGAATCCGTCGTCTCAGCCTGCGTATAGGCGACGACGAAATTGCCTGCGGCGTCCATATCGAGCGACGGCCATTTGCGCTCCAGCGACGTTCCGTCCTCAAACGACAGCCCGACCGGTTCCCCGCCGTCGGCAGAGTAATACCGGCCCAGGACTTCGCTACGTTGGCCGGGAGAAAGCCCGTCCACGACTGACCAAACGATGGCGAGATTACCTGCCGCGTCCACCTCGAACGACGGCGATTCCGTGTAACTTCCGCCTGTGAACAAGCGAGGATCGTCCGCATCGAGCGCGACACCGGAGGCGTCGAATTGACGTAGCCAGACGCCTCCTTGGCCATCGGCGCCGCGCCCCGCCCAGGCCACCGCGAAGCCGCCGTCTGGCAGCGCTGACACCGCTGGCGATGCCTCCGCGCCACTCTGGTCCGCGTTCACCAAGAGCGGCTCCGCGTCGATCGCGTTGCCATCCCGGTCAAATCGCCGCGCGTAGATGGCGTCCCCGGCGTCGAACGGCCCCGTACACAAGTCATCCAGGCCGATCGAGCAACCTCGATCGTACCAAGCCACGAGTAATCCACCGTCGGGAAGCGTCGTCACTGCGGCATTGAGCTGGTCCCCGGCGCCGTCCGCCGACACGCGAATAAGGTCGTTTACCGCCGTGGGATGGCGCTCGGCGTCGAATCGCCGCACGTACACTTCATCTCCCTTGGCGGCCTCGCCGTGGCTCGTGAATGCCACCGCGAAGCTAGCGTCTGCATGAACGGCGACGGCCTGATCAGTGAACTTCGTGGCGCTTTGCGCAAACTGGGCGGCTTGATCGGACGGAGCGACGAGCGTCTCGCCCCCCAACGGAAGCCCCGTCAAGAGATAGCGCGGCTCAAGCCGTTCACAGCCTGCGAATACCACCGCCTCCCCAGCAATGCCGCGCTGGCGGAATCTTGCGGCTGTCCCTCGCCTGAAGTAGGTCATCGTTGCCTTAAGCCAATTGCCCGTTTCGGCTTTCGTCGACTACGCCGTCATCTTAATGCTTTTCAGCGAAATCCGCAGGGTTTGACGCGCGGCGCCCGCGTTTTTTGCCGACTGGCGAGCGCCGGCGCGTTAGACGCGGTGAGCCGCCGGAAAGTTCCGCCGAGCGATCGGCCGCGGCGTCCCGGGGCGCCTTCGTGCCATATTTCCCGCATGTGGCGGATGCGCCAGTGGTTATCTCACTGCCCGAGCGAATGGAGTGCGACTTGTCGAGCGGTCGAAAAGCTAGTTGATCTCCCCTCGTTGCGGCCCCTTGGTCACGGATCGACCCGGCGATGCATCCTGATTTTCTCGTACACTATCGCAGCCCCGATGGCGGCGGGCCGCTGGAGCTGGTCGATGCTCGGGAGTGGCGTCAGGGAGAGGTGATTACGGGGCGGCTTAAAGCCCGTCGCACGGGCGCCGAGTTTCCGATCGAGCAGGGCGCGCCGCGCTTGGTGCTGCCCGGCGACTTGACGCCGCGGCGCGCGATCGACCAGCGACAAATCGATCTTTCGGATAAAAAGATCGACGACGCCATCGCCGCCGGCACGTTGTCGCCGGAGTTGACCGAAGCGATTCGCGTCCATGAGGCAGAGAAGACCGCGCGGACGGAGTTTCTCTTCCAAGCGTTCGACTACGAGTCGCCTGGCGAGCGATACGTGCTGGACCTGGGTTGCGGCGATCCCTCGCTCACGCTTCGTTTCGCTCGTCTGGGTTTTCGCTGCTTCGCGCTCGACTTCGCGCCCTATCGCCTTTGCGAAAACGGGGCCCGCTACATCGCCCATAGCGGGCTGCACTTCGAACGCGTCGTGGCGTTAATGAGCCGGTTGCCGTTTCCGGACCGGATGTTTGACCTGGTGTTCGTGAGCGCGGCCTTGCACCATGCCACGCCGAACCGCGAGGAGGAATTCGAGTGGTACAACCCCCGCAACATGTTCGACACGCTCCGCGAAGTGAAACGCGTGCTTAAGCGCCACGATGAAGGCGGACGGTTCATCGCCGCGGGCGAGGGCGTGTATCCGGATGGCATGCCGGTGTCGGAACGCCCGCTGGAAAAGATCGCCAAGGTCAACGGCTGTTACGAATCGCACTACACGATGGCCGAGTACCTGTCGCAGTTCGAGGCGGCCGGCATCTACCCGATGTTGTTCGCCAATCAGCTCGACCGGCGCTTGTACTTCGACGCCTACACGCCGGACGGCGCGAAGACGCGGCTGTTGCTTCCCGATGACAACGTGACGAACGATCAATTGTGGCGGCTGCGACACCTGTGCCGCAAACACGCCTCGCCCGCGCGGCTGCGCGAGATCTTTCCGCACTGGATGCGTTTTCGCCGCCTCTTTCCGTGGAAACTCGGCGAGCCGGGCCGCTGGCTCCCCTCGGCGCAGGAATATTGGCGGCATCGGCGTTCGGCTTAGAGACCTCGCTACAGCTCGTCGGCGTTGAACGTATCGCCTTGGGTCACGTCGCCCGACTTCAGGCCCTTGGTGAACCAGCGCACCCGTTGCTCCGACGTGCCGTGCGTGAAGGCGTCGGGCACGACGTAGCCTTGGGCCTGCATTTGCAGGCGGTCGTCGCCGATGGCGCTCGCGGCGCGGATGCCTTCCTCGACGTCGCCTGCTTCGAGAATCTGCCGCGCGCGCTGCGCGTGATGCGCCCAGACGCCGGCGTAGAAGTCGGCCTGCAACTCCAGTCGCACGGAGAGGTCGTTGTATTCGGCTTCATTGAGACGCGCCCGCATCGCTTGCACCTTCTGACTGGTGCCCAACTGATTCTGCACGTGATGGCCGATTTCGTGGGCGATCACATACGCTTGGGCGAAATCGCCCGGCGCGCCGAGTTTGCGGTGCAACTCGTTAAAGAAACTCATGTCCAGATAGACTTTTTCGTCCGCGGGGCAATAGAACGGTCCCATCGCGGCGCTGGCGTAGCCACACGCGGATTCCACCTGCCCCGAAAACAAAACCAGCTTGGGTTCCTGGTAGGCTCCCCAACCGTTCTGGCGGAAAAGCTGCGTCCAGACGTCTTCGGTGTCGGCCAGGATGACGGAGACGAAGTCCTTGAGTTGCTCCTCCTCGGGATCGAGTTGACCCTGTTGAGCGGGGGCGAAGGGCGCGTTCTGGCCCTGCTGCTGTTGCAGCAGGGCGGCGGGATCGCCGCCCAAAAGCAACACCAGGACCAGCAGCAGCAAGGTTCCCAACCCGCCGCCTACCATCACCGGACCGCGCATGCCGCGGCGGTCTTCGACGTTCTCGCTACGACGGCCCGATTGCCAGCGCATGAGGCGAACTCCCAAGGAACATGGCCAATACGCCGCGGCGCCACTTCGGCGCGACGCCTCATCATGGTAGCGATCGGGCCTCAGGGCAAGCGTCGGGAGCCGTCAAAAAAGGCGCGGCGAACATGGCCGCAAAACAACCGCGCACTACAGGAAGTGCGTGACCAAGTCCTGCATATCGCGGGGCGAGGTGGGTCCGCGCGTGAAGCCAAGCAGATCGGTGCAAAGTTCCTGAATCTGCGTCGTGCCTTCGATCAGGATCGGCACGGCCTCTGTCGGCTGTTGTTCGAGACGCTGACGGAGATAGTTCGCTCGATCGAGCAGCGCGTCCAGGGAGCGCGAGATGCGTATCCGGGCGTCGGCGGCATCGTCCAATTCGCGCGAATCGCTGACGGCCCGCCAGCCGTGTTTCGCCGCGGACCAATGCTGTAACCAGCGCAATAACGTGCTGCGGCTGATCACGCCGGTCGGTTCGCCGTTGCGGACGACGATCACCCGGCGGAGCGTCACCCGGCAGAAGAAGTCGTAGATCTGCCGGACAGGCGTGGCCTCGTCGTAACAAACCACGTTGCGACTCATGACGTCCCCAACCGGCCGCGCCCAGGCGTCGCGCCCAATCAGCGTGGCGATGCAATCTTGCTCCGAGAGAATGCCGACGACCCGGCCGGCGTCGTCCACCACCGGAGCGGAACTGATGCGGTAGCGGAGAAAATACTCCACCGCCTCTCCCAGGGTGGCGCCGTGGCCTAACGACGCGACGGGGCTGCTCATGATGTCGCGGGCCAGGGCGCTTTGAAACAAATCGTTCGCGGCGACGAATTCCTGGTCCCCGGTGACCGCGTTTTGCAGACCTCCCTGGCAGACGACGCGATTCCGACCCGCTTTCTTAGCGGCCAGCAGCGCCTCGTCGGCCAGGGCGACCAGTTGATCGGGCGACGGCACTTCTTCATGCGCTTGAGCGACGCCAAAACTCGCGGTCAGGGCCACCACCTTGCCGGACAGGTTGATGTGCAAGCAGGCAATGGCTTCGCGCACGCGTTCGGCCCAAACCACGGCCTCGCCTTCGCGAGTCTCAGGCAGCAAAGCGGCGAACTCCTCGCCGCCGTAACGGCAGATGATATCGCTGCCGCGGCATTGCGCGGCCAGAGCTCGCGCAACCTCCTTCAAGACGAGGTCCCCGGCGGGATGCCCAAACGCGTCGTTCACGCGTTTGAAGTAGTCGACGTCCATCATCACGCACGACAACGGAATCTTGTACCTCTGCGCGCGATCGAACTCCCGCCGGCAATCGTTCAGGAAGGAGCGCCGGGTGGGAATGCCGGTTAGGACGTCGGTATGGGCTTGCTGCGAGAGCCGACGCTCCACATCGAGCACGCGCAAGCCCGCTTTCAGCCGAGCGAGCAATTCGCCGCGATTCACGGGCTTCATGACAAAATCGTCGGCGCCGGCCTCCAGACCGGCGATCATTTCGTTCTGGCCGGTGTTGCCCGTGACGATCAGCACATAAATATAGTGGGGCAACTCCAATTGCCGTACGCGACAACAAAGTTCGAGTCCGTTCAGCCGGGGCATGTCCCAGTCGGTGATGAGAAAGTCCGGCGAGCGCTCCTCGATCATTCCCAGCGCTTCCAGGCCGTCCTGGGCGTACTCGACGCAATAGCCTTCCACCTCCAGCGACTTGCCGAGAATGCGCAAGATGGCTGGATCGTCGTCGACGAGCAAGACTCGCGATTTGGCGCCAGGTGTTCCGGCCATTCGTTGATCGCAAACGAACCCACAATCACCGAGCGCGCACTCACGGCGGTGCGCCGACTTCGGTTAAGAGAATATAGGTTCGCTTTGTGCGGGCGGGAAAAACCGCCTGCCCGCCAGAAGTGGCATCACGGGCCTCTCGGCCGCCATAGCCCGGAAAATCGGCGCATTCGCATTGGCAACGTGTCTTGACGAAGCGTCGAAATGGGTGTTGCGACGCGAGCGGATCAGCTTGAGCCGTCAAATCCACACGGCCGGCACTCGAAATACAACGAGTCGTGACGAACAAGTCCGTCCGTCAACGCCCACGATTGCCACCGCCTCCGCCATTGCCGCGGCCGCCACCGCCACCTTGGCCGCCCCCCTGGCCGCGCCCGCCTTGGCCGAATCCACCGCCTCCGGGTCCGCCAAAGCCGCCGAATCCCCCGGGGCCGCCAAAGCCCCCTTGTCCAAAACCGCCAAAGCCGCCCGGACCGAATTGCCGGAAGTTCTGGTTGCCCTGGTTTTGGTTGCGGCCGCCGTTGCGATTGTTGTTATTGTTGTTGCGGGAGTTCGAACTGGATTGCACGGAATCTCCCAACAGCCCGGCGATCGCCGATTGCACCGACTCCGTATTCGCCCTTTTCAGCGTGACGACACGGGTGGTTTCAGGCGAGGTCGGAATCGCCTGGTCCAACGTGCGGACCAATTGCTCCACTTCCTCGTAGAGCGGCTGCGGAGCGGAGACGATGAGGCAGTTATTCCGCGTATCGACGCCGATCGTCATCTTTTGGACGTCCGTGGCCGAGTTTCCGCCGCCACCACCGCCGTTGTTATTGCCGCCACCGCGGCCTCCGCGCCCTCCGCGCCCTTGGAACATCATCTGCATGAATTCCTGCGGCGATGGCTGACGCTGCCCGGAACCCGCCGATGTCTGCTCTTGATACACCGCCTTCACGATGTTGGAGATCTCGGTCGCGTCCGTCGCGTAAAGCTGAATGATCCGGGGGCGCGGGCTGATCTGCGTCTCGGGCGTCTCCGGCTGATCGATCACTTGCAACAGTTGTTCGATCGTGTCGAGATTCGACTGCGACGCCTGCACGAAGAGCGCGTTGAGTCGCATGTCGGGTACGACGAGCGTGCCGCCGGTCAAGCGCGTGACGGTACCGCTGCCGCCGCCCCCGCCATTGTTGCCGCCGCCGAAGCCCATCAGGCTGCCCATCAGTCCGCCCATGTCGCCGAACGCGGCGCCTGCCAAATCTCCCATCAAGGAACCCCCGTCGCTCCCAGCAGTCGAGCCGCCGAGAATTGACGCCAACGTCTGCGCGGCAGTCGTGGCCGAGGCGTTCTGCAGATAGAAGACGGTGAATTCCTGCGTGCTGCCGCCGGCGGCGCCTTGGGCGAGCGTGTTGAGCATGGCTTCCAGCGCGTCGAGCGCTTCGGTGTCTTCAGAGGCGATCATCACGCCGCCGGGCCCTGGCGAGATGATGATGGGCGAGTCGGATTTGGGCGGCGCGGCGTCCGCTGGTTCACCCTCCGCCGCGTGCTCGTCGGAAGGCTCGTCGGTTTCAGCCGTCGGCGGCGCGGCCGGTTCCTGAACGTTGGCTTGCGGCTCGTCGATCGGTTCTTCGACCTCTACATCGTTCACGAGCGGCGGCTCAACTTCGGTCTGCTGCACGGCCAATTGGAACGGCGATCGCGTGCTGACGGCGGCACTGCTGCGATCCTCGTCCGCGCGGAGCGTGCGCTCCGTCGGGGCCGCTTCATCGGGCGCCACGGCCGGCGGAGCATTGGGCAGTCGGTTCGGACGCAACTGCGGTGCGCTGGGATTCGGCGCGGGATTCAGGCCCCGCAGCGTCGGCGCCACGGCCGACGGCGTCACGACCCGAATCTGATTGCGCCGCATCGTGGGCCAAATCTGCTCGAGTTGCTCAAGCGCCAGGCGTTGCGCGCGGCCGGTGAGCGGCAGCATGCGCATCCGGTCGTTCGATCTCGCAATGCCGCCGGGGGTTTGCACTTCCCCCATTTTTTCCAGCCACTTGCGAATCTCGTCGACTTGGCCCTTGGAACCACGGACCATCAATTGGCGGGTGTTTGGTTCGGCGTCGACTTTGGGCGCGGCGGCCGCGTTTTCGCCCGTCTGCGAGAAGAGTTTGTTGATCGCCAGCACCGCCAACTGCGGATCGAGCTTGGTGAGCTTGAACACCTCGACTTGCTTCGCCTCGCCCGACAACTCTTCGATCGTGGCCCGGATCGTGGCGTGCTGCGACGGCTTGGCCCGGGCGATTAAGCTGCCGTTCTGCGGGTCGAGCGCCAGGTTCATGTCCGTCGACCCGGCGAAGATCGTCTGCAGAACCGACAGCACGGTGTTCGGGTCGGCGCTGCCCACGCCGTAGACCACGAGTTGGGGGGTTTCGATCGCTGGGATGCCGCTCGTCGTGACGCCAGCCGCAGGCGTGTCGATCGTTTCCAGGATCGCCCGGACGCGTTTCACCAGGTCGGAACGGCCGCTGGCCAGCAGCTTGCCGGAGAGCGGATCGATGGCGATCCGTAGGCTGCCGTCCTCGGTGCCGTTCTTATCCTCGGGAAAATCCATCAATTGCCGAATCATCGACAGGGCGTCGAGCGGCGAGATGTACTTCATCTCGAACACCGCAATCGGCCCGGACTCGGTCGAGCCGGGGTTCTCGATCGACTCGACCACCTGGCGGACGGTCCGCAATTGCCAGACAGCGCCTGTCACCATCACTTGCTGCGCCGAGGGGAGCACCACCACCTTGCCGTTCGGCTCGACGATCTTCTTGAGTTCCCCTTCCGCCTGGTCCGGCGTCAACCGCTCGAGCTTGAACAGGACGCTGACGATCTCGTGCTTGCCGCGGTTATCAAGTTCGTCCGCCGAAATCGTCGGCACGAGGTTCGGCGGGATGCCGTCCTCCAGGTTGACCACCATCAGCAGCCGCTCACGGCGGATCAGCGTGTAGCCGCGGATTTGCAGCAGTTCGTTCAAAACGTCGATCGCCTCGGCCAGCGTGTATTTCCGGTTATCGATGTAGTTGCACGTCCCGGGAGGCGGACTGCTCATTTCAAGCGACAGGTCAGCCTCGTCGGCGAACCAGGGGATGACCTCCTTCCAAGGCGTGTGGCGGAAGTTAAAGGACAGGAATTGCTCCTCTTCAGCTTGGCTGGGGGTCCGCGAGGCGGTTTCCTCGCCTGCTTCTTCGGCCGGTCCGGCGGACGCAACTGTCGCCGCGGCAACGGCTTCCATCGCCTTGTCGGAGTTCACTTCCGGGTCGGCGCCGGCCAGGAGCCAGATCAGGCCGGTCATTACAGGGGCTGCGATCATGGATTCAGTTTCAGGCTAGAGAGGACGAGCCACGACCATGCGGCGTACACTCCGCACGCCGAGGATTAAACCCCTGCCAGGCACCGGAAGTTTCGTGAGGAAGAGAGCTTGTGATTTGCCGCGGATTTGGCCGCGCCGGACCCTGAATCTAGGTTAGTCGGTTCCCGGGCATCGACCAACGGGAAACCAGACGGGGCGCGCGCGCGGGGACCGGAAACGGGCGGAAATTCGATGGGCTTGCTTGCAATCGGCCGGGCCGGTCCGCAGAATCTCGGCTGCGTCCCGCGTCCGGCCCGGAGTTTCCCGCCATGCGATTTGCCCCCCTCTTCGTTTCCTGCGTGACGTTCGCGCTCTGGACCCTCCCCGCCAGTGGGGCCGAAATCATCCAGCTCACCGCCGAGAACTACGACGAGCTGTGCCCCAAGGGCAAAGAAGTCGACGCCATCTACGGCGACTACCTGATCCGCAACGACCAGATCGTGGCGGTGATCGCCCAGCCGACCGCCTGGCGGAACGCCAATATGACGGTCCGCGGCGTAGCGGCGGGGGTGATCGACCTGACGTTCCGCAACGAGCAAAACGACCAGTTAAGCGCGTTTTACCCGGATGCGCGGCATTTTGAGTATCGGGAAATGGATGCGCTGCCAGCGCAACAGGAAGGAGATTCGGTCTCGATCACCTTCCGTGCGGCGGCGACTTCTGAGCGCCCGGCCGCGAAACTCACGTACGCTCTAAAGGATGGACAACGTTGGCTGAATGTCACGACGGAGTACGGGAATACGACAGACAATGCGCTTTCGGTCAGCCTCCGGGATGAGGTTCGGGCGGACAACACTTTCGACAAGGTTCCGAACGGTCCCTGCGCCGTCTGGTGGGCTGACGACAATCATTGGCGGCAGGCGTACGGTATCTTCGCCAAGGATTATGCGATGGCGAGCGAAAACAACAACCGGGCGTCGCAGATCAGCTATCGGCGAGGGGATTCCGATACCGTGGAACTCAGGCCACAAGAGGCGATGTTGCTGACGCGAATCTTGGCCCCAGCCGCAAACCGCGGCGACATCTTTGCCTTGCCGGCACGACTGGCGGGTGAAACGACGGACAATCTGTTGATCGTGGTCGTGGATAAGTATCGTCGACCGGTTCCCGAGGCGTGGATTCGCATTGGCGAGCAAGGCCCCGGGCAAATCGTTGCCCGCGGCAGTCTAAATACAAGAGCTCCCGTGGGCGAATATGTGGCCACGATCGAGGCCGTGGGGCACGGGGAGCCGGTGACGCGGCGATTCAATGTGGGCGTACCGGTGCTTCAATACGTCGAACTCCCCGTTGCCGGCGGCGTCCAGGCAAAGATTGTCGATGGCGATGGTAATCCCATCGCATGCAAGGTCGAGTTCATCGGCCGCGACGGGACGGAGAGCCCCAACTTTGGGCATGACACCGAGACATACGCGATTCGCAACCTCCGCTACACGCCCGACGGAACCTTCAATCAGAAGATCAACCCCGGCCAGTACGACGTCATCGTCAGCCACGGGATCGAGTACGACGCCTACTTCGGCCAGATCACGGTCGAAGCCGGCAAAACGGTGATGCTCGAAGCAAAGTTGCCGCGTTCGGTCGACACCACGGGCTGGGTGAGCACCGATTTCCACAGCCACGCCAGCCCATCGGGCGACAACACGTCGAGCCAACTGGGCCGCGTGTTGAACCTATTGGCGGAGCACATCGAGTACGCCCCCTGCACCGAACACAACCGCATCGACACGTACCTGCCGCACTTCGAGACGCTCCAGGTCAACGGGCGCATGGCCACGGCGTCGGGGATGGAATTGACCGGGTCGCCGCTGCCGCTCAATCATCAGAATGCGTTTCCGCTCGTGATGAAAAAGGGAGAACAGGACCAAGGCGCGCCGCAGACCGACAACGATCCGGTCGCGCAGGTCAGTCGGCTGGCGCTCTGGGACGCGCGTAGTGAAAAACTCGTCCAGCAGAATCATCCCGATCTGGGCTGGTTGTACGACGACGCCGACGGCAACTTCATCGCGGACGAGGGCTTTCGCGGCATGATTCAATTCCAGGACGTCGTCGAAATCCACATGACGCACCGGCTGCTCAAGATGGAACCGTACTTCGAAAGCGGCGACCGCTTGGACAACAACGTGGCCTTCAACTGGCTGCAGTTCTTGAATCAAGGCATCCGCACGCCGGCCGTGCATAACACCGACGCCCATTACAACTTTCACGGCTCGGGTGGCATCCGCAATTACGTGCGGAGCAAGACCGACAACCCGGCCGAGATTCAGACGATCGACATCGTCCATGAAAGCGAGGCCGGCCACATCACGCTCACCAACGGCCCGTTTCTGGAAGTGAGCGCGAAAGCAGGGGACAACGATGCCATTCCCGGCGACGATTTGGCCGCGCCGGACGGCGAGGTCACGCTCGATGTGCGCGTGCAATGCCCCAATTGGCTCGATATCGACCGCGTGCAGGTGCTGGTCAACGGTCGCGTCGTCGAGGACTACAATTTCACGCGCGCCAAGACGCCCGATGTTTTTCACGACGGCGTCGTCAAGTTCGAGCACGCGTTTCCCATCAAGCTGGAAAAAGACGCCCACTTGATCGTGGTCGCCGTGCATGAAACCCGCAAGGTCGGCCCGGTGATGGGGCCGAATTGGGGGAACGAGCTAATCGGCGCCTGCGCGAACCCGATCTTCGTCGACGTCGACGGCGGGGGCTTCCAACCCAACGGCGACACCCTCGACCACCCGCTCCCCGTCAAAGGCGGCCGGCCGAAGTAACCGCGATCGAAGTTTCGCGACATCGCGCGTATACTAGCCCGTAGCGCCAGCGAGGGAGGGTTGACCTCGGTGATACTTTCACCGTGTACGTCGAGCGGACGCAACCATTGCGATTAAGTTCGGCGCCGGCAAACGTCGGCTTGGCGTATTCGTCAACCGATCACCGACGCTCTCTCTCCCTCGCTGGCGCTACGGGCTAGGCACTGTCTCAAAACTCGGATTTCCGTGCAAGGCGAAAGTTGCGACGATGGCGTCGAGTTTCGCCTGGCCACGGAGGGCTTTG
>Ga0073934_10009959_pt1 | contig 11964 bp, 8 predicted proteins | sample LarsenN4metaG_FD_76834 | JGI IMG/M metagenome (GOLD analysis project Ga0073934, IMG submission 76834) | Hot spring sediment bacterial and archeal communities from British Columbia, Canada, to study Microbial Dark Matter (Phase II) - Larsen... ... | reverse complement strand
GCTTCGAACATGGGCATGCGCATCTCGACCTTGGAGAGGTCCAGTTCGGCCTCGACGGTGGGGCTGGTGGTGGTGCGCACCATATCGCCGAAGTCGTAATGTGCCAGGCCGGGCATGACGGTATCGAGGTCCACCACGCACATGGCCTGGCCGGTGACGACGTCCATCATGACGTTGTTGAACTTGGTGTCGTTGTGGGTAACGCGCTCGGGGATTTCCCCGCGCTGATGAGCCTGGAGGAGGACATCCACGATGGGCTCCTGCTTGAGGGCGAACTCAATTTCCTTTTTGGCCAGAGCGGCGCGGTTGTAGTGGTCGTCGTTGATGGCTTTTTGAAGGGCCTCGAACCGCATGCGGGTGTTGTGGAAATTGGGGATGGTCTCGTGGAGGCGGGGGCCGTCGAGGTCGGCGAGGAGGTGTTGGAACTGGCCAAAGGCGCGGCCTGCTTCGAAGGCCTGGGCGGGGGATTGCACGGCCTCGAAGGTCTGGACGCCCTCAATGAAGACGAAGGTGCGCCAGATGTCGCCGCCGTCGTTGCGATAGAACGACTGGCCGGTGCGGGTGGGCACCACGGTGAGCGTGCGGCGGGTCAGGTCGCGTGCCTGTTGGGCGGCCAGCTTGTCGCGCACGCGGGTGGTCACGCGCATGACATTTTCCATCACGGCTTCGGGGTTGCGGAAGACGTGCTGGTTGATCTTCTGGTGGATATAACGGACGCGGGTCCCGCCCTGGTCGTAAGTGGCCGTGTAGGTTTCGTTGATGTGGCCGATTTTGCAAGGCTCGGCGTGCAGAATCTCGCCGTAGATCTGGAATTTCCGCGAGATCTCCTGAAGATGTTGTTCCTGATAAATGACCATGGCTCACCTGACTGCGCTTGTTCGTGGAGCTTGGTGCCAGAATTCGGAGAGCTGAGCAATGCAAAAAGGCCGCGGCAGGGATGTCAGGGGGGCAGGTGGGGTGGCAGATGGGGTGAGGGTGCTTGGGGGGGGCGGCCTGGGAATGCGCTCAGAAGAAGGTGGGGGACCGGGAAGGAGGGGTTTGGTCTGTCAGGGACGGCGGCACCCATGAACGCCCGTTAGCTGGTGAAGGCGGAGGCGAGGCATTCGTGGCGCAAGGAGGGAGGATGGCCGCAGGAGTGTTGTGCCGCTGGGTGCATGGGCCGGGATGCCCGACAGGGCGCTTGTCGGCGGCAGGCCACCTTGTTAGGTTAACATGCGGTGGCCGGAAGCAGCGCAGCAACTCTGAGTTCCATGGCCCCTCGTGAACATCATTATTGACGCCCTGAGACCCTCATGAAGACCTTGATTCGGTGGCTGTTGCTCCTCGTGGCCTGTGGGATGAGGTGGGGAGTTGCCGAGGCCGGCGAGCCTGCTAGAGCTCCGGCCAGGCCCAACGTGGTGTTTCTTCTGGCCGACCAATGGCGAGCCCAGGCGTTCGGCTACGCAGGCGACCCGAATGTGAAGACTCCGCACCTGGACCGTCTGGAGCGGGAAAGCCTGCATTTCGTGAACGCGGTGTCTGGCGTTCCGGTGTGCTGCCCATACCGGGCGTCGTTATTGACCGGGCAGCGCCCGCTGACCCACGGGGTCTTTATGAACGATGTGCCGTTGTCGCCGGAGGCGGTCACATTGGGCAAGGTGATGAAGGCGGCGGGTTATGACACCGCTTACATTGGCAAGTGGCATGTGGACGGCCATGGCCGCTCGAACTTCATTCCGAAAGAACGGCGGCAGGGTTTCGAGTATTGGAAGGCGCTGGAGTGCACGCACAATTACTCGAATTCGCACTACTATGCCGATGGTCCGGAAAAGCTCACCTGGGAAGGCTATGACGCCCTGGCCCAGACGCGGGACGCCCAGGCTTACCTGCGGGACCGGGCCCGGCAAGGCCGGCCGTTTCTGCTGGTGCTGTCGTGGGGGCCGCCGCATGACCCGTACCACATCGTGCCCACAGCCTACCGAAGGCTCTATGATCCGGCGCGGCTGAAGCTGCGGCCGAACGTGCCCGCGGCCATGGAAAAAGCGGCCCGGCAAATGTTGGCGGGGTATTACGCCCATTGCACCGCTCTGGACGACTGCGTGGGGATGATCCGGCAGACGCTGCGGGAGACGGGGCTGGAGCGACACACGCTGCTGGTATTCACTTCCGATCACGGCGACCTGCTGGGGTCCCACGGGGGCCGCAACAAGCAACAGCCTTACGACGAGTCCATTCGCGTGCCGTTGTTGATGCACTGGCCGGAGCGCTGGGGGGGCACATCCCGCAAACTGGAAGCGTTCATCAACGCCGAGGACCTGATGCCGACGTTGCTTGGCTTGTGCGGCGTGCCTGTGCCCGCCTCGTGCGAAGGCCTGGACTTCAGTGGCTACATGGATGGGGGGGCGGATCCGTCCGGCGGGAGCGCGCTGATCAGTTGCGTGGCGCCGTTTGGACAATGGACGCGCAAGGCGGGGGGACGGGAATACCGCGGTCTGCGGACGGCGCGGCACACCTACGTGCGCGACTTGAACGGTCCGTGGCTGCTGTTTGACAATCAGGAAGACCCGTACCAGTTGAAGAACCTGGCGGGAGACCCCGCGCACGCCGCGCTTCAGAGGCAACTCGACGCCTTGTTGCGCGAGCGACTGGCCCGAACGCACGATGCGTTTCGTCCGGGCGACTGGTATGTTCAGCAACGGGGTTACCGGCTGGACGCTACCGGGACGGTGCCTTATACGCCTTGAACGCCCGCCCCTTCAGCCTGCCGCTGCCCGCCAGCCTCGAGCGCGTCCTGCGCCGCACGCCGGCTCTGCGCCAGTCCTATCTGGTGGGTGGCTGCGTGCGCGACGCCCTTTTGGGCCTGCCGGTGAAGGACTACGACGTCGAGGTCTTCGGAGTGGATTACGAGACTCTGCAACGCGCCCTGGCCCCATACGGACGCACGGACCTCGTCGGCCGGTCGTTTGGGGTGGTCAAACTGACCCTGCCGGACGGCGTGCATGACTTCAGCATCCCGCGGCGCGACCGGAAAACGGGGCCCGGCCATCGTGGGTTTACCACGACGTTTGACCCCGGCATTGCGCCCGCTGAGGCCGCGGCCCGGCGCGATTTCACCCTTAATGCGTTGATGTATGACCCGCGCGAGGGGTGCCTGCTGGACTACTACGGCGGCCAGGCGGACCTGGAAGCGCGGGTGTTGCGGCACACGAGCGACGCCTTTGGCGAGGACCCACTGCGCGTGCTGCGGGGGATGCAGTTGGCGGGGCGTTTTGGGCTGACAGCGGCTCCCGAGACGGTGGCGTTGTGCCGGGCCATTCGAGAAGATTTTGCCGAACTGCCGGCGGACCGGGTGCGGGGGGAATGGTGGAAGTGGGCGGCGTTGAGCACGCAGCCCTCCCGTGGGCTGCAGTTTTTGGCCGCCACAGATTGGAGCAGTCATTTTCCGGAGCTTCACGCCCTGATGGGCGTTCCCCAGGATGACGAATGGCATCCGGAGGGGGATGTGTTCACGCACACCTGCCATTGCTGCGATGCCATGGCACGGCTGCCCGCCTGGCAGGGGGCGGATGAGGAATCACGGGTGGTTCTGATGCTGGCCACGCTGGCGCATGACTTTGGCAAGGCGCAAACCACCCGGGCGGAGGAGCGCGAGGGGCGCTGGCGCATTGTGTCACCAGGCCACGAGGAGGCCGGCGGCCCGCTGGCCGAGCGGTTCCTGGGGCGGGTGGGCGTTCCCGTGGCTGTCCGGGAGCGGGTGGTGCCGTTGGTCACCAATCATTTGGCCCATCTGCAGATGTTGAGTCCGCGCGGCGTGCGCCGGCTGGCCCGGCGGTTGGAGCCAGAAACCATTGAGCGGTTGTGCCTGGTCATCGAAGCGGACCAGGGGGGGAGGCCTCCCAGGCCGGGCGGCCCTACACCGGAACTAGAGGCTTTGCGGGCTCTGGCGGCGCAACTCGAGCTGGAGAAAGCCGCGCCACAGCCCATCCTGAAAGGGCGTCATTTGCTCGAACTGGGCTATGCGCCGGGTCGGGCGATGGGAGCGTTGCTTGAGGAAGCCTTCGAGGCCCAGATTGAGGGGCAATTCAGCGACCTGGAGGGGGCTTTGAAATGGCTGAAAGGCAAAGGGCCGTCTGGCTGAACGGCAGGCGGTCGCGTTCGTGGGGTTACAGGGAGGTTGCCAGGCGCCTTTGCCCAGGCGGGGGCGCTATTTGGGGGCTGGCGAATTGGTGGCAGGCACTGCCGGCCGGCTGTTGGTGGCGGCGGGGGCAGCGGGCCTGTTGGTTGTGGCGGGCAGGTTGGTGCGGACGGCAGCCACGACGTTGGAGACGGCGTTTGTGACTGAGGCGGGTTTTGGAGGAGCCACTGGAGCGTTTGAAACCGCCAGGAATGGGTTTGCCGCCAGGAGTCGGCGATGGCGTTCCTGCGCTTCGCCATAGGCGGGCGAGTAAGCCTGGGCCTTGAGGATCTTGTCGTATTCCTTGAACGCTTCGGCCTGCTTGCCGACGACCTCGAGGAGGCTGGCCAGTTGCAGGCGGGCCTGGTCCACGTTGGCGTCGGTCTGGAAACGCCGGACGAAATCCTCGTATTTGGCAATGGCCTCGTTGGTTTTACCGAGGGCATCCAGGCAAACGGCCACTCCGTAAAAGGCCTGAGAGTGCCATGGGCTTTCCGGGTGGTTTCGGGAGAACGCCTCGAAGGCGGTCTGGGCTTCAGCGTACTTTCCCTGGATATAGAGGGCTCCAGCCAGCACCAATTCCGCGCGCGTGGCCGCTTCGGTCCCGGAGTAATCAGCGATCACCTTGCGGAGTTGGGCGATGGTTTCATCGGTGACAGGCTCGGCGCCCGTCAGGGAGACGCGCACGGCGGTCAGCGCCTTGCTTGCTTCCAATTCGTGGTGTTTCTTGTACCAGTTGAGCGTGAGCAGCAAACCGAAGGCGACGAGGACCACAGCCCCGCCGATGGCCACGCGCTTCTTGTTCACCTCGAGCCAGGTCAGGAACTCCAGTCCGGCATCAGGCTTTTGTGTCACGGAATCCATAAAAGGGGGGAATAATCCTTGTCGCCCGTCGAAACGCAAGCGCGAAATCCGCCGCTCCGCCGCCCGGATAGTGTTTGTCCATTGTCAGTTGGGGGGAGATGAAGGCGGGTGGGGTTTGATGTGAAATTGGGGTTCGGTTTTCCATCAGGCGTTCCAGGCCGTCGGCTGGGCACTGAGTTGGTGGAGGGCCAATCGCCAGAGCCAGCCCGCGACGAAGCGCTCATGCTTTGGCGAGGTATTCGCGTGGGAACTTCCAGGGGGCGCGATACTCGGGCACGGCCATGGCCTCGGCCTTCGGGTCGTCCAGAATCCACTCGCGAGCGGGGTCGAAGCGAATGGAGCGGCCCAGTCTGAGGGAGAGGAGGCTGAGCACGATGGGCACATCCACCCGCACGTGGTAGAACACACTGCAACTGGGTTGCTGGCGGGAGCGGATGCAGTCGAGCCATTCCCGTTCATGGCCCGGGGAAGGGGGGATAGATTTGGGCGGCGCGGGCAGGTTCTTCATTTTGTCGCCCTCGGGGACGACCTTGAAATGGGAGTAGTCGCTGTAGAGAGTGCCGTTGGCGCCGTGGAAGTAGATGCCAAGGCGGCGCTGGGGTTTGGGCTCGCCATGGAGGTCGAAGCCATAGCTATTGGTGAGCGAGGACATCCAGGTCATGGTCAGACGGGGATATTGCCAGAGAACCTCGTGGTGGTCGTAGGCATCGCCGTCATCTTTGAGGAAGTAGCGTCCGCCGGAGGAAGTGGTGAGGGTGGGGAAGCCCAGGTCGAGCGCCCAGACGGGCAGGTCAATAATGTGGGGGGCCATGCCGGGGGTCCAGCCGCCGCTGTAATCGAGCCAGGAAGAGTGGTTGTAGGCGTCGTTGGCGAGGATGCGGTTGAAGGGGCGCAGGGGGGCAGGTCCGCACCACAGTTCCCAGTCCATGCCCTCGGGAACGGTGGTCTGGGAGGTGGTGCCGACACCCGCCGGGTGCTGGTTCATGACGTTGAAGGTGCGAACAACGCCGATGGGCCCAAGGTTGCCGGAGCGGATGAACTCGACAACACGGCGGTAGTTTTCGCCGGCATGGATCTGGGTGCCGATCTGGCTGATGACGCCGTGGCGGCGGACGGCGTTGCGCAGGGCGAGGCTTTCGCCCAGGTGGAGGGTCATGGGTTTTTGCAGGTAGAAATCTTTGCCGGCTTCGCAGGCGGCAATGGCCTGGAGGGCGTGCCAGTGGGGGGGCGTGGCGATGATGACGGCATCGAGATCTTTGTGCTGCAGCAGTTCCCGGTAGTCGCGATAGCCTTTGCAGGTGGCCTTGAACTGTTCAACGACCGCGTCGCGCCGGGCTTCCCAGACATCGCAGGCAGCGGTGACGACGACGTCGGGTTGAGAGGCGCAGGCACTGAGGTTGGCGCGTCCCATGCCGCCGCAACCGATCAGGCCCAGGTGAATGCGGTCGTTGGGACCAACCTTGCGGCGGGGCGTTGCGGGCTGAGCGGCGGTCAGGGCGGGGGCGGCAAAGCCGATGAGACTGATGGTGGCGGCTTTCTGAATAAAGGCGCGGCGGGGGAGCGTGTTCATAGGAATGACCTTAGTGGGTGGCATGTTGAGTATCACGAATCGTCGCTGTCAAAGGCTGATGGCAGGCGTGCCAGACAGCGTCGAGGGCGGCCGTGCTTGCCCGGCCGCGGTGAATCCAGACGCGGTGGCGGAGGGTGAGGGGCTGTTGTCGTGAGAGCGGCACCTCGCGTTCGCCCGGGAAGGCGGGCATGACGTAATTGAGTTCGGGGTATTCGAGAAGGGCGTTGGGAGAGAGGGGGTTGGCCGGGTGTTCGAGAATCGCCACGCCGGAAGGAGTGGGCGCGCCGGCGAAACGGCCGGAATAATCCAGCCACGAGCGCCGGTGAGGGGCTTGGGGCGGGTCAACCATGCGGGTGATGACACGTTCCTCAGCGGGCTGGGCGCGCAAGCCGAAGCCTCCATACCCGCCGTGGGGCCGCCCGCCAATGGCCACATCATCCACCAGGGCGGTCAACGCGATTTCGATGTCAAGGAAACGATGGTTGCCTTGCGTCCGCCAGGCCCGAATGAGGACGCGCTCGCGGACGATGGGGGTTTTGTCGTCCCATTTCCAGTGGTTCTCCACCTCGAGCAAGGCAAAGACGGGGCCGGATTGGAGGCGGTGCACGCCGGCGGGGCGGGCCCACACACCGCTGACGGCCCAGATGTCGCGCACTTCGCGGCCCCAGCGCGTGACTGGCCAGGACCAGCTCAGGCCTCGATGATGCGGGTGGTCCTTGGGGTAGTCGTCGGCCAGCATTTCGCCATCCAGCCCGTACAGGGGCATGATGTAATCGCCACGGACGTATTGGGTGGGGATGCCGGAGGGGGCGGGGACGGTTCCGTGATTGTAGCGCAGGACCGGGCGGCCGCCGTCCTGAATCTCATAAGAGGCGCGGGTGGAATCGCTGGCCAGCTTGACCGTGGCCTCGTGAGGACGGGGGGAGCTCTGGAGGAGGAAACGAGCGGGGGCGGCTGGCGGTCCGGGTGCGATGGCCCAGAGCCGGGCGTTCTGGCCAAGGGTGGGGGGCTCGTATTGCAGGGGCAGGGCAGCGGGGACCGCGCCTTCCGCAACCAGTTGCCAGTGGTTTGAGTCGATGGCTGCTTCCAGGGCGGGCGGGACCTGGATGCCAAGGAGCACGGGCACTGAGTCCGGGGTGTTGGTCCAAGCCGGCTGCGGGAATTCCACCACCCACGCCGCGTGGCCGATTCCACAGGAGACCAGAAGAACCAACGCGGCAGTGCCTCGAGTCGGGAGTGGCATGCGGGCAGTGAGTTCTCCGGCCCAAACGAGGGGCTCAGTCTTCGTCGTCCAAACGGCCCTCCAGCAGGAAGCCGACACGCACCGGCACCCGCACCCGCGGGCCGGCGTTGGAGATCAACACGACGCTTTCGGCGTCGGCGGCGGGCGTGATGCTGACAACGCGGTCGAATCCCGTGGGGATGATGGCCACGCCCATGATGTAAGGCACCACGGTGGGCTGGCGCGGGTCGAGGGTCATGTGGGTGGGGATGCCGCGTTGAGAAATGGGGTTGGGCCGGACGGATTCGGCGAGGCCGAGATGGAAATAGGACAGCACATCTTCGATGCCGAGCACGTTGGTGTGGCGGCCATTCCAGGGGGGATAGTGGCGGCCGCCGTTGGAGTGCCAGAGGATTGTCTGGCGGAGCAGTCGCGGGTTTTTCAGGGCAAACCAGACGTAGCCCTGTTTGGGAAACGTGACGGCCGTCCAGGCGAAAGGCCCATCCAGGTCGCTGATCAGCATGACCAGGTCCTCGAAACCGCGGCGGGCGGGATAATAGGTGAGGTTTGTCTTGCCCCCCGCTGCCATGGGCACGGCGCGCAGGGAGAGGAACTCGGCTCCGGGCTTGAGAGAGGAGTAGCCGAACTGGGCCGGGTCCTCGAAAGCCCCCGGGAAGACCTGGCCGAAGAGGAATGGACTGGCGCTGAGGGCGCCACTGCCTGGCTGGGGAGGAAACCGCAGCATGGCGTGATGGCCGAAACTCATCGGGCCGCTCATGCCGGAGAGAATGTGCTGGCAATAGACCACGTTGTGGCCATCCAGGAGCGTGATTACTTTTTCGACGCGGCCTTTGCGGATGGTGGTGTTCATGCTCAGGCGCGCGGTGGCCCGGCCGGCCTTGTGCTCGAGGGACTCGAGCGTCCACGCGCCATTGGCGGTTTCCCCATGGACGGGGTGTTTTTCCCCCCGGTGGGGCGTCTGGTTGGCTCCGAAGGGCATGCAGAAGAAGTCGCCCCGCAGCACGCGGATGATTTCGGGGCCCTCGGGCTCCGGTTTCTCCCCGGCCCACGGGGCGATGTGGTAAGGCTGAATTTTGTGCCCGCGGCGAGCAAAAGTGACCGGCGCGAGGTGGCCCCCGCGCAGCGTGACGAACGCTTCCACATCCCGGGAGGCCACGCGCACCGAGGGGACTCCCGCCACCGTTTCGACCGATTTGGCATTCATGGGCTGACTGTAATGCAGGCTAACCAAAGCGCCCGTGGCTGGCAACGTTTTCTGACAATGGTGCTGGGCCTTTGGAGCGGTAACGGTCGGCGCCGGGGCAGGGTGGCTGAACGATTCGCTACCGATGATAGGCTGCGGAGCGCTGGCTTTGCGGGGTGCGGCTATGGTAACCTGGCCGGGTGAGCCGTGAACGCACAGCGTCTGCGCACCCCGCCAGTCACGCCGGGTTTGCCCGGCTGCTGGCCGTGTGCCGCCGGCTGCGCTTTGAGCCGCATGACATCGCGCGCCAGTTGGATGAGCGGGGGCGGTACGCGGTGGAACTGGATCGGGAGTTTCCTTTCCTGATCAAGCTCTTCCACTACTCGTCGCGGCGTCACACCCGCGGGCCTACGTGGCACGAGCGCCTGGAGTTGTTCCTGCCCCTGGACGGCCCCACGCGGTTTCGGATGGGGGACGAGGAGGTGGGGCTGCAAGCGGGGGACCTCCTGGTCGTGGACAACTACAAGCTGCATCACGTGGTGGACTTCCCGGGGTTCGACACTCGAGCGGTGGTGATCAGCTTCATGCCTGAGTTTGTCTATACCCTGGGCTCGCCGTCCCATGATTATGCCTTTCTCCTGCCGTTTTATCGGAAAACAAATGGGCCAGGGCGGGTGCTGCGGCGCCGCGAGCCGGCGGCCTCGCCGGCCAGTCTGGCGGTTGCGGAATTGATCGAGCGTTTTTTTGGCGGCGAGGACACGCGCCTGCGGCAGGTGGCATGCAAAGTCTCGCTTCTGAACCTGCTCTACCACCTGGCGCGGCATTGGTCCACGTCGGAAATGCTGCGGTGGGAGTTCCTGCGGGAACAGCAACGGGCGGCGCGGCTGCGGCCACTGCTGGAACACATCAGCCGACGTTTTGCCGACAAGCTGACGGTGCCCCAGGCGGCGGCGCTGGCGGGCATGAGCCAGCCCCAGTTGATGCGGGCCTTCAAGAAAGCATCCGGGATGACACTGGTCGCCTACGTCAACCATGTGCGCCTGGCTGCAGGGGCGCGACTGTTGCGGGAGACGACGCATTCCATCGCGCGCATTGCCGGCGAGGTTGGATTTGCCGATCAGAGCTATTTTGACAAGCAGTTCAAGCGGGCCTTCGGCTGCACGCCCAGCCAGTTCCGCGCCGGGGGCTGACCTGTGCCGGAAGGCGGGTGAGAATTGTCCAAACCGTGGATGGAAGCGTTCTAGCCGGCGGGGCACAAAGAGCGCAGCGTTACGCCCATGCTGCGCATTAAGCGATTTTGGATCACAGGCCTGTTGGCGGTGATGATGACCTGCGTCGTGGCCCGGGAATTGTCGGCCGCCGCGCCTCAAACACCTGCGTCCCTGAAAGTGAGCACGAACCGTCGGTTTCTCGTTCACGCGGATGGTTCGCCGTTTTTCTATTTGGGTGACACGGCGTGGGAGCTGTTTCATCGCCTCAACCGCGAGGAGGCGGATCGCTACCTTGAGAACCGCGCGCGCAAGGGCTTCACGGTCATTCAGGCGGTGGCGTTGGCGGAGCTTGACGGTCTGAATACGCCCAACGCCTACGGCCACCGCCCTCTGGTGAACAACGATCCCGCCACACCGGATGTCAAGGAGGGTCCGGCAAACGACTACTGGGATCATGTGGATTACATCGTGAACAAGGCCAACGCGCTGGGCCTCTACGTGGGCTTTTTGCCGACCTGGGGGGATAAGTGGAACCGACGCGTGGGCGACGGGGGTGTCTTCACGCCGGAAAACGCTGCCGTCTATGGGGAATGGCTGGGACGGCGCTACAAAGACAAAGCGTTAATCTGGATTCTGGGCGGCGATCGCCCTGTGGAGAACGACACGCATCGGGAGATTCTGCGCGCCATGGCACGGGGATTGGCGCGGGGTGACGGCGGCGCGCACCTCAAGACGTTCCACCCGCCCGGGGGCAACGGATCCTCCACCTGGCTGCACACGGAGGAGTGGCTGGATTTCAACATGCGGCAAAACGGGCATGTGGCCGAGTTCACCGGGCGGTACGATCAGACCCGGGCCGACTACGACCGCACGCCGGTCAAGCCGGTATTGGACGGGGAGCCGATTTACGAGGACCACCCGGTTTCGTTCGATGCGAAAAAGCTGGGGCACTCGATCGCAGCCGATGTGCGGCGGCCGCTGTACTGGGACTTGTTCAGCGGCGCCTGCGGGCATACTTATGGACATCATTCGGTCTGGCAGATGTGGGCCCCGCCTCGGGGGCCGGTGAACAACCCGCTCCTGCCCTGGTTCGAGGCGATCGATCAGCCCGGCGCCGGCCAGATGCAGCATGGCAAGCGGTTGCTGCTCTCGCGTCCGTTCCTGACGCGCGTGCCGGATGACACGGTGATCGTGACGGACTCCGTGCCCACCAGTGTCCCCGGCGCGGGCCGGTACCGTTTTGTGGCCACGCGCGATGACGCCGGCAGCTACGCCATGGTCTATGCCCCGGTGGGGCGGCCCTTCAAAGTGCGCATGGACAAGATTGTCGGCGCCAAGGTGAAAGCGTGGTGGTTCAACCCGCGCACCGGGGAGGCCCAGGCCATCGGCGAGTTTCCGAACACCGGCCAGCGCCAGTTCCTTCCTCCGCACCCTGGCGAGGACCTCGATTGGGTGCTGGTGCTCGATGACGCGGCCAAGAATTACCCGCCACCAGGCCGTTAGACTCAATGCTGAAGGAGGAGTTACTCATGAGGAGTACCCCGAGAATCAGGCGCAGTTCCGTGGCGGCACAAGCTGCCCGCGTCTGCAGGAGGGTGGCGCTGGTCATGGCGGGAGCCAACGCCTGCCTGCTCTTTGCGCAACTGCCTGCACCGCGTCTTGAGATGAGTTTCGCCGAGGCAAGCGGGCTCAGCACCACTAACTCGGGCGTCCTGGGTGGCGTAGCCGTTTTTGCGCAGC
>Ga0073934_10009958_pt1 | contig 11966 bp, 12 predicted proteins | sample LarsenN4metaG_FD_76834 | JGI IMG/M metagenome (GOLD analysis project Ga0073934, IMG submission 76834) | Hot spring sediment bacterial and archeal communities from British Columbia, Canada, to study Microbial Dark Matter (Phase II) - Larsen... ... | reverse complement strand
TTCCGGGGGGACGAGTCAGCCGGGCCAGTATAGCCCGGCTGTCCGTACAGGTCCCCGCTGGACTCAACGAACTGCGATGAGAGAACCGAACAGAGATTCGAGGCAGCGGGCCCTACCGGGTGCCGGCCGCCGGCGCGACGGTGAGGCCACAGGCGCCGTTCCGTTCGATCGCCTGCGCCACGAAGCCGTTCGCCTTGATGTCCTCGACGAAGGCGCGCAGGTACGCCGCGCCGGCATCGCGGCCGACCGGCGTGCCGATCGCCTGCTGGATCGTCGTGAAGCGGCCGTCGAGCACGCGCGAGCCGGGCAGCTTCTCCGCGTAGCCGACGAGCGCCGGCCGCAGGCCCGCCATGGCATCCAGCTTCTCGCCGACCAGCTTTGCGAACGCCGCGTCGGCGCCATCGGTGCGCTCGAGCCGCGCGTGCTGCAGCGTGCGACTGAGATAGAGATCGTAGGCGCTCTTGGCGGCAATCGCGATCCGCACCCCGTCGCGGTCCACGTCCTCGACGCGCTCGAGCGGCGAGCCGGGCGGCACCAGATACGTCGATTCGATCTCGGCGTACGCGTCGGTGAAGCTGATGACGCTGGCGCGCTGCGGCTCGGCGCCGAGGAAGCCGATGTCCCACGCGCCGCTCGATGCCGCGTCGGCGAGCGCGCCCGCCGACTCATACGCGACGACGTCGACAGGCATGCCGAGCCGCCGTCCGAGCTCCTGCGCGATGTCGAACGCGACGCCGCGGGGCGCGCCCGTCGCGGGATCCTTGCCGGTCAGGAGCGCGTTGCCGAAATTGAGGCCTGCGCGCAGACGTCCCGTCGGCGCCAGATCCGTGGCGGCGGCCGGCGGCGGTTCCGCCGGCGGCGCGGCACTGCACGACGCGACCAGGACGGCAATCAGACTCATCAGGACGATGTCTCGCATGACAGCCCTCTCAGCGCGCCGCGACCGGTGCGCTTGCCGCCTCCGGCATCAGTGTGACCACCGTGTACCGATCCGGCGGAAAGTACTTCCGGACGGCCTCCTGGATGTTCTCGCGCGTCAGCGACTCCGCCCGCTCGATTCGCTGGAGGATCCGCCGCGGGTCGCGCCCGAGCATGTGCATCGCCTGCAGCGAGTTCAGCCAGTAGCCGTTCTGCCGCAGGGCCGTTTCGATCTCACGCTTCTCGGATTCTTTGACCGACTGCACGTCGGCGTCGGCGGGCCCCTCGCGCCGCAGGCGATCGAGCTCGGCCAGCACGGCATTTGTCAGCCGATCGGCGTTCTCAGGCGAGCTGCCGAACTGCACGGTGGTCGTGCCGTACCCCGGAATCGGCGCCGTGTCGGCATGGGTCACGCCAACGGAATAGGTGCCGCTCAACTCCTCGCGCAGGATGTCGCGCAGCCGCATCTGCAGCACGCTGGTCGCCGCGCGCAGGCGGTGCGATTCGAGCTCGTCGAGGCCGGTGTCGGAAAAGAACGTGATCGCCGTCTGGCTGCGCGGCTCCTGCCCCTTGCGGACGGTCTCGCGGGCGACGGCCGACGGGAACCGAAACCGCAGATCGCGGGCCTCGGTCTCGGCACGGCCCGTCGAAGGCAGCGACGCGAGATACGTCTCGACGAGCGGCGTGATGGAGTCGATCGTGAATGCACCCACGAAGAAGAACGTGAAGTCGGCGGCGTTGCGGAACCGCGCGTCGTAATAGGCGCTCATCCGATCGGCGTGCAGCCGCTGGACGTCCTCGGGCCGCATCGGCCGGACCGAATAGTGATCCATCGTGTTGATTCGGCGAACCGACTCGCCGAAGACCGCGCCAGGACTCTGCGCCTGATTCGCCAGGTTCGCCGCGAGGCGCCGACTGAGAAGCGTGAACGCGGCGTCGTCGTGATTCGGCGCCGTGAAGTGGAGGTAGACCAGCTGCAGCGCCGTCTCGAGGTCGCGCGGGGTGCTTCCGCCCGAGATGCCGTGCGTGTAGGTCGTGATGAACGGCGCCGCGCTGGCAATGCGCCCGGCCAGCAGCTTGTCGAGATCGACCGGAGTGAAGCCGCCGACCCCCGCGACGCCGACGAGCGATGCGCTCAGCGAGGCGTCCAGGTAGTCGGCCTCAGGCGCGAGCGACGTCCCGCCGCGCGCATAGGCCGAGAATCCAACCTGGTCGTTGCGGAAGTCGGTCGGCTTGAGCCAGACCTCGACGCCGTTGGACAGCGTGAGCACCGTCACGCCGATGTCGGGAATCTCGCGGCGGGCGCGAATCGTGCCAGGCGTCGGCCGCGTGGCCAGCAGCTCGCGGCCGGCGATATCGTCCCGCCACGGCTCTACCGTGGCCGCCGCTCCGGCGACGAGCGCCTCGCGCAGACTCGCGTCGGTGGCGGCCCGCACACCCTCCTTCTCGGGGAACGAGGCGATCATGACGCGTCGGTCGTCGGTGACGAGCGTTCGCGCGAGGGCGCTCACCTCCGCCGCCGTAATGCCGGGGAGGAACGCCCGCACGAGCGCGAGCTCGCGCTCGATGCCAGGCACCGGCTCGCCGTCGAGCGCGTGGCGCACGAGCTCGGAGGCGAGGCCGCCGGTCTGCGCCTTGTCGCGCTCGTTGTAGGCGCGCTCATACCCGGCCAGCAGATCCTTCTTCGCGCGCTCGAGCTCCGCGGCGCCAAAGCCATGCTGACGCATACGCGCCAATTCCTGGGCGAGCGCCTCGAGCCCGCGTTCGACGGCGCCGTCGTTCACACGCGCCGACACGGCCACCGTTTCGACGTCGCGTCCGAGCCGCGATTCACCCGACGAGGCGCGCAGGAACGGCGCGTCCGGCCGCCGCGCGATCTCCGCAAAGCGCGCGTTCAGCATGCTGTGCACCAGCGATCGCACGATCGACGCGCGATACTCCGCGGTCGTGCGCACCGTCGACAAGGGCCGCTTGTGGACGAGCGTGACCGACGATCCCTGCGCCTCGCGGTCCGAGACGGCGACGTATCGTGTGTCCGCGGGCAGCGGCACGGGATAGCTGACGCGCGGCGCGGGAGGCGCCGCTGGCAGGCTGCCGAAATGCCGGCGGATCAGCGCTTCCATCGCGGCAGGGTCGAAGTCGCCCACCGCGACGACGGCCATGCGATCGGCCCGGTAGAACTCGCGGTAGAAGTCGCGCAGGCGCTCGGCCGGAAACGTCTTCAGCACCTCCGGCACGCCAATCGGGAGCCGATTCGTGTAACGCGACTCACCGAAGAGCGCCTCCATCTGCGCCGCCTGCATCCGCGTGGCGGCACCCTGCCGCCCGCGCCATTCCTCGATGACGACGCCTCGCTCGCGATCGATTTCCGCGGTGTCGAGGGAGATGCCGCCGGCGAAGTCGCTGAGCGCGTCCAGCCCTCGCTCGACGATACCGTCACGATCGGTCGGCAGCTCGAGCATGTAAACCGTCTCGTCGAAGCTCGTGTACGCGTTGACATCGGGGCCGAAGCGCGATCCAATCGACTCGAGATAGCTGACGAGCTCACCCGACTTGAAGTGTGCGGATCCATTGAACGCCATGTGCTCGAGCAGATGGGCAAGCCCGCGCTGGTCGTCGGCCTCGTCGATCGATCCCGCCTTGACGACCAGCCGCAGCGCCGCCCGCTTCTCGGGCTGCGTGTTGCGCCGGATGAAGAAGGTCAGGCCGTTCGGCAGCGCCCCCGTGCGCACGGCGGGATCGAGGGTGAGCGGCTCTGCGGGAGTCTGCGCAGACGCGGCCGGCGCTACCAGGACGGCCGTCAGCAGGTATGCTGCGCTGATGCGGCTCACGATTCGACGGCTGGATCCCACGATTCCCCTTCCGAGCTACGGTACCGACGAAGCCGCAGGATTCGATCTGGCGGCCGCGTCCGACGTGGACGTGCCGCCGCGTGCCGTGGCGCCTGTCAGAACCGGGTTGATTCGGGACGGTCCGCGAAGCGGACCGTCCGGCCAGCGCTGGCTAGTCGGGTCGCGAGCGACCCGACCCGTGCCGACCGGACACTTCCTGAGCATTTTCGCCCGAAGCAGCACGCCACTCAAGCGCGGCCTGATCGTCGCCAGTGGCGTCGGCATCATCGATCCGGACTATTCCGGCCCAAACGACGAGATCATGATCCCCGTCCTGAATTTCACCGATGCCACCGTGCACGTCAGGCGCGGCGACCGTCTGGCGCAGGGGTGATCCTCCCGGCGCCGCGAGTCATCTGGCAGGAAGTCGACGAGATTCGAGCAGTCACGCGGGGCGGCTTCGGCGCGACCGGCCGAACCTGGACACGACCCGAGAAAGCGAGAAGAGAGACAGCGTGAACGCCAGTGTCCGACGCATCGTGCACATCGACATGGACGCGTTCTATGCGTCGGTCGAGCAGCGCGACAACCCCGACCTCCGAGGCCGGCCTGTCGCCGTGGGCGGTTCGCCCGACCAGCGGGGCGTCGTGGCCGCCGCAAGTTATGAAGCGCGCGCGTTCGGCGTCCGATCGGCGATGCCCATGGCCCGCGCGGTCCGTCTCTGTCCGTCGCTGGTGATCGTCCGTCCCGATTTCACGAAGTACCGCGCGGTCTCACACCAGGTGTTCGACATCTTTCGACGCGTGACACCGCTCGTCGAGCCGCTGTCGCTCGACGAGGCCTATCTCGACGTCACGGAGAACGCGTGGGGCGAGACGCTCGGCACGAGCGTCGCCCGGCGCCTGAAGGCGGAGATCCGCAGCGCGACGGGCCTGACCGCCTCGGCGGGCATCGCGCCGAACAAGTTCCTGGCGAAGATCGCGTCGGGGTGGCAGAAGCCCGACGGCCTCACGGTGATTCCGCCGGAGCGCGTCGAGGCCTTTCTGCAGCACCTCCCGGTAGATGCCCTCTGGGGCGTCGGACCTGTCACCGCCCGCAAGCTGCGCGCTCGCGGCATCGAGAAGCTCGTCGACGTCAGGAGCGCCGATCCCACGGTCCTCCGCGAAACGGTCGGATCGCTCGCCGAATGGCTGCAGCAGCTGGCGCAGGGCGAAGACGACAGGCCCGTCGTCGCCGACTACGATCCAAAGTCGTCAGGGACCGAGAACACCTTCGCGCGCGACCTCACCGATTCCGGCGAGATCCGCCGCGAGATCGCCGACATGGCGCGCGACACCGCGCGATGGCTCGTGCGCCGCGAACGGTACGCCCGCACCGTCACCATCAAGGTCCGGTATCACGACTTCACGACGATCACGCGGAGCCACAGCGCCGAGCCGACGCGGGACGAGGAGTCGATCGTCGCGCGCGCGGTGGCGCTGCTCGAGAAGACGGAGATCGGCCGCCGTCCGGTTCGGCTCCTCGGCGTCAGCGTCCACAATCTCTGCGCGACGCTCGTGGCCGAGCCGGAGGCGCAGGCACGGCTGCCGTTCGACGACGATTAGGGTCCGGTCGTCGCGACAGGCGCCGGCGCACCGAGCGCGGTCGTGAAGTCGCGGGCCGCGGCGTCGGTCGCGGTCATCGACCCGAACAGCACGTCGCGCGCGGCGATCTGGCGGCCGTAGAAGTCCCGGTTCGCGTCGGTGTCCGGCCGCAGCACGCCGCCCGACAGGTCGATGCCGGCGAAGACGCCGCGGCTCCGCGAGTACGACAGGATTTGCGCCCGCATCGCGGCGTCGGTGCCCGCCCGTCCCGTCCGTCCCACCGGGCCGGCCGTCACCGAGGCGTCCACGCCGAGCGACACCTTGTTGTCGAGCAGCGATTCGACGCCGCGCGTGTTCATCACGAGCAGGACGAGGTCCACCGCTTCGGCCCCGATCTGCAGCCCCCAGCTGCCCTTCGCGAGCTGCATGAAGAGCGGCGCACTCCAGGCCGTACCACTTCGACAGCTCATCATGCCGCGCCCGTACTCGCCGCCGAACACGAACGCTGCCTTCTTCATCCCGGGAATGACCACGACGCACTCCGCGTCGTCCCAGAGTTCTTCCGGAATGCCGCGATCCGGCGCGCTGCGCAGCTCGCGCACGACGGTGGCCGCTTCACGCAGGCGGTCGGCCTCAGCGGCCGATGCCGCAAGCGGCGCGACGAGCACGCCGGCCAGACCAACCAGGGGGAACCATGCCTGTATTCGCATGAAGACACACCTCCGGGCCACGGAGGTGCAAAAGGAAGGCCTCCTCAGGCCTCAGGGCGTCACGACGCGGACGCGCGGGACGTCGATGCGGGTGACGGGCGTCTCGCCGTTGACGGCGACCGCTTCGATCTTCTCGAGCACGTCGAGCCCATCCACGACGCGGCCGAAGACGGTGTAGCGATTGTCGAGCGCCGGTGTGCGTGCGAGCACGATGAAGAACGAGGATGTCGCGCTGCCGGGATCGTCGCCGCGCGCCATCGACAGAATGCCGCGGTCGTGCGGCGTCGGGTTGAACTCGGGCGGCAGCTGGCGCACGTAGGCCTGCTGTTTCGGCTCGAGCGGGTCCTTCCGCGATCCCAGGAATCCGCCCTGGACGACAAACCCCTTCGCCACACGGTGAATGGCCGTGCCGTCGTACACGCCTGAGGCCGCCATCCGCAGAAAGGCCCGCACGTGGGTCGGGGCGCGATCGGGGAAGAACTCGACCGTGAGATTCCCCATCGACGTTTCGATGACCGCACGCTGGCGGCCGAGCTCGGCAACCGGCGTCTCCGCGAAGGGCTCCGGCTCCGGCGCCGGCTTCTCGCGGATCGTCGCGCGCGTGATCTCGATGCGCTCGGAGAGCACCCCGTTCTCCGCCGGCGCCATCGAGATCTTCTGCGCGATGGTGATGCCTTCGACGACGCGTGCAAACACCGTGTATTGACCGTCGAGGGCCGCCTGGTCGGTGATGCAGATGAAGAACTGCGAGCCGGCGCTGTCGCGGCGGCCGGGAATGAGCACAGCCGATACCGCTCCGCGCGTGTGCTTCTCGCTGTTCGGCTCGAAGCGGAGGACGCCGAGCCCGCCGGTCCCATACTTCGCCTTCTGCGCCGGATCCTTCGACAACGGATCGCCGCCCTGCACGATGCCCATCGCGATCGCGCGATGGAACGTGGTTCCGTCGTAGGCGCCTTCGCGGACGCGCGTGATGAAGTGCGCCACGTGGGTGGGGGCGGCGTCGGCCAACAGGTCGAGCACAATCGTGCCGTAGGTCGTCTCGAGCACCGCCTGCTTGTTCTGCAGCTCGGCGGGCGGGAGCATCGACGTGAAGAACGTCTGCGCCTGGACGAGGCCGAAGAGCGTCAACACGACCAGCATGGGCGTGATTATAAACTTGGTGTTCTTCGCGACCTTCGCGGCCTTCGTGGCTCACGCTTCGCCTCGAGCTGTGCGCGCTCGTCCTGCTGGCGCACGAGTGCGGCGAGCTCGTCCTGCAGCTTGTGATAGCTCTCCAGCCGCGCCGAATCGAGCCGGCCGTCGGCGACGGCTGCTTTGACGGCGCAGCGGGGCTCGTCGCGGTGGCGACAGTCCGTGAAGCGACAGCCCACAGCCAGCGCCTCGATGTCGTCGAACGTCTCGCGCACCGCCTCCGCGACGTCCCAGAGCTGCAGCTCGCGCATCCCGGGCGTGTCGATGATGAGGCCGCCGTGCGGCAGCACGATCAGCTCGCGGTGGGTCGTGGTATGGCGGCCGCGCGAGTCCGCTTCCCGCACTTCGCGCGTCCGGCGAAGGTCCTCGCCCATCAGGCGGTTGATGATCGTGGTCTTGCCGACGCCCGACGACCCGAGGAGCGCACCCGTGCGGCCCGGTGGCAGATAGGCCGTCACCTGCTCGAGACCCTCGCCGCGCTTGGGACTGGCGACGTGAACCGGCGTCGTCGTGGCAATGGCCGCGGCCGCCGCCGTCTGGTCCGCAACCGCGTCGCTCAGATCGGGCTTGGTCAGCAGCACGACGGGCGCCGCGCCGCTCTCGCGCGCCAGCAGCAGGTATCGCTCGAGCCGTCGCAGGTTGAAGTCAGGGTCGAGCCCCATCACGATGAAGACGACGTCGACGTTGGCGGCGACGACCTGTTCGTCGGTCACGGCGCCCGCCATGCGGCGCGAGAACGCGCTCCGGCGCGGCAGCACCGCCACGATGGTGCCGCGATCGAGATCGGACCGCCGGCGCACGGCGACCCAGTCGCCGACGGCGGGAAGGTCGCTCCGGCTGGCCGCCCGATGCTTCAGCCGTCCGGAAATCGAAGCCTCGAGCTCGCCGTCGCCAGTCCACACGCGGTACAGGTAATTGAACTCGATTGCCACACGCGCGGGTTCGACGTTCGCGCCCGCACGCAGCCCCTCGAACGCGGCCGCGAACATATCGTCCCACCCGAGCTCGGTCAAACGCATGGAAGAGACGGGCGACGCATGCCGACAGCCTATAGTACGGCAGGTGATTCCGATCGATTTGGGCGATGGACGGCGTACGTCCGCCATTCGCTACGAGGCGCCGGAAGGACGCCGCATCGGACTTCGCGTCGTGCTGGCCCACGGCGCAGGCGCGGGCCAGCGGCACCCGTTCATCCTGAACGTGGCGCGCCGGCTCGCGGCGGCGGGGCTCGACACGGTCACCTTCAACTTTCCCTACATGGAGGAGAAGCGCCGCGCGCCGGATCGGACCGCCGCGCTGGAGGCGTGCTTCCGGCGCGTCATCGAGTACGCCGAAGGACTCGATGGGCGACGGCTGGTGATCGGCGGCAAATCGATGGGCGGACGGATCGCGACGCATCTGGCCGCACACGGTGCGCTCGCGGGCGGCGTCTTTGCGCTCGGCTATCCCCTGCATCCGCCGGGCAAGCCCGACCAGCTTCGCATCGCGCACCTTCCGGCAATCGCGATGCCCGTGCTCGTCGTACAAGGTGAACGCGATCCTTTCGGCACGCCGTCGGAGCTGAGGCCCGTACTGGCGACAATGCAGGCGCCCGTCGAGCTCGAGGTCGTCGCCGGCGGCGATCATTCGCTCGCGGTCCGCGGCCGCTCCGCCGCGCAGCTCTACGACTGGCTCGCCGAGCGGCTGGCCGGCTGGATTCAGCGCCTCTAGTCGCTCGTGTACGGCTGGTGCAGCTGCACGGGCGCCGCCTTGGCGCGCACCCGAAGGTTGATCATCTCCACGAACACCGAAAAGCCCATCGCGAAGTAGATGTAGCCCTTCGGAATGTGCTGATCGAGACCTTCCGCCACCAGCGAGACGCCGATCAGCAGCAGGAAGCTGAGCGCCAGCATCTTCACGGTCGGATGCCGCTCGACGAAGGCGCCAATCGGTCGCGCCGAGACGAGCATCACCGCCACGGCGATGACGACGGCGAGGATCATGACCGCCACGTCGTCGGCCATGCCTACGGCGGTAATCACCGAATCGAGCGAGAACACGATGTCGAGCAGGAGGATCTGCACGATCACCGAGACGAACGACGCGGCGACCTTCGCGGACGCGTGACCTTCTTCGCCTTCGAGCTTCTCGTGGATTTCAAAGGTGCTCTTGGCCAGCAGGAACAGGCCGCCGACGATCAGAATCAGGTCGCGGCCCGAGATCTCCTGCCCGAACGTCGTGAAGAGAGGGGCCGTCAGGCGCATCACCCACGTGATCGACAGGAGCAGCGCGATGCGAATGAACATGGCCAGGCTGAGCCCCACCTTGCGCGCGCGCTCGCGATCCGCCTTCGGCAGCTTCCCCGCCAGGATCGAGATAAAGATGATGTTGTCGATGCCGAGAACGATCTCGAGCACCGTCAGCGTGAGCAGGGCAATCCAGCCCTCGGCCGTCGTCATCCATTCCATGGAAGCCTCAGGAGCGCTGCGGCGCCGCGGACGCGTCGCGGACCTGTGGAAAGTCCGCCAGCCCGCCCCACGTCTCGGGGTCCTGCCACAGGAGCGTCGAAAAGTAGAGCGACACGTCCTCCGCCGGGAAGGCGCCCGCCATCGCGTCGGCGGCGGCGCGCAGCTTCTCTGGCGCAGGCGCCGTCAGTGACTCGTCCGCGATGAGACCCGCCTCGTGCGCGATGCCGAGCGCATCGAGAAAGCGCCCCATCATCGGGCGCTGATGCTCCAGGTGATAGGAGACGAGCAGACGCGCGGCAACGGCTTCGGAAACAAGCGGGAGCGCGAGCAACTGCTGGATCTTCTTCTCGAGCGGCATCGCGAAGACGCTCTTGAGACGAAAGCGGATCCGCTGGGCGATCGCGCCGAGCGCATCTGCGTGCTCGACGGCGGCGTTCTCGTCGCGCCAGAACGCCTCGGCCGCCATCCGGCGGCGATCGGCAGGCAGCCGCTTCCAGAGTTGTGAGGGACGAAGTGGTGCGGGCGCGTCGGTCATGCAGCGGGGTCCCCGCGGCGCCTGCGCCGGAGGGTGCTCGCCCGCTACGTTAACATAGCGGCATGCCAACGCTGACGGTCGAAGGCTTCACACCCGTCGAGGTTGAAGCCGGCAAACGCCTCGTCCTCGCGATCGAGCAGGACGCCGGCGTCGATATCCTGCACGCCTGCGGGGGCAATGCACGCTGCACGACGTGCCGTATCGAGTTCGTCAGCGGTGAACCGGAGCGGATGACGATCGCTGAACAGACGCGGCTCGCTGAGCGCGGCCTGACCGGCGTCCGGCTCTCCTGCCAGATCACCTGCGATCATGACATGACGGTGCGCGCGATCAGCCGGCTCACCGGCAGCGGGCGACCCGATCCGGGCCGCACGCCGCTGCCGACGATTCAACCGCCGCCGGAGTGGACGACCAAATCGCCGGTAGGGACTAGCCGGTAGACGGGCAGCTAATCCAGCGAGATCTTGCGCAGCAGGCCGAAGTCCGAGAGCATCTTGCCGGCGCCGAGAACCACGGACGAGAGCGGGTCTTCCGCAACCTGCACGGGCAATCCGGTCTCCCGATGCAGCCGCGCGTCGAGGTTCCGCAGCAGGGCGCCGCCGCCGCTCAGCACGATGCCGCGGTCGCATAGGTCGGCCGCCAGCTCCGGCGGCGTCTGCTCGAGCGCGTTGCGTACGGCGTGCACGATCAGCCGCACCGGATCCCCGAGTGCCGACCGTACCTCGCGGTCGTCGAGCGTGATCGTCATCGGCTTGCCTTCGACGACGTGCCGGCCCTTGACCTCCATCTGCTTGCGCTGATCGAGAGGCGCCGCCGATCCGAGCTCGATCTTGATCTGCTCCGCCGTCCGCTCGCCGATGAGCAGGTCCTTCTCCCGCTTCACGTACTGCGCGATCGCATCGTCCATGGCGTTGCCGGCTACGCGCACCGAGCGGCTGTAGACGACGCCCGCGAGCGAGATCACCGCGATGTCGGTGGTTCCACCGCCGATGTCGACGATCATGTTGCCGCACGCTTCGGTGATCGGCAGCCCAGCGCCGATCGCCGCGGCCATGCCTTCCTCGACCAGGTACACCTCGCTCGCGTGGGCGCGGAATGCGCTGTCCTTGACGGCCCGGCGCTCCACCTGCGTGATCTCCGACGGCACGCCGATCACGACGCGCGGCCGCACGAACCGGCGGCGTCCGTGCGCCTTCCTGATGAAATAGCCGAGCATCTTCTCGGCCGCGTCGAAGTCGGCGATCACGCCGTCGCGCATCGGCTTGACGGCGGTAATCGACCCGGGGGTCCTCCCGACCATCGCCTTTGCTTCGCTGCCGACCGCCTCGATCTTGTCGCTCACCGTGTTGAACGCGACGATGGAGGGCTCGCTGAGCACAATGCCCTGCCCGCGGGCGAACACGCAGGTGTTGGCCGTTCCGAGATCGATGGCCAGGTCGTTGGAGAACATCGCAAACGTTCCAAGCAGCACGGGAGCCTCCGGGTTAAATGACGAGTGCACGTGCGCTTAGGGCAATCGCCGTGCCCGGTGCGTCACGGTGAAGGAGCGCGTCAACTGCACGGCTCTGCACCATCCGTATCGGTCACAATGCGGCGAAATAGCACACCTTGATTGCAGGCCCGTAAGTCGTGGCATCGGGATTGCGGCACTGGTGTCGGGGAGACGACACCATGGCTAGTGACGACCGAGACCGCCATACCGACGACCTCGACCTGGAGGACCCGCTCGGCATCGCCCGCGAGCCGGTCGA
>Ga0073934_10009957_pt1 | contig 11966 bp, 8 predicted proteins | sample LarsenN4metaG_FD_76834 | JGI IMG/M metagenome (GOLD analysis project Ga0073934, IMG submission 76834) | Hot spring sediment bacterial and archeal communities from British Columbia, Canada, to study Microbial Dark Matter (Phase II) - Larsen... ... | reverse complement strand
GTGGGTTGCTCCCGGCCTCGGATCGAGTACACTCCAGCACCGAGCCAAGTGGCGGCTTCGACGGTTGTGGGTTGCTCCCGGCCTCGGATCGAGTACACTCTTCCGGGCGCAACCCCTTGTCCGGCCGAAGGTTACGGCCGAAACAGGGCTAAAAAAGCTCAAGCTGGTGCGGGGCCTGTTCGGGTGGTTTCCGCATCCTGCCCCAGAAGACCTGCATGCGGGCGAACTGCTTGTCGGTGATGCCCAGCAGGCGGACCTCGCCGTCGGGGGGCAGGGCGAACTTGACCCGTTGGACATGGACCTCGGTGTTCTCCTCGCTGGCGCAGTGCCGAACGTACACCGAGTATTGTAACATGGTGAACCCATCCTTCAACAGGGCCTTGCGGAAATCCGTGTAGTGCCGCCGGGCCGCCTTGGTGTCCGTCGGCAGGTCGAACATCGCCAGCAGCCACATCGATCGATATCCGGTGACGATCATGATTCGGGCAGGGCCAGCTCTTCGCCCTCGCCCGCGTAGCACTGACCGAGCGAGGCGGCGGTTTTCTGCATGGCGACCATGATGGGACCGGCCTCGCCGCTCACGCGGACGCTGTCGGTGAGCACCTCCAGGAGCCGGTGCTTGACGTTGCGGTCGATGGCCCGGATGCCGGCCACGTGCAGCTCGCGGACCCGCCCGTCCACCCACGGCCGGTAAGGTTCCAGAAGATCATCAGCCAGGCAGAAGGGGTTGTAGCGGTTGTGGTGCTGCAGGCCGAGCGAGGGGTGCAGCCCGCTGCCGCAGATGGCCCGGGCCATGGACGCCCGCAGGACCATGTATCCGTAGTTGAGCAGGTTGTTCGGGGGGCCGCCCTCAGGGTCACGTCGAAAGCCGGCGTCGCCGAACAGCGCCGGCCAGTAGATGCGGGCGGCCCGGGCCTCGACGTTGGCCGGATCGCCGGACCGGACCGAGGCGATGAGGGCCCGCATCCGCGCGGCGGGCTCCGCGTCTTCCAGCACGGCCGCCTGGTTGGCGATCTTGGCCTGGACGATGTGTTTCCAGAGCTTCTTGGCCAGGGGTTTTTTGGCCTCGGCCTGGCGGCGGAGGCGCTCGGTCTGGAGGCTGTTGGCGGCCACGGGCAGCACGAAAGCGGCCGGGTGGTGGTTATCGCCGCACAGCACGATGACCGCGTCGTGGCGCAGCGGCTCGACCAAGGCGGTGTGCGTGTAGGAAGTGGCCTTGCTGTCGAGGATGAGCAACCCGATGTCCTCGCAGGGCACGCGGCCGACCTCCAGTCCCTCGCGCTTGATGACGAGCTGCCCGTTGTGCACGGACAGGTAGGTCTGCTCGCCGGAGATTTCGATGGTCCGCTTGATCATGGGCGCTCGGTCCCTTCTCGGACCTATCGGCCCTGAGGGTGCGCCTCTTCAGTCACGTTTCAGCCGGGTCACGTCCCCGAGCGGGCCTACGCGGACCTTACAGGGCGGTTCTCCGGGATGGGGGCCGCAGTTTTTGAGATCGCCCGGCATGACATCCCAGCGATCCTGCTCGCTGGCCTTGCGCGCGTCCCAGTGCGGGGCGAAGTGGATGCGGCAGGAGTTACCAGCTTTGTCCAGCTTGCAGACCACGTAATAGTCGGGCGATTCTGCGGGACGATCCTTGCGGCGGGCGTAGATCAGCTCGCCTTCGGCGAGGGACATAACGAAGGTGCGGTCATCGTTGTCGGAGCGATCGACGGCCGGTTGTGGTTCCGGTCGCGTGCCGTCGGCGTTCTTCGGCGGGCGAACGCGCCGGGCGGCGTCGAACGTTGAAATGATTCTTGCCGTCCATTTTCCGTTGGCGTCTTCGCGGATTTCGACGTGGTGGTTGTTGCCCCCGATGTACACCCGCTTGGTTCGAGGATGGGGCTTCGATGGGTCATCGGGATCCATGTGTGGAACCATCCGGCCCATCGCGGGGTCCCACTGCTTGCGCGGGATGATGATCGGATCGGTGTTCGTGCGCAGCAGGACGACGCCCTTGATCGGCACGCCGCTGGCCATGCGAAGCTTCCAGTCGTTCACGTCACAGAGGCGTTTGATGTCGGCCTTGGAGAAGTCGTCGGGATTGACGTCGTTGGCGCGCAAACACTTTCGGATGCGGTCCCGCAGAGCACGGTCGCGCACGATTCCGGACTTGCCAGGGGATGGGTCTTCCATGGCGGCCAGTTTTCGGCGGACGTCGCGTTTCTCGGCGGCTGAGACCCGCCCGTCGTCGAGCTTGGCGCTCAGCTCGTCCCAGCCCTCGGGAACACGAAGATGATTGGCGGTCAACCGGTCGGCGCTGATGCGATTCGTGAAAAGCGTGTCAGGCTTCTCCGTCCGGTGGGGCGGCAAGGGGGCGACAACAGGGCCGTACAGGGTGTCCTCATGGAACGCTCCAACGAGCCGACGCTTGAGGGGACGGTGTGCAACGATCAGTCGCTCGAACGCCGCGACTACGTCTTCGTGAAACGCCTCCGGCGTCTCCCATGCGCTCGGTTGGGGAAATGGTGATCGCCGCGGCCAGTGGCCCGTTCGCTCGCGATACTCTCGGTCCTGGCGCGCCATCCGTCCGAGCTCGGTCAGCAACTCGGGACCGATCGTCGCGGTGACAAGGGCATCGAGGGCATGATGCCTGTGATCCCTCCGATCCTTCGGCTCCTTACGGGCTCGCCGGGAGGATTGCTGCAGGTGCGGGTCCTGGGCCAATTCCTCAGCGGTCGGCGACGACTCTAGGCCATGCACTCTATCGATTGTGGATTCGTGCAATCCCCAATCCGCCCGTAAACGGGCGGTGTATTCGCCCTTGGTGGTGAAGATTCGTCGCTCTCCACCGCGCTCGGGAAGGCCCTGACCCTCGAACAGGGCATCGGCGATGTAGGCCGCGACCTGGCGAGCCGCATAGGCGGTGTCGGTCAATTGAGCGTTCCGGAAGCCTTCCTCGTCCGGGGTCGGGGCCTGCAAGCGCTCCCATTTGATGCGGTTGTTCTTGACGGGGGTGTTCTCCAGTCGCTTGAGCATCGCCTTTAGACGCTCCGGGCCGAGCCAGCCCGCGGGCGTGCGCATTCCCTTGCCGCGATTTGCCTCGCGAAAGCAAAGAACCAGGTTGTTGAAAGCCATGGTCTTGCCGGTCAACCCTTCCGGGACGATGTGCTCAATCTCCACGTCCCCACCCTCGGCGGCTATCCTTTCCGTGATGATGCGGTTCGCATTTGCTCCCTCAAGCGAGAACGGGCAGATTCCTTTCTGTTCTCTGCATAGACGTACCCGTAACGTGGCCCTATTCCAGTTAGACTCAGGAATGCCCCAGGACCGCAGGTCCTCCTCGATCAGCCTGCGCTCGCTGTCGCGTTCGCGGTTTGCGGCGAGTTGCTCGTTGCATCTCTTCGCGGTGTCCTTGACGCCCCGGGCGAATTCGATCACCACGCGATCCGGCTTGCGCCCGAACTTCCGCATCCAGGCAAGCAGGTGCCGCCGCACTTCATGGATCGCTTTGCGGACGACGGGGTTGGAAAGCATCGGCGCCGGCGGCGGCTCGGGCAGCGGGCGGCCGTTCTCATCGCGGATCACCTGACCGTCGTCGTCCTTGAGCTGGTGCTTTTCCTGACGCATGTAGTACCGGTCGGCGGCGGTCAGGCCGAGGGCGCCGGTTGCGTATCTTCGGCGGGCGTGCTCATCCGATAAGGTCGTCGCATATGCCTTGCGCGCTTCGATCTGCGTCGGCCAGCGGTTGTTGGCGGCGTCGAACTTCTCCATGTATGGCACGAGATTGAGGATCGCCCGGCGCGAGAGGTTCAGGCGCTTTTCGAGCTTCGGGCGTCTCTTCCACGCCGCGAGCAGACGGTCGGTCGCTGCATCATCCAGCGTCCACCAGTCTCGTGCCCCTTCGCGCAGACGCTTTTCATCGTCCGGTTGGTCGGGATCGAACTTCAGGATGGCCCGGTTCACGGACTCGCGCAACGGTTCGGGCATCGAGTTCCACCGCTCCTCGCCGAACGCGGCGTGCACGACCTCGCGGTGAAACCAGTCGGTGTTGATCTCACGGTCCTGATCCGCCTCGATGTTGAGCTGGACGGGATCGCCCTTGACCTTCTTCCCCAGGCCCAGAGCATGGCGTACCTCGGTCACGCTGACCGACGTTTTCGGGACCAGCTTGCCCTTCTGTTTACGCTCACCCAACGGGCCGCGGAGCAGGCGGATCACCTTGTCGCGCTCCTCGACGGTCAGCGGGCGCTCGCCCTGGCCGCGCGTTTCGATACGGATGTTGTTGACCGTCTCGACGACGCGGAAGTAGCTGGCATGTCGGTCGGCGATCGGCGCGCATCGCTCCGTCGGCTCCAGGCCGCAGCGCCCCAGGGTGCCCGTGTCCCAGTACGTGCGGCGCTGGCCGAAGAGCAGACCGCGATGTCGCCAGGTGTCGGTCTGGCGCGGGTCGTCGAGTTCCTGGACCAGCTCATCGGTCAGCTTTCCGCACAACTCGGAGTTCCGGAAAGATCGCTGCACTTCGACCATGCGACGGAACTCGGCCCTGATCAGATCGCGGCCAGCGAAAAGCTGCTGATCCGGCGGCATCCGGTATTGTCGATTGCGGATCGGCTCGTTCCACGTGACGCTTCCGTTCGACCTCTGTCGCTCCTCGCTCAGGTCGGCCAAGAGCTGGCCAACGGTCCGCTCGCGCATCAACTTGTCGAGCCGATCCATGCCCTCCTTCACCTTACCCTCGTCCGGGTCATCGGGATCGGACGTGACGCCGACGGCCCCGCGGCGTTGGGCCAGGTGGACAAGCACCCGCCCGAACTCGTGCGGGGACAGCTCCTCTCGCAGCGCCTTGCGGCGGAGTACCCACGGACTGGCGTCGAACAGCCTTTGCAACTCACCGGCGTCCCGCGGCAGGAATCCGTGATCCGCGAGGAACCGGACGAGCTTCCGCTTGCGCTCCGCCCTGCGATGGATGGTCCGGCGTTGCGAGCGGGTCTGGCGGCGCGCCTGGTTCTTTGGTGGGCCCCGCTTGTCGTCCTGTTCATCCACCCCTGCGGGAAACACGCTCACGCCCAGGTGGATCTGGCGGCGCTCGGTGTCCACCCAAGCACTGCCCACCGAGTTGCTGCCGATGTCCAAGCCCAGATACGTCGGCATGGCCACCTCCGAAACGGGTCCCAAAATGCGCTTGACATTCTACCCAAAGCTGGTATAAGGGGGGTAGTGTACTCTATCCGAGGCCGGCGGTTTCCCACAACAAGGTGAGAAATCCGCAGGCACCGCCGAAAGGCGACTGCCGCAGCGCGCACCAACGCCCTGCGGCTTTTTTTCATGGTTGTCGCGGGCGCTGCTCCTGGCCTCGGCCGGGAGCAACCCTTTTTACGGCGGGGCGGGGCGGTGCGGCGGCCGGTCGGCCACCATCACGGGAGGGTTTCCGGCGGCAGCCTCGCTCCGACGAATTCCCGCACCTGTTCCACGACGGCCAGCGCGGAGCGCGCCTGCTCAACCGTCGGATCATCGGGGCCGGAATACCGGAACCGCACGGCATAGGCCGACAGCGGCTCGACGCGGTCGTACAGCTCAGCGAAAGAGGCGTCTCGCGTGATGCATTGCGCGAGCAGAGCCTCCAGGTCGTGGATCTTCTCGAACCACATACGGTGATAGACCAGGTAGGCTTTGAGCAGCTTCTCAACCGCCTGTTGACAATGAAACGCCGCCGTGTCCGTGACGGGAGGAGCCTGTGCCAGAGCCGCCACGGCCGTCCGGCGGTCGTGGTCGGCTTTGATCAGCCAGCTTCGGACGTTGGCCAGCTCAGGCGGCATAGACCAGCTTGCCCCTGGTTTTGACCGTCCGCTCGAACGACACGGGCAGCGCCGCCCGCGATTCAAACTCCGCCCGCGTGTAGACCTGCACGTCCTTGGGGACTCCCAGGCCGCGCAACGCCCGGTAAGCCAACGCATCGCGCGAGTACGGGTCCAACGGGCTGTCCTCCACCACCACGAGCAGGTCGATGTCGCTGGCCGGGCCGGGCGTACCGTACGCGTAGGAGCCGAAGAAGTAGATGGCCGTGGGCGACAGGGCTGCGGTGAGCCGTCGGACGGCTTCCTGGAGCTTGACCTCCAAATCGGCCCGGTTCAAAACAGGCATCGCTTTCCACCTTCGCCGGCCGAAGTCCGGGCCGTCCTCCCGCGGGCGTGCTGTCGTCCCGCGCGACGCGGTGGGCGCGGGATGCGCCCGTCACGCCCACGGGGGGCCCGAAGGCCGTTGGGGCATTGTATCGCCGCCGCCCGAGCCATACACGCGGGCTGCGAGAGCCGCGTTCGCCGGTTGCTCACCACCTACACGAGGAGCCAAGTATCCTGGGAGCTGTTGTAGGCGTGTGCATCGGCCGGTAGGATTTGCCAGGGGCGGCGCGGGTTCCTGAGGGCCAAGCTTGCTGATCCTGGGATTGAACGTCTTTCACGCCGATGCGTCGGCGGCGGTGGTCGATGCGGAGAGCGGGCGGCTGGTGGCGGCCGTGGCCGAGGAGCGGCTGAACCGCGTCAAACACTTCGCCGGCTTCCCGGAGCGGGCCATCCAAGAGTGCCTGCGGATGGCCGGGGCCGACCTGCGTGACGTCTCCCACATCGCCGTAGCCCGCGACAGCAAGGCCAACCTGCTGGCCAAGCTGGGCTTCGCCCTGCGGAACCTGACGCGCATGCCCAGGCTGGCCCGCCAGCGGCTGGAAAACCGGGCGGAGGTGGCCTCCGTGCCGGCCCTGCTGGCGAAGGCGTTCGACACGTCGGAGGCGGCCGTCGCCCCCAAGATGCGCTGGGTGGAGCACCACCTGGCCCACCTGGCTAGCTGCTTTTACGTAAGCCCCTTCGAGGAGGCCGCCCTGCTCTCCATCGACGGCTTCGGCGACTTCGCCAGCCGCATGGCCGGCATCGGCCGCGGCACGCACATCGAGGTCCTGGACCGCACGCTGTTTCCCGACTCGCTGGGCGTGCTGTACACGGCCGTCTGTCAATTCATCGGCTACGACCAGTACGGCGACGAGGGGAAGGTGATGGGGCTGGCGCCTTACGGGGAGGAGGTTTTCCGCGATTTCTTCGACGAGCTGGTGCGCCTGGAGCCGGGCGGGCGGTTCTCGCTGAACCTGGATTACTTCGTGCACCACAGCGAGGGCGTGGACTACTCCTTCGACGGCGACGGCAAGCCGACGGTGGCTCCGCTGTACTCGCCGCGGTTCCTCGAGCGCTTCGGCCAACCGACGCCGCGCTACGGGGAGCTGACGCAACGCAACAAGGACCTCGCCCGCTCGCTCCAGGCCTGCCTCGAGCGGGCCTACCTGCACACGCTCAATTCCCTGGCCGAGCGGACCAGGACCCGCAATCTGGGCCTGTCCGGCGGCGTGGCCCTCAACAGCGTGGCCAACGGGCTGATCTTCGAGCATACGCCGTTCGAGCGGGTGTTCATCCAGCCGGCGGCCGGCGACGACGGGACGGCCCTGGGGGCGGCGTACCACGTGCTGCACCATGAGCTGGGCCGGCCGCGCGGCTTGGTCATGGAGCAGGCTTACACCGGCTGCTCATTCGGCGAGTCGGAGATGATTTCGGCCCTTAATGATGCGGCGCTGCCCTTCGAGCGCCTGCCCGACGAGAAGCTGTTCGCGGAGACGGCCCGGGACATCGCCGCCGGCAAAGTGGTGGGCTGGTTCCAGGGGGCCATGGAGTGGGGGCCGCGGGCCCTGGGCAACCGCTCCATCGTCGCCCATCCGGGACTGGCCAACATGAAGGACGTGCTCAACGCCCGCATCAAGCATCGGGAGTGGTTCCGGCCGTTCGCCCCGTCGATTCTGGCCGAGCGGACCGGCGAGTACTTCGAGCAGACGCACCCCTCGCCGTTCATGCTGCTGGTGTACAAGACGCGGCCGGCCGTTCGGGAGAGGATTTGTGCGGTCAACCACGTGGACGACACCGGGCGGCTCCAGACCGTCGCGCGCGAGCAGAACGCGCGGTACTACGAGCTGATCCGGGCCTTCGAGCGGCAGACCGGGCTGCCGGTGGTGCTGAACACCAGCTTCAACGAGAACGAGCCGATCGTCTGCACGCCGGCCGAGGCCGTCGACTGCTTCGTCCGCACGAAGATGGATACGCTGGTCCTGGGCAACCACCTCTGCCGGCGGGTGGGGCACGCGTAGCCGCGCCTGCACATCTGCTGGGTATCATATGGGCCGTCAGAGAACTGCGAGGGCTTCAAGCCCATGCCCCCGTCCGTGCGGCGGACTGCCGCTGCCGGCGGCTCCGTTCGACTGTGACCAGCCTCGGGAGTGGTATCAGGGCGGGTGGAGCGCAGCGGAACCCACCACCGGCGCGGCGGATCATGCTGGAGGGCTGCGCTTCGCTCCGCCCACCCTACGCTTCCTTCAGGCGGCGAATGATGTCGGCGGCGCGGCACTGGATGGCCGCGAAGTTGCGGGCCGACAGGTCGGCCGGAGCAAAAAGAAAGTGCGTGAACCCCACGCCCGCGGCGCCGGCGCGGAGAATCCCGACGAAGTTCTCCGCCGTCACACCCGCCGTCGGGAAGATGCGCAGGAACGGCAGCGGCCCGAGAATGGCTGCCACGTGGGCGGCGATGTCATCGGGAGCCGGAAAGAGCTTGACCAGGTCGGCCCCGCACCGGTGGGCGGCCAGCATCTCCGTCGGCGTGAAGGTACCGGGGATGCAGACCAAGTCCAGCGCCTTGGCCTCGGCGATCACCTCCGGGTCGCACACCGGCGAGACGATGAAGCGGGCGCCGGCGTCAGCGGCTGCCCTCGCCTGTTGCGGCGACAGCACCGTGCCCGCCCCGACCAGCAGTTCAGGGTCGCGGGCGAAGTCGGAGATCAACCGCAGGGCCTCGGGCGTGGTGAGCGTGAACTCGACGGTGCGGAAGCCGCCGGCCACCGCCGCCCGGATGGCGTCGGCGGCCACCAACGCCTCGTCGGCCCGGATGATGGCGCTGACCCGCTGCCGCTGAATCTGGGCCACAACTTGCTGTCTGCCGCTGTCCATCGGCGAGCTCCTTGAGTGAACCGCGTTGCGGGCTGCCGCCCCCCGCATCATGATAGGCCGGCCCCAACGCAGATGCCCGCAGGCTGCTTCGTTCACGGTTGGCTGGTCGCCGGCGGGCCTTCGCGCAGGGGCTGCCGGGCCTCATACATTCGCAACCGGGCCGCCGTGACGGCGACCAGTCCCGTCTCCGCGGCTTTCTGCGCCTCCGCGATTGCCTGTCGGGCCGTGCGAACCGCCTCCTCGAATCGGCCGGCCTCGGCGTAGGCGGAGGCCAACGTGTCCAGTATGCGTGGGTCGGCGAACTGAGTCAGCCGGCAGACGTGTTCGGCGATGCGCACGGCTTCGGTCCCGTCGCGCAGGTCGGGGTCCGGGGCCGTGGCCAGGACGCGGGCCAGGGCATTGCCCATGAGCACGTCGTCGGGGGCCTGGGCCAGCCCTGCCCGCAGATGGGGCAGGGCTTCGGCAAAGCGCTGCAGGCGGATCAGAGACAGCACCAGGCGCGTGCGAACGGCCAGGTCCTTGGGCCGCAGGTGGAGGGCGATACGATACCGCTGGAGGGCCTCTTCCGTCCGGTTCAGATTGAGCAGACAGTCGCCGGAGGTAACCAGGGCCTGGACACATTCCGGATCGACGCCCAGCGCAGCCAGGCAATGTTCCAGAGCCCGCTCGTTCTCCCCGCGCCGCATCAGAATGGTCGCCATGTTGTTGTGGGCCAGGGCGTTGTCCGGCTGCAGACGCACCGCATGCCGGCATTCCTCCAGGGCTTCCTCCAGACGCCCCAGCTCGATCAGCGACGCCGCCAGGTTGTTGTGCGTTTCGCCGTGCGCCCAGTCCACGGCCAGTGAGCGCCGGTACTGCTCGACGGCTTCTTCAAAGCGCATCTGCTCCGCCAATGCGGCGCCCCAGTTGTAATAGCCGAGAGCCCGTTGCAGACTCACTGGATAGATCGGCCAGTTGACCGCCACCGCCGACGCCCCAGCCGCGCCAGCGGCCCACAGCACGGGGTAGATCCTGCCTCGTCTCAGACACGCGAAACCCCGGGCGACGGCGGCACCGGTGAAGAGCAGCAGCACCGGGACCATGGCCAAGCGATACCGGGCGAACACGTAAAATGCGGCCACACTGATAGAGAACATGAGCATCACCAGATAGAGAAGCCAGAGCTCGTGTCTTCGCGGCCATGTCAGGAGCAGGCCGGCGACGGCCAGTGGGCAGATCACGCCGAAGTGGTTGATCCTGTTCAGCCGGCCGAGCAATGGCGACCACTCGCAGTACATGTACAGGTCTTCCGTGTCGGCTATTTCGAAGGCGTTCCAGGTGAGCAGCCACTTCTTACCCATCAGTCGCAGCCATGCCCCCGGCTGAGAGCGGATGAACTCCCACGCCCGCCCCAGCCAATAGGCCGAGACCTCGCCGGGGCTGAGCTTTCGGCCGAGCTTCTGCTCCGCCAGGCGCACGGCGTCGGCGCGCTCGAACTGGGTAGTTCCGCGGGCCGTCCGCAGAGAAAGATACGTGCCCGTGGCCTGCGGGTTATTGCCCATGAAGAAATTGGGGCCCATCTGCGAGGTTGTGAGCAGGAACTCCCCGCCCACTGCCAGGTTGCGCAGTCCCACGGGCAGCAGCACACACGATAGCCCGGCCAGGTAGCAGGCAGCCCATCGCAGGCGGGCCTGCCATCCGCAATCGGCAAAATGCACGAGCAACCAGATAAAGACGACCGCCGCCAACGGCAGAGCATTCTCCCGGGTCAGCCCCAGCAGACCCAACAGGAGGCCGGCGACGAGCCATTTGCCCCGGTTGGCTCGATGAACGCACAGTCCCAGCACCCACAACAGGCCGGTCATGAGCAGAAGGTCCAGATTTGCTTTCTGGATCAGGCCGTCGAAGAAGATGGCCGGCGGATAGAGTGCCAGAAACAGGGCGGCAATAACGGCCGTGCCGCGCGAAAGATAGGCTTTGCCGGCCAGGAATAGCAGCCCGCAGGAAAAAGCCCCGATCACAGCTTGCGCCACTCGCAGCCGCCATAGGTCGTCGCCGAGCGGCCACAGCAGCAACGCCAGGAAATAAGGGTAAAGAGGGGCCTGATAGAAGACCTCATTACCCAGCCATTGGCCGGACAGAATCCGGCGTGACCACTCGAAGTACGCTTCAGCATCGACGGCCAGGTGATGAATGTACGGCGTGTCGCGTATCTGATACAGGTAGACGACGCGGACCAGCAGTGCCAACGCGCACAGGCCGGCCAGCAGGACCCCGTCCTTCCAACCCGATGTCCGGTGCAGGCCTGGCCCCGGTTCCGGCCGGCCGGCGCCCGTGTTTCGAGACCCGCTGACCCTGGTCATCTACCGGCCTCTCACTTGGGGTTCTGCCGATCATCAATCAGCGATGGCGAAGGCACGGTGTCCCCGGAATCACCTGGTATGTTCGATGAGGTTCAGGAGCTGCGTGCACACGAAGTCCACCTGCGATGCGCTCATCCGGGCGAAGAACGGCAGGGCGATGGTGCGGGCGGACAGGGCCTCGGTGACGGGAAAGGCGCCCGGGCGGTAGCCGAAACGCTGCACGTAGAACGGCTGCAGGTGGATGGGGCTGAAGTAGTTGCCGCAGGCCACCCCACGTTGCTGAAGGCACTTCATGATTGCGTCGCGGTCGGTCTGCGTGTACTCGTCGGCCAGCCGCACGACCAGGACGAACCAACTGACGGCCGCCTTGGCGTGGACCTTCTGAAACCGCACCCGGCCGTCCCCGCCCAGCCGTTGGCGATACCACTCGGCCACCCGCCGCCGGGCGGCCAGAATGTCCCCCAGCCGCCTCATCTGGGCGATCCCCAGGGCGCAGTTGATGTCGGCCAGGCGGAAGTTGTAGCCCAGACGGGCGTGGGCCAGCCAGCCGGCGTCGGGGTCGCGGCCCTGGTTGCGCATGGAGCGGCACAGAGCGGCGATCCGCTCGTCGTCG
>Ga0073934_10009955_pt1 | contig 11969 bp, 11 predicted proteins | sample LarsenN4metaG_FD_76834 | JGI IMG/M metagenome (GOLD analysis project Ga0073934, IMG submission 76834) | Hot spring sediment bacterial and archeal communities from British Columbia, Canada, to study Microbial Dark Matter (Phase II) - Larsen... ... | reverse complement strand
CCGGGACGGCCGGGGGCGCGACGTCGACGAGGCGGCGGCGCGGGCGCTGGCGCGGGAGGGAAAGGCGGTCGTCTGGGTCGACTTCGGACTGCACGCGACCGAAGTGGCGCACGCGCAGACCGCCCCCTGGTTCGCGCACAAGGTCGTCACGGAGGAGAGCGAGGAGATGCGGGCGATACGGGACAACGTCGTGCTGCTCCTCGTGCCCAGCATGAATCCCGATGGCAGCACGCTGGTGGCCAACTGGTACATGAAACACGTCGGCACGCCGTACTCGAAATCGGAGCCGCCGCAGCTCTATCACAAGTACGTGGGCCACGATAACAACCGCGACTGGTTCATGTTCAACATGCCGGAATCGCGCAACGTGGCGCGTCAGCTGTACGGCGAGTGGTTTCCACAGATCATCCACAACCAGCACCAGACGGGCGCGTTTCCCGCCCGGATTACGATTCCGCCCTACGAGGATCCGCCGAACCCGAACATTCCACCGCTGGTCATCCGCGGGATTACCGAAGTCGGCGCCGCGATGGCGCGCCGGTTCGAGCGGGAGGGGAAGCCGGGCGTCATCGCCCGCATCCAGTACGACACGTGGTGGAACGGCGGCATGCGAAGCGCGCCGTACTACCACAACATGATCGGCATTCTGACCGAGGCGCAGCACAACTCGGCCGACCCGGCGACGTACGACCCGAGGTCGTTCCCGCGGACGTTCGCGGACGGCACCTCGACGTCAGAGCCGAGCACGTTCTATCCGAACCCCTGGCGCGGCGGCGAGTGGCACCTTCGCGACACGTGCGAGTACATGATCACCGCGTCGATGGCCGTCCTCGACCTGGGCGCCCGCCGTCGCGAGGAGTGGCTCTTCGACATCTATCGAATGGGCCGCGACGCCGTTCGCGCCGGCGCGAGCGAGACCTTCATCGTTCCGGCCGGCCAGTGGGACGAGAGCACGGCCGCGAAGATGATCAACGTCCTCCGCTGGGGCGGGATCGAGGTGGAGCGCGCCGAGGCGCCGTTCACCGCGGGCGGCAAATCGTACGAGGCCGGGAGCTTCCTGATTCGAGGGGCGCAGCCGTTCCGCCCGCACCTGGTGGACATGCTGACTGCACAGGTCTATCCCGATCGGCGCATCTACCCTGGAGGACCTCCCGAGCGCCCGTACGACATCACCGGATGGACGCTGTCCTACCAGATGGGCGTTTCGGTCGACCGCGTGCGCGAGGCGGTCAACACCCGGACGAGCCGCGTGGAATGGGCCGCTCCGGCGCCCATGGTCGCCGCGGCGCCTGGCGCCGCCGGGTGGGCGATTGACCCGCGCGCAAACGACAGCTTTATCCTGGTGAACCGGCTGCTTCAGGGGGGCGACGCCGTGCTGCGAAGCACTGCGCCGGTCGACCTGAGCGGCGGCGGCGTCTGGCCGGCCGGCACCTGGGTGGTCGCGCCAGGAGAGGGCACCGCCGCGCGGCTGAAGGACGCCGCCAGGGGACTTGGCGTGCGTGCCGTGGCGCTCGATCGCACGCCGGCGGCGGCGATGCGCGTCCGAGCGCCGCGGGTGGCGCTGTACAGCGCCTGGGGCGGGAACATGGACGAGGGCTGGACCCGCTGGCTCTTCGAACAGTACGAGATCCCGTTCAGCACCGTCCGCGACAAGGATCTGCAGGCCGGGAACCTGAACGCGAGGTTCGACGCGCTCGTGCTGCCCGATGCGACCTACGCGAGCATGGTGAACGGGCTCGCGGCCGGGACGATGCCGCCGGAATACACCGGCGGCATGACCGCGGTGGGCGTGCACAACATCTATCAGTTCGTATCCAATGGCGGAACACTCGTCGCGATGGATCACGCGACGCAGCTTCCACTCGCGTTGTTCGGACTGCCGATTCGCACGACCACGGCCGGGCACGACGAAAACGAGTTCTTCATCCCCGGGACGCTGCTGAAGGTCAGGGTGGATGCGACACACCCGGTGGCCTGGGGCATGCCCGGTGAAGTGGCGGCGTTCTTCGACGAGAGCCAGGCATTCGCGATCGGCCGTCCGCGCACGCGTTTCGAGCAGTGGCTGAACCAGCCGGCGGAGGCGCCCGCAGACGTCTCGGTGGCAGCACGCTACGCCGACCAGACGGAGCTGCTGATGAGCGGCTGGGCGCTCGGCCTCCAGCATGTGGCCGGCCGCGCCGCGGTCGCGACGGCGCCCGTCGGCAAGGGGCGAGTCGTGCTGCTCGGGTTCCGGGTGCAGCATCGGGGGCAGCCGCACGCCACCTTCAAGCTGCTGTTCAACCCGCTCTATCTCGCCGCAGCGGAGCCGGCCGCCCCACGGCCGACAGCGGCGCGATAGCGACGTGCACCGGCGGGGACCCCACGCCCCGCCGGGATCCTGCCATATGGGTGTGATAACACCTATAATCGTGGCCGTGGGCCGGCAGCAGGAGATCAGGCAGCGCAAGCCGTTCCGGAGTCTGAGGCAGGAGGCGCACCTCGGCCTTCAGCGGACGGCGGCGCTGCTCGAGCACGCGTTCGAAAACGCGCTGAAGCCGCACGGGATTACGGCGACGCAGTACAACGCGCTCCGCATCCTCCGGGGCGCCGGTGCGGGCGGCCTCTGCCGGAACGAGATTCGGGAGCGGCTCGTCCGGCAGGTGCCCGACGTGACGCGGCTGCTCGATCGCCTGGAGGATTTGCAGCTCGTCTCGAGGACCCGCGGCGGCGACGATCGCCGGTTCGTCAGCGCGACGATTACCAAGCGGGGCCTGGAGCTGCTCGACGATCTTGACGACCGCATCGAGGAGATTCACCAGGAGCAGCTGGGCCACCTGAGCCGCGAGCAGCTCCGGACGCTCATCGACCTCCTGGCGGCGGTCCGGAACCGGGAATGAGGTTTTTGCGACTAATGAGTGTGATAACACCTGACGTGATGACAGACGCTGATGGACGATCGGGCTCCGCCGCTTCAGGACTCCCCCCCGCCACCCGGGTGGGCCGCGTCCGGCTGCAGGTGGCGGACCTGGATCGATCGTTGCCCTTCTACACCGGCGTGCTCGGCTTTCGCGTCATCAGGCGCGCCGGCGACGTGGCCGTGCTGGGGGCCCGGTGGGACTCGAACGCGCTCGTCGAGCTGCACGCCCGCCGCGGCGCTCGGCGCCCTCCGCCCCGAGCCCGGTTCGGCCTGTATCACGCGGCCGTGCTGCTGCCGGCACGGGCGGCGCTCGCTCGCTTCGCTGCCCATCTGGCCGAGCAGGGGGTCGCGGCGGGCTCCGCCGATCATGCCGTAAGCGAGGCGATCTACCTGACCGATCCCGATGGGCTCGGCATCGAGGTCTACGCCGACCGGCCCCGGTCAGCCTGGCGCGTGCACGAGGGTGAGCTGGTGATGAACACCCAGCCGCTCGACGTCGACTCGCTGCTGGCCGACGCCGGCGACGGGGGCTGGAGCGGATTGCCGGCCGGAACCTCGATCGGGCATCTGCACCTGCGCGTGGGCAGTCTCGAACAGGCCGCGGCGTTTTACGGGCGCGCGCTCGGCTTCGACACGACCGTGCGTTCGTACCCGGGTGCGCTGTTTTTTTCAGCCGGAGGCTACCACCATCACCTTGGTACGAATACGTGGGCTGCCGCGGGGGCCGTGGCGCCGGCCGACGAGGATGCCCGGTTGATCGAATGGGAGCTGGTGCTCCCGACGCCTTCCGACGTCTGGACCACCGCGCGGCGCGTCGAAGCCGCCGGATATTCATTGGTCAGCGCCGGCGACGACCGGCTGCTGGCCGACCCGTGGGGCACCGCCCTGCGACTGACAGCAAGGAGTCTCGCGTGACTACAGCAACCAGTACGGCTACGAAGACCTATACCATCGACAAGGCCCACTCCGAGGTGGTGTTTCAGGTGCGGCACCTGCTCACCAGGGTGCGCGGGCGCTTTTCGGATTTCGAGGGCACGATCACATACGACGAAGCCAACCCCGAGCGCTCGTCGGTGAGCGCCACGATCCGCCCGGCGAGCATCGACACCAACGAGCCCGATCGCGACAAGCACCTGCGCTCGGCCGATTTCTTCGACGTCGAGAAGTTCCCGACCCTCACGTTCACGAGCACGCGCGTCGTGAAGAAGGACGCCGAGCACTTCGATGTCATGGGCGACCTGACCATTCACGGCGTGACGCGTCCGGTCACGCTGAACGTGTCGTTCCTGGGGAAGGCGAAAGACCCCTGGGGCAACGAGCGTCTGGGCTTCGAAGCCGAGACGACCATCAACCGGAAAGACTATGGATTGATGTGGAACGCTCCGCTCGAGACCGGCGGGTTCTTGGTCGGCGACGAGGTGAGGATCACGCTCTCCGTGCAGGCACTGCCCGGCGCCTGATCGCCGGCGTGCGATCGTCCTGCCGCCGCACGCCGGCTCCCGTCATCGTTCGGTCAGCGGGCGCACCCTGAAGCCAGGGGCGAAGTACTCGGTGGTGCGTCCGCGTTCGTCGTAGACCTTCAGCGATGGCCCCCGCGGTGTCATCCCCAGCCAGACGCGCACGCGGCCTTCCGCATCGCGCAGCTCGAGCGTGGCCTGACGGTCGGCGCTCAGCCGCAGCGCGTCGCCGCGGGCGCCGCGCGTCACCGTGAGCTCCCGTGTAACGATTGGCGAATCGTTGAGCGGCAGATCCTGCGCCAGCACACCGGCGCCCCCCACGGCAAGCGCCAGCACGAGCACGCGCAGCACGCGCACCTCCCACAGCAGCCGCCGCACCAGCGTTTCAGACATAGCCTCCTCCGACACTCCGGTGGCGGCCCGACGACCGGCACCGGTGTTAGGACGACATCGGGGCGGTCGTGGCCGGGATGTCCTCGAGCCAGCGACAGGCCGCATCGACCGCATCTGCCGTCTGAATGGCGTTCGCCCATCGACGGCATCGTTCGCGGACGGCCGGATCGGACAGCAGCGGCGCGATCGCGTCCGCGAGCCGAGGCGGCGTGAGCCGCGTCGGCAGCACCCATCGTCCAACGCCGAGCCGTTCGAGCCGGGCCGCGTTGTCCGGCTGGTCGAAGGCGAGCGGCACGACTACGTGTGGAATGCCGGCGGCCAACCCCTGCGCGCAGGTGCCGATGCCGCCGTGGTGCACAATCGCCGCGCACCGGGGCAGCAGGAGTGACAACGGCACGTAGCGCTCGTGATGGACGCCGGCCGGAAGGCCCCGGGGTATCTGATCCGCGTGCCGCGTCAGGAGCACGGCCCGTTGCCCCAGTCGTGCCGCGGCCGCCGCTCCAGTCCGGAGCAGGGCGCCGGCGGCGCGGTTGGCCGATCCGAACGTGAAAAGCACCGGGGGCGCGCCGCCGCGAAGGAACGCCTCGAGCGCTGGCGGGACGCCGTGCTGGTCCGCTTCGTCATAGAGCGGAAAGCCGGTCAGCCGAAGCTGAGCCGGCCAGTCGGGTTGGGGAGGCCCGAACCACTCGGGAAACAAGCCGAGCACACGCTGCGGGGAGTGCAGCCACTCCTGAAACACACGCGAGATTGGGCCGAGCCCCATCTCCCGGCGAAACCGGTTGAGCGCGGGCACGATGTACGGATCGATGAACGCGCGATCGATGACCCACCAGAGCGTTCGTGTCAGCCAGGCGGGATACCCGCTCGCGTCGTACCCTGGATAGTGCACCGGCTGCTGGTAGCGCGATCGAAACACCGAAGGCGCGAGCTGAATGGTCGCGGCGGGCGCGTGATGCGCCTCTTCGAACAGGCGCGTCGCAAACGCAAGCGGGTGACCGGCGAGCACCGTACGGCCAGGCTCGTAACAGGCTGCGAGCTGATCGTACTCGCGTCGAAGGCCCTGGGCGGCGGCGGTCAGCACGCGCTGAATGCCGCGGCGGGGGTGCCACAGCGCAGGATCCTGCGAGACCCGATCGAACTCCTCGGTACTGTGGGTCGGGACGAACCGCAATCCCGCCCGCGCAATCACTTCGCGGAACGGCTCGGCGGTGAGGATCGTCACGTCGTGCCCGCGCGACCTGAGTCCCCGGCCGATGCCGATGAACGGATGGACGTCTCCGCTCGATCCGACCGGTGTGAGAAGAAAGTGGCGCGTGGTCACGTATACTCCGGCCGGTGTGGTCGCTGCTGCTGTTTCTGGCCGTGCTGCTCGCGGCGCTGATCGCGATCAACGTCGTTCTCGTGCGCACTCTTCGCGCCGAGCAGCGGCGCGACCAGGATCGGCGGCGTCCACGGCGCTAAGGGCTGCCAGACGAGCGCGACGAGCCGGATGGCGACGCCGCCGCGTCGGGCTCGTATTGCCAGCCTTCAATCGGCTCCTGACCTGACTGCGCCGCGATCGCGTCGATCTCCCGCTCGAGTTCGCGTTCGAGAGCGGTCCACGGTCTGGCGAAGGTTCGCTGCATGCAGCAGGAGCGAAGTGACCAGGACCAGCTCGCGGCTGTGCGCCTCGCCATCCGCGCCTGTCAGCCCCAGGATGCTGCGGGCAACCGCGGCGGCTCTCACCACACGTTCTTCCTCGTCTGTTCCGGGGGGTGTGAGCGCGCGCCGAGCAGGGCGAGCGGTGTGGCGGCGCGGCTGCCCGGTGTATGGATCCGCACGCCGGCTGCGCCGCGCAAGCGGGCCACGCGCGCGGCGTCCTGGTCCCACTCGCAGGCCGCGGGTCCAGGGTCGGCCTCCCGGGCCGCGAAGGCGTCCGGCGGCATCCCCGCGGAGGCGGCGTCGGCAGGATTGATCCAGCTCGAGACGTCGCCGGGCGAGATGCCGGGCGAGGTGAGCAGGAGGTTGGCCAGGTCGCCCTTCGGATCGATCGCGAGCACCGGGATTCCGTCGTGGGCGGCTTCTTCGATCATGGCGATCCCGAGTCCTGTTTTCCCGCTGCCGGTCATCCCGACGCAGACGGCGTGCGTCAGCAGATGGCGCGAACCGTACAGGACCCGGTCCGTACGGCGCATGCGGGTGGAGAGGTCGTAGCGCTTGCCGAGGTAGAACAGCCCGAGTTGCTCGGACGGCGGCATCGCGTCCATTATGTCGTGGTGGCACGAGAGTTGGACTGCCGAGACGGCATCCGTGGAGGGACCTCATGTCGGATCGCAGACGAGGTGAAAGCAAGGAGCTCAGGAAGGATCAGATGGTACGCCGGGAGGTGCTCGACGAAATCGCCCACGAGACCGTGCAGGAACGTGCCGAACCGCTCTACCGTAATCCGAATCGCGATCAGGCGAGGGGAGACTGGGATCGTTCCCGGCGGCACACCGATGAAGGACGGAGCCGGGATGAAACGTAGCCGAACTCGCGCCGTCGCGCGCGAGATCATCCGCGTTGATTCGTGACGGTTGTCCATAGGTCTCCCGGCCGGTCCGATCTCGATCGGCCGGGAGGTCTGCCCTGTGTGAATCCTGACGATGACATGCCTGGCTCGGGTTTGTAGCTCGGGTTTGTAGCTCGGGTTTGCGGCTCGGGTTCCTGGCCCGGGTTCCTGGCTCGGGTTCGTAGCCGGATACTCTCTGCATGCGGGTTCGTCCCGCTCGTCCCTGACGCCGTTCAACCGCAGACACCCCCGTTCCTGGTCAGAGCTGCGCGCGCGATGTCGCCAGCTGTCCTGCGCTGGGCGATTTGCCCTGCCGCCCGGCTTGGCGAGACTCGAGTGTGGGTCGTTAGTCAGGATTCCGGCGCCGATCGGAACGGGTTTCCGCTGCCCGGGATCTGATTCGTTCCACGAGGCTCGTGAAGCGGGCATTGGATCGCAGCCGGTCGAACAAGGGGTCGGTCGGAAGCAGCACCATCGCGCTGGACCGGATCTCGAACCCGCGTTCCAGCTCCCGAAGCGCGTCGTCCTCCCGGTCGAGGACGATGTGATGCATGGCGATCGTGTAGGGGCTGATGGTCCGCTCGCCGGTGACGCTTCGCAGCGAGTCGAGTCGCGCACGCCACAGGCGCTCGATGGCGACAGTGGGTGGGAGTTCTTTCTCCAGAGCCGCGAGCAGAGTCGGTTGGCCGCGCGTGCTGGCCGCCCGCCGGGCGGCCGCAAGTGCTTCGGTCAGCTCGCCACGCTGGAGATGTGCGCGCTCGAGACACTGCTGCGCTTCAATCGAATATGGCTCGATGGCGAGCGTGTGGCGGCACGCTCGGATGGCCTCCGACGGCTGCCGTATATGCAGAAAGAGCCAACCGACGTCATTGTTTGCGCGAGGGGAGACCGGGTCCAGCTCACGCGCGCGAGTGATGTGCACGACGGCCTCGTCGAAGCGTTGAAGCGCGACGAGCGCCCAGGCGAGGTCATGATGTGCCGCCGCATCGCTCGGGTTGAGCGAGAGCGCCAGGCGGAATGACGCCGCTGCCGCCTCCGGATTCCATTCCGACCAGAGCTGCACGAGGCCCCGCGCCGCGTGCGATGCCCCCTGGTCCGGTGCGAGGTGGCTGGCAGACGCAGCGTCGCCGGAGGCGCGCGCGTACGCATCGGTCGGCGCCATCCGCCCTGACATGGCGAGCAGGTGATACGCGCCGGCCCGGCCGGCATAGGCGGCAGCGAACCGGGGATCCACATCGATGGCGCGCGTGAACTGCTCCAGCGAAGCGTTGACGTCCTCCGGTCGGCCGCGCGTGAGGAGATATCGGCCCCGCAGGTAGGCATCGCGCGCTTCGGGCAGCTGCGTGGTCGCCGATGCAGACAAGTCCGACGCCCCCGGGATGAGCTCCAGGGCCAGCGCCCGTGCCACCTGGGTGGCCACGTCGGTTTGGATCGTCAACGCGCCATGGGCCGTTCGGTCGTAGGTCTCCGACCAGACGGTCGACTGGTCGGCCGCCGAGACGAGCTGGACCGACACACGAATGCGGGTGTCCTCGCGTCTCACGCTGCCTTCCAACACATGCGACACACCCAGTTCGCGGCCAACTTCCGAAACAGTCTTGTTGCTGCCGCGATACGTCATCGCCGATGTTCGGGCGATGACGCCGAGCTGCCGCGGGCTCACCCGTCCCAGCTGGCTGATGATTTCGTCGGTGAGACCGTCGGCGAACCACAGCGGCGGCGAGTCGCCGGTCAGGTCCTCGAGCGGGAGCACGGCAACCATGGTCCGCGCGGGCCGGGGAGCCGGTGCGTTGGTTTGCCGAGCCAGCAGCGTCGCGCCGATGACGAGCGTGGCCAGAAATGCAGTCCCGGCCAGCAGAATTTGCCAATCAACCTTGAGTCGCTCCGTACTCTTACTCGGACCGGGGTCTGACCCCGGTCCGACCCCGGTCCGACCCCGGTCTGACCCCGGTCTGACCCTTGCGATAAACCGGTAGCCGCGGCGGGGCACGGTCTGCACGAATCGCGGCGCCTCCGCCGAATCCCCAAGCGCCGCCCGCACCTGGTTGACACAAAAATTCAGCCCGCGCTCGAAGTCGACGTAGGTCTCCTCCCCCCAGAGCGCCCGCTTCAGCTCGTCCCGCAACACCAGATCGCCCGCTCGCTCCACCAGCAGGGCCAGAACCGTGAACGGTTGTGGTTGGAGCTTCACCGGAGCCCCGCCCCTGCGCAGCTCTCCAGCCCGTACATCGAGCTCGAACTCCTCGAACCGCCAGGCCCCCGGGTGACCCGGCGAAGCCGTTACGGTGGACGGACGCATTCCGGAAAGCGAAGATGTCACGACTCGCCGCGATTATAGACGTCGCTCCGAGCCCTGGCGGCCTCTCTAATGGGGAACTCACCGTTTCCTGACAGGTCAGCGCCTTGGCGCCCACAGCGCCGGCGTCCAGAATCCGCGTCCGGGAGGACTCACATGATGCATGGCACGCTCGACCCCAATCGCCGCGTTCTGCTGACGTGCACGGTCACCGGCCTGTGTGCGGCGATCGCGGCGCCGGCCCTGTCACAGGTTCAGCCGCCCGAGCCGGCTCGCGCCCCCGGCTCCAGGCCGCAACGCCCCGCTCCACTGGCGCCTTCGCTCGTCGAGACCTTCGTCCGCAAGGCGCACGCGGATCTCCAGGCAACGCGAACGCTTCTGGCCGAGACCCCCGGGCTGCTCAATGCCACCTGGGACTGGGGGGGCGGCGACTTCGAAACCGGTCTTGGCGGAGCGGGCCATATGGGCCACCGCGAGATCGCCGAATTCCTGATCAGCCAGGGCGCCCGCATGGATGTGTTCGTCGCTGCCATGCTCGGCAGGCTCGATATCGTCCAGGCGATGCTCGCGGCTTATCCGGGACTGCTGCACGCGAAGGGACCCCACGGCATTACTCTGATGGCTCACGCCCGGAAAGGCGGCGCCCCCGCCGAACCGGTGGTCGCGTTTCTCGAATCGCAGGGGCTGAAGTCATGACCGGCGTCTCCATGACCCGCCTGTCGACAATCGGCCAGATCGCCATCGCGGTCAAAGACGTCCCGCGTGCCACGGCGTTCTATCGGGACACGCTCGGGATGACATTCCTGTTCGAATTCCCCGGACTGGCGTTTTTCGACTGCGGCGGCGTCCGGCTGATGCTCAGTCGCCCCGAGACGCCGGAGCACGATCATCCGGGCTCGGTGCTGTACTTCAAGGTCGCCGATCTCGACGCCGCGTACCGGGATCTCGGCGCACGAGGCGTCGAGTTCATCGACACGCCGCATCTGATCGCGCGGCTGCCCGACCATGAGCTGTGGATGGTGTTCTTCAAGGACCCGGAGGGGAACACGCTCGCGCTGATGCACGAAAAGCGGGCGTAGGCACCTATAATCGCGTCCGTGGTCAAGTTCGAGTCGTTGGATCCCGAGATTCGCGGGGTCCTGGACAAGAAGGTGAGCGAGCTCGGGCTGCGCGTCGAGGGCTCGCCCGTCGAGAAGTACGTTCACCAGCTGTATCGGGAGCTCGAGAACCGCGGGCTGAGGCGGTTCCGGCCGGTGTGCTATCTCACCGATGAATGGGGATGCCCGGACCAGCAGCCCGTCCTCGGGATCCCCTTCTACCTCGCCGATCCCAAGCTCCGCAAACTCGAGCACGCCGTCGATAAACTCGAAGACGAACGGCAGATCATGATGTACATGCGGCACGAGGCCGGCCACGTCTTCAACTACGCCTATCGCCTGTACACCACGCCCGAGTGGCGGCGCCTCTTCGGGTCGTTCTTCCGCCCCTATCGCGACGACTACCGCCCGGTGCCGTTCAGCAAGAACTTCGTGCGCCACATCGAAGGGTGGTACGCGCAGAAGCACCCGGATGAGGACTTCGCGGAGAGCTTTGCCGTGTGGCTGACGCCGCGGAGCCCGTGGCGCCGGCAGTACAAAGGCTGGCCCGCGATGCAGAAGCTGCGCTACGTGGAGCGCGTGGCGCGGGCGCTTGCCGACGTCGAGCCGATCGTCAACACCGGCGAGGTCGACATCACGCCCGAGGACATCAGCGATACCGTCGAGCAGTTCTACGCGCGTGCGGCGCAGGAGCGGCAGGCGCGCATCGACCTCGCTCTCGACGCGCACCTCGGGAAGATCTTTTTGACGCGAAAACGCAAGGAATCGAGGCCTGCGGCCGATATCGTCAACAGGCACTCGACCGAGCTGGTCGACAACATCACGTACTGGACCGGCGTCCGGCGGCCGATCATCCGGGGGCTGGTCGACACCATCTGCCGTACCTGCGAGCGCATGAAACTGTGGGGCGAGCTCGGCGAGGAGCCGCGGTACCTCGTGGAGGTCACCGCCCTTGCGACGGTGCTGGCCATGAACTTTCTGACACGGGGGCGATTCGAAACATAGGCCGGGCCGCGGCGGCCCGTCACTGGCATGGGCAAGCTCAAGATCATCTGCCTCTACGACCGCGTACTCGTCGACGACGACGAGGGGACGGCCGCCGACAAGGCGCCGGTCACCCGGACTCTCGACAAGAAAGAAGTCGAGGAGGAAGTCGCGGAGGCGCTCGTCAAGCTCGGTCACGAGCCGGTGATGCACGAGATCGACGGGACGATCAGAAGCCTGCTGGCGCTGGCGCGCATCGACTGCGATCTGGTGTTCAACCTCTGCGAGTCGTTCGGCGAGGACGACACCGCCGATT